>OHAY01003842.1_pt1 | contig 9915 bp, 8 predicted proteins | sample 1577191 | NCBI WGS metagenome assembly OHAY01 (sample SAMEA3541504, study PRJEB24748) | human gut metagenome | biome: human gut; feature: human-associated habitat; material: faeces | place: China | collected 2012 | reverse complement strand
CTCGGCCCAAAGGAACTGGCCTCGGCAGACCCGACGGTTGATGTCGGGCCAGCGTGTGCCGCAGGCTGACATAGTCAGCCGAGACGCAGAGCGGAGCGAACTCTCGATGAAAAAGGACAACGTCCTTTTTCATCGAAGTTTATTTGAGGTCCGGCATCATCGCCTTCACGCACTTGATGAACCGGTCGAGCGCGGGGGAAAGGCACTCGCCCGCGCTCAGCGCCATACCAAGGTCGCGGTAGAGCGGTGGGTCGATGGGGCGCGTCTCCACATGACACGTCCCCGTGAGCTGCGACGTGAGCAGCAGCTCCGGCAGAATCGCCACGCCCAGCCCGGCCTCCACCATCCGCGCGATGGTAAAGTCCTGATTCGAGTTGAAGCGGCTGCGGATCGTGACGCCGTGCTGCTGGAAAAAGCGGGTGATGTCGAGGTCCGGCCCCTCCATCGAGCAGCACATCAGAAACGGCTGGTTCTCAAAGTCCGCCACGGTGAGCCGGTCATAGGACGTCAGCTCATGCTCGAGTGGCAGAATACCGTAATATGGATCCATCTTCAGCGGAATCCAATCGAAGGTGTGGTACGGCTGGCGGGCAAAGAACGCGACGTCGATGCGCCCGCCGGTGAGACACTCCTCAATCTTGTGGATGCTGTTCTCCTCGAGAACGTCGATCTGGATCTGCGGGTATTTCTTCTCAAACTGCGCGATGATGCGCGGCAGCCACGCGCCGCCGACCGTCGGGAACGTACCGACGCGGACACTGCCCGTCTCAACGCCGCGGAGCATGTCATAGTGCTTGTTGAGTCGGTCGTTCGCCGCGACGAGCTCACGGATCAGCGGCAGCACCTCGCGGCCCTCACTCGTGAGCTGGATGCCCTTGTTGCTGCGCTTGAGCAGCGGAAAGCCAATCTCGCGCTCCATGCTCTTCATCATGTGGGTGATGGCGGGCTGTGTATAGCCCAGATCCTCGCAGGCCTTGGCAAAGCATCCCTTATCAAGTGTACTGAGCAGGACTTCATACTTCTTGATATCCAAAGACATCCCTTCCTTTCTGCGCGCAGTGATACCTTCACCGCCGCGACATGCGATGAATGTTTAAACCATTATAACATATTACGATGGATTTCACCACAAACAAGTGCGCCCAAAAACTGTGCAAAATGCTGTTATGCAGTGAATATGCAGGCCGGAATCCGTCACTGGCAAGCACATATAGCCCCGCCAGAGCGTAAGAACACCGCGCCCCCGAAACCGCAGAAGACCCCGGCTGGGCGGCCTGGGTCCTTCTGCAAGAGTTATAAGGAGTATGCTGTAAATTGATTAGCCCTCGTGGCCCATGACGGTCACATGTAGGCCCGCGTCGCTGAGAATCCAGCGAGCGGTCTCGAGCGTCTCGTCGGAGGGCGTTTCAAACTCCTCCTGCTCGATACCGGCCTCTCTCGCCTTGCCGATGCCCATGTTGTGGTACGGCAGCAGATTGACCGTGTCGAGTCCAAGACGCAGCATGTAGTCGCGCAGGGCGGTAATATTGTCCTCGCCGTCGTTGACGCCGTGGATCATCGGTACGCGGATGATGATCTTGCGGCGCAGCGTCTCGTCGGCGCAGAGGCTCTCGAGGTTGCGGCGGATGACGTCGGGCAGGACGCCGACATAGTACTTATGCTTCTCCGGATCCATGACCTTCGTGTCATAGAGCACGCAGTCGCACAGCTCCGCCAGTGCGCGCAGTCCCTCCTGCGGGCCGAAGCCGCTCGTCTCGATGGCGAGCGAGAAGCCGCGTCTGCGGATCTCGCGGGCCAACTCGATGGCGTAGTCCACATGCGCGAGCACCTCGCCGCCGCTGAGCGTAATGCCGCCGCCGGAGGACTCATAGAAGCCGCGGTCCTTCTCGAGGATCTTCATCAGGCCCTCGGTCGTATACTCAATCGACTTCGTATAAATCGCCTCGGTGCAGCAGGCGTCGACGCAGGCGCCGCAGCCGGTACATCGCGCGCGGTCGATCTCAATGCGGCCCTCGTGAGGGCGGATCGCCCCCACAGAGCAGCTTTTGATGCATCGGCCACAGTGGATACAGTTTTTCTCGCGGTAGAGAACCACATAGCTGCCGTCGAGCAGCTCGGGGTTATGGCACCAGCGGCACGCGAGCGGGCAGCCCTTGAGGAACACGGTTGTACGGATGCCGGGGCCGTCCTCGGTGGAGAAGCGCTGGATACCGCCAATGTAATTCATTGTCTGTCCTCCTGTGGCCGCGGCTTAGTCGGGATGGTGGGACGTACGGGCGATCAGGGCTTCCTGAACATCGGAATCCAGCTCGACGAAGTAGGCGAGGTAGCCGGCCACGCGGACGAGGAGGTTGCGGTAGTTCTCGGGGTTCTTCTGAGCGGCACGCAGCGTGGCGTCGTCGACGACGTTGATCTGGATGTGCTCACCCATGTTGGCGAAGTAGGTCTTCACGATGCTGCCGAGCACCTGCAGGCCCTTCTCACCCTGGATGCTGCGCGGGTCGAAGCGGATGTTGTAGAGGCAGCCGTCCTTGGCGTTCTTCTGGTCGAGGTGCGCCACGGAGTTGATGCAGGCGGTGGGACCGCTGACGTCACGGCCCATCACGGGCGAGCAGTTATCGTTGACGGGATCATAGGCGAAGCGGCCATCGGGAGAGGCGAGGACGCACTTGCCCTGGGACACGTTCATGGACTGGGACTCGACAACCTCGACGAAGTGGCCGCCGCGGGAGTCGCGATACTGCTCGAGGTTCTTGGCATAGTGGCGGATGATGTCGGCCGCGATGGCGTCGACATACTCGTTGTCGTTGCCGTACTTGGGAGCCTTCTTCAGCAGCATCTGACGGATGTCCTCGCTGCCCTCGAAGTTCTTGGCCAGCACGTCGAGCAGCTCCTTGGCGGTGAGCTTCTGCTCGCGGTTGACGATCGTGTCGATGGCGGCCACGGCGTCAGCGGTGTTGCCGATGCTGACGGCGAAGGCGCCGGACTCACTGTAGCGGGCGCCGCCGCACTGCAGGGCCTTGCCCTTCTCCACGCAGTCGTTGACGAGCATGGACGTGAACACCACGGGCTGACGCACGGCGTGCAGGGAGCCGACGATGTTGAAGCCGCGAATCATCAGATCCATGAAGTAGTCGATCTGGGTGTAGAGCGCCTTCTGCAGCTTCTCGAGGGTGTTCAGCTCGGAGAGCTCGCCGGTCTTGGGGCCGAGCTGCTCGCCGTTGACGGGGTTGACGCCGTTGTGCATCATCAGCTCAACGCACTTGAGCATGTTGACGTAGCCGACAGTGGGACGGCCGTCGGAGCAGCCGGCGACGCCGGGCTGGACGCAGCCGTGGATACCCCAGTTGCGGGCCTCCTCGATGGAGCAGCCGGTCTTCTCCATGACCATGGGAACGACGAGCTCATCGTTGAAGAACGCGGGGGTGGCCATACCGGCCTGGATCATCTTCAGTCCCTCCTGAATCAGATCCTCGTTCAGACCCTTGAAGTAGCGCACGGACATGGTGGGCTGGGAGGTCTGGACACCGGCGTTCGCCTTCAGGCACAGGAAGGACGTCTCGTTCGTGGCATCCTTTCCGTCTGGGGTCTGGCCACCGATGATGATGTTCTGCCACAGGGGATAGCCCGCGAAGGACTGGCTGTAGAACTTGTCGCGCAGCTTCATGACATCGGTCATCTTGATGAAGAAGCACTGGATGAGCTCGATGGCCTTGTCCTCGGTGATGCGGCCGGCGGCCTTGTCGGCGACATAGTAGGGGTTCATGTACTGGTCAAAGCGGTGCAGGGACTCGCCGTGGCCGTTGTTCTCGATGTTCATGATGACGTGCATGAACCAGACAAACTGGATGGCCTCATGGAAGGTGCGGGCGGGCTCCAGAGGAACGTGCGCGCAGACCTCGGCGATCTCAAGCAGCTCAGCCTTGCGCTTCTCGTCCTTCTCGGTCTTGGAGAGCTCCAGAGCCAGATCGCTGTAGCGCTTGGCAAAAGCGCCGGCGGCGTCGATGCTGATGATGACGGCGTTCCAGAAGTCGATCTGATTCTGCTTCTCCTGGCTGTCGATGACGGTCTCGTCAATCTTCTTCTGGCACTGGGCCTTGTAGTAGTTCAGGCCGCGGGGCAGGAGGTTAAAGTAGTCGGGCAGGACATGGCCGGTGGAGCAGTCGCGGTTGCCGACGGTCATAACGCCGCTCTCCTCCGCGTGCTTGACATCCTCGGGCAGCTCGCGCTCGACGATCTTGTCAAAGCTCTTGCCCTTCCAGCGGGGCAGCACCTCGAGCAGGGTCGCGCGGTCCTCGGCCGTCAGGGTCAGGGGATCGCTCTTACGGGTGGCGAAGTCGTCGATCTCGTCGACGATCCACTCGGAGGTAAACTCGGGGAACACGGGGGCGCTGCGGGGCTTATCGGCCTGGTTGCCGACGACCAGCTCGCCGTCCTGAATGAACACGGTCATGTTGCGCAGGATGTGGGAGAGCATATAGGCCTTCTGCAGGACCGGCGGCTCAAACGCGTGGGCCTCGATGGCCTCGGTGGCGAGCTTGGCGCGCTCAGCACTCAGGCTGGGCTTGACGTCATTCTGCATCTGCTTGAGCTTGGCAACGCGGTCGCTCATATGAGTCTGCATCATGATAAATTACCTCTCTTTCAACTCTTTCGGTTTCAACAACTCTACTATAAACAGGGTCCGTCTATGCGGGTTCTTGCGGGGTTGGGGTTACGCCTCGGTGCTCGCGGCAGCGGCGGCCTTCTGGCCCTTCACGGGCTTCTTGCCGTCAACATACTTGATGCCGATGCCGGTGATGGCGCAGAGGATGGCAAACAGTGGGGTCAGCCATCCCATGAAGTAATAGGCGGTGTAGGTCGCGGTGGTGATGCCCAGCGTCGTGGCGCAGAACACGCCGTTCGAGCCCCAAGGAACCATCGGCGCGAAGCAAATGCCGCCGTCGGAGACGGTTCGGGACAGGACGCACACATCGAGACCCTGCTTCTCATACTCATGCTCGAACGCCTTCACGGGCACGAGGGCCGCGATGTAGGGGTCGGAGCAGACGAAGCTGGTGATGATGCCGGTGACCATCGTGGTGACAATCAGGCCGATGCGGGTGCGGGTCAGGCGCTGGAACTTGGCGACGATCGTCAGCAGCAGGTTCGTGCGGTCGAACAGACCCGCGAGGGACATGGACGTCAGGACGATTCCGATGATGTACATCATGTTCGTCATACCGCCGCGGTTGAGGATCTTGTCGATGCTCTCAAGACCGGTGGAGGCGGAGTAGCCGTTCCACATGAAGCCGAGGACAGCGGAGACGCCGTCACCCTGGAAGATCAGAGCCACAATCAGACCGGCAATACAGCCGAACATCAGGGAAGCCAGCGCGGGAACCTTCAGCACGATGCTCACGACGAGCACGATGAACGGGATCCACAGCACGGGGCTGAAGTGGTAGTTCGCGGCGAGACCGTTGCGGATCACATCGATACCCTCCTGATTCATGGCGATGCCGGAGTAGCGGATGCCGAGGACGGTGAAGATGATCAGGGAGACAACCAGAGCGGGCACGGTCGTCCAGAGGACGTTCTTCGCGTGCTTGTAGACGTTCTGCTTGGTGATGCCGGAGTTGAACACGACGATATCGGACACGGGGGAGCACTTATCGCCGAAGTACGCGCCGCAGACGATCGCGCCCGCGGTCAGGGGCACCGGCAGGCCCATGCCCATCGAGATACCGATGAAGGCCACGCCGATCGTGCCGATCGTCGTCCAGGAGGAACCGGTGATGCTGGAGAGGACCGAGCACATGATGACGATGAAAGGCAGGTACCACGACGGGTTCAGAAGACCGAGGCCGAGGTAGATGATGTAGGGCACCGTGCCGCATGCCATCCACGAGGCGATCAGCATACCGATGACCAGCAGGATTAGGATACACTCGAGGGAATCGTTCAGGGAACGAACCATCGCCTGCACCATATCTTGGAACTTGATGTGCAGGAAGCACACGCCGAAGACCATCATCACGATGATGGCGCCGACGAGAGCGGTCTGGGCGTCGAGGCCGAGGCCAACGATGCCGCCCATGATGACTGCCACGCACAGCAGGAAGGCGATCAGCGCACCTGCAAAGGTTGCCTTGCGCTCCGCGCGGACGGGCTTTTCAGCCTTATTTCCGTTTTTGCTCATTCTATAACTCCTCCTTTTTGGAAAGCAGCATATTGTACAATCCCGCTGTACTCATTTTGCGAGGTCGTACAAATCGCACTGTTTCTACTGCTTTCTTCGTCTTAATCTTACACATTTTGACGGTTTTTGTAAAATTCAGCTTTTTTATAGACGCGATAAAACTTTTCTTATAGCCATTTATATAGTGAAGCTTTTCCGTATATTGGGACAATCTTCCCATTACCTTCCGGTTTCCATATATAAGGCATCTCTTCCCTGTCATATTCCACACGTCTCACAGAGTTCGCGCCGCCGCAGCGGCGCGAATAAATTGAAGTCCGTTTTTTGCGGCGGGCCAAGGCGCAAAGCGCAGCGAATCCTTCTCGTAGAAAATGGGCTGTGCCCATTTTCTACGAATGATATTTTTTGTTACCGCCTGTCATTGTATTGTGGTTGATTCCTGTCGAATTGGGTATAGAATAGCATAGAGAGTACATGCCGCCGCATGGCGGCTCGATTTTTAGGAGGTTTACGCATGAGTGGAAAACGCATGGAGCCGGCTGCCCCCGCGCTGCAAAAACAGCATCATCACCGCCGTCGGCATACGCGGATCTGGCCGCTGGCCGTGGGAGCGGCAGTACTGGCCGCGCTGGTTATCGGCGTATGGAGCCTGATCGCAGGCTATTTTATCCTCAGCCCCCAGCCGGTGCTGACGCTCAACGGTGAAAAGCACGAGGAGATTTCCGCCTGTTCGGACTACACCGACCCCGGCGCACGCGCCCACCGCGGCCGCACCGACCTGAGCGGCAACGTGGAGGAGCAGAGTAACCTCGACACCCGCCGCCCCGGCGACTACACGATTACATACACCGTCACCTACCGCGGCCGCACTGCACACGCCACGCGCACCGTGACCGTCCGCGACACGACCGCCCCTGTCATCGAGCTGCGTGGCGACGCGCACAGCTTCGCCTATCTCGGCGCCGACTGGAAGGACAAGGGCGTGACCGCGACGGACGACGTCGACGGCGACGTCACCTCCTCCGTCACCGTGAGCGGTACCGTCGACACCTCGGCCGCGGGTGACTACACGATCACCTATACCGTGACCGACCAGGCGGGCAACGCCGCGACCGCCGAGCGCACCGTCACGGTCAAGAAGGCCGACAAGTCCAGCCGCATCTACCTGACGTTCGACGATGGCCCCAGCCAGCGCGTCACGCCGCGCATTCTCGACACACTCAAGCAGTACGGCGTAAAAGCGACGTTCTTCATCCTCAACTATTCCGACAGCGATAAGCCGCTCATCCAGCGCATGATCGACGAGGGACACACCGTCGCCATCCACGGCTATTCCCACGACTACGCGACGATCTACGCCTCGGATGACGCATTCATGGAGAACATCTACAAGCTGCGCGACCGTCTGCGCGCGGACTTCGGCTATGAGGCGACGTTCATCCGCTTCCCCGGCGGCGCGTCGAACACCATCAGCGCCAACCACTGCAAGGGTATCATGTCACGCCTTGTCAAGCGCGTGGAGCAGGAGGGCTTCGCCTACTTCGACTGGAACGTCGACAGCGGTGACGCCGACGGCAACACCAAGCCGAAGGACTATATTCTCTCGCATGTGAAGGGCGGGCTCTGCCAAGGCCGCGGAAACGTTGTTCTGATGCACGACACGGGCGTCAAGACCACCACCGCCGACGCTCTGCCGGAGATTCTGCAGTACGGTCTCGCGAACGGCTATACTTTCCTCCCCATCACGAAGGACACCGTCCCCGTCCACCACGCGACCTCGAACTGACGCCGCCGGGAGAATTCCGCTTGTTATTCCGGTGACATTCTGTTATAATATCCTTGATACGCACGGGCCGGCACGGCCGCTTCCCTGCGCATCAAGGGTATTTTGCAATAGAAAGGATTCCGATTTATGCGCATTATTGATCTGGAGAACATCAACTATGCCATGCGCAACGAGACGCAATTCGTCCTGCACTGCGAGGAGGTCTTTCACGATAAGGTTTCTGCCGCGGCGGCCGCGATCCTGACCGGCGGACGCGACAAGCGCATTGTGGCGCTGACGGGTCCCTCCGGCTCCGGCAAGACCACCACCGCCATGCGCCTGCGGGACTATCTGGAAAACCTCGGCGTGAAGGTCTGTCTGCTGAGTATGGATAACTTTTTCCTGCCGCTCGAGCAGCGGCCGCCCGAGGCGACGGACTGGGAGTCGCCTTACTGCGTGAACGTTCCGCTGCTGATCTCCTGCATCAGCCAGCTGCTCGACGGGCGCGAGGTGGACATCCCGTGGTACGACTTCAAGAGCGGCATGACCGGCGGCTACCGCAAGATGCAGGGCTCGAACGACTGCGTCGTCATCGCCGAGGGCATCCACATGCTCAATCCGCTGATCTTCGACAAGCTCCGCGGCGCGGCCAACGGCATCTACGTCGCCCCCCGCACGCGTATTCTGACCGACCACGACACCGTCGTCCGCCCGGCGCAGCTGCGCACCGTGCGCCGCATGATCCGCGACTATAACACCCGCGGCCACAGCCTGCGCCAGACGATCGAGCGCGCCGAGAGCGTCGACCGCGGCGAGGAGAACTACATCAAGCCCTATAAGAGCAACGCTGCCATCCATATCGACAGCTTCCACGACTACGAGCCGTGCATCCTCATGAAGTACATGGAGGAGATTCCCAGCTTCCGCACGGAGCTGAGCGACGAATTTCTTGCCGCGCACGGCCTGACGGAGATGATGGCCGTGGCGCAGAGCGTCCCACCGCTGCACACGCCCTATGTCCCCCGCAACTCCATCGTGCGCGAGTTCGTGGGCGGGAGCTGCTACGAATACTGATTCACGCACTGCAGTGCGCGAACTCGGTGAGACATTGAGACATGTATTTTTACCAGGAGGGTTTTGGATATGAAAATTATTACGATCAGCCGCGAATTCGGCAGCGGCGGCCGTGAGCTGGGCAAGCGTCTGGCCGACGAGCTGGGCATCCCCTGCTATGATCACCAGATCATCGAGATGATCGCCAAGGAGAACGGCTTTGATGAGCGCTATGTCGCTAACGTCGGCGAAAAGAGCATTGAGGCCGCTTACCCCATGACCATCGGCCACAGCTTCGCCATGCCGCCGATCCAGCTGATGGATCAGCCCATCCGCGTCGCCGCAGCCCAGCGCCAGATCATCGAGAACTTCGCCAAGCAGGGTGACTGCGTGATCGTGGGCCGCTGCGCCGACGTCATTCTGAAGGACTACCACCACCTGAACCTCTTTGTCTACGCCGACAAGGAGGCGAAGATTGAGCGCTGCCTGCGCCGCGCTCCCGCGGGCGAGAAGCTCACCCGCGGCGACATTGAGCGCCGCATGCGCCAGATTGACCGCGGCCGCGCGCAGTACCGCGAGATGTACGCCGACAGCAAGTGGGGCGCAAAGGAGACGTATCACTTGTGCATCAGCACCACGGAGAAGTACATCAAGGAGATCATCCCCGGCCTTGCGGCGTATGTGCGCTGCTGGTTCAGCGAATAATGGGCGGCTATACGGCGGCGGTGCTCACCGTGAGCGACCGCTGCAGCGCCGGTACGGCGGTTGACACGAGCGGGCCGTGCGTGGCGGACATGCTCCGCGCGGCGGGCTATGACGTTGTCCATACAGCGATCGTTCCGGATGAGCAGGAGCGGATCCGCGCGGCGCTGCTGCACTGCTGCGACGCGCTCCATGCCGATCTCGTCGTGACAAC
>OHAY01003836.1_pt1 | contig 9928 bp, 4 predicted proteins | sample 1577191 | NCBI WGS metagenome assembly OHAY01 (sample SAMEA3541504, study PRJEB24748) | human gut metagenome | biome: human gut; feature: human-associated habitat; material: faeces | place: China | collected 2012 | reverse complement strand
GAAAATATAGACCTATACTACAAAAATAAGCCACGGATATTTGCAACTGTGCCCTTTTTCTTTAAAGATAAAGCAGGAGAAGCTAAAATGATAAAGTTGAAACCTTATCATAAGCTGGTGTATACTCCGGAATCGGGTGAGACGAAAATGTTTGCTACTTCTTGCGAATCGGAGATTGCTTGGAAAGATGGTAAAATAGTATTTAAAAATACCTCTATGGAGGATATTCTCCATATGTTAGGCAAACGTTATAATGTAGACTTTGTTGTGAAGAGTAATCGTATTAAGGAGTATTCGTTTACAGGAACATTCTCTACACAGCGTTTGGAACGTATCTTGGAATATTTTAAAATCTCGTCCAAAATAAATTGGCGTTATTTGGACAGTGATGAAATTTCCGATAAGAAACAGCGGATAGAGATATATTAAATAAAACCTTATTAACCTTTTAGAAAATATTATGAAACAGAAAAGAGCGCCTTAAAACAAAAAACATGCGGAAGATATTGGCGTATCTACCGCATGGAAAAATGAAAACTTTTTAAAGCTTGTTTGGCGACAAGCTAAGATAACATTTTTATTAACCTCAGTCTTTACAAAATTATGCAAAATCCTTTTAGCATCCAAGTATTCTGGATGATAAAGTCGTTATGGCTATCATTTAACAAAATCCCTTTGTTTATGAGACTATGTGTTCTATTTCTTGCCTGCTCATTGAGCTTGACTCATGCAGCAGAAACGTATGCGCAAAAAACAAAAATCAGCATTGATGCTAGTAATCAAACAGTTGAAACAGTATTGAATCAGATTAAGGCAAAAACCGGTTTTGATTTCTTTTTCAATAATAAACATGTAGACTTGAATCGTCGTGTGTCTGTTTCGGCTAATCAAGGAAATGTGTTTGAAGTTCTGGAGAAGGTATTTGCCGGAACGAATGTTACTTATTCTGTTTTAGATAAAAAAATAATTCTTTCTACAGAAGGAACTAAAGCTGTTAAACAGGCTTCTACAGTGGTAAGTGGTACGGTACTGGATGCGACAGGTGAACCTATTATCGGTGCCAGTGTAGTAGAAAAAGGTACAACAAACGGTACTGTTACCGATATGGATGGTAAATTTACTTTGACTGTAAGTTCGGCTAAAGCGGAATTGGAAGTTTCTTATATTGGTTATAAGACACAGACTTTGAAATCTCAGGCCGGCAAGCCATTGTCTGTTACTATGAGTGAAGATACGGAAATGTTGGATGAAGTTATTGTTGTCGGTTATGGTACAATGAAGAAAAAAGACTTAACCGGTGCTGTTGCATCTGTGAAGATGGACGATGCTCCTGTGGGTACGGTATCTACTATCAGTCACGCTTTGGCAGGTAAGGCAGCCGGTTTGCAAGTAAATATGGTAAGTGCACAGCCGGGTAGTGGTTCTAACTTCCGCATCCGTGGTGCTGCTTCTGTCAATGCCGGTAACGATCCGTTGGTGATTATCGATGGTTTTCCGGTAAATCCGACTTCGGACGATGCTATTAAAACGGGTAAATATGATGCGGGTAGTTCGGATAATATTTTGGCTTCTATCAACCCGAATGATATTGAGTCTATCGAGGTCTTGAAGGATGCCAGCTCTACAGCTATTTATGGTGCACGTGCCGGTAATGGTGTAATCATCATCACTACTAAAAAGGGTAAAACAGGTGCTCCGAAAGTGACTTATTCCGGTACGGCTACTGTTCAGACGCTGGCAAGTGATTATGATATGTTGGGTGCTCAAGACTTTATGATACAATCCAATCGCTATGCCAAGGAAGAATGGATGAGAGCGAACGGTATCGGTGTATATGGTGGAAAAACCGAAGGTGAGGCTTCTACTGCTTATAAGCCTTATTATACAGATGCTCAAATCAATGCTCCTGCCCATAATACAGATTGGTTTGACGAAATTACCCGTACAGGTTTTCAGACTCAACATAATATATCTGTTACAGGCGGTACTGAATCAACCAAATATCTGGTTTCAGGAAACTTCTTCAAGCAGAACGGTGTAGTGAAGAATAATGATATGGAACGCTATACGGGTCGTATTAATTTGGAACAGAAGGTTAGTAAGTATGTTAATTTAGGTGTTAACATGACTTTGTCCAGAAATCAAACCAATAACGTGCCTTTAGGTTCGGGACAGAATGAGAATGCAAGTATTATGGTGGCTGCTGCACAGTTTAATCCGCTGTTACCGATCAAAGATGAAAACGGGGATTACACATTGAACTCTCAGGCTGCTTTCTTGCCTAATCCGGTATCATTGCTGGAAATCACAGACAAAACAATGAAAGAAAGATTGCTTGCTACTGCGTTTGTTGAAGTGAAGCCTATTCAGGATTTGACTTTGAAGGCTAATTTCGGTATTGACCGTAATTACCAGAAGCGTAGTGTTTATATGCCCAAGACTACTTTGTATGGTCAGAAGAAAGGCGGACAAGCCGATATTGCTCAATATGACAAATCGGATTATTTGATGGAACTTACTGCTAATTATACCAAGAGATTGGGAGATCATAATTTCAGTGTTTTGGCAGGTTATTCATTCCAACGTTTTACAGATGAGTCATTGTATGCCGGCAACAGCCAGTTCTTGATTGACGGTTTCTTATATAATAATTTGGGAGCCGGAGCTTATCCGAAACCTTCTGTGGGCTCTTCGGCCTCAAAAGATGAAATGGCATCTTTCTTTGGTCGTGTAAATTATTCATATAAAGATCGTTATTTGCTGACTGCTACGTTGCGTGCCGATGGAGCTTCCAACTTTGCAGAAAATAATCGTTGGGGGTATTTCCCGTCGGTAGCTTTGGGCTGGAGATTTACCGAAGAAGAGTTTATGAAACCGATGACTTCTGTTCTTTCTAATGGTAAATTACGTGTCAGTTTCGGTCAGACCGGTAACTCTAATATCGGTAACCGTGCTATCAGTTACTATCAGACCGGTAATAACAATGAATTCGGTGGCACAGAGTCTATTGGCGTGTATTTGAGTCAGATGGGTAATCCTGATTTGAAGTGGGAAACTACTACAGAATGGAATGTTGGTCTTGATTTGGGATTCTTCAATAACCGCTTGAACGTAACTGCTGAATATTTCCGTAAGGTAGTTTCCGATTTGCTGGCTGAACGTAGTTTGCTCACTTTTAATGAGGCAGATAAAATTGCCGCCAATATAGGTAAAACCCAAAGTCAGGGATTTGAATTGACAATAAACACTACTAACTTTAACTCAAAGGATTTTAGTTGGAATACAGACTTTACTTTCTCATTCTATCGTGATAAATGGAATACTCGTGATGCAAGCTGGAAGCCTGCTGCTTATTCACAGTATAATGCTCCTATCCGTTATATGTACGGATATCTTTCAGACGGTTTGATTCAGCCCGGAGAAACAGTAGACTATATGCCGGGTTCACTGCCGGGACAGGTAAAGATTAAAGATATTAATGGTTATGTATATAATGAGGATGGTTCTGTTCAAGTAGATAAACACGGTATTCCTTTGAAGTCCGGTAAACCTGATGGTAAATTGGATGATGCCGACAAAGTAATATACGGAAGTTCGGACCCGGGTTATTTGATGGGATTGAATAACACTATCCGTTATAAGAACTTTGATTTTAATATTTATTTCTATGGACAATTCAATGTCTTGAATGCCGGTTCTTATAAAGACCTTTGGTTGACAGGTGCTGACGGTATGACAGGTATTGTAAATATGTATCGTGGCTACAATATGCCTACCAGTGCAGCGGAAGTATGGACACATGATAATCAGTCTGCTTCTCGTCCCGGTTATTTCCAGAACAAGAGTACTTGGGGAATTGGTGACTATTATCTGCAAAAAAGCTGGTTTGTACGTTGCCGTAATATAACTGTGGGTTATACTATCCCGGTTAAAAAGGCATTGTCGAGCATTCGTGTTTATGCAGATATCAATAATCCGTTTACTATTACTCCGTATGACGGTCTCGACCTTGAGACAGATAATTCTGTTTGGGCATATCCTAACGTACGAAGCTTTAGCTTAGGATTGGATATTACATTTTAATAACCTATAAAAGATAAGATTGAAATGAAAAAGATATTATCAATATTTTCCGTAGTATTGGCTGCGACTGCATTTTGTCCTTCTTGCACTAATCTGGAGTCTGAAATGTATAATGTGATTAATCCCGGTATATTTCCTAAAAATGAAGAAGATGCGAAGGCTTTGGTGACTTCTGCCGCTTATGCTCCTTTCCGTTCGAATTGGTATAGTGGATTGTATGCTTCTTCGCAGGGAGGTATTCATGTCATCAGTGATATGAGTACTGATATCGGTGATTGTCAGTGGGATGATGCAGTTTGGCCGGATATGATTCAGATGAATTTTACAGCCAATTCCGGTGGGCTGACTACTACTTACAGTACTTATATCCGCGATATAAGTAAAATGACTTTAACTATGGAGCGTATTGTCAATGTTCCCATGAATGAGGAAGTGAAAGCACGTTTGGATGCAGAATTGCATTGTGGACGTGGATGGTTGGCTTATATCCTTTATGATATGTATGGTCCTATTCAGATTGCTTCTTTGGATTTGTTGAATAATCCATTGTCTGATGAAGTAGCTCCTCGTGTATCGCGGGAGGAAATGGTGAAATTCATTGAAGATGATTTGAAGGCTGCCATTGCTGTTCTTCCGGCAACTTATAAAGTATCGGATACGAATTATGGCCGCTTTACCAAAGGGTTGGCCTATACTGTATTGATGAAACTTTATATGCATGAACAGAATTGGGCAAAAGCTGTAGAATGTGGTCGTGAATTGATGAAGCCGGAATATGGTTATAGGTTGATGGATAACTATAAGGATATTTTTACATTGGAGAATGAAGGCAATGCTGAAACAATTTGGGCATGTGTTTGCAGTCGCAGTGTGAATCAGCAGATGTGGCTGGCTCATGTTATTTCCAGCGAGTACCCGACTAAAAATCCAAATATCCAGAAATGGGGCGGCTATCGTGTTCTTTGGGATTTTTATCATACTTTCGATTCGGCTGACAAGCGTTTGGAAGTATTGGTAGGCGACTTTGTTGCAGAAGACGGAACTCACTATAATGAAGAAAATCCCGGTTCTGTATTGATAAAAGGCGCAATGCCTGTTAAGTATGGTGAAGATCCTGATGCTACCGGCGAAGAAAGTCAGGTTGACTGGATTGTATACCGTTATGCCGATGTACTTACTTTGTTGGCTGAGGCGATTGTTCGCGAAGGTAATACTGTGACTCCGGAAGCTGTAGAACTGCTGAATATGGTACATACACGTGCCGGACTTCCTGCTTACACTATGGCTGACTTTGCCGGAGCTGATGCCTTCCTTGAAGCGGTGCTGACAGAGCGCGGACATGAATTATGGTTTGAAGGTGTTCGCCGTTCGGATTTGATTCGTTATGGAAGATATATTGAGTATGCTCGCAAATACAAACAGTCGTCCACAGCACAGGATTATATGACCCTGATGCCGCTGCCGCAAAGTGTAATAGACGAGAGTAAAGGTAAGATTATCCAAAATCCCGGATACTGATAATTAAGATAAAGAGGCTGCTGGGAAAATAAATCCGGCAGCCTTTTTTAGAACTATATCTTTTATTTATACCTTTGACTCTCTAATCTAATATCTCATTATTATGAAACAGCGTTTGTTGGCTTTGGATGTGCTTCGCGGACTGACGATAGGAGGCATGATACTGGTGAACAGTCCCGGAACATGGAGTTATGTTTATCCCCCTTTATTACATTCTTCCTGGAATGGTTTGACGATGGCGGACGTCATTTATCCTTTGTTTATGTTTATGATGGGAATGTCCATGTATATTTCTCTGAAGAAATTCTCCTTTACTTTGGATAAGGCGTTATTTCTGAAAATTATTCGTCGTACTTTTCTTATTTTTATTATCGGTACATTTATTTATGGTACCGCTACTTTTCTGGGCACATTGCGTGAGGCGTCTCTGCAACCCGATTTTGTTGGCAGCCCTTGGAAGGCGGCTTTTGCATCGCTGGCTCATGTACGCATATTGGGTGTGTTGCAACGCCTTGCATTGTGTTATGGAATAGGCTCATTGCTGGTCACTACGGTCCGCCATCGTTATATCCCTTATCTGGTGGCAGTCATTTTGATTGTATATTATGGAATCTTGTTGGTCGGCAATGGATTTGTATACGGCCCGGAGAATATTCTTTCTCATGTGGATAAGTCTGTACTGGGGTTATCACACATGTATAATGACCGGGGAATAGACCCGGAGGGAGTGTTGAGTACGATTCCTTCTATTGCCCAAGTTCTGATAGGTTTCTGGTTTGGAAAGATTTGCATGGAGACCCCCGATATGAAAGATAAGTTGAACCGTTTGTTCCTTTATGGAGCTATGGGGCTGATAGCGGGCTTTCTGCTACAGGATGTATGTCCTCTGAACAAAAAGGTGTGGTCGCCTACATTTGTGTTGGTTACTTGCGGTTTTTCTGCTCTTCTTTTGTCTATTCTGCTGTGGTATATCGATGTGACGAAGAAATATCAGAGGACTTGGATTTTTGCCATATTTGGTGTAAATCCGTTGTTTTGCTATGTACTTAGTGAGATATTATATATATTAGCTGACAGTTTACCACTGCAAGAACAGAATATGCACGACATTATATATGCCGGTTTATCCGGTTGGTTGGGTGATAATGCCTTTACTTCATTTGTCTATGCTTTTCTTTTTGTGGGAGTTGTATGGTTGGTCGGAGCATATTTATATAAAAAGAAGATTTATATAAAGATCTGATGGAATTAATAAAGCATTCATTAATGGTTGGTTATTGATTATGAATAAATTATTGTTATGTGTGTTAGCTTTGGGCATGTCTTCCATGACTTTTGCCGGTAATGAAAATGTATTTGATCCTCCTGTTATGGGCTGGAGCTCGTGGAATACCTATCGGGTGAATATCAATGAGGCTTTGATAAAGAAGCAGGCCGATGCCATGGTGCAGAAAGGTTTGAAAGATGCAGGTTATAATTATGTCAATGTAGATGACGGATTTTTTGGTTGGCGTGATGAGCACGGCACGATGCAGACTCATCCGGAACGTTTTCCGAACGGACTGAAAGGGGTGGCAGACCATATTCATTCTTTGGGACTGAAAGCCGGTATTTATTCGGATGCCGGAAGCAATACTTGCGGTTCCATTTGGGATAAGGATGTCAACGGAGTAGGTTCGGGCTTGTATGGTCATGAGCATCAGGATGCCGATTTATACTTCAATGAATGGGGGTTCGATTTCATTAAGATAGATTATTGCGGTGCTTCTCAGGAGTTGAGTCTGGATGAGGAAAAACGATATACGGAGATTCGCCGTGCTTTTGATAAAGTGGCGGGTAACCATGTTTCCATTAATGTGTGCCGATGGGCTTTTCCGGGTACATGGGCAAAGAATATCGGCTGCTCTTGGCGTATCAGTAGTGATATCCGCCCGGAATGGGGGTCGGTGAAATATATCATTGATAAGAATCTGTATCTTTCTGCGTATGCCGGAGACGGTCATTATAATGATATGGATATGCTGGAGATTGGCCGTGGACTGAAACCGGAGGAAGAAGAGGTGCACTTCGGTATGTGGTGTATCATGAGTTCTCCCTTGTTGATAGGCTGTGACCTGACAACGATTCCCGAGGCTTCTTTGAAACTCTTGAAGAATAAGGAACTGATTGCCTTAAATCAAGACCCGTTGGGATTACAGGCCTATGTGGTGCAGCATGAGAATAAGGGCTATGTGCTGGTAAAGGATATAGAACAGGAACGCGGCAAAGTGCGTGCGGTGGCTTTGTATAACCCTTCGGACAGTATTTGTGATTTCTCTGTTCCCATGAGTGTTTTGGAAATGGGAGGTAAAGTGAAGATGCGTGATTTGGTGAAGCAAAAAGACCTTAAGGCAGTTCAGGGGACACTGAACCGGCAATTGCCTGCACATAGTGTCCTGATTTTGCGTATGGAAGCAGAGCAGCGTCTTGAACCTGTGCGTTATGAGGCTGAGTGGGCTTATTTGCCTTGTTTTAATGATTTGGGACTGCGCCCGAAAACCATTCTGTATGCACCGATGAAGGAAGCGTCCGGGGGGATGAAGGTCAGCTATCTGGGAGGACGTGCCGAAAACTATGCCGAATGGAATAAAGTATATAGTGAAAAGGGCGGAATGTATGAAATGACCATCCAATATGTGCCTCATGCAGACCGCAAACTGGAAATTAAAGTAAACAATGAAAAGAGTATCCTGCTGAAAGACCTTGCCGGAACCGATGGACAGCAGCTTGCTTCCGTAACAGTGCAGGTGCGTTTGAAGCCGGGAAATAATGTAGTCCGTATGGGAAGTCCTTATTGCTGGGCACCCGATATCGACTGCTTTACTCTGAAGAAAATAGAATAATAGGATTTATACCATGAAGAAAAGTTGTTTGATTATAGGAACCTTGTTATGGGGAATGAGTGCTTTTGCACAGACTACAATATGGAAACGCAGTGGATGGGAATGTCGTATTTCGGATAAAGGGACATTGGAGCAGATTGTTTTTAAAGGCAGTCAGCGTAATGATACGGTGCCTTTTTTCCATGATAAGAGTAATATGGGGCCCAGTTTCTACGTCAATATGGGTAACGGGAATATAAAAGCGGACTGGATACCGGATGGATATCGGTCTTACCGTGCAACCATCGATGGTGTAGAGTGCCGTCTTACTTATAAAGAATGGAAAGGACAGCCTGCTATGGAGGTTATATTGGAAAACAAGGGAAATGTTCCTTTTCAACCCGTAAAGGCAGGATTGAAATTGGGGATTGATACTTATATGGATAAGTATCCCGATTGGTTCGGTAAGTATTTTCCAACGCTGATGATGAACGAGAAAACTCATTTCTATGGTTATCTTCAGACTCCGTCGGGACATACATTGGGTGTTGTCTCACCGCAGCCTGTTGCATCATGGAGCGTGGATTATAACTTGGGATATCAAGACCCCGCTCCTCATTGGTTTATGGGACATCGTATCGAATCCCTGAACCTTGATTTGATGAATGCACTGCCTTTGCCTCAGCATTGTCCGCAAGATTTGTGGATTTTGAAACAAGGGGAACGTAAAACGTGGTCGATTGCCTTTGTTGATATCAATACTCCGGGCGAATTTGAAGAAACGATTCATAAGGTGGCCGGTGTGCCTATGATTCGTATGCCTCAAACGGTGTATCAGCCTAAGGAGACTGCAACATTTGAAGTACTTGCAACCGCTCCGACTGTCGAAGTGACAGATAGTGAAGGAAAGCTTCAGAAGGTTACAGTGAAAAGTAAATCGGGTCATGTGAAGGAGGTATCTTGTATGCTTCCTTCGGTGGGACTGTATACAGTGAAGGTTACAGACGGTGACAAGCAGTCGCAAGGTGTATTGTCTGCCCACGCTTCTTGGGAATGGACTATGGAGCGTGCCAGAGAAGGTGCATTGAAATATCATCAGAAAGCAACTTCCCATATCGAGAGTTGGTATGGTTTCCATTCTTCCTTTATTGCAGCCAGGTATTTCCCTGAAAAGCAACTGGATGAGGCTTTGCGCAGTCGTTTTGATTATTTGTTCGGGCTGTTGCACGACCGGACAAAGATGGTGCCGTTATATCATGCCTCACGTATTCAGAATACATCGGGAACAATAGGATTGTTGGTTGATAAATATGAAGCCTATGGCGATGTAGAGGATTTGAAGAAGGCTTCTCGTCTGGCGGACTGGCTGATGAATACCTGGCAGCGTAAAGACGGAGCTTACGTAAACCATAATACGGTGTATACCAGCGTTATTTATGTAGCGAAAAGTATGTTGGAACTTACTT
>OHAY01003830.1_pt1 | contig 9932 bp, 7 predicted proteins | sample 1577191 | NCBI WGS metagenome assembly OHAY01 (sample SAMEA3541504, study PRJEB24748) | human gut metagenome | biome: human gut; feature: human-associated habitat; material: faeces | place: China | collected 2012 | reverse complement strand
TTGGTACGCTCAGAGAAGCCCACCTTATTATTATAGTCCTCAATCTTCTCCATCAGACCGGCGTTCTGAAGGTCGATGGAAATCTGCTTGCGCACGTCCATGCGGTCCATACCTACATAGAGACCTGCTGCCTCGCTGATGGTACCATTGTCGTTGAAGATATCGATGGTTTCCAAACCGTGCTTCAAACCGAGGGCGTGGTCGTTGATATCGTGAGCTGGAGTTACCTTCAAGCAACCAGTACCGAACTCGATATCTACGTATGTATCCTCGATGACTGGAATCTCGCGGTTTACGAGAGGCACGATAACGTGCTTACCCTTCAGCCAGGTATTCTTCTTATCCTCTGGGTTGATACACATGGCAGAGTCGCCCATGATGGTCTCAGGACGGGTGGTTGCTACTACTGCATAGTATCCCTTCTCATCCTTGTGTATCACGTTCTCCTCATCCACCTGCTGGCAGTCCTGCTCTACTACATAATACTTCAAGTGGTAGAGCTTAGAGTGCTCGTCCTTGTAGATAACCTCCTCGTCAGAGAGCGCAGTCTGAGCCTTAGGGTCCCAGTTAACCATGCGCACGCCACGATAGATGAGTCCCTTCTGGTACAGGTCGCAGAATACGTGGATGACGGCACGAGAGCGGGTCTCGTCCATGGTGAATGCTGTGCGGTCCCAATCGCAACTGGCACCGAGTTTGCGGAGCTGCTTGAGGATGATGCCACCATGCTCGTGAGTCCAGTCCCAAGCGTGCTTGAGGAACTCCTCGCGGGTAAGGTCGGTCTTCTTGATGCCCTGCTGAGCGAGGCGGTTTACAACCTTAGCCTCGGTAGCGATGCTGGCATGGTCGGTACCTGGTACCCAACATGCGTTCTTGCCCTCCATGCGAGCACGGCGAACGAGAATATCTTGGATAGTATTGTTGAGCATGTGTCCCATGTGGAGCACACCCGTTACGTTTGGTGGAGGGATAACCACTGTATAAGGTTCACGACCATCTGGCTTAGAGCTGAAAAGCTTGTTGTCGAGCCAGTACTGATACCATTTACTTTCCACTGCTTGTGGATCGTATTTACTTGCTAATTCCATTGTTTATATCTAATTTTTATTCTTTTTCTTTCTTTTTCTTTAAAAAACGGTGCAAAGATACTAATTTTTGGGCGAAAAATACTATCTTTGCATCAAAATTATTAATTTTTGCACAAAACGATGGTTAGTAATACAGGAAAAGGACATACGAAAGAAGAAAAACTGGCGGCGTTCAGCCGCTTGCTGGATGTGCAGGACCGTTTGCGCCTGCAGTGTCCATGGGATAAAAAGCAGACATTCGAGAGTCTTCGTCCGAATACGATCGAGGAGACTTTCGAACTTTGTGACGCCTTGATGAAGCGCGATTACAAGGATATCAAGAAGGAGTTGGGCGATGTGTTGGAGCACGTGATGTTCTATAGCATCATCGGCAGAGAAGACGGCGAGTTCGATATCTGTGATGTCTGCAATCAGGAGGCCGATAAACTGATGTTCCGCCATCCTTTCATCAACTGGAAGGAAGAGGGCGAATGGACAGTGGCGAATCCTGATATGTATATCAATGATGAGGGACAGGTGGTATATAAGGAGTCGGAAGAAACCCTGGCTCTTGGTGCCAGCAAACCTAAGAATGCAGCCTCGGTAGAGAAAACCTGGGAGCAGATCAAGCAGCAGGAGAAAGATGGCAACGAGCGTGTTCTGAGCGGTGTGCCAAATTCCCTGCCATCCCTTATCAAGGCCTATCGCATTCAGGACAAGGCACGAAACGTGGGCTTCGACTGGAAGGAGAAGGAGGACGTATGGGATAAGGTACAGGAAGAACTGGAAGAACTCAAGGTAGAACTTGCCAAGGGTGATAAGGAGAATTCTACCCAGGAACTCGGCGATTTCCTCTTCTCCGTAATCAATGCAGCCCGTCTCTATAAGCTCAATCCTGACAATGCGCTGGAGAAAACAAACCAGAAGTTTATCCGCCGTTTCAACTATGTGGAAGATCATTCCTTAAAGCAGGGTAAGAATCTGAAAGACATGAGCTTGGAAGAAATGGATAAACTGTGGGATGAAGCCAAGAAGCTGGAAAGACAAGAAGCAGGAAAGACAAGATAAATAGAACGTTTTTATAACAACAAAAACTATAAGGATTATGAAAAGATTAGTTTATATGATGATGGCTTTGGTGGTACTCTTTGCTGCCAATAGCTGTAAGGATAAGAAGACCGCACAGGTTATCAGTCCTACAGATTCCCTCGATCTGGAGGAGGTTGCCGATGATTCAACCATCTACGGTGTATGTGGTGAGGGAACATCTATGCACAATCTGGAGCTGATTTCTGATGAGGGAGATACGCTCTCTGTCTTCATTGATGATGAGAAGCCAGACATCGTACAGGGTGGTTTGCTGGCAGGCGACCGCATCGCTCTTATCGGTTACAAGGCACAGGATGGAGAGATGATGGCACAGAAAATCATCAATCTTACTTCACTCTTGGGCAAGTGGACTTCACTCGACAAGAACTTCGACTTGCTGGAAGGCGGAGAGGTAAAAAACAATGTGAAGGCTGAGACCAATCCTTGGACTTCATGGAAAATCCTGAACGGAAAGCTCCTGCTCAACAAGGATACCTTTGCCATCGATAAACTGGGATCTGACAGCTTGATGCTCGAGAATACCCAGGGCATCTATGTCTTCAAGCGCCAGGAGTAAATAGTCATTCTAATTTTAGATTAAGTTGGAACCATTTAAGATACATATACTGGGGTGTGGCAGTGCGCTGCCAACCCTGAAGCACAATGCTTCCTCGCAGCTCATTGAGATGCGGGGAAAATGCTATATGATAGATTGTGGCGAGGGCGCACAGATGCAGTTCCGTCGCTCTCATATCCATTTCTCCAAGCTCAATGCCATCTTCATCACTCACATGCATGGAGATCATTGCTTTGGCTTGATGGGCTTGCTTTCTACGCTGGGAATGCTTGGACGTACATCTAAGTTAAGAATCTATGCTCCAAAGGATTATGCTCCTCTGTTTAAACAACAGGTAGAATTCTTTATGCAGACGATGGAATACGAGATGGAAATGATTCCTGTGGATACGGAGAAGCAGCAGATTATCTACGAAGACCATTCGCTCACGGTAGAGACGGTGCCTCTGAAACATCGTCTGCCATGCTGCGGCTATATCTTCAGAGAGAAGCCTACGCTGCCTCATATCAAGAGAGATATGATAGATTACTACGGCATCCCGATCAGTCAGATCAACAACATCAAGAATGGGGCTGACTGGACCAACGAAGATGGCGAGGTGATTCCGAATGCCCGTCTGGTGACACCTGCCGACCAACCTCGCAGTTATGCCTATATGAGTGATACCCGATATATTCCGAATCTCTGGGAAAAGGTGAAGGGGGTAACTGTGCTTTATCACGAAAGTACTTATACTTCGGAACAGGAAGACCGGGCTAAGATCTACAACCATAGTACGGCAAAGCAGGCTGCGATGGTGGCAAAGGCTGCCGGGGTAGGCAAGTTGCTCCTGGGACATTATAGTGCGAGATATAATGATGAGACGGTTCTGCTGAAAGAGGCCAAAGAGATTTTCGAGGAAAGCTATCTCACCAATGAGGGAATGATTATCTCGGTATAAAAATAGCCTTGCATCAAAAAAAGTTCATTTTTGGTGCAAGGTTTTGTGTTGCTATTCGTTTAATGTATAAAAGATAGAGAAAATTGGAATCTGAAAAACTACTTTTGGATGACATAAAGGGCGGCAGTCGGGCAGCGATGCACCGGCTCTACGACCGCTACGTAGGATATGCCATGGCGGTAGCGCTGAGGTATGTCCCTTTACGTGATGATGCGGAGGATGTGGTGCAGGATAGTTTTGTGAAACTTTTCTCTGGTATTGCCAACTTCGAGTACAGGGGCGAAGGTTCGCTGAAGGCGTGGTTTCTTCGGATTGTGGCAAATGAGGCCATCAGCTTTACTAGAAAGCAGAGTCGCATTACTTTCGTGGATGAAGTTCCGGAAGATGTGAGTGACGACGAACCGGAGGTAGAACGGGTGCCGCCTGCCGTATTGACGAAGATGATCGGTGAATTGCCCGAGGGCTATCGACTGGTTCTGAACATGTTTGTGTTTGAGCAAAGAAGCCATAAGGAAATTGCTGATCTGCTGGGCATCAAGGAGAGTACCTCTGCCTCGCAATATCTAAGAGCCAAGAAGTTTCTGGCAAAGAAAATAAATGAATATCTAAATAATATAAACGAGAAAGAATATGAGTAATCAAGATTGGACAAGCAAACTTCAAGACCAGTTGGCAGGCTATCAGGAGTCTGTCAGCCACGACTTGTGGGCAGGCATTGAACAATCGCTTGCTCAGAATGATATAGAATCAGTTTCGTCGAATCCACAGGCAATAGTTTCTGAAAGTTCAGAATCTTCAGATTTCCACGTTGGTTCAGAATCTTCAGATTTCCACGTTGGTTCAGAGGCTAAAAAGAAAGCCAGGATTGTCTATTTTAAGCGATGGTCTGCGGCTGCAGCAGCTGTGGCATTGTTGGGAATAGGAGGAAGCTATGTTTATCTGCATCAGGAGGAAGTAGAAAAGGGTAATTTGCAATTGGCTTCTCTTTCTTCCCGTTCCGTTTCATCGGATTTGCCATCCGCTGCACCCCATACCGTTTCATCGGATTTGCCATCCGCTCCATCCCATGCTGTTTCATCGGATTTGCCATCCGCTGCATCCCATGTCGTTTCATCGGATTTGCAACCCGCTGCACCCCATGCCGTTTCATCGGATTTGCCATCCGCTCCATCCCATGCTGTTTCATCGGATTTGCAATCCGCTCCATCCCATTCCGTTTCATCGGATTTGCAATCCGCTGCACCCCAAAAGAAGAAGGGTAATGTTCTAGAGAAAGAATCTGAGAATAAAATTTCTTTGCTAGCCGATAATCATGCTGCAGCGTATGCTTCTCAATCTTATCATTTTGACAAAAATGAGGAGGTTTCAGGCTGGTCGATGCAACTCTATGCCGAAAACCTGACGTCAAGTTTGGGCGGTGTTAATTCTGATGCATCTGGAAGCTATCGTGATTATAGTTATGGCACGATGGCAGAGCCGATGCCTGGAGTCATCCCTGATCCAACGGCTGGAGGCATATATGGAGAAGAATATCTCTTGGCATCCTGTAAGGCGATTCAAAGAAACCAGCAGGTGAATGCCAAGCATCATGCTCCTGTATCTGTTGGTTTGCAGGTAGCCTTTGGCATTGCACCTCGTCTGACTTTGAGCACAGGTTTGGTATATACACGCACTTCTTCTGATTTTTATCCATACGCACCAGGTAGTAGCTACAATGTTCATCAGGTGCTTCATTATGTGGGTATCCCGGTGGGATTGAACTATGAATTCTGGCAGAGTGGAGGCTTCCATGCTTATGTGATGGCGGGTGCTGAGGCTGATTACAATGTGAAGAATGATACCGAAGAAGAGGGAGTAAAGAAAGAGAATGCCAAGCGGGACAGGGTGCAGCTCTCTGGAAAGGCTTCGCTCGGTGCGCAGTATGACATCACGCCAAAGGTTGGTCTCTATATCGAACCGGGTGCTAAATATTATTTTGATAATGGAAGCCATGTGGAAAATACCTTCAAGGATAAGAAGTTGAATTTCAATCTCCAGTTCGGTTTGAGATTCAATCTATAGTATAAAAAACAGAACTTTCGCACATGCGAAAGTTCTGTTTTTTTATTTTATTTCTTCAAAAGCTTCTCACTCATATTGAGAGCAGCCTTTCTACCATCTCCCATGGCAAGGATCACGGTGGCACCACCTCTTACGATGTCGCCGCCGGCATAGATCTCCTCAATAGAGCTCTGCATCTGGTCATTTACGGCAATCGTATTCTTTCTGCCAAGTTCCAATCCCTCGATGCTCTGAGGAACGAGTGGGTTAGGGCTTACGCCAACAGCTACGATTACCTGGTCGCACTCCAAAGTGATGGTCTCGCCTGTTGCTTCCGGACGGCGACGGCCGCTGGCATCTGGCTCACCGAGCTGCATCACATCCAGGACTACAGCCTTTACTGCGCCCTTCTCATCAGCCAGATATTCCTTTGGATTATGTAAGGTCATGAAGTTGATGCCTTCTTCCTTGGCATGTTTCACCTCCTCAAGTCGGGCTGGCATCTCTGCCTCCGAACGGCGATAAACCAATGTAACTTCGGCACCAAGTCGCTTGGCGGTGCGGCAGCTGTCCATCGCAGTGTTTCCGCCACCTACTACAAACACCTTCTTACCCAGGTTGATAGGGGTGTCGGTATGAGGGTTGGCTGCATCCATCAGGTTCACACGGGTAAGATACTCGTTGGATGACATAATGTTCAAGGCATTCTCACCAGGGATATTCATGAAGTTAGGAAGTCCTGCTCCCGAGCCAACGAAGAATCCCTTGAATCCCTGTTCTTCCAAATCCTTCACGGAGATAGTCTTGCCCACGATGCAGTCGGTAATGAACTTCACACCCATCTTCTGGAGATTCTCTATCTCTACATCCACGATGGCATTAGGCAATCGGAACTCTGGGATACCATATTTCAATACTCCGCCAATCTCGTGAAGAGCCTCGAACACGGTGACGTCGAATCCCTTCTTTGCCATATCGCCTGCAAAGCTCAAACCTGAAGGACCTGAACCCACAACCGCCACCTTGATGCCATTTGCCTCATCGCATTCTGGTACAGAGATGTTGCCGCTCTGACGCTCGTAGTCGGCTGCGAAACGCTCCAGGTAGCCGATGGCAACGGCTGGCTCGTTCATCTTGAGATGTACGCACTTGCTCTCGCACTGCTTCTCCTGCGGACAAACACGGCCGCAAACGGCTGGCAGGGCAGAGGTGTTCTTCAGAACTTTGGCTGCGGCAAGGAACTGTCCACGCTCGATGTTCTTGATGAAGGATGGTATGTTGATGCTTACAGGGCAACCCTCCATACAGGTAGGCTTCGGACAGTCGAGACAGCGCTTTGCCTCGGTTAAAGCCATCTCCTTGGTCAAACCGATGTTAACTTCCTCTGTGCGGGTCGTTGCACGATAAACTGGGTCCAGCTCTGGCATCTTGACGCGCTCGATAGCGGTGCGCTCCTTTGCTTTCATCGAAGCACGTAACTCCTTGCGCCACTCTGCGTTACGGTCGGTCAGTTCTTCTATTGGTGCATCTGTTGGCTCTACATCCATCGTAATGTCTGTAGTCTCCTTCTTCTTTTCGGCATCCACCGTAGCCAGATGCTCCTCGAAGTGCTCCATCTCTTCGCGCTCTACGTCCTTGAAGGTACCCATACGCTTGAACATCTCATCCCAATCTACGAGAGCACCGTCAAACTCAGGACCGTCGATGCAGACAAACTTGGTCTTGCCGCCGATGGTCAGGCGGCAGGCGCCGCACATACCGGTACCATCCACCATAATGGTATTGAGCGATACATCAGTAGAGAGATTATATTTCTGGGTGAGGAGGCAGCAGAACTTCATCATGATAGGAGGACCGATGGCGAACACCTTGTCGATGTGCTCCTGGTTGATGAGCTTTTCGATGCCCACGGTTACTACGCCTTTCTCGCCATAGCTTCCGTCATCGGTCATGATGATGAGTTCATCACTGGATGCACGCACTTCATCTTCCATGATGACGAGGTCCTTGCTTCTACCAGCGATAACACTGAGTACTCGGTTGCCTGCAGCTTTCAGTGCCTTGATGATAGGGAGCATGGGAGCCACGCCTACGCCACCGCCAGCACAGATCACGGTACCGAAGTTCTCGATGTGGGTAGGGTTTCCGAGTGGACCTACCACGTCGTGAATCTCATCGCCCTCGTTTAAGGCGCAGAGCTTGGTAGAGGAGAGTCCTACCTTCTGTACAACCAGGGTGATAGTACCTTTCTCGATATCAGCATCGGCGATGGTCAGCGGCATGCGCTCGCTGTTGTTATCTACACGGATGATGACGAAGTTGCCAGCCTTGCGGCTCTTGGCGATGAGTGGAGCTTCTACATCGAAACGGAATACCTTCTCAGAGTATTGTATTTTCTTGATAATCTTGTTCATGGGCTATTAACTTTTTATGTTGAATACTATCTGTGATTCTATTTCTTATTAGTTGTCTTGATGTTTGCTCATGGTATATAAAACGCAAAAGGATAACTGCGGCCGCCTTTTGGGTAGCCGAAGTTATCCTCGTACATTCTGTTATTCTTGTTTCGAAAGAACTCGGAGTTCTGACGATTTTTTTCTTGATTTTCCCGAAGAACCGGGTTCTTCTTTTTTGTCGAATTAATCGAAGTTCTTGTCATCGAGCATCTCGAATCCGCAGTAAGGAACCAATACCTTAGGAACGCGGATACCCTCTGGAGTCTGGTTGTTCTCCAGGATGGTTGCTACGATACGTGGCAAAGCGAGAGCTGAACCGTTAAGGGTGTGGCAGAGTTCAATCTTCTTGTCCTCTGCATGGCGATAGCGGCAGTGGAGGCGGTTAGCCTGGTAGCTCTCGAAGTTAGATACTGATGAAACCTCCAGCCAGCGACCCTGTGCTGCACTCCATGTCTCGAAGTCGTAGCAGATAGAAGAGGTGAAGCTCATGTCACCACCGCAGAGACGGAGGATGTGGTATGGCAACTCCAACTTCTTCAAGAGACCCTCTACGTGGTCGAGCATCTCGTTCAGGCTCTCGTATGAGTGACCTGGCTTATCGATGCGTACAATCTCCACCTTGTCGAACTGGTGCAGACGGTTCAAACCACGAACGTCCTTACCATAGCTACCAGCCTCACGACGGAAGCATGCAGAATAAGCACAACGCTTGATAGGGAGGTCCTTCTCGTCGAGGATAACATCACGGAAGATGTTGGTTACAGGAACCTCGGCAGTAGGGATGAGGAAGAGGTTGTCGAGATTAGCATGATACATCTGACCCTCCTTGTCTGGCAACTGACCAGTGCCACGACCGGAATCCTCGTTAACTACGTAAGGAGGCTGAATCTCCAGATATCCGCTCTTGCGGGCCTCGTCGAGGAAGAAAGCCTCGAGAGCACGCTGGAAGCGAGCCATCTTGCCGATATATACAGGGAAACCAGCACCTGTAATCTTCACACCGAGGTCGAAGTCAACGAGGTTGTACTTCTTCAGGAGATCCCAGTGGCAGAGTGCGCCCTCACCGAGGTTAGGCTTTTCTCCGCCTTCCTTTACAACTACATTGTCTGCAGCATCCTTACCTTCAGGAACCTGCTCGCAAGGAATGTTAGGGATTTCGAGCAACTGGTTGGTCATATCGTTCTGGGCCTTCTCCATAATCTCTTCCAGAGCCTTGGCGTCAGCCTTGAGCATAGCTACCTGAGCCTTGGCGCTCTCAGCTTCCTCTTTCTTGCCTTCCTTCATCAGGGCACCAATCTGCTTGGCAAACTGATTAGCCTGCTGCTTGTTGTTATCCAACTTCTGCTGAGCTTCGCGACGAATCTTGTCGTACTCCAAAACTTTCTCTACAGCCTCACGAGCATTTGGAAAATGCTTCTTTTCGAGACCTTTAACTACACGTTCAGTTTCTTCACTGATGAGTTTAAGTGTAAGCATAATATTTCTTTTTTATATTAATTTTCCTATTTGAAGGCAAAATTACAAAAAATATTTGTGATAGCGCAAAAAAATGCCAACTTTTTTGCCGAGAAGGGTAGAATTAAAGTTTTTTCGTGGTTTTTATGGGGGTTAAACGAAGAAAGCCTGCTCTAGGTATGAGCAGGCTTCTATGTTGTTTGTTTGGAATAGTTTTTTCTAAAACTTTAAAAATTAAGCGTCAGCTTTTTTGGTCTTCTCAGCGTAAACCTCTGGAGAGAGAACAGAAACTGTACTCTTGTCCTTGC
>OHAY01003827.1_pt1 | contig 9937 bp, 6 predicted proteins | sample 1577191 | NCBI WGS metagenome assembly OHAY01 (sample SAMEA3541504, study PRJEB24748) | human gut metagenome | biome: human gut; feature: human-associated habitat; material: faeces | place: China | collected 2012 | reverse complement strand
TGATACTCCCCTATAAAAATGGCTATTTATCAACTGTTTGTTGTGACATAGCCTTGTTTTTATTATACTATATTTTATCAAAAGATACTGCTAATTTAGGGGAAGAAATACTAGTTTTTAGATAAATGACAGTTTCAATCTGTATAGAACGTTTCTCGTCCTCTTTTTATCGAGATAACACTCTGCCCGAAATGGCAGATTTTATTTTCTTGCTGTGTTCCCCTGCGTATTCTTTCCCCGCGCCGTCTTTGTCCGTTCCTTTTATCTGCGCTCTCATTTTTATTTTCTAGGTGCACGTTTTCATTTTTTGATTGCAGATTCTTTTCTATTATACTGCTAATTTTAGGTGGATCATAGATTTTATATATTGCAATCCTCTCTCTTTTATGATACAAAACAAGAAGATAGGGTATATCTTTTTAAGGAGTTTTTATGGAAAATTTGAAATTGCTTCCTTCGGAACGGTTATTTCGGTTTTTATTTTTTTCTGCCTCCCAGATCGAAACGGAGCTGGATCTTTCTCCCGATGGACTGACAGAAGAGCAGGTGCTTTCGATGCGGCGGCGGTTTGGCGTCAATCGGATTGAAAGCGGCAAGCGTTCGTCTTTGTTTTTCTATATCCGCCGCTCGCTCACCTCGCCGTTTCATTTGCTTCTTTTTGTAATGGCGCTGGTCGCGCTGGCGATTCCCTGTTTTGGAAACGTGGCGTATCGGTTTACCGGTATTACAGGTCTGGTAATTCTCGGCATTTTAAGTATCAGCACGGCCGTACGGATTCGTCAGGAGCGGCAGGCCGGGGTTTTGGCCGCTTCTTTACTCGAACAGCTTCAGCCGGCGGTGCAGGTGCGCCGGCATGGCAAGGTCGTTCTCGTGCCTTCCCATGAGCTGGTCGTCGGAGACCGCGTCCTTTTATCTTCGGGTATGCGCGTTCCTGCCGATCTCCGCATCCTTGAGGCGTCGCATTTATTCGTCTCTCAAGCACTGCTGACAGGCGAAAGCCGCAGTGTGGAAAAAACGGCTGCTCCGCTGCCGCCGGATACGCCGCAAACGTTTTCTCATCTATCCAACGCGGTGTTTCTCGGCACGCGCGTTGTCGGCGGGAGCGGTGAAGGGATCGTAGCTGCCGTAGGCACGGATACGGTATACGGCCGGTATACGTCCAAGCTCAAACCGCAGCATGCGCCGGCATTCTGGCAGGGCGCGAATTCGATTTCGCTCGTATTTCTCCGCTGCATCGCCGTGCTGCTCCCGGTGATCTTTTTGGTAACGGGCCTCTTGCAGGGAAATTGGCATCAAGCCTTCCTATTCGCTTTATCTGTTGCGGTCGGCCTGACGCCGGAGCTGCTTCCCATGGTCGTTACGGTGTGTTTGGCCAAAGGAACTTCCGCACTCGGCCGGACTCGGACATTAATCAAGAATATCCAGGCATTGCAGGCTTTCGGCTCCATGGACGTATTGTGCCTGGACAAGACGGGCACGCTGACCAGCGAGGAGCTGACGCTGGAATATTATCTGGATATTTTAGGCGGGGAAAGCACCAACGTTCTGGATATGGCGTATCTTACCAGTTGGTACCACAGCGATCAGGACAACGCCGTTGACCGTTCGGTTCTTCGCTGCGCAGAAATGCCCCGGCAATCCGCTCATTTTGCCGCGCTGCCCCATGCGTATACCAAGTTATCGGAAATCCCGTTTGATTATTCCCGCAAATTGGTATCTGTCCTTGTTTCTCACGAGGAAAAAGGCACGCTGCTTCTGGCCAAAGGCGATGTGGCCCGCGTATATGACCGCTGTGCGTACGCCGTATATCAGGGAAATATCCGCCCCATAGAAGCCAGCGGGCGCGCAGCGGTCGATATGGTCATCCGGGATATGCAGGACGACGGCATGAAGGTGCTGGCCGTGGCGTATAAACCGATGAATCCGGTATCTCTCCTTACGCCTGACGATGAAAAGGATTTGATTTTGCTCGGTTATATCGTCTTTTTTGACGCTCCGAAAAAGTCGGCCGCTCCTGTCTTGCAGCAGCTCGCATCGGCTGGGGTTGCCGTAAAAGTGCTGACAGGCGATCAGCCGGCGCCTACTTGTTCGATCTGCCGCCGGCTTGGACTGGCAGCAGAGCCGCTGTATACAGGCGGGCAGCTGGCGCAGTTTTGTGATGCCGACTGGAAATCTGCAGTGGAAACATCCTCTGTGTTTACCGATCTTGCTCCGCATCAAAAGGCCCGGATCGTGGCAGAGCTGCAAGCCGCCGGCCATCAGGTCGGATTCCTGGGCGACGGCATGAACGATATCTCGGCCATCTTGGCTGCCGATGTAGGCGTATCGGTCGATACCGCCGTGCGGGCGGCGAAAGAATCTGCGGAAGTCATGCTGCTGAAAAAAGATCTGCATATTGTGGCTCAGGCGATCTTGGAAGGGCGGCGCGCAATGGCCAATGTAAGCAAGTATTTGTATATCACCGCGTCTTCTAATTTCGGCAACGCCTTTTCTGTGGCGGCGGCGTCCTTGTTCCTGCCATTTCTTCCCATGACGGCGCTCCAGCTTCTGCTGCTGAATCTGTTGTGTGATTTTATGAATCTTACGCTTCCCTGGGATCGGGTGGACAAGGATATGCTCCGCTCTCCCCGCCCCTGGTCGGGAAAAGGGCTGGGACGGTTCATGCGTTTCTTCGGACTGATCAGTTCGGTTTTTGATATGATCACCTTTATCTTTCTGTTTCAGACGTTTTATCCGGCGGCATCGCTGGATGAGTTTGCTCTCTTATCTCTACCGGAACGTATTGCCTTTATCCAGCTGTTCCATACTGCATGGTTTTTGGAATCCTTATGGATCAAGGTTTTGATGTTTCATTTGCTCCGCACCCGCCATGTTCCTATTCTGGAAAGCCGCGCCGGCCGCCTGCCTTGTCTGGTCATGACCGCCGCGCTGTTTGCACTGACCGGGCTGATTTATACGCCGCTGGCCGGCTGGTTTGGGTTCGTTCCGCTCCCATCGTCTTATTTTGTCTTTTTATTCTTTTTGATCCTGGGCTATACGATAGTGGGCACAGCTGCCAAACGGCTGTATCTGCACCGGTATGGCCACTGGTTCTGACAGGAGGCGCGCATGAAAACAGTAAAACAAATTTCTGCCGATGCCGCCGTCCTGGACTGGTTAAAACGGCTGATCAAAGGAAAATGGACGGAAGAGCCGTCTGCGGCAGAACTGTATTTCGGCCTCGATGAACTGGTGTCCGGCGAAACCGACTGCCTGCAGCTCACTTGTGCGGACCAGGAAGAAGGGCCGGGGCGGCAGCCCCATCTGTCCTGCGGCGATCTGGTCATTTATCCGCACAGCCGCCGCGTGCTCCGCGGCAATACAGAGTGTGCGCTCACGCCTAAAGAGTTTGATATTTTATATTTTCTTGCCCAAAACCGGGGGATCGTATTTACCAAGGAACAGATTTATCAGGCGGTCTGGAAAGAAGAATTTTATACGGCCGACAGCAATATCATGGCATTCATCCGCAAGCTGCGGAAAAAAATTGAGCCGGAACCGGACGCGCCGCAGTATATCCTGACGGTCTGGGGCATCGGCTATACCTTCAACGACCGCTTATAATTGCTGCCGCGACTTCATTTCTGTCCGCTTGCTTGGCAGCAAAATCAGCATAGATAAAAAATTAGGAAAAACGTTTCGTTTCATCGGGCTGTATTGAGATACTCCTGCCTTGGTAAAGATGAACCGACCGCTCAAAAAATACCGGCTGCCGCCACGCTGGTTACTTCCGTTTGCACAAGCGTTGTTCAAACGGTTCAGACATCTGCGCTGGAGAGTATAGACGCCCCTCACCATGTGCAGATCGCGGACTGGGCGTACCGGCAGCCAAAAAGCAGCAGCCATCGTCGAAAAAGAGCTGGACGGCGGTCTGGAATACGACTCCCATGTACGTTCCGCACCTTTCTTTCGCAAGGCTATATGCACCTTGTCCCGCCCCTTCCTTTAAGAATCCGGCAGTCCGCAGGCGCTAGTTTAGAACCGATACGCCGGAACGGCGGCTAGTCTTTGCCGTTTCGCCCAACTTTTTGCAGCCACAACTGCATCCTATGCCGACTGCCTCCGCTTCTACCGCTAGAAAGCACACGCTGCATTTGCAGCATAGACTGCTGTAAACGATACGATATCTTTATTTCCATACACACTAAAACCGCCGCCGGCATTTTCTCCTGCCGGCGGCGGTTTCTTATGCAAAAGCAAGAAAATCGCCAGGATTTGTCCATTGGAATCCTGGCCGTATTTTTTTATACTTACCTTAGGATAGGCGTTCCTATCCGGTCATGTAGCAGAAGGATGGCCGCCTTAGGAAGTGATGGCAGCGTCTCGCTCCCGCTTTACCCTGCTCAGAGCAGACAGACCTGTCATCACGCCAGAGTACATGGATCGCTGGATATTTCTCCCGTCTGACGGCATCATCTTTGTTCGTGGTGCATCGATCACAGATGTCTCCCGTTGGACGGAGAAGTCCATATCCATGAATGGGCATGCAGTATCCGGAACTCCCGGTATCACCCAACCAACAGACAGCCAATATAGGCATCTATCTGCATCTTCCTCTACAGCAGATACTCTATAACTCATCTTTCCGCTTCCCGGCAGAGTTTGACGGCCGAGCAGGCAATGCAGCACCGTCGGCTTTTCGGCGATTTTCTCCCTGCCCGCCGGGAGCGGCCCTTTCCCAACCAGATCGCATAAGCGTTTTTATTCCGCTCACTCCGTCCAGCCGTTTTTACGCTGGGTATGGCGGTGACGGCTCTTTTTTCTTCTCTGCCATCGGGACTGCTGGATACGATTTCTCCTTCCATCGTCTATCTCCCATAAGACCCTGGTTTTCTATTCCAGCCGGTTCCGGTTTGCTTACACCCATCGTTGGAAAAAGGCTGTCTATGCAGCAGCGCTGCTTTTCGGCGCTGTTTGTCTGATGCGGCGAAATCCTGTACCGGCTGCCGGGCCGAGGATATCCGCAATGGGTGAGCGATAGGGTAACCAGCCAGATAGTGGACAGAGAACGATTCGTACAACTGCCGGCAGCAACTGCTGCCATTATCGTCGCTGCTGGCAGCTATACGATCACCCGCATGGAGTATTAAGCACATCGCGTCAGCAGCGCTGGACTGCGCAAGGCTTACTGCCATGCAGGTGCACGCAAAAGGACAGGCAGCACCGCTTTTTATTCTGCGGTTTAGTCGTCCGATATCTCTGTCTTTCTGGCGGCTTTTCGGATTTTTATACTAGATTTTCTCCCTTTTCATAGGGTATCGCCGGAAACTTTAATGCGATACCTGCCGCATGCAATCAGGCTTTACGCGGGGAAACTGATAGCATCATGCAGCATGCAGAAAACTGCTGACGAACGGAATTTGCCGTTCTTGCCGTATTACACATCCTTTTTATTACCTTCTTACCCGCCGGCACTTTCTCCTCACCGTGAGTCCGTTCATCCCGCGCCGTATCGGGCTCACGGCCTTGCCGGCACTCTCACTTATGTTTTCTTTCCCTGCCTGCTCCTCTATGTACTTAGAGCGGCAGTCGCTTTATCGCCGCTTCCAAAGGCAATCCCAGGCAGGGATCTCCTCATTGCTGCCGTCTGCATCATGCAGGCGGCAGTTTTTTTTATATTCTATCCCATCTGCGAATAGAGCAGACAGGAAAACGGCCTTAGAATACACTCCATAACGAAACGATCAAGCTCATAGGATGCTGCCCCCGCACTTACCGCCAACCAATTCGGCTAAATGCAGCTGTACCGTTTAAAAAAGGGATATGGCGCCATTTTTTCATCTGATCTTATTCCCCTCATCAATAACGGCAGTGAGACGCCGCCAACCGCCAACCCGCACACACTCTATCCTCTCCGCAGCCTGTACCATGCTCGCCTGCCGCTTCCATGCCCGGCAGATACACTCCCGTTACGCTTGATTCGCCAGAGAAAGCGCTTTTACTTGTGCCAGTAAGTAGGCATCTTTATTAGAGTTTCTTATTTTCAGCCGTTCCAGAACGGCCTTTTCCGTTTCCGGACTCCAATAGATCTTCAATTTATTTTTTGCCCGAGTGATGGCTGTATAAAAGATATCATGCGTAATTCGAGCTTCGGATTCATTGGTAATGACTATTTTTACAGAATTATACTCTAAGCCTTGCGCTTTATGAATCGAAACAGCGTATGCTACCTGAAACGGAACGGCTGTCGAATCATTGCCTTCATCTTCATCGGTGCTTCTGAATTTGTTCACATTAAAAGAAATAATCGAGCGGCCAGACTCTGATTCTCCAAGAAGTTTAAACGGATATCCCTTAGCCTCGTCCGCCGTGATGGACTTTTCCAGCTCTGCTTCAAATCGAATTTGCTTTTCTCCCCGATGAATCCCTACCAATCTTCCTTTTGTGTTGTTATGAATTAAGGGCGAAAAGATATTGGCCTCATTAAATAAAATGGGATCGCCTACTTTATAGGTACTGACATCCCACACTACGGGTTCATTCGGATTATTCTGCTGTAAAAAACGATTGATCGTATTGATGCCGTAAAGGCCGTCATAGTGCAGACACAGTATGATTTCGTCCTGGTCGCCGGGTTTAAAAATGGATTCATCCAGCCTGGCAGTGTAATGATTTTTTACCAAGGTTTCTAAAATAGAATCATCCAATTCGCGCACCCGTTTCCAAATCGTCAGCATGTGTTTATTTTCCGTTCGGTAAGACTGTTTCAGCTCAAATACGGCAGTTGCCGGTACAAACTTTTGCGCCAAGCTAAACCAGTTTCCAAAATGAATCGCTTCTATTTGATAACAGTCGCCTGCCAAAACAAGCCGGCTGAACTTCGCTTTTTCCAGTATGCTCCTCATATCCTGATTGCTCACAGTACTGCATTCATCAATAAACAATGTATCGTATTTCGCCCTCCATGCCTTGCCGGCTAAAAACGTTTTAATCGTACAGTAGGTGCAGTGATCTGCCTTGACTTTTCTTCTCATATTATCCACTGCCACATGGGTATTCGCCAAAAAAATCTTTTTCTTATCGTTCCTTAAATTTGCCGCATAATGTATTAACCTAGTCTTTCCGGTTCCGGCCGAACCGTATAGCAGCGCGACCTTAGAAGAAGCAAAAAGCTGCCGAAGTATTTCTTTTTTCTCCGGATCATCAATAACGTATTCGCCAAGAGAAAGCCATGCGTCTGCCTCGCAGGTGTGCCTTGCAAATCCTCGGGAAGAAAGCGCCTGCAGCCGTTCTATAATGGCACGGCAGTCGTCTGCATATTGTTCTATATAAATATGCTGTTTATATTCTTTTAATTGACGTGCAGAATGCTCCCTATAAAGAGAGTTGTTATATACTTCTATTAATTGATCAATATTTTCAAAGGCTTCCAGATCCTTTCTATGATTGAAAAGACACTTTCCTTTTTCTATATTGTTCTTTATATACCTGGCAAAAAGTTCATGCTCCCGATTATGTATGGGAATGGATTCAAGCAGGTCATATATCCTCGGATTGTGCCGGCAAAGAGAGGTGCAGTACGGCATCTGATCAAACGGAATACAGCCATGACGAAGATAAAGATTGGATAATGTACGGCACTTCCACACTTGATACTGACTTTTTATAATACGATTGTTCATGTTGTGCAGCAGATAGCGCAATACATTAGAACCCTTCTTTTTAGGAATAATGATCTTTCGGCACTCATCCAGAACATCATAGAGGGGAGTGCTCTGAGGTTTCGCTATAATCTGTTTTTTCACTGAATCGTAGAAATTCTGCTCACCGCTTACCAATTCTGACAGCGGCATTTTCGACGCAGCAATGAAGTTCATCAATCCTTTGTATTCCGTAGAGTTCGTACTGCACGAAATAGGCGGACCAAAAAATTTAGAAAAGTTCTCCCATTCACATGGCCGAATCGATATTTCATACTGGTCGATGATACGAATGGGAATATCTTTATTGAAAATCCGAATGACATCTTCCCGAAGGGAAAATTTCACCGCATAGTTATCCATGATCTCCATGGAAGTAAAGGCAGTCGTCCATTCTATTTTACTTGCATTCGCCATGGCAGCTGTAAACGTAACTTCATAGTAAATCTTTCGGTCGATGAAAAACGGTTTTATTTTTTGTATGTAGCAGCGGTCATTATAAGCAACAACCCGGCTATGCGGACTGGGCTGCTCCATTCGTTCCGCTATTTTTTTATAATAGTCCTCCTTTTCATGATCCGTATTTAATGGGAAGGCTTCGATGTTTTCCAACACTTCCAAATCATAAGTTTCTTTTAGATACAGTTTAATTTTGAGAAGGTATTCATAGTATTTAAGCATAAGCCGTTCTGCCCCATCAGGATCCATCGTATAGTGGGACACCGATTTCTGGAGAAGCCGGTGAAATCGATCCAAAAACTTCAGCTCATTCCGCTGCTTCATACTTTCCAATGCTTTCTTGCGGAAATCATAATCATTTGAGTCCGCATCAGAACCGCCCGCATAAATTTTGATGGCAATATATTCTACGAAGTTTCGCGTCTGCGCCAGTATATTTTGGCTTAACAGTCCCCTTTTATCTGCCTTAAAATGGGAAATATTATCACAAATTGCACCGTTTACATTCAAAATGTCCTGATCAATCCGCAGCATGGTCTCCCGCTCCCCCAAGATGTAAGTTGTTTTTATCAGTTTACCTTTCTCTCCATCCTCCGTCAACATTTACCGGCTATTTCCTGGCATCGGCTAACTTTATAAGAAGTAAATATTCCCCCTCATTATTGCGTATGCTGTCCGTCTTCTATGCCGCATCGATATAAAAACGCCTCTTTGTGATGGCCTGTTACTTCCATTCACAAAGAGGTGTTTCTATGGTTTATGTTTTTTCAATGCAGCCGATCCGCATTTTTCTATCGCCCTATCCTCTCGCCGGCAAGCGTCGGGTGATGGATACTGCGCCCTTTTACCGCCCTAAGCAAGAGCAGTGCGTAATCCTTTCATCAGAATTATTTTCCATTCCTCTGCGTTCTTCTCTCCCCTTCTTTTTCTTAAAGCGCTATGTTCTTGTCAAACCTTCTCTGATGGTTGACATATAATCCCCATGATATACTCTCCAGATTGCACGCCGTACTATATCAGCCTATCGCACAAAATACGAATCCGCTCCTGCCTACTTTATTTTTTCCTTTAGCCAGGTCTGCACGATTTCAAAAATATCTCGGCTGTTCTTATCGAGCATTAAAAAATGACTGTTTCCATGTATTCCCATTTCAGGCAGTTCCAGCCATGTAACCGGCGCTCCTAACTTGAGCTGTTCCTCTACATACCTTCTCATATTTTTTTGATATGTTTCCCAATTGGTTCCCGGCTGTATATGATCGCCCCAAATATGCAGGGTAGGCGTATGTATGCAAAGATTTTCCATCGCTGGCGCGCTGGAGCCTTCCAGCAATACAACTGCCTGTATCAAGTCCTCAAATTCTTTCATCAGAGAACCGACAAACTCACTCGCCTGGCTATGCGCGATGATTATGCATTTTCCCACTTTCGCTATATAGCTTCTATACGCATCTAAAATGGCCTGATTATTCGTCACCCACCTTGGAATAGTTTGCTTCGTAAATTCGTCAAAATAATCTATTGGAAACTGCGTATCGGAAAAAGCAATCCGCTTGCCGGGTTCTGTGTCATATTTCATCCCTATGCGAAAACTTGTCCATGATTCATTTTTACTTCTGAAAATAGGTTCTGATTCATATATATCCGGATATTGCGACCAACTGGCCCGGCCTCGTTCCACCGCATCGGAAACATAGCAATGATATCCCGCCTCTAAAAACCACTGCAGCCAGCCAGGCTCTCCATTGGGAAGCGCTTCCCAGCAGGCGCCGCATACACCGCCGCCATGCAGAAACAGC
>OHAY01003808.1_pt1 | contig 9966 bp, 8 predicted proteins | sample 1577191 | NCBI WGS metagenome assembly OHAY01 (sample SAMEA3541504, study PRJEB24748) | human gut metagenome | biome: human gut; feature: human-associated habitat; material: faeces | place: China | collected 2012 | reverse complement strand
GGTTTCGTCTTTTTCATCGTGCACCTGACCCCAGAGAGTGGAGGTGCGGATATTCGGGAAATGGATCACGCCATCGCGGGTATTGCCGTTCAATTCCGTGGCGGCAATTTGTTGCGGTTTAAAGCCTTTCAGCAGCGGGTTAAATACCGTATGTGTCAGGCCGAGCGGGCGATAAATCGACTCTTCAACATAGCGGTCAAGCGGCTGACCGGTGACCGACTCGACGATAAATCCAAGCAGCATATAATCGACATCACTGTAAATATGCTTGCTGCCGGGCTGATACTCTAGCGGCGTGCGCTTGATCATCTCCAGCGTCTGGCCTTTATCCTGGGAATATAACGCGCCCGCGACCGCTTTATTCGGGTATTGCGGATCTGCCGGGAAACCGCCGCTGTGATGCAGCAGGTCAGAAATCCGCAGGGTGTTTTTGCCTTTAATGGTGTCATTTGGACTATCGGCAAACCCCGGAATATATTTCGCAATCCGATCGTCAGGATGCAGTTTGCCTTCGCTCATCAGCTTTTGCAGGGCGAAGTTCGTGGCGTACATTTTGGTGTTTGAGGCCAGGTCATACAGCGTCCCGGTGGTGGCTTTGACAGGCTGTTCCATCAACACGCTGCCATCGTACTTTTTCGCCGCTCCCCAGGCTTTGCGATACACAATCTGATTATCTTTAATGATCAGCAGGTTTACGCTGGGATAACCGACATCAACTTGCTGGCTAATCCAGCGATCCATCTGGTTAAGCCGTTCGACGTTGAACCCTGCTTTCTCTGGCGAACTTTCTGTCAGAACAGGGTATTTTGCGGCGCTGACGCTACAACTAACAGCCAGCAGAGAAAGATAGAGCATTGTCCGTTTCATGATATCAGTCCAGATTGACGTTACGGCAGCCAAAGAGCGTGGTGAAAATAAACCCACAAACCCATGCCACCAGAATCCCGCCAGCATAAACCGACATTGCCGGAAGGATGCCTTGTGCGGAAGTCATCAGCGGCAGCGCCACCAGACCAGACGGCCCAAAGGCGCTGTTTAAGCCCATCGGCAGACCCCACCAGGCTATCAGGCCGATAAACAAACCGCCCGCTGCGCCGCCTAAACAGGCGGTAATAAACGGTTTCATGCGGGGCAGGGTGACGCCGTAAATCAACGGTTCACCAACGCCCAGCAGACCGGGAATAATCGCCCCGCGTACCTGACTGCGTAATGCACTGTGCGGTTGCGCCCGCCAGTAGAGTGCCAGCGCCGCGCCCACCTGGCCCGCGCCTGCCATTGAAAGGATGGGAAATAAGCTGTTGAATCCCTGGCTGTCCATTAACGCGAGGTAAACAGGAATAAAGCCCTGATGCACGCCAAATACCACGGCGATCAGGAACAGCCCGGCTAAAACCGCACAACCGAACGGATTACTGTTCAGGTGCATAAACAGCCATGACATACCTTCGAATAACCAGCCACCCAGCGGCATAATGATCAGGTACGCAAGCGTAGCGGTGATCAGCAGGGTGATTAACGAGGTCAGCAGCATGTCGAGATCGTCCGGCATAAAGCGGCGCACCATGCCTTCAATGCGGGCGCAGGCCCACGCGGCAATCAGCACGCCGATAATATTGCCGCGCGGATCGATGGGCAGACCAAAGAAATCGTGAAAACCGGCGTAGTAACCGGTGGTTGCAGCGGGGTTATAACCGAGCAAAAAGAGTGCGGCAATAATTGCGCCATTGACGCCCGTGCCGCCAAATGCCTGGGCGGCGTTATAGCCCACCAGAATCACCAGGAAAGTGAACAAACCTTTGCTGAACACCTTCATAAAATTCAGCGCGTCGGGTAGCGTGCCCTGAGCATCTGCCGGAACGTGCATCACCGTGGCAATTAACGTCGCTATCCCCAGCAGCAGACCGGCGGCAATAAAACCGGGGATCAGCGGCGTGAAGATGGTGGCGAATTTGGCGAGAAATTGTTGCACGCCGGAGGTTTGTTTGGCTTTTAACTGACGTTTGTTCTGGGCGGCGATTTCTGCGGCATCCTGTACCGGTGCTTCTCCCAGCAGCTCGCTCATCGCTTTTGCGGCACGATGCGCTTTACCAGGCCCAAAAACGACCTGCACCTGGTCGCTGGTCAAAATGACGCCCTTCACGCCTTCCAGCGTTTTGATATTGGGATCAACCAGTGAACTGTCATGTACACCCAGACGCAGGCGCGTCATACAGTTACCACAACTGGCGATATTTCCCGGTCCGCCGACACGGGTAAGGATGGTGTTCAGAAGTTCACTGCTGATCTCTTTGGCCATGGGTTATTCCTTGTCTAAAACCTGACGAATAAAGCCGCCGTGTTGATCCAGGCGTTTTTTAGCTTCTGCGGCATCGAGATTTTTCAGCACCATCACAATGGCCGTTTTACAGTTGCGCTCGCAGGCAATTAACGCCGCTTCCGCTTGTTCGGCATTACATCCGGTGGCGTTTTTAACGATATTGACCTGGCGCACATGCAGTTTTTCGTTGGTGGCGACCACATCGACCATCAGGTTGCCGAACACTTTGCCAGATTTAATCATCAGCCCGGTGGAAAGCATATTGAGCACCAGTTTCTGCGCTGTGCCTGCTTTCATTCGCGAAGAACCAGTGACCACTTCGGCACCTACAATCGGTGTAATGGCAAACTCGGCTGTGGTGGAAACGGCACTCCCCGGATTACAGGAAATTCCCACTGTGCGGCAGCCGAGCTGGCGTGCGTATTCCAGTCCGGCAATCACATACGGCGTGCGACCGCTGGCAGCAATGCCAACCACCACATCCTGTGCCGTTAAATTAATATTTTTCAGATCGTTAACACCACCTTCCCGGCTATCTTCAGCGCCTTCCACCGCGTGCTGAATGGCATATTCGCCTCCAGCAATCAAACCAACCACCAGACCCGGTTTCACGCCGTAGGTGGGCGGACATTCGCTGGCATCCAGAATCCCCAGACGACCGGATGTTCCCGCACCGAGATAAATCAGACGACCGCCGCCGCTGACCTGGGCGTGGATAACATCGATCGCCGCGGCGATATCCGGCAGTACGCGCTCAACGGCAAGCGGTACGGTTTTATCTTCATCGTTGATAATCCGGCACATTTCCAGCGTCGATACGCGGTCAATTTCAGCCGAGGCGGTGTTCGAGCCTTCAGTAATCATCTTTTCAAATTGCATCGGTGGTGACCTTACTATTTACGATCAAATAATTGCAGATGTATGGAATCATATATCCCGAATTGACAGACTTAAAGGAATCATTGAGTCTACACTCGCAGAGTGTGAAGAGCGTCATAAGAACTTAAGCGGAATTTATGCTGCCAGCCCAGGAGAGTGGAAGATGTTGTACCTGACGAAAATAAGCAATGCGGGGAGTGAATTCACCGAAAACGAGCAAAAAATCGCTGACTTTCTGCAGGCCAACGTGAGTGAGCTGCAATCCGTTTCTTCACGGCAGATGGCGAAACAGCTCGGCATTAGCCAGTCGAGCATAGTGAAATTTGCCCAAAAACTCGGCGCGCAAGGATTTACTGAATTGCGTATGGCGTTAATAGGCGAATACAGTGCCAGCCGGGAGAAAACGAATGCCACGGCGCTGCACCTGCACAGTTCGATTACCAGTGATGATTCGCTGGAAGTGATTGCCCGCAAATTGAATCGCGAAAAAGAGCTGGCGCTGGAGCAAACCTGTGCGTTGTTCGACTACGCGCGGCTGCAAAAAATCATTGAGGTCATCAGTAAAGCACCGTTTATCCAGATAACGGGCCTGGGCGGATCGGCGCTGGTGGGGCGCGATCTGTCGTTCAAACTGATGAAAATTGGCTATCGCGTGGCCTGCGAAGCCGACACGCACGTACAAGCCACCGTTTCCCAGGCGTTGAAAAAAGGCGATGTACAAATCGCTATCTCTTACAGCGGCAGTAAAAAAGAGATTGTCTTATGCGCAGAAGCGGCACGAAAGCAGGGGGCAACGGTGATTGCCATTACTTCTCTGGCTGATTCTCCGCTGCGGCGGCTGGCGCATTTCACGCTCGATACCGTTTCCGGTGAAACCGAATGGCGTAGCTCGTCGATGTCTACCCGCACGGCGCAAAATTCTGTTACCGATTTACTGTTTGTTGGTCTTGTGCAACTCAATGATGTGGAGTCATTGAAAATGATTCAGCGCAGCAGTGAGCTAACACAACGCCTGAAATGATGCATAAAGCAGCGACTGGATTGAGATTTTCCTGAATTAGTGAGCTGATCCGCAGCAATATTTTGTTTATCCTGTATTTTCAGAGGGAATGGAGTGTAACGCTCTGTATTAACAAGGAGAGCATTAAAATGGGTAAACTCACGGGCAAGACAGCACTGATTACGGGCGCATTGCAGGGAATTGGCGAAGGAATTGCCAGAACTTTTGCGCGTCATGGCGCAAACCTAATCTTGCTGGATATCTCCCCTGAGATCGAAAAGCTGGCGGACGAACTGTGTGGTCGTGGTCATCGCTGTACGGCGGTTGTCGCCGATGTGCGTGACCCGGCGTCGGTAGCCGCAGCTATCAAACGCGCGAAGGAAAAAGAAGGGCGCATTGATATCCTGGTGAATAACGCAGGCGTTTGTCGTCTGGGCAGTTTCCTCGATATGAGCGATGACGATCGCGATTTCCATATTGACATCAATATTAAAGGCGTATGGAACGTCACGAAGGCGGTGCTGCCGGAGATGATTGCCCGCAAAGATGGTCGCATTGTGATGATGTCTTCGGTCACTGGCGATATGGTGGCCGATCCGGGTGAAACGGCGTACGCCTTAACGAAAGCGGCGATTGTTGGCCTGACAAAATCGCTGGCGGTGGAGTATGCGCAGTCTGGTATTCGCGTTAACGCCATATGCCCTGGATACGTTCGCACACCAATGGCGGAAAGCATTGCCCGCCAGTCGAACCCGGAAGATCCAGAATCGGTGCTGACTGAAATGGCGAAAGCAATCCCGATGCGTCGCCTCGCCGATCCGTTGGAAGTCGGCGAACTGGCGGCCTTCCTCGCATCGGATGAATCCAGCTATTTAACCGGTACACAGAATGTGATTGATGGCGGCAGCACACTGCCGGAGACGGTCAGCGTCGGTATCTGATTCACCTCTGTTTCCTCCCTGCATGTGTGGGGAGGATTTCGTCTTATTCCCTTTTCAACTTCCAAATCACCAAACGGTATATAAAACCGTTACTCCTTTCACGTCCGTTATAAATATGATGGCTATTAGAAAGTCATTAAATTTATAAGGGTGCGCAATGGCCGTTAACTTACTGAAAAAGAACTCACTCGCGCTGGTCGCTTCTCTGCTGCTGGCGGGCCATGTACAGGCAACGGAACTGCTGAACAGTTCTTATGACGTCTCCCGCGAGCTGTTTGCCGCCCTGAATCCGCCGTTTGAGCAACAATGGGCAAAAGATAACGGCGGCGACAAACTGACGATAAAACAATCTCATGCCGGGTCATCAAAACAGGCGCTGGCGATTTTACAGGGCTTAAAAGCCGACGTTGTCACTTATAACCAGGTGACCGACGTACAAATCCTGCACGATAAAGGCAAGCTGATCCCGGCCGACTGGCAGTCGCGCCTGCCGAATAATAGCTCGCCGTTCTACTCCACCATGGGCTTCCTGGTGCGTAAGGGTAACCCGAAGAATATCCACGATTGGAACGACCTGGTGCGCTCCGACGTGAAGCTGATTTTCCCGAACCCGAAAACGTCGGGTAACGCGCGTTATACCTATCTGGCGGCATGGGGCGCAGCGGATAAAGCTGACGGTGGTGACAAAGGCAAAACCGAACAGTTTATGACTCAGTTCCTGAAAAACGTTGAAGTGTTCGATACCGGCGGTCGTGGCGCGACCACCACTTTTGCCGAGCGCGGCCTGGGCGATGTGCTGATTAGCTTCGAATCGGAAGTGAACAACATCCGTAAACAGTATGAAGCGCAGGGCTTTGAAGTGGTGATTCCGAAAACCAACATTCTGGCGGAATTCCCGGTGGCGTGGGTTGATAAAAACGTGAAGGCCAACGGTACGGAAAAAGCAGCAAAAGCCTACCTGAACTGGCTCTACAGCCCGCAGGCGCAAACCATCATCACCGACTATTACTACCGCGTGAATAACCCGGAGGTGATGGACAAACTGAAAGACAAATTCCCGCAGACCGAGCTGTTCCGCGTGGAAGACAAATTTGGCTCCTGGCCGGAAGTGATGAAAACCCACTTCACCAGCGGCGGCGAGTTAGACAAGCTGTTAGCGGCGGGGCGTAACTGATGTTTGCTGTCTCCTCCAGACGCGTGCTGCCGGGCTTTACCTTAAGCCTCGGCACCAGTCTGCTGTTTGTGTGCCTGATTTTGCTGCTGCCGCTCTCCGCGCTGGTGATGCAACTGGCCCAGATGAGCTGGGCGCAGTACTGGGAGGTGATCACCAACCCGCAGGTGGTCGCGGCCTACAAAGTAACGCTGCTGTCGGCGTTTGTGGCATCGATTTTTAACGGCGTTTTCGGTCTGCTGATGGCGTGGATCCTAACCCGCTATCGCTTCCCAGGCCGCACGCTGCTTGATGCGCTGATGGATTTACCCTTTGCGCTGCCAACGGCAGTCGCCGGTTTAACGCTAGCCTCGCTCTTTTCTGTAAACGGTTTTTACGGTGAATGGCTGGCGAAGTTTGATATCAAAGTCACCTATACCTGGCTGGGGATTGCGGTGGCGATGGCCTTTACCAGCATTCCGTTTGTGGTACGTACCGTGCAGCCGGTGCTGGAAGAGTTAGGCCCGGAATATGAAGAAGCGGCGGAAACGCTTGGTGCAACGCGCTGGCAGAGTTTCTGCAAAGTGGTGCTGCCGGAGCTTTCTCCGGCGCTGGTGGCGGGCGTGGCGCTGTCGTTTACCCGTAGTCTTGGTGAATTTGGCGCGGTGATTTTTATCGCCGGAAATATCGCGTGGAAGACGGAAGTGACGTCGCTGATGATTTTTGTGCGCTTACAGGAGTTTGATTACCCGGCAGCGAGCGCGATTGCTTCGGTGATCCTCGCGGCATCTCTGCTGCTGCTGTTCTCAATTAACACTCTGCAAAGTCGCTTTGGTCGGCGTGTGGTAGGTCATTAATGGCGGAAGTTACCCAATTGAAGCGTTATGACGCGCGCCCGATTAACTGGGGCAAATGGTTTCTGATTGGCATCGGGATGCTGGTTTCGGCGTTCATCCTGCTGGTGCCGATGATTTATATCTTCGTACAGGCGTTCAGCAAAGGGCTGATGCCGGTTTTACAGAATCTGGCCGATCCGGACATGCTACACGCCATCTGGCTGACGGTGATGATCGCGCTGATTGCCGTACCGGTAAACCTGGTGTTCGGCATTCTGCTGGCCTGGCTGGTGACGCGCTTTAACTTCCCTGGACGCCAGTTACTGCTGACGCTACTGGACATTCCGTTTGCCGTATCGCCGGTGGTTGCCGGTCTGGTGTATCTGCTGTTCTACGGCTCTAACGGCCCGCTGGGCGGTTGGCTGGATGAACATAATCTGCAAATTATGTTCTCCTGGCCGGGAATGGTGCTGGTCACCATCTTCGTGACGTGTCCGTTTGTGGTGCGCGAACTGGTGCCGGTGATGTTAAGCCAGGGCAGTCAGGAAGACGAGGCGGCGATTTTGCTTGGCGCGTCTGGCTGGCAGATGTTCCGTCGTGTCACATTGCCGAACATCCGCTGGGCGCTGCTTTATGGCGTAGTGCTGACCAACGCCCGCGCGATTGGCGAGTTTGGCGCGGTGTCGGTGGTTTCCGGCTCGATTCGCGGCGAAACACTTTCGCTGCCGTTACAGATTGAATTGCTGGAGCAGGACTACAACACCGTCGGCTCCTTTACCGCTGCGGCACTGTTAACGCTGATGGCGATTATCACCCTGTTTTTAAAAAGTATGTTGCAGTGGCGCCTGGAGAATCAGGAAAAACGCGCACAGCAGGAGGAACATCATGAGCATTGAGATTGCCAATATTAAGAAGTCGTTTGGTCGCACCCAGGTGCTGAACGATATCTCACTGGATATTCCTTCAGGTCAGATGGTCGCGTTGCTGGGGCCGTCCGGTTCCGGGAAAACCACGCTGCTGCGCATTATCGCCGGGCTGGAGCATCAAACCAGCGGGCATATTCGCTTCCACGGCACCGACGTCAGCCGCCTGCACGCGCGCGATCGCAAGGTCGGTTTCGTGTTCCAGCATTACGCGCTGTTCCGCCATATGACGGTATTCGACAATATCGCTTTTGGCCTGACGGTGCTGCCGCGTCGCGAGCGCCCGAATGCCGCAGCCATCAAAGCGAAAGTGACAAAATTGCTGGAAATGGTCCAGCTTGCGCATCTGGCGGATCGTTATCCGGCGCAGCTTTCCGGCGGCCAGAAACAGCGTGTGGCGCTGGCGCGCGCGCTGGCTGTAGAACCGCAAATTCTGCTGCTTGATGAACCGTTTGGCGCGCTGGATGCGCAGGTGCGTAAAGAGCTGCGTCGCTGGCTGCGTCAACTGCATGAAGAGCTGAAATTCACCAGCGTGTTTGTGACCCACGACCAGGAAGAGGCGCTCACCATGAGCGACCGCGTTGTCGTTATGAACCACGGCGTTATCCAGCAGGTCGGCAGCCCGACCGATATCTACAACGAGCCGGTCAACGCCTTTGTTGCGGATTTCATTGGCGAATCCAATATCATTGACGGCGTGATGCTCGAGGACTGCAAGGTCGAGTTCTGCGGCCGCACCTTCGAGTGCGTGGACAAGGGCTTCGGCCGGAATACGCCGGTCGATGTCGTTATCCGTCCGGAGGATCTCAAGATCGTCTACGCCGGCGACGGCCTGCTTCAGGGCGTTGTTGAGTCCATCGTATTCAAGGGCGTGCACTACGAAATGATGGTTCGCACCCAGTTCTTCACCTTCATGGTGCATTCCACCATGGCGGAGTCGGTCGGCAAGACGGTCGGTCTGTCCGTCATTCCGTTTGACATCCACATCATGCACAAGAGTGTGGAGGCGCAAGCGTGAAAAAGTCCTTTGCCTATCCCTACGGCGTATGGCTCGCCGTATTTATCCTTGCACCGATTCTGATGGTCGTGGTCTACGCGTTCCACAATGCGGACGGCGGCTTTACGCTGCATAATTTCAGCTATCTGCCCGGCTACCTGCCGATTTTCGGACGGTCGTTCTGGCTGGCGTTTCTCTCTACCTTGGTGTGCCTTGCACTCGGCTACCCGATGGCGTACCTCATGAGCCGCCTGTCCGCCAGCCGTCAGAGCCTTTGCATGATGCTGATTATGCTGCCGATGTGGATCAACTTTCTGCTCCGCACCTACGCATGGATGTCGATTCTGGAGAACAACGGCTTCATCAACCAGTTTTTCCGTTCCATCGGCTTAATATCCTTCCTGCAGAGCCATTTCGGCTATTCGCTGGATTATATCCCGCTTATCAACACGCAGGGCGCGATCGTGCTCGGCATGGTGTACAACTTTCTGCCGTTCATGGTGCTGCCGATCTACACCGTTCTCATCAAGCTCGACCGCAAGCTGGTCGAGGCCGCACAGGACCTCGGCGCGCCGACCCATCTGGTGTTCCGCCGCGTTATCTTCCCGCTGAGCATTCCCGGTGTGATTTCCGGCATTACAATGGTATTTGTGCCGTCCGTCTCCACCTTCGTTATCTCGCAGATGCTCGGCAGCGGCAAAAACCTGCTCGTCGGCGACCTTATCGACCTTCAGTTCATGGGCGGTGCGTACAACCCGCATCTCGGCTCGGCCATCGCACTCGTGATGATCATCCTTATCTTCATCTGCATGTGGATCATGAACAAGTTCGATGACGGCTCCTCCGAGGAAGGAGGTCTGCTGCTGTGAAAAAGTTTTTCAAGAACTTCTATCTGCTGCTGATCTTCCTGTTCCTGTACGCGC
>OHAY01003803.1_pt1 | contig 9991 bp, 12 predicted proteins | sample 1577191 | NCBI WGS metagenome assembly OHAY01 (sample SAMEA3541504, study PRJEB24748) | human gut metagenome | biome: human gut; feature: human-associated habitat; material: faeces | place: China | collected 2012 | reverse complement strand
AGGAACGCCGCGTCCTGGTACTTCTCCAGGTCGCCAAACATCTGGCCGCTGACCATGTGGTGGCCGTACAGCAGGCTGTACCCGCCGGCGAAGTCCGGTGCGCAGCGGGTATCCAGAAAGATGGTGCCCGCCAGGGAGAAATTCCCGTACACGTCGGTGTTCACGTAGGTCAAGTTAAGGTTTGTTGTCACCAACGGCAGTAACACGGAACAACTTTAAACTATCATCAGTGTTATGATGATTTCGTCTATCCTCAAATTGTTCAATAGCACTTTTTTGATATATCTTTAAAGGCTTGTCCATAAAAATGTTCATTGCGCTTTTGAAGGAACTATATGCTTTGGATGGAAAGCCATTTAAGTAGTGAGCAATGGCCTTTGATAAATATCCACACGCTCTTTTCACTACTTTGCTATCAACACGGACATCATAACCATTATTAGGTAACAGATCTAATTTCTTTATGTAGTAATCAAATAACCCGTTTAAGGTTTGCAAAAAATCGTAGCCATCCCAACGAATTGGCAAAAATAATTTTTCGTCTTCCCACAGATTTTTAAATTCTAAATTTGAGATATCGATAATCATAAAATACCTCCTCTTCTGAAAAACAAATACAAAATCAATTTCAGAAATGGCGCTTACTATCACGTAAAGCAGAGAATAGCAAGCAAATCAAGTGGAGCCACACTTGAGAAAATCGCCGTGCTTGCCACCTGCTGAACTTGCAGAATAGCAAGCACAGCAGGTGTAGCTACACTCTGCGATTTTTGCAAAATCCAGTTTGCTTGCTAACCCCATAAATGGAGTTAGCAAGCAATGCACAGCGGTACCCACTCGTGCGTTTTGCAAAATTTCAGCCTTGCTGACCTTTTGCAAAATCTTGTTGGGAAACATCCCAAACCCTTTAACAATTTCGGAGAAATTGGCTGCGCACTGGTAGTGCTGAACACTTATTACTTCCCTTTCATAAGCGCATACAAAAAACCAACAATACTGTTTTTCCGTGGTCTATATCTGCGAGGATATTTATAGTAGGTCTTTTTAACCTTGCCTCCGTAACCATTGCTAACCCATCGTTCTTTTTTACTGATATATTTTCTTTTTCTCATGGAAGACCTCATACATTATACAGCTCTAAGTCATCAAGCGTGACTTTCTATATAACGAATAACTTTATTGACATACTCGCTGCATTCTGGTGTACCAGCATACCAAATATTTGCTTGTCCAAAGCCAATTCCGTCTTGCCTTGCTCGTGGAACAACAAATGTTCTTTGATCTTCCGGCAGTAAAAATCCATCTTTTCTATCTGCTTGGATGTTGAAAAATCTACCATTGTAAAATGGTCTGCGCCTAAATACAGTTGCATTTTTATACCAACCGACAATTACTGTTTGACTGTTTTCAGGCTTGGCACAGAAGACAACCAAAACATCATCAAGATATGTCTTTCCCTTTGCGAAAGGATCAATTCTTTCAATATGTAAAGAGTTGTATGTGTTAGTTGCGATACCTTCTTCGTAGCCAATACGATACTTAGTTTCTACAAATCCCCTGTATTGTCCATCGGCACATTCTTCAAAATTATGCTTTTCATAAGCATCGTGCATTTTTGCAACATAGGCTCCGCCGTTTTTCGGAGCAACCCTGTCAAGACGCGTGTTGTAGTACGGCAAGTACGAAATATTGCAAAACAAAATGCGTATCACAATTTAGCCCTCCTTCTGTATTCTTTCCCGTACATATTCCTCAGTTAATTCGATATACCCCCAACCATTTCTGACTATGCCAGCCCATTCAAGAATGGCAACCAAAGCAAATGTTGGGTCAAAACAACTTTCCCCCGTAGTTTTCCCAAAATAGTTCTTCATAATTGCTCCGGCAACTGTTGTTTCTTCACACCCTGGATCGCCAAGTCTTCTCCGTCCATATCCCTTTTTTGCCTTGCCGCCCTGTGATTCCAACAATTCAGTAATAACATCAAAGACTGAGTATTCATAATCTAAAATTTCATCGCAGGAGAACTTTTCCTCATCCACGATGCGAAGAACATACTCTTTCCCCTTGTATGTGCGGACAGTGGCTAAGCCGTTACAACTTATCAGTTTTGCTTTAACAATCTCGGATGCTTTGCTACTTTGAGGATCTATTTTCCATGTGCTTGTATCAATATCTTCAACAGAATAAGGCTGTACATTATCCACCAGATTCATTGCAACAAGCAAATCATTTAGTTTCTTTTTCGCGGCAGGGTATGATATCCCTTGCTCCGTTTGTAGTGATTTAAGATTTCCTTGATTCTTCAAAAAAGATAATAGAAAAGAGATTTGCTCATCTGAAAGCTTATCAAAGACACTAACTTCAAAATCTTTCTTGATTTCCAAGCCGCAACTGCCACATTGTAATGTGGAAATATGAAGCTCTCCACCGCAAGACGGGCAAGAGGAAATAAAATTATACATACGGACACCTCCACTTAAAATTATAATCAACTATCGTAAAATTGTCAATAGTTAGTATTGAATTATATTATTCTAATTCAAGGGAGAGAGATTGCCTTGTAACTGTTCTTAAGTTTTTCAGACCAAAATCATTTGTTGCGTATTTGGTAAAGTTATCCACCCCGGAGCGAAACAATTTCGCCAAATCGTTTTTCTCGAATCTGTGAAATAAATATGCCGAAAAACAAGTATTGTAACGCTTCTAAATTCTTTCGCGCCGATGGGGTAAGGCGGATATACCCGCATTTGTACTAAGCTATACAGAGCAGAAAACAAGCGTTTTTCGACCCTTAAACGCATAAAAACAGGCGGCATCCAACCGAAGTTGAATGTCGCCTGTTTTGTCCAATCCTGTTTCGCAGTTGCCGATTTCGTAATTCTCTCAAATTACTGTCTTATCGGCACACGCCCGAGGCCCGTCTCTTTTTGTTAAGACTGTAATATTGCAATTTCTTCACCGAACCCTGCCATCAATGAAAATCCACAAAGAATCTGACCTGTATCGGCCGCTTGCGATTCCTGTTATCCGGCAAAGATACCGCCCTCCGAATTTTGAATATGCGCTCTGATAGCCGCTTCATGTTCTTTGCAATAAGCATAACTATTCCGCATAAAATCCTCGATACTCTGACTCTGGTACATGGTGTCCAGCGTGTCCAAAATTGGTTTGCCATCCACCACCATATTGAAAAAATAGGGGTAGATGCAGCCGCCGTTCTCTCTGGGGAAGTAGGGATTGATGGAACTGAGTCGTTCATCCTTCATCACAGACTCAACCACCATTTCACTCAAAATCCATTTGAGTGATGGGCGTTCATATTCATCGTAACTGTCTCCGAACAACCGATTCCATACATGGAACCAAACAAAATGTATGATCTCGTGTATTCCACCACCGATCGCGCCTCTTTCGCTGTTTAGATAGAAAGTATCATAACAGCGTTCTTTTAGAAATCGCGGCTCAATAGGATTCAAGCTCAAATTGCACCGTATGTCGTTAAATAAGTTGGCACAATCCACGCCAAAAGCATCCGATAAAGCTGCTGTAATCTGCGGCTTACAAGCGTTCCAATGGCGGATATATAGAGCTGCCTTTTCATTGATCGTATCTTCTGACTCGGCATAAACGGCTCGCATGGTTCGCTCAATGTATTCGTTCCTTTCGGAGAAAGGTAAACTGATCGCATAGGCTTTATCAAGCTGCGGATAGAAACGGTATAGGGGTTCAGACCAAAAGGCTGATTCGGCTTCGGTCTGAAAGTCCATCATCCGCTGAATCATATAATCAACGCCCGGATTTACAAATTCAATGTCCATAGTCTTCTTCAATCAAAAGTAAAGCGGATTTACCACATTCTCCGCCCCGAACACTTTTATCGCCATTCGATACATGGCTCTTGCGTGGATACGGTCATGCCAGATAAAACGGCGCAGGACCTTACGCAGCGACCAATCCTCACCATAGCTGCCTTTTCTGACGGTATTTTGCAGAAAATCAGGGTTAGATTCCAGCGATTCAAATCCGCGTTTGCGGCATTCGTATATGTTGCCGTCATGATCGGCCTCCACAGCAATCTCCGCAAAATAATATGTATTCACATTCTTTGTATGCTCGTACATTTCATTTGCCGTGCAGGGGACTTTGCCGTAAAAGGTCTTGCGTTCCGGTGCGGCGGCTGCGTTCTTATCCGGGATAGATTCGTACAATGCGAGGAAATCCTTTGCTGACTTCAGCGCAAGGGTTTTAAGCGCCTCATATTCTTCTATTGTCAGTTGTGCTTGTTCGCTTTCAAAAAGCACATCGGAATCCGCATCCGAAATTGTAAGCTCGGAGCGTTTTTCTCCGACGATCACGATTTCCGCTTTGCCCTCGGCCTCCATGCCCAGCCAGCTGCAATAAGAAACGATTTCCTGCGGCATCTTTGCCTTTGCGATTTCAAGGCTTTCGCCACGGGTATATGCACCGATAAAATTTGCGGCATAAAGCAAGGTGTCGCTGCCATTATGCTCCCATACGCAGTTAATGATCATAACGCTCCTCCGATCTGAGGTTGCTCCGAAGATCAATACTCGTTGACCGCTTTAAGGTCCTCCTCTGGATTGCTGTTCATATGGAACGCAAGTCTTTTTTCTCAGTCCTCGATGACGCCGCCGCCCAGCACCTGGTCCCCTTCGTACAGCACCACCGCCTGTCCGGCGGTGACGGCCCGCTGGGGCCGGTCAAAGACCACCTCCATGCGCCCGTCCGGCAGGGGGGTCACGGCGGCCTCGGCCTCCGTCTGGCTGTACCGGGTTTTGGCGGTGACCCGGATGGTGTCCGCCGGGGCGGCCCCGGCGATCCAGTTCACCCGGCAGGCGGTAAGGCGGCTGGTGAACAGGTCCCGGTCATCCCCCAGCAGAATGGTGTTGTCCCGGGCGTTTTTCCGCACCACATAGACGTGCTTCCCGGCGGACACCCCCAGCCCCTTCCGCTGGCCGGTGGTGTAGCAGGGAAGGCCCCGGTGGCGGCCCAGCACCCGGCCCTCCCGGTCCACAAAGTTCCCGGGCTCCAGGGTCACATGGCCGTATTCCTGTAAAAACGCCGTGTAGTCCCCGTCGGGGACAAAGCAGATGTCCTGGCTGTCGGCCTTGCCGGCGTTCAGCAGCCCCGCCTGGCGGGCGCTTTCCCGGATGGCGGGCTTGTCATAGTCTCCCACCGGCAGCAGCAGATGGGCCAGCTGGCCCTGGGTCAGCTGATAGAGCACATAGCTCTGGTCCTTCCGCCGGTCCCGGCCCCGCAGCAGGCGATACAGCCCCGTGACCGGGTCCCGGTCCACCCGGGCATAGTGGCCGGTGGCGATGTAGTCATACCCCAGCACCAGGGCCCGGTCCAGCAGCGCGCCGAACTTCAGGCAGCGGTTGCAGTCGATGCAGGGGTTGGGGGTATGTCCGGCGCAGTATTCCGCCACGAACCGGTCCATGACCTCCCGGGCGAAGCGCTCCGTCTCGTTGAACACATAAAACTTCATGCCCAGGCGATAGGCCACAGACCGGGCGTCGCCGGCGTCGTCGGCGGAGCAGCAGGTCCCCGCCTTTTCGCCGTTATACAGCCGCAGCATGGCCCCGTCGCACTCGTACCCCTGCTGCCGCAGCAGCAGGGCGGCGGCGCTGCTGTCCACGCCGCCGGACATGGCCACCAATACGCGTTTTCCTTCCATGTGTGACCTCCTATGCATAAAACAGGGAAAAAACGGCAATCCTTCAATCAATATAATTCCTGGTGAACGCCTGGACCGGCAGGGCGTCGGCCAGCTCCTCCGGCAGCTGCCGCAGCAGCTCCAGCCGCCGGTGTTGCCGCAGGACCCGGCGATAGTCCAGGATCAGCAGCACCGCCCCGGCGGCGGCGCACAGCACAAAGGGATAGGCCACCGCCCGCAGCGGCAGCTGGTACAGGGCGAAGGCGGCGGCGAAGATGCCGCCGAACAGGAAAAACGCCAGCAGCGTCCTGCACCGCTGCCGCAGATATCCGGTCAGCATGGCCCTCACCCCACCATATAGCCCAGGCCCACCCGGGTGGTGATGAACCCCGGCAGACCGGCGGCGTCCAGCTTTTTCCGCAGACGGCCGATGTTCACGGTGAGGGTGTTCTCGTCCACGAAGCTGTCGGTTTCCCACAGGCGCTCCATGAGCTTCTCCCGGCTCACCACCCGGCCCTTGCTCTGCATCAGGCACAGCAGGATACGGTATTCGTTTTTGGTCAGGGAGACCCGCTGGCCCTGATAGGTCAGGGTGTTGTCCCCGGTGTTCAGCAGCGCGCCGCGATGCTCCAGCACCGGAGCCGAGGCCCCGAAGTCGTAGGTCCGGCGCAGCAGGGCCTGAATTTTGGCCATCAGCACGCTCTGGTCAAAGGGCTTGGCGATGAAGTCGTCGGCTCCCAGGTTCATGGCCATGATGATGTTCATATTGTCCGCCGCAGACGAGATAAAAATCACCGGAACCCGGGAGACCCGGCGGATCTCCGTGCACCAGTGGTAGCCGTCGAAGCAGGGCAGGCCGATGTCCAGCAGTACCAGATGGGGGTCAAAGGCGGCGAACTCCTCCATCACGTGCCGCAGATCCCGGACCTGCCGCACCTGTAAATTCCACAGCTCTCCCTGGGTCTGCACTGCCTGGGCGATGCCCCGGTCATCTTCCACCATCAGCACCCGATAGACCGCATGCTCCTCCATGGTCTCACCTCCTGTGTGTTTTTCCCCATTGTAGCAGACCGGGGGGCGTTTGACAAGAAAAACCGCCCCCGGAAACCGGGGGCGGGCATTTCTTCACAAAAAGGCTGCGCCTTTTTGTGAATATAGGTTTCGCTCCGAACCGCGCATCCCGCCGTCCCGGCGGGATACACTCTCTCCGCGCAAAGTGTTTTTTGCGACGTACACGCCGCCGCAAAAAACGGATCCAATTTGCTTTGCCGCCTGCGGGCGGCAAACTCTGCGAGGCTTTTGGATAAGCCGAACTGCCCCGAAAGGCTTATTGGTCCGGGTTGGTGGTGAACAGGCCCACCACGTCCTCCAGGGCCAGGCTCAGGGTGATGGCCTGGGCCTTGGTGCTGGGGCCGGCCTGGGCCATGATGGCCTGCATGATGGCGTTTTTCTCGCCGGTGGGGGCCACGATGAAGATCATCTCCCGCTCCTCGGCAATGGACATGCCGAAGAACTTCCCGGCGTCCTCGGCGCCGGTGGAGCGGGTGTGGACAATGGTGCCGCCACGGGCGCCGGCGGAACGGGCCGCCTCCATGACCTTATCGGTGTAGCCCTGGTTGGCGATGGCAACGATCAGCTGATAGGCTGCTTCCTTCATGGGTTCGTCCTCCTCAATGTCAATTTCCGGGGCCTTGGAGGGGTCGCCGGAGGTCAGGTAGTTCATGGCGGACTTGCCGCCGATGCTGCTCAGGGGCAGGCAGACGGCGATGCCGCTGCCGGGGGCGGTCAGGTGCATGGTGGACACCAGCTCCTTCACCAGAGTCTCCTTGCAGGCGGGCGTCACCACGGAGAACAGCACGGCCTTTTCCGTGGCCTCCAGGCCCAGATAGCTCAGCACATCGTCGCTGGCGGTGCCCCGGCCCAGGGCCGTGAACACCACCGGCGCGCCGAAGGCCCGGTAAAAATCCACAAACCGGCCGGAGCCAACCACCCGGTTGGTGATGGTGATCATAAGATACAGTCGTTTCATTGGGTTTCCTCCTATGCCAGCTCGATGATCTCTTCCACTTCGGCCACGGCCACGGGGGCGGTGCGCTTGATGCGGCGCTTATAGCTGACGCCCAGCAGCTGGATGGTTACCAGGGGGGTCATGGCCACCATGGCCACCACGCCAAAGGCATCGGTGACCACGTTGCCGCCCAGGGCGTCGCAGGCACCCATGGCGAAGGGCAGCAGGAAGGTGGCGGTCATGGGACCGGAGGCCACGCCGCCGGAGTCGAAGGCGATGGAGGTGAATATTTTCGGCACCACGAAGGACAGAGCCAGACTCAGGGCATAGCCCGGCAGCAGGAACCACATGATGGAGATGCCCGTCAGCACCCGGATCATAGCCAGGGCCAGGGACACGGATACGCCGATGGACAGGGCCAGATTCATGGCGCTGGCGGGGATGGAGCCGGCAGTGATCTCCTCCACCTGACGGTTGAGGATGTGGACGGCGGGCTCCGCCGCCACGATGAAGTAGCCGATGACCATGGCGATGGGGATCAGCACCCAGCTGCACTCCAGGGAGGCGATGCTCTGGCCCAGGAAGTTGCCCACGGGCATGAAGCCCACGTTGACGCCGGTCAGGAACAGCACCAGGCCCAGATAAGTATACAGGAAGCCCACGATCATGCTCATGACCTGGCGGCGGTTCAGGCGGCGGGTCAGCAGCTGGAAGATCAGGAAGAACCCGGCAATGGGGGCCAGGGACACCAGAATTTCCTTGAAATACTCCGGCAGAGCGTGGGTATAGGAGCGGAACATCTCCACGGTGTCCTGGGCGTCGGGCACGGTCACCGGGGTGTAGCTGCTGCCGTCGGGCTTGTATAAAAGGCCCAGCAGCAGCACCGTCAGGATGGGGCCGATGGAGCACAGGGCCACCAGACCGAAGCTGTCGCCTCCGGCGTGCTTGTCGTTGCGGACGGCGCTGACGCCCACGCCCAGGGCCATGATAAAGGGCACGGTCATGGGGCCAGTGGTGACGCCGCCGGAGTCGAAGGCGATGGACCAGAAGTCCGGGGACACGAACATGGCCAGGGTGAACACCACTGCATAAAACCCGATGAGCAGATAGGACAGGGGAATGCCCAGCAGGATACGCAGCAGAGCGATGACCAGGAACACGCCCACGCCCAGGGCCACGGACCAGATGATGACATTGTTTTCAATGGCGGGAACCTGGCTGGCCAGAACCTGCAGGTCCGGCTCCGCCACGGTGATGATCACGCCGATCAGGAAGCTGATGGCCACGATGATCCACACCTTCTTGGAGCGGGTGATTTCCTTACCCACGGCCTCGCCCAGGGGGATCATGGACATCTCGGAGCCCAGGGAAAACAGCCCCATGCCCACGATCAGCAGAAGGCTTCCCACCAGGAAGGCCATCATGGCGTTGTTGGACACCGGGGTCACGGTGAAGCACAGCAGCAGGACGATGGCCGTGATGGGCAGCACCGAGGTCAGGGATTCCCGCATGGGCTTGCGGAAAATGGCCAGGACCTGGCCCTTTTCCCGGTGCTTCCGGCGCAGGCGGGCCTGCTGGGTCAACAGATCAGGTTTCTTGCGAGACAACAAACGATTCCTCCTTCATCCATTCCGTTCATCAAAACGATAGCGTACCTGTCCGGGCTGACGGGCAGATACGCAATCTCTACCATTAGTATTCATCATACCATAAATCCCGCATTCCGGCAAGAAAGAATCTGTAAAAAAATTGTGAACCTGTGACAAGAGAAAACCCTTGTCAGACGGGTGAAAATCGAAAAAAACGGTCTTTTTTGCAAGATTATTCCCAGCGGGCTGCGAGAAAATATTTGCATCAAGATGAAAAAATATGAAAAATACGCCTTGACAAACGGCACGGATGGTGCTAATATGCACCCGTCAACGAAAACCGCCGCACCTGCGGCGAGAAAGGGAATGCGCCATGACGAAGCTGCTCTGCAACAACAGCATGATGATGACCATGATGCACATGTGCGGCATGTGCATGCTTTGCTATGGAAAAAATGGTCATTCCCTTTCAGCGCTTGCCTGAATGAATCGTTTGCGGCAGCGGAAGGTCAATGACCTTCCGCTGTTTTTTTGCTGCATGAAAGGAGCTGAAAAACCATGCGCCTGATGCCGGGCCTTATCACCCTACTGGACGACCGAATGTGGCCCCGGGCCGCCGGACGTTCCATCCATTCTGAAAACCAACCAATCACCAAATTATACCAAAACCTGTTAAAAAGCTTGAAAAGCTTTTTATAGCACCGAAGGTGCGTC
>OHAY01003802.1_pt1 | contig 9992 bp, 3 predicted proteins | sample 1577191 | NCBI WGS metagenome assembly OHAY01 (sample SAMEA3541504, study PRJEB24748) | human gut metagenome | biome: human gut; feature: human-associated habitat; material: faeces | place: China | collected 2012 | reverse complement strand
ATCACGACCGCCTATGAGCATTACGTCATGCCGCGCAGGCGGGTTCTCAAGTCCATGCAGGACGCGTTCGCCTCGCACGTCATGGCGTCGTGATTTCGTATACCGCATCGTCGAGGGGATCGGTATCGTATGACCTCCCTGCGAACAGCAGTGCGTCGGTCGCTGTCCCTATCGAAGTTCCTGATGGATTTCGGATCGTCGGAGTGTCGTCCATATACCCAGGTAGTAGCCGCGGTGTCCTATGTAATTTCGCCTACGGCGCATCATCCATCAGCGCGACCGTTTACTGCATTGGAAGTGCTCACACAGGCCGCAAATGCACGGCAAGAGCCATTTGTATGCCAGCGTAGTGATTCCGTATCCCGAGCATCAAAAGTATCCAGTAGTGTTTCGATCGAAGCGAACTCGGTTGGTACGTTCACCGTCGATTTTGGAAAAGAGATCTCCGGATTTTTTGAATTTGATGTGGACGCGCCGGAGGGCGTGGAAATCGACGTGGACTTTGCCGAGTGCTGCTGGAAACATAATATGGAATTTTCACAGGATATGAATTCCGGCTTTCGGTATCGGACGAGAGAGGGACGGCAGACCTACCGCTCGCATTTGCGGCGGGGATTCCGCTATGCCATTTTGACCTTCCGGAACAGAACTGCGCCAGTAGAAATCCACTTGATCCGGGCGACAGAACTTTCCTACTCCATTCTTCCCCAGGGAAGCTTTCAGTGTTCTGACTGGGAACTTAACAAGATTTGGGAAATCTCCAGTAGATCAGTAGCACTTTGCATGGAGGATACCTATGTGGACTGTCCGGCCTTTGAGCAGGCATATTGGATCGGAGACGCCAGAATTGAGGCCCTGGTGAACAACTATACCTACGGAGCCTATGAACTGACCCGGCGCAGCATCGGTATGGTAGGCGGCTCTTTGACAAAGTCTGAGCTGCCGGAAGCCCAGGTGCCGACGGGCTGCAATACCGTTCTTACCGCATGGGTTTTGCTGTGGCTTCTATCCTGTAAAGAGTATTATGAGTATTCCGGAGATCTGGACGGCATGCGGGCGGTGTACCCGGCGATGATGGCATCTATAGATCGGCTGGAAAAGTATCTAAACCAGGATGGCCTTTTAGAAATCGACGGCTGGAATATGCTGGATTGGGCTGGCATGGATACTCCGGTTTCCGGTGTAGTGACTCACCAAAACGCTCTGCTGGTCAGGGTGCTCCGGGAGATGGCCCAGGCTGCGGAACTATTAGGAGATTCTCAAAAAGGCGAAGAACTAGCAAAAGATGCGGAAAACGTCCGGCAGGCGATGAACCGTATTTTGTGGAATCCGGAACGAAACGCGTTTATCGACTGCATCCATCATGACGGAAGCCGTAGCCAGGTGGTCAGCATTCAGACCAACATTATGGCATATTTGTGCGGCTGTGTTGAGAAAGACAGGGAAAAGCTTCTGATGGACTACATTTTGAATCCGCCGGCAGATTTTGTGCAGATCGGCAGCCCCTTTATGTCTTTCTTCTATTATGAGGCTTTGGAAAAGGTCGGCGGCTATCAGAAACTGCTGGACAGCATCCGGCAAAAATGGGGAGAGATGCTGCGGTTTGGCGCCAGCACCTGCTGGGAAACTTTTTTAGGCTTTGAAGCGCATCGGCTTACCAGAAGCCATTGCCATGGCTGGTCTGCCGCCCCTGGCTACTTTTTGCCCCGGATCATTTTAGGGGTTAAGCCCTTAAGCCCGGGATTTCAAAAGTTTGTGGTTGCTCCCCAGACTTGCGGCCTTCCCTGGGCGAGAGGAGAGGTACCTACCCCTTACGGCACCATTGCCGTAGAATGGAAATATGAGAACGGCCAAATCACCGTGGAATGCACGGCACCGGAGGGATGTGAATATACCGTCCTCCTGCCGGAAAACTGACGTCAGGAGAAAATGTATGAGCGAAACCAGAGTTTATGAAAATGACGGCGGCATCCATTGCATCGGCAACGGGATGCTGGCGGCATATGGACAGGGACCGAATATGATACAGGTTTTTGGCCCTCCCTATAGTTCTCCTTCTTATATGAAGCTGAATCTCTGCGACAAATCAGGCCTGGAGGTGATCTCGCGACGAGAACCTCAGACTGCCGTATGGCATCATCAGCTGTTTTGGAACGGGGAGCCAATTGGTGAAATGGTGGATTTTATGGCTGTGGATCTCCCGTGCATGTTCCGCATGGTAGAACTGACGCGGCCCGTTGTCTTTTCGGTTGAGATCGAGAAAGGCTGGAAAATCTGCCAAAACGGCGCCAGATATCAAAATACAGAGGTTATAGCTGGAATTTTGGCTTATGCCGATGCGGGAATCTCCGTTTACGAGCACGCCCCCTATCCTAGTTATCGGGAAATCAATCATCAATTTCTGGCGTTAGGCAACGGAGAACTGAAGGGAGATATGAGCCTGGTACTGAAAGAGGGCGTAAGCCTGCTGGTCTGGATCGGCGGAGAGGAGTATCACAAGTGTATTCAAAACACAGAGCAGGCTCTCCGAAGGCCTCCGGAAGAATATTTGGCGGAAACCAGGAAATGGTGGCAAGATTACAGCCGTCAGCGAATTGACTTCGAGAAAGCGCTGCCGAAGGATACGCCTTTCCGGGAAAAGGTCCTTGCCGCCGTGGACGATACGGCGGTGCTGATTAAGACCCAGCAGTCGGCCCAGGGAGGCGTTTTAGCCGGCCATAACTATCATCTGGCTTACGTAAGAGATCAGTATGGAACCTCCCGCTGCCTGCTGAAGCTTGGGTATCTGGAAGAAGCCAAAAAAATCCTGGAATTTTATTTTGATATTTTTGGACGTTATGGGAAAATCCACAACGCTCAGACAATAGGGGACAGCCACCATTTCCACATCCATGAAAACGATAATGTGGAAATCACCGGCTATTTGATTGTGCAGGCCTTTGACTATTATCAGAAGAGCGGCGATAAGGCCTTTTTAAAGAAGATCTATCCTATGCTGGAGTGGGCTTGGTTCTCACAGGTACAAGAGCTTCATGAAAATATGCTTCCCTTTAACGGCGACGAGACCTATGTGGCGGGGGGAATCCTGCCACGGACTGTCTTGTGTCAGGGCTCGGCGGAATCCACCTTGCTGTTTCTTGCCGCGGGAGAAAGACTGCTGTCTTTCTCCAAGGCGGAAGGAATGTGGGATTCCCAACAGCTTGATGAGCAGTGGAAACGGTTTCAAACCGTAAAGGAACAGTATAAAGGGCACTTTTATCCCGGCGGCGACCTAATTACTAACCGGGCATTTTCTCAATCACAGAAAAAACGTTTTTTACATGGAGTGTGCCAGAACTGCGGCAGCTTTGGATGGAACGAGCTGGACGAAAGCGGTTATTATCTGTGCAGGAACTGCTTCGGGGCTCATAAGGAGAAAAAACCAGTTCCGGAAACCTATCGGATTCCGTCGGTGAAGCTGATGCCGGTTTACATCGGAAGCTCCTTATTCCAGAATGAGGAAATTGAGAAAATGGTGCGGGAGTTTATGATGTGCCGGTCGGACTCTCAGGAAAAAACAGTCGGCTACGATAAGGGAATTCTGCTTTACTGCCTGACAAAGCTCCATATGCCCGCGGCGGAAAAAATGCTGGAGGAAGTGCTGGAGCAGGCGGATGGAACAGGCGGCTGGTCTGAATATTATTATGGAAAACGCCCGGCGGGCACGAGATATCGCCCCTGGGAAAGCGGAATCAACCTGGAAGCTGTTTTGGAATACTCTATGCTTCCGTGATGAAAGAGCTAAGAGAAGGAAAGGAGGATGAGAGTTCTGTATTAAAGGCTTTGAGAGAGAAAAAGGAATGGAGGAAAAAAAGTGAAAAAGCAGTTCGGCAAAAAAATTCTTGCGGCTGTTCTGACGGTAAGTATGCTTTTGTCAATCGAGCCCTTATCCAACAGCGCAAGCGCGGTGCAGGAACCCACAAATCAAGAGCCGGTGAATCTTTCCATCGCCAGCGTAACGGCGTCTTCCAGCAAAGCAGGACACACTCCTGAGCTGACCAATGACGGCATCTATTACGACGATACCAACAACTGGGTTCCGGAATCCAAGCCCACGCCGACCGCACCCCAGTGGTTAGTCATCGACTTTGGAAAAACAGTCGAGGTAGGTGTGCTGGAGGCGGCGGTGGCCAAGGGAGACGGCCCCAAAAGCTATGAGATCCAGGTATCCAACGATGGGAGCAACTATGACACTGTGTTCTCCAGAAAGGTAGAAACCAGCAGAGCCCTGTTCGCACAGTGGGAAACTACCAGCGCCAGATACTTAAAGCTGGTGATTAAGGACTCATTTTCCGATACGTGCGCAATTAACGAGTTGACAGCCTTTGAGGATATTCTGCCTCACCGGATAGGCGTTTTGGCGGGCTTTCCGGATATGGCCAACTTTGGGGACAAGGGAATGGATGCCCTTCACGCTCAGGGACAGCAACTGTTCAATCTGTGTGTGAGTATTGCCGATCCCGCCAGCCCTGGTATTAATATTCTGCCGGATCTGATCGACGACTCCAAATACCCCAACGGCATCAGCAACGAGGATGTAATGGAGTATGTCAGCAATCCCGACAACTATTCCTGGGAATACGCCGACTGGATTTTTGAGAAGTTCATCGACGCAGGCTTTGACATTTGGCTGGGCTTTCAGGGCTTTTCAGAGCGAGCGTTTCCGGAATTCTATACGGATATCGTGGACGAGGACGGCCGTGTCATAAAGCACAGGGACTTCTTCAACGATATTCAAAATCAGGCGGTTATTGAGATCGCCAAGCAGACGATGATGCATTTCGAGAATAATCCTCATATCCGCTGCTATTCTATTTTAGGCCCCGGCTGGTTTGGCGGTATTGAGTTTTATTCCGGCTCCAGTCCGGAACGGCTGGCTGTTTACAGCGAAGGCGCCCAGAATAAATTCCGGGAATGGCTGGAGGAGAAATACGGAACCATCGCAGCGCTGAACGCTGAATGGGGGACCACCTACGACAAATTTGAAGACGTGGTGGTGCCGAAGCCCATCAGAGACAATACGAATGCGGTGGATGACCGTCCCGAATGGGCGGACCTAATGATATGGAAAATTGAATACATGGATAATTTTATCAACCAGTATATGACTACCATGCGTTCTGTTTCTGATAAGCCTATCCACGTGGAAATCGACGGCGGCTATCAGAGTGCGCCCATGGAGACCGGCGAAAGCATGGGGAAAATTATCCGGGACCTCAGCAAATACGGCAACGTTGTGGTGGCAAACAGTAACTTGGATGCGTCCTACGGTCCGGCCCAGTTTATGGCAACCGCCAAGTTCTATGGAATGGAAGACGGAACCACCATGGATGATACTGGACAATTAGAGGAGAAGAAGCATCTGGATAACTGCTTTAATTTTCTGAGCCGCGGCGCCGGGACCCTGGCCCACTGCTCGCTGGGAGCCGATTATACGGAGTATAACAACGGCACATGGGATCCCGATGGGGATTACAGCGGTACGGATATCTACCATTGGACAAAGCAGAACGCGGATAAAATTTCGAGGCTGGATCCGGAAGGAACCGATTCCGACGTAGTAGTGTTCAATCCCTGGTACGCCAATTTGTTCCGGCAGGGCTATAACAAAAACAACCATAACTATGTGTTTGACGCAGATCACGGTATCCAGTGGTACGGAGCGGCCTTCGCCAACTGGACCCATTATTTAAATTCCCCTGAAATTTATGACGATTTTCCGATCATGGACGGTGCCCTGGAGGGAAAAAAGGTTCTGATCGAGCCTAATATGGACGTGGCTCTGACCACCAATGCCGCAGAGGAAGAAATCAAAAGCTGGATCAATGGCGGCGGCGCTCTGGTCGGTTTCGGCAAAGACTGCTTTAATTACAGCTTTAACGAGGAAACCGGCCGCCTGGAAGGCGGAGACACTGTGGACCATTGGATGATGGGACTCTCTGGCGGTACTCAGGTGACCGATATGGTTGGAAACACCGTCAAGGTTTCCGAAAATGCGCCGGACTGGCTGAAGTCTTTGGAAAAAGGGCAGGCTGCGGCCTGTATCCTTCAGGATGCATCCCAGAAAAAGGCTTTCAGCGCCGTCGAGGATGGCGTGGCCCCGATTTTAGAGGATGAAGCCGGCAATGTCATTATGGCGGAGAAAAAGGTCGGAAACGGAAGCGTACTGTTCTGCACAGTGGCCCTAGCCAACACAGAAATGTTCCAGGACAGCTTTATGAGCAAGCTGCTGTCGGATTATGTGGATTCCAGAGGGATTGCCCGCACAGTCACCTACGATCCTGAGAAGTTCCACGTGGTAGACGCGGGCTTCGACCAGAACACCGGCAAGAGAATCATTGAAGTCTCTAGAAATGAGGGTACCAGCGAAAGCGATGTACTGGTAATCGGCCACGATTCTTCTTTAGACGGTGTAGAAGCTGTGATCGACCTGAACTGGAAAACCGACGGCTTTATTTATCATACCTTTGAAGCCGGCAAGGCTTTTGTCTACAGTGATAATGTATCCGGTGAGGTTTCCGGTTCCGCCGATATCACAAAGCAGGACGGCAAAACTATTATCACTATGGATTTGGGCCATGAATATAATCTGGACAGCATTATCCTAAATGCAGAAGATAAGGTGGAAAGCCTGCAGTTTAAAGATGGCACCTATGCTTCGGGCTGGAGCGTGAGCGGCGAAGCCTTTGGTTCCGCTCCTTCTCAGGATGAAGACGGCAATTTTGTCGTGGAATCCGACAAGTCGAAAGGCTCCATTGGCAAGGTAACCAGCAAGCTGTTTACCATTGAGGACAATGTGCTCAGCTTTTACGCCAACGGCTATGCAGGCAGTAAGCCGTCCTCTGAAACCGGGACAGAGGAGCCAGGAAATGACGAACCCATCGTAGTAGAGGACTTCTCTACCGGCGACTGGTCTGGCCTGGCTGAAGTAGACGAGACGGTCTTCGGCACGGCGCCTCTCACCGGCGGGGCGGGCGGTCCCTCCGGGAATGGCTGGGATGGCTACTATGCCACCTCCCAGGCCAACGGGGAAGATCCCAAAGGAACCTTGAAGACAAAGCCCTTTACCATTCAGCGCAAGCAGCTGAGCTTTTTAGACGCCGGATACAGCGGCCCGGCCTATAATCCCGATAATTGGGAGGGCGGCACTGACGGCGGAAGGAATGTGTTCCGCCTGCGGGACGCCAAAACGGATGAAATTCTTATTGAGGAAGAACCAATCAATGTTTTTGGTTCCGATACGCAGTTCAGCGATTTCCGGGAGCATGTATTCGACGTCAGCGCTTACGAAGGAAGAGAGGTCTATTTCGAGATGGAAGACGGCATTTCCGGTGGCTTCGCCTGGTTTGCTTTTACCAATCTGCGGCAGACAGGACCGGCCTTCGATTCGTCTGGTTCTCAGGAATCTGGAAATTCCACGGTGATCGCAGATTTTGAGAGCGGCGACTGGAGTGAGATCGATAACGTAGATACCAGCGTATTTGGCGATGTGCCCGCTGCCAGCGGAGTGCCCAACGGTACCGGGTATTACGTCCACTCCGGCGCTGTCAGCGAGGATATGAAAGGATCTTTGAAGACCAAGACCTTCATCATTGACCGTCCAACGCTCACCTTCCTTGGCGCGGGCTGGAATGGGACCGCGTATGCGGCCGGAGACTGGCCTTGGGATTTTGGAAACCGCTACTATTTGAAGGATGCTGAAACAGGAGAGATTTTGATTGAGCAGGTACCTGAGAATAGGCTTGGAGACAGTGATAAGTTTATGACCTATACTTGGGATGTTACCGATTACGCAGGACGTGAGGTTTACTTCGAAATGGTAGACGCAGTAGGTGCGGAGGAAATGGCGACCTATGGCGGTGGCTTTGGCTGGATCGCCGTAGACAATATCATGCTCACCGGTGACCGGTTCGGCCAGGAGGTTGTTGCCAACGGCTATAATGGCTACTATTTGAAGGATGCCTCCGGCAATATTTTGCGGGCGGCTTATCCGAAGAACAGCGAGGAAATGAGCCTGGTTACCTGGGATGTTTCTAATTTAAAGGGGCAGCAGGTTTATTTTGAAGCCATCGACGGTATTGAGGCTGCGGAAAATGGCTGGATGGGCTTCGGTGAGATGTTCACCTACAATTATAAAGACGCGCCGGAGGATGATTATTGGTCTTTTGAATCCGGAACCTATGACGGTTGGGAGAGAACGGGAGACGCTTTCCCGGCCCAGGCCAACTCCTCGAAGCTGGGACGGCCTATGGGCGATGATAATGGCACCTTCTGGGCAGACACCAACGTAAACGGCGAGGATAAAACCGGCACCCTGACTTCCAAGGAGTTTGTGATTGAAAAGCCCTTTATCTCCTTCCTGGCCTGCGGCTGGAATGGACAGGGGCCGCAGGATGGAGGTCACAATCCGCCGAAGAACTATTATGAGCTGATTGACACCGAAGGTAACCAGCTGAGAATGACCACCCCGCCCGGACAGGATTCCAATCCGCTGAATACGTTTATCCGGCAGTATTGGGATGTCTCTGATCTGGTAGGACAGACAGTTCGATTCCGCATGGCCGACGGCGATGACGGCTCGGGCTATGCTTGGCTTGCCTTGGACAGCATCCGTCAGGAGAATAACTTCAGCTTTGAAAACGGGTATGCCTTCTGGAATTTCGAGGGCGAGGCTTTCGGAACCGATGCTTCCTCGGAAGGCATCGCTTTAGGCGCCAGAGGCGCGAAATGGGCGGATTCCCGTCAGGGAGGCTCTCAACTGACTGGCAGCCTGACCAGCGAGCTGTTTGTGATGGAAAATGATACGATCAGCTTTTTGGCGGCGGGCTTCGGAGCCGGCGGAAAGAACTATTACCGTCTGGTGAATGAAGCCGGCGAGGAAATTACCAGGGCGGTTCCTCCGGAAGACGAGAATTTCACCATGCTTTCCATGACAGCACCTGGCTACAAGGGTCAAAAGGTGCGGTTTGAGGCTGTTGACGGCAGTGATCTGGAAACGCAGGGTTGGCTCGCCTTGGATGACATTAACTTCAGATTCCTGTTCCCGGATACGATCGGTATCAGCACCTCTGCAGACAAAACAAATTGGACGGAGGCCGCCTCTTTGAAAGATATGGCGGGCAAAACTTACGCGAAAGTGGAGTTGCCTGCTGAAAGCAGCGCGCGATATATCCAGTTTGAGCTCTCCAGAGACGATGTGGATATGAGTTTCCTGAATTTGGTGGAAATCGATCAAAATATTGATGTGATCGGCGTGGACCTCCCGGTAGTCAACGGTATTGTAGACCTGGGCTCCGCTAAGGACTTTAACGCCGTCATTGCGAAATTCGCCTCCAGCGCTACTAGGAATTTCACAGTTTCTGTTTCTCTGGATGGAACCTCCTGGATTCCGGTGCAACAGTCCTTCGAGGCTGACGGCGATTCTGTCAATATCATGATCACCAAGATAAACGCCAGATACCTGAAATTCGAGGGAGATGTGGATGATTTGGAGACAGTTTCTGTCTATATGGTAACAGAGCCCAAGATAGGCGGAACAGAGGAGTCGGAAAATCCCGGCCCAAGCTCAGAACCGGATTCCAGCTCCAGCACGGATCCAGATTCAGGAACCAGCTCTTACGATCCCGGAGACATCTCCTCTGAGCCGGGAAATTCTTCCGAGCCAGAAGGAAGCTCAAGCCAGATCATCGAGGAATCAGGCTCCTCACAGGATAACGGTCCCACTACTGGAGATTCGTTGCCTTATACGGTGATTGGGCTGACAGCAGTTTTGGGAATGATTGGAGTTGCTTGCCTGGTGGTCCTCAAAAAGCAGAGAAGCTGAACAGAGGTCGAAATTTGGAACTCAAAAATGAGACAATCCAGATTCCGGCCTCTTTTTCTATGTTAAAACCCAGCGTTTAAGCCATTTTTCGAGGTTTATCCCTTTTTATAGAAATGAGACATCAAAAAGC
>OHAY01003791.1_pt1 | contig 10011 bp, 7 predicted proteins | sample 1577191 | NCBI WGS metagenome assembly OHAY01 (sample SAMEA3541504, study PRJEB24748) | human gut metagenome | biome: human gut; feature: human-associated habitat; material: faeces | place: China | collected 2012 | reverse complement strand
CCGCCGCAGCGACAGATAGTCCGCCGCCTGCTCCATCGTCACGCAGCGCAGCGGCGCATCCGACTCGGCCGGGGCCGGTTCCGGCTCGCCGAGCTCTTCTTTTAATAAGTAATCGGTCGTGACGCCGAACAGGCGGCTCATCTGCACGACTTTCTGCATATCGGGCACGGACTGCGCGCCCTCCCACTTCGACACCGACTGGCGCGACACACCCAGCTGTGCCGCCAGTTCCTCCTGTGACCAGCCGGCGCGCTTGCGCAGGGTCACGATCTTATCTGCCAGTATCATAATCGGCTTCCTCCCGTGTTGTTTTTCCGTTTCCGGCTGAGGACAGGATATCAAATTAGCCGGTTGCGCGCCACCAAGGCGACTGTCAAATGTGTCAACCGGCGGTTGCAGGGGTATGATTTCAGCAATTTCAGCATATCGTGCCGCCGCGCAGCTGTCAAGCCGAACGGCGAAAACCTTTCAGGCACTGTAAGTGGATTTTGCGCGCCGGGTGTTGTACCATGGCAGCAGAATCCAAAGGAGGTATGTGCAATGGACCCAATTCTCGAAATTGCAGCCCTGAAGAAATATTATGGCAAGGAGCCGAATCTGACACGCGCGCTCGACGGCATCTCGTTTCAGGTCATGCCGGGCGAGTTTCTTGGCATCATGGGCAGCAGCGGCTCGGGCAAATCGACGCTGCTCAACTGCATCGCGACCGTCATCGCGCCGACCGCCGGCGCCGTCGCCCTGCACGGCAAGTGCGTCACGACGCTGCACGGAAAAGCGCTGGCCGACTACCGCGGCAAGGAGATCGGCTACCTGTTTCAGAACTTTGAGCTCATCGATAACCTCACCGGCCGCGAGAATATCCTCCTGCCGCTGTCGCTGCACGGCGCGTCTGAGGCTGAGAGCTGTGCCCGGCTGCAAAAGCTCGCCGATTACCTTGAGGTGACGGACGTGCTCGACAAGTTTCCGGCGCAGATGTCCGGCGGGCAAAAGCAGCGCATCGCAGCGGCGCGCGCACTCATTCTCGACCCCGAGATCGTGCTGGCGGACGAGCCGACCGGCGCGCTCGACTCGAAAAACGCCCGCGCGCTCATGGAAAAGCTCTCCGGTCTGAACACGGACGCCGGCACGACCATCCTCATGGTGACGCACGACTGCAACGCCGCGAGCTACTGCAAGCGCATCCTCTTCATTCAGGACGGTGTGCTCTTTCACGAGCTGCGGCGCGACGTGCCGGACGAGACGCAGCAGGCATTCTACGGGCGCATTCTGGCCGTGATGGCGCAGCTGGGAGGGGGCAGTGCCAATGTTCTCTGAACTCGTCAAACGCAACAGCCGCCGCAGCCGCCGGGAAAACGGGCTGTTTTTCACGTCCCTGCTCATTGCGATCATCGCGTTTTACATCATTCTCTCCCTGTCGCATCAGGACGTGATGGTGTTCCTGCAGCGCATGGAGAGCAACGCCGTGAACCGGCTGCTGACGCTCGTCCCGGTGCTGTACGGGCTGACGCTGTTCATTTTGTTCTTTCTCGTATACTACGCCAACCGCTTTCAACTCGCGCGGCGGCGGCACGAATTCGGTGTGTACCTCATGCTCGGTATGCAGCGGCGCAAGCTCTTCGGCATGCTGCTGGCGGAGGATCTGCGCTCGAGTCTCATCGCGCTGGCCATCGGCCTGCCGGCAGCGCTGCTCATTTCGGAGGTCATCAGCCTCGTCACGGCGCGGCTCGTCGGGCTCGGCATCGTGGGGCATCGCTTCGCGCTGTCGCTGCCCGCCATCGGCTGGACGGCCGTGGGCTTTCTTGCGATCAAGCTGCTGGCCTCACTCATCCTCAGCGGGAAGATCGTGCGCGAAGAGATCGGCGCGCTGCTCACGGAGACGCCCGAGGGCACGAAAAAGCAGCGTCCCGCCGTCGTTTACGCTGCGACGCTCGTGCTGGGCGCGGCACTGCTCGCCGGTGCGTATACGTTTGCCATCCGCGGGTATGCGTGGAGCGGCCTGCGCTACATGGCGGGCACGCTCGCGCTCGGCGTGGCGGGCACGCTGCTGCTGTTTTACGGGCTGCGCGTCATCATCGACCGACTCGCCCGGCGCGGCGGCGCAGGCCGACTGCGGGTGTTTAACTTCCGGCAGGTCGAGGAGACGGTCATCCACCGCTCGGGGACGCTGGCAATCAGCTCCCTGCTCATCCTTGCGGCGCTGTGCTGCTTCGGCGTGGGCGTTGCGACCGCGCGCTCATCCAGAGCCGAGACGCACACGCTCGACTATACCTTCCCCACCGACAGCAAAAGCGCCGACACCGTGCGCGAAACGCTGACGGCGCACGGGCTCGACAGCGCTTTTTCCGACATCTTTGAGATGCGCATCGGCCGCGTGCGCACGAGCACGGACTACCAAAACACCGTGAAATTCCCCGCCTTGCAGCGCACCATCGATGCCATGCCCGTCTCCGACGAGCGGCAGCAGCTGCAATACCTGCTGGAGGCCGTGGGCTATCCGCACCTCATCGCGCTCAGCAGCTATAACCGCCTGCTGGCCGCGGCCGGTCTGCCGGAGCTGACGCTTGCGCCCGATGAGGTTGCCGTCTACTGCGACAGCGATGTGTCATCGGCGGAAAACACGGCGTTGCTTGACCGCCTAATCGCGGACGGCGCTGCCGTCACGATCGACGGTGCGCCGTTCACGCTCACAGGGCAGGTGCAGTCGGTGAGCGTCGTGACCGACCGCTCGATCACGATATCGTTTGCGCTCATCGTGCCGGACACGGTGTTCGACCACTACACGCAGGGCGACTATGACGTCTACCTCGACGGCGTGCTCGCCCCGTCCGTGACGGAGGGCAAGAGCCTCATGAACGCCATCGCGGACATGAACGGGCAGCTCGACCCGCTCGGACTGGAATACGAGAGCTACCTGCAAAACCTCGGCCGGGAGCTGTTTTACATCGTCGCGGCAAGCTACCTGACCATTTATCTGGCGATCATCTTCCTCGTCGTGGCCAACACCGTCATCGGCGTGCAGTTTCTCATGGGCCAACAGCGGGCCGAGCGCCGCTACCGGACGCTCGTGCGCCTCGGCGCAGAGCACGACACGCTCTGCCGCGCAGCAAAGGCACAGATCAACTGGTACTTCGGTCTGCCGGTCGGCGTGGCGGCGGTCAGCAGCGCGTTTGGCGTGCGCGCGCTCTTCACCGGTATGCTCACCGCACAGGCGCAGCGCGGCATGACAGATCTGATGATCACCGCCGGCGCTATGATTTTGCTGCTGTGTGTGGTAGAATGGATCTACATGGCGGCCGTCAAGCGCTCCAGCAGCAAATACCTGCTGACCCTGATGGTGCCGGAACGCGAAGAATAACGCAGAAAGGGGGCGGCGCGATGAAGCACATCGCCGTCGTGGAAGATGAGGCGCTCATGCGCGAGGAACTTGCGGATATGCTGCGCCGCGCAGACTACGCCGTCACGGAGATCACGGACTTTTCCGCCGTGACCGGGCAGCTGCTCGCGCTCGCCCCCGATCTGGTGCTGCTGGACCTGAATCTGCCGGAGGTGAGCGGCTTTCAGATCTGCCGCGACATCAAGCGGCGCAGCGCCCTGCCGGTGCTTGTGCTGACCTCACGCGACCAGCTGCGTGACGAGGTGCACGCGCTCGAGCTCGGCGCGGACGAATATCTCACCAAGCCCTATCGAAAGGAGCGGCTGCTGGCGCGCATCGGAAACGTCCTCAAGCGCTATGAGGGGCGGCCGAATCTGCTCGAGGGCGCGGATTTCCTGCTCGACCGGCAGACCTACACGCTCTTCATCCACAATCAGTCCGTCGTCCTGCCGCCGAATCAGGGCAAGCTGCTTGAAGCGCTGCTGACGCACGGCGGGCAGACCGTCTCAAAGGACGACCTGAGCCGCGCGCTCTGGGGCACGACGGAGTTTATCGACGAAAACGCGCTGCAGGTCAACCTCACGCGGCTGAAAAAGACGATGGCGTCCCTCGGCATGCGCCAGCAGCTCGTGTCCGTGCGCGGCGTCGGCTACCGGCTGGAGGTGGCGCATGAAGCATAACGGAAGCTATCTGCGGCAGTACCTGCCGTGGCTGGGGCTGCTGCTGGGCGTGGACGCGCTCGCGGCGCTGCTGCTCTGGCTGGCGGACGCGCGGGCCTTCGCCGCCATGGCGGCCGTGATCGTGCTGGCGACGGTGTTTCTGTTCGCCTGTGTGTGCGCCGTGCTCTGCGCACGGGCAAAACGGCGGGAGCAAGCCTTCACGGCCTTTCTGGCCACACCGGACGCGGCACACGAACAGGCGCTGTGCCGCCTACTCTCCCCGTGCGAGGCGCAGAGTGCACACCTGCTCGGCGAAACGCTGCGCGCGCAGCAGCAGACCATCGCACAATTGCAGACGCAGATGGACGACTACGAGGACTACGTGGAGCTCTGGGCGCACGAAGTGAAAACGCCGCTGGCGCTGCTGACGCTCGTGCTCGACAACCGGCGCGACACGCTGCCGGAGGCCGTCGGCTTCAAGCTCGACTACGTGCGCAACCGGATGCAGGCGTTCATCGACCAGATGCTCTACTACGCACGTCTGCGCGGCGCGCGGCGCGACTATCGGTTCGAGCGCCTGACACTGCGCAGCTGCATCGACGAGGTGCTCGACGATTACCGCCCGCTGCTGGAGGAAAAACACTTCCGGGTCGAGCTCCGGCTTGCGGACGAGGCAGTGTTTTCCGACCGGCGCGGGCTGTGCTTCCTGCTCGGACAGCTCGTGAGCAACAGCGTGAAATACACAAGCGATGCGCCGGTACTCACGTTTTCGCTCACGTGCAGCGCGGCCGAGACCGTCCTCACCGTCCGTGACAACGGGCCGGGCGTGCGCGCATGCGACCTGCCGTATGTATTTGAAAAGGGCTTCACCGGTGACTCCGGTCACGAAAAGAGCAAGGCCACCGGCATGGGCCTCTACCTCGCACGCGAGATCGCAAAGGAGCTCGGGCTCACGCTCAGCGCCGCGTCCGAATGGGGCGCAGGTTTTGCGGTGTGCATCTCCTTCCCCGTCGTAACGCAATAGCATCGGAATCCAGAAGCAAAGACGCCGCAGCTGCGGCGTCTTTGCTTTTCGCGTTCCCCTGCCGGCCTGCTGCGGCACACTGCAGCCGCACACCCCACTGCGCAAGATGCCCCGGCAGCTTTCGCTGCCGGGGAAAGCCCGATCAATCGAGCTTTCGTGTGATCTCATTCGAGGCGGGTCTTGCCCCCTCGAGCTCCCCCGCTGCTCAGCCGCGGCACACTGCAGCCGCACACCCCACTGCGCAAGATGCCCCGGCAGCCGAGGCTGCCGGGGCAAAGGGGGATGCGACATCTAACGGGTGGTACGTCAGACGATGTTATACTTCTTGAGCAGATCCACCACGACGTTGTTGACCAGCGGCTCCTTGACGAGGTCGAGCAGCGGCAGCACCGACGGGAGCAGGAACTCCAGCGGCTTCTTGCCGTCGAGCAGCTTGCTGGTGGCGTAGAGCAGGTCGCGGATATCATACACGCTGCCCCAGACCTCGGGCACGCCGCGGTCGACGTTGCAGAGCGTGTAGACCGCTTCCATCGCGGTGCGGATGGAGTACTCGGTGGTGAACACGGTGTCGCGCGGGGTATCGGCGAACTGGCCGACGAACGCGAGGTTGACCGAACCGTCGGGCACGACCTTCGGGCGGTCGCCTTCGGCTCTGGGCTCAAAGAACGTGGTGACGTAAGGCATCATGCACGGCGTGGTGTTGCATTCGTTCGTGGCCAGATCCATGATCTGATCCTCGGGGATGCCGATGTGGTACAGCCACTCTGCTGCCAGCTCGATGCCGGTGCAGTCGCACATGTTCTTCTTGATGAAGTCGCCCTTGTCGTCCCAGCAGTTGAGGCCGTAGACCCAGATCAGGCAGTGATCCTTCGGCTGCTCCTGGAACTGACCCTGACGGTTGATGGTCCAGCTGATGAGCCAGCTCGAGTCGCGGCAGGTGACGATGCCGCCGGTGACGACCTTGCCGGAGAGCGGGTCGCGCTTGCAGATCTTCTGGATCGCATCGAGGATCTGCTTGTTGGCCGTGTCGACCGTCCAGGACTCCCAGCTGGTCTCCTTGATGTCCTTGAAGAACTTCTCGGGATGGCCGAACGCCGGATCCTGCGCGGCGAGCTTCTTCCACATCTCGACGGACGGGCCTTCGCCGTTCTTGACCTTCACGACCGGCGCGTGGGTGTTGTCGCCGTAAGCGGACGCGTCGCCCTGGCAGCCGTTGGTGCAGATGACGAGATCGTTCTCGGTCAGCTCGATGACCTTTTCCACGCCGCCCTGCGTGTACTCGATCTTCTTGGCGACCTTCTTGTCCTCGGTGCAGTCACAGACGATGTTCGTGACCGTGGTGTCGAAGAGCACCTTTCCGCCGTGGTCGGTGATGTATTTGCACATCGGGAGGATCATCGACTCATACTGGTTGTAGCGGGTGAAGCGCAGCGCGCTCAGGTCGGGCAGACCGTCGATATGGTGGATGTAGCGCTGCAGGTAGAGCTTCATCTCAAGGGCGCTGTGCCACTTCTCGAACGCGAACATGGTCTGCCAGTAGGTCCAGAAGTTCGTGGCGTAGAACTCATCGTCAAACACGTCATCGATCTTCTTGTCCTCGAGGGACTTGTTGGTCGCCATGAACAGCTTGAGCAGCTGCGTGGCGGCGCCCGGCGTCAGGCCGTACTTACGGTCGGTATGGGCGTCCTGGCCCTGCTTCTCGGTGACGCGGCACAGGGAGAAGTTCGGGTCTTCCTTGTTGAGGTAGTAGTACTCGGAGAAGATCGTCTCGCCCGGGTTCACGATCGACGGGATGGACTTGAACAGATCCCACATGCACTCGAAGTGGTTATCCATCTCACGGCCGCCGCGCATGATGAAGCCCTTGGTCGCATCGTAGATGCCGTCGCAGGAGCCGCCGGCTACGGGCAGGTGCTCAAAGAGCGTGATGTGCTCACCGGGCATCTGCGCATCGCGGATCAAAAAGCAGGCCGCTGCCAGACCGGCCAGACCGGTGCCGACGACGTAAGCCGACTTGCCCTCGATGCCTTCGGGTTTTTTCGGCGTTGCAAACGCCTCATAGTTACCGCTGCTGTAATACATTCTGTGTACCTCCCATTCATGATGTGTTTTCCGTATTTTTTGTGCAGTCCGTCTGCACGACTTCTTCTGTTACTGTCACTAACACTTGCTTCGAAAAAAAAGAAGCTTTTCGTTTGACAATTATCAATATAGCGCATTTTGCCGTCTTTACTGCACCATTTGTTACACAAATGGCCGTAATTAAACATGACCGCGTGGTTTTGTTGAATGTCACAAGTTTGACGACTTTTCATTGTGCATTTTGACCGTTTTTCACCGCGTGTCCGATTCAAATGTGTCGTTTAGCACAAAAAAGAGGCTGCTTGGAAGCGAAATCACGCTTCCAAGCAGCCTTGCCATCTATGAAACCGGAGAAAAAACTGCCTATAAATTGGCCATACTCTCGAGTGCGGAGCGGTCGAGCACATAGATCTTCCCGCGGCCGGTCTGCAGCAGCCCCATCTGGCGCATGCCTTCAAGCTCTCTGCTGATGACCTCTCTGGTCGTGCCGAGGTGGTGCGAGATCTCCTCGTGCGTGATACGCGCGAAGCCGTCCTCGGGGTGTGCATCGGCTTTTTCAAGCACGACGCGCGCGATGCAGCTGCGCAGCGGGTGGAAGAAATAATACTCAATGTTATTGAGCACCTTCTGTACATTGCGTGCCGCAGTGCTGCGCAGAAACTGCTCCACGACCGGCGCCTCGGCGCACAGCGGGCGCAGCGCGACGATGTTGATATAGGCAAACACGGCGTCACTGCTCGCCTGCAGGATGGGCATCGTGTCGCCCGGCTCTGCGCTGTCGAGCGTGTTGAGCACGCAGCAGCCGCCGCTGACGACCGACAGCAGCGTGATCTCGCGGCCGGTATCCGTCGCGATAAACACACGCAGTCCGCCGGAGAGCACGAGGAAAAGTCCGTTTCGCTCCGGCATGGAAAACACCACATTGTCCCCCGCGCGGTATGAGCGGACGATGGTGTTCAGGCGCAGCATCTGCTGCTGGGAGCTTGTGAGCGCATCCCAAAACGGCAGACACGGCGTGAAATCGTAGGAACGCTTGGTTCTATTCTTCTCCGTACTACTCACCTCCGCGGTATTTGTCCATATGTTACTGCCACTAACACATCTGTGTAAAAAAAAGAAAACCAGATGATATTATTTTATCAAAGCGGCGCGTCCGCTCTGTATCTTTTGTTACACATCTTGCGTTTTTTCAGTTTTGTTACACAACGCGGGTGTGCTCGGCTCATTTTTGATGTAGTTGACGAGCAGCTCACCGGTAAATTGCACGACCGCGACCGGTGAAACGCCGAAGGACAGGTTCTCATAGATCGTCGTGCCGGTATATGCGTTGAGCAGGCACTGGTACACGGCATAGATGTTCACATCCGGCCGGATCGATCCGTCGGCCACGCCCTCGCGCAGCGCCTTGAGCGCCGGGACGGGGATCTCGCGGTCGTAATACTTCCAGAAGACATTGTTGACGTCGTTGCCCGTCCCCTTCTCCGAGTAGGCGGAGAACATCTCACGCGTGTAGTCATACCACTCCGGCCGGCGGTCATAAGTTCGAAAATAGATATGCATGCAGACGACGAACTTCTCATACCCGTTCTTGCAGGACGCGGCCTCGCGGGTATACTGCGCCATGAAATCCGAGAAAAACGTCGCCAATGCATCGCGCCACGCGGCAAAGACAAGTGCGTCTTTGTTGCGGAAATAGCGATACAGCGACGTCGGTGTCAGGCCGGCGGCCTCGGCGATACGGCTGATGGGCGTCGCGGCGATGCCGTCGGCAATGAACAGTGACTGCGCCACATGGATGACCCGCTGGATGTTCTGTTCGCGTTGCTCGCTGCGTTTCATGGCTGCACCTCCCATGTGAATGCTGCCTACAGTATGCCATGTTTCCCCTCCGTTTGCAACCGAAAATGAAGAGAACGCGCTGCCGGAACGGAAATCCGCAAGCAAAAAATGGGCGCTCTGCCGAAGCAGAGCGCCCACACAGGGGTTACATTTTGCGCTGTGCGGCGATTAAGCCTGCTCAGCCTTCTTGCTGTTAGACGCGATCGCCTTGCCGCCCTCGACAACGAGGTCGATTGCAAGGATGACCAGCAGGACAGCCAGAATACCACGGATGTAGAACCAGGCAACACCCTGACCACCGGCGATGATGCCGACGATCTGAGCCTTGATGGTGAACACCAGAGAGGTCAGCGTCACGAGGATCATGAAGATCATCGGGAAGATGAACATCTTGTTGTTTCTGCCCATCTTGCCGAGCCAAGCGGCGACGGCCAGCAGGCCGAGGCCGGCGAGGAGCTGGTTGGCAGCGCCGAACAGGGGCCAGATCTTCGCATAGCCGGTCATGCCGAGCGCGATGCCGAGCACGACGGTGATCGCAGTGGAGACGTACGGGTTGCAGAGAACCTTGCGCGCGCCGGTGACGGTCGGGTCGGAGACCTTCTCACCGGGCTTGAGCCAGAACTCCTGGAACATGTAGCGAGCCAGACGGGTCGCGGTATCCAGAGAGGTCAGGCAGAACACGGAGACGGCCAGAACCATCAGCGTGTAGGTGACATTGACAGCACCTGCACCGAAGACCTTGCCGAGCATCTCGGACAGGCCGGTCGCAAAGACGACGGTCGGGGTGACGACTTCGCCGGTCTTGTAGCGCTCCCAGACGTACGCAACAGCGCACAGGGAAACGAGCGCGAGCACGCACTCAATGAGCATGCCGCCGTAGGCGATGGGCTGCGCGTCCTTCTCGTTGTTGAGCTGCTTGGCAGTCGTGCCGGAGCCAACGAGGGAGTGGAAGCCGGAGATCGCGCCGCAGGCGATGGTCACGAACAGAGCCGGGAACATATAGCCAAGGGAGCTGCCCGTCGGAGCGACGGTGT
>OHAY01003787.1_pt1 | contig 10019 bp, 6 predicted proteins | sample 1577191 | NCBI WGS metagenome assembly OHAY01 (sample SAMEA3541504, study PRJEB24748) | human gut metagenome | biome: human gut; feature: human-associated habitat; material: faeces | place: China | collected 2012 | reverse complement strand
TTGAAGCCCGCCAGGAACTGCGGTGCGGAGACCTCCATCTCCAGAACGGTCTCCTTCTCCGCCACGGTCTCCGGCTCCGTGCCGTAATCCCGCTCAATGATGGGGCCGCTGAGCTTGGGCAGCACCCGGTTGGCCAGATCGATCACATGGACCGGGTCCACGTCGCCCACCACCGTCAAAATCATGTTGGCCGGGGTATAAAATGCCTTATGGCAGTCATACAGCGTGTCCGCAGTGATTTCGGCAATGCTCTCCACTGTACCGGCAATGCTGGTGCGGGCCGCATGGCGATGATACATGGCCCGCAGCATCCGGGTGTAGATCTGCCAGTCGGGGTTGTCCTCGATCATGCGGATCTCCTGACCGATGATGCCCTGCTCCTTGGCAACGCTCTCGTCGGTGAAATAGGGAATGGACACAAAGGACAGCAGGATCCGCAGGTTTTCCTCAAAATGCTCCGTGGAATCGAAATAGTAGGCCGTCATGGCGTTGGCGGTGAAGGCGTTGGGCTCCGCGCCGTTTTTCGCCAGCTCCTGCAGGGCGTTGCCCTCCCGGGTGTCGAACATCTTGTGCTCCAGATAATGGGCGATGCCCGCCGGGGTGTTCAGCCACTGCCCGTCCAGACAGAACCGGGTATCCATACCGCCGTAGCGGGTGGAGAAAAAGGCGTACTTTTTGGCGTAGCCGGGCTTAGGCACCACGCAGACCTCCAGTCCGTTGGTCAGCCGTTCCCGGCAGACTGCCTCGCCGATCCGCTCATAAAAAGTCTCTTTCACGCTTCCGCCTCCTTCCCCTTCAGGAAATACACCGTATCCAGCTTCACGGTGCTCATGGCCCGGCAGATCCGTTCCGCCGTCATATCCTGAATGGCGCGGGCCAGGTCCGCCGGGGTCTCATGCTGCCCTGTGGCAGCCTGTCCCAGATAAAAGTTTTCCAGCTTGCCCTGAGAATCGCCAACAGTTGCATAGTTGTTCAGCAGCGTGGAGCGGGCGCCTTCCAGCTCCCAGTCCTCCAGCTCACCCTTCTGAACCGCCTCCAGCTGGGCCATGATCTCATCGTAAGCCCGCTGATAGTTCTGGAACTCAATGCCGGAGGACACGGTGATGAGGCCCTTCTGCCGGTGGTAGAGGGAGGACGCGTAATAGCAGAGGGACAGCTTCTCCCGGACGTTCAAAAACAGCTTGGAGTTGCTGGACCCGCCGAAGAGGGTATTACCCATCAGCAGAGCGGGCATATCGTCACTGCCGCAGGAAAAACCCATGCCCAGCTTGCCCTGGGTCACGTCCAGCACATCCTCCACATACTGCACGGATTCCCGGCAGACGTGGGGCTCCGCCGTGGAGATCACCCGAACCTCCTCACGGGGCAGGGTGGCAAATGCCGCCGCCAACGCCTGCTTTACCCGTTCCAGATCGGCGCTGCCGCTGTATATGATCTCCAGCGGCGCTGTGGAGATCAGATCGCGGTACTGGGTATAGACCTTCAGCGCTTGCAGCTTGTCCACCGTCTCCTCGTCGCCCAGACGGGGCACGGCGTAGGCCTCTCCATCGCACAACGCCCGCAGCAGACGGCTGTCCGCCCAATCCCGCTTATCGTTGATGAGAGACCGGATGGCCTCCAGCAGATTGGTCTTTTCGCTTTCAAAATACTCCGGCACAAACCGGCCGTGGTAGGTGACAGGGTCGCAGATCAGCTCGCCCAGCAGCGCCGCCGCCGGTTCCAGCAGCCGTTCGCCGTCGGGAGCGTACCGATCGTCAATAAAGCTGGCCACAAAGCCCACGCACTGGTTTTCGCCTTTTTTTCGCACTGTGTAGTCGATGGAGGCATCGTAGAGGTTGTCCATCTTTGCGGAAAGCGCTCCCATATCGGGACAGCTTACCGTACCCCGCCGCAGCACCGCCGCCAGCAATGCGTTGGCTCCCGCCGTCTCCCGCCGCAGGGGCGTGACGAACTGTGCGGAAAGCAGACTGGTTTTGAATTTTCTCGCCGGCAGATAGGTCAGGTGGACGCCCTCTGCCAGCCGGATGCGTGTCGCTTCCAAATCATCAACTCCTTATGGACCGCGCAGGCAGCCCGTTCAATGTCAATACAGAGTTTATTATATGTCAAATATATGAATAATTCAAACCTTTTTCTGTGGGCCTCTCCATCATTTTTGCCACTGTGCGCAAAAAGCGGAAAAACCGGCGGTCTCCCGCCAGTTTTTTCGCATAAAACGATTCTTTTTTATTCCAGCACCCGCAGGAGATTTTCCGATGCGATGGCCTGCCGCTCCGCCTCCGAAAAGCCGATCCGTTCCAGCTCAAAAATGAAATTCTGAGCCTGACCGCAGTCCTCCATGCCCTCGCACCCCTCATAACCGGGGCCGAAATACTCGCAGAAGTCAAAGCCGCAGGCCACATGCTCCGGCCCCATCACCTCCGCCATGTGGGCGGCATGACGGGCCAGCATAGCCGCCGTCTGTTGCCGGGGCTCCTTATGTACAAAGTCGTGGGACACATTGACCCCCACCACACCGCCGGTATCCCGGATGGCGCGAAGCTGCTCATCCGTCAGGTTCCGGCGAACATCGCACAAGGCCCGGCAGTTGGAGTGGGAGGCGATCACCGGCCCCTCCGCCAGATCCATGATATCCCAAAAGCTGCGGTCACTGGTGTGGGATACATCCGGCAGGATGTTCAGCCGCTGCATCCGGCGGACCGCCTCCCGGATCTCGTTCTGCTTCCGCACAAAAATATGCTCGTCCATTTTGGGGAACAGCAGCAAAAATTCATCGCCGCCGTAGCGGATCAGCGTATCCGTGCTGCGGATGCAGGAGTGGATCGCGGCGGCAATGTCCCGCAGGACGGTGTCTCCGGTCTGGTGGCCGTAGGCGTCATTTACCTGCTTGAAGCTGTCCACGTCGATGATCGCCACATGCTCCATGCCCTCCAGATGGGAGCGATAGGACTCAAAATACCGCCGGGCATAGGTGTTCGTGAGCGGGTCCATGAACAGCTCCATGTTCTCGGCCCGGCTGTGATCCAGCAGGAGCCGGGTGCCGTTGGCGTCGATCCAGCGGCCCTCACTCAGCTTGGACAGCATTTCCAGCACACAGGGCATCCCATTCAGGCACAGGTATTTTGAAATGACGAAGTACATATCCGTATTGGTAAATTCCAGCTTGTTCAGGGTCGTTTTCTGGGCGAGTGCCCGGGAGGAAATGCAGTTGGCGCAGCTGCGGCCGTTGTCCCAGAAGGCCGCACAGTGGCTACCGTTGGGATGGAGAACGCCCTGCTCGTCCAATTCCAGCACGGAATTGGTAGTGGGGTCTACGAGGCGAACAACGTCGAATATCATTCTCAGACGGCGCATCTCCGCCGCGAGGGCCTGCGTGCCGTCCTCCGTATTCACGTCTGCGGCCGACAGCAGCAGCGGCTTTTTGACGGAGAGCTGCGGGTCCACCAGTTGACCCACGGCGCCCACATAGTGCTCCGGCTGCCGGTCGGACCACAGCGTCCGCACCCGCAGATCGCACCAGTGATGCTCCGTGCCGCAGGGCAGCAGCAGGCTCACGGAAAATTCCGGCGTCTCCTTGGTCGTGGCATCCATCGCCTCCTGCAGCTGGCGGAAATCCTTCTGACTCAAGCGGCAGAAGCACTCCGGGTGGGCGGCGTTCTTCACTGTATGACGGTGCTGGGGCGGTTCATCCCAATTGGTAACGTCCACCAGGCCGGAAAGCGCGTCGAATTCAAACTGGACCCCGCCGCTGCAGGACGCGAAGAAGTCGATGCGCTCCTGCAGGGACTCCAGCATCCGCTGCACCCGGTCATTCCGCGGCAGATCGGCCCGGGCCAGAAGCTCATCGGACAGCCGGTTCACCTCCAGCCGGTAGGGGTCTCCGTCCAGCGGGACATGGGACGTAATGCGGAGCCGGGGCGATACGTCCACCAGGCATTCCAGCAGCAGCGGATTGAAGGCGCCGCACTCTCCCCCCAGGATCATGGCGATGGCCGTATCGTGGTCAAAGGCTTTTTTGTAGCACCGCTCGCTGGTCAGCGCGTTGTAGACGTCTGCCAGAGCCACCACCTGCGCGGCGATGGGGATCCGTTCTCCCCGCAGCCCGTCCGGGTAGCCGTGGCCGTCCCACCGCTCATGGTGCCAGCGGCAGATCTCCAAAGCGTAACGGAACAGCGGCTTTTCCTGTCCGAAGGTCATCTGCTCCAGGATCACCGCGCCGGCTGCCGCGTGGGTCTTCATCACGGCAAATTCCTCCGGGGTCAGCTTCCCCGGCTTATTCAAAATCTCCTCCGGGATGGTGATCTTGCCGATATCATGGAGGGCGGAAGCCGTTTTGATCAGGGCGATGTCCTCCTCGGAAAGGTGGTAGGCCTTCGTCTTCTCTACCAGCCGGCGGAGCAGCAGCTCCGTTATGCCGCGGATGCTGCGGATATGGTCGCCGCCCTCATGGTTGCGGAACTCCACCACATGGCTGAGAATTCCCACCATCAGGTTGCTGTTTTCCTCTTTTTCCCGGATCTGGTCGGACACCAGATGCATCAGCCGCTTCTGGTTGGCATAGAGCTTCAGGGTATTTTCCACGCGGTGGCGCACGATAAAGGTGTCGAAGGGGCGGCGGATATAGTCCGTAACGCCCATGGCGTATGCCTGCTGAATGGCCTGATTGGTCTCATCGGTGGAGATCATGATGACCGGGATCTCATCGATCCACCGGAAGCGGTTCATCTGCTCCAGCACCTGAAAGCCGTTCATCTCCGGCATATTGATGTCCAGCAGCATCAGATCCACCGTCAGCTTCTTTTCCATCAGCCGGACAGCTTCCCGCCCGTCCGAAGCCTCAATATAGTGATACTGCTCCCCCAGGATCTCCATCAGCATCATGCGATTCAATTCCGAATCGTCAACGATCAAGACTGTCTGTCGTTCCATACAGCCATCCCCTCCTGCTTCCGCTTGCAAAAAAGCGTGTCAACGTCCGCTTTTTGTTTTCGTATATTTATGCGCGGCAGATCTTCGCCGCCGCGATGCACCGCGGCGACGGCCTGCTTCCCTCCCCCGGTCAGTCCACTGCCCGGAGAAGCTCCACCGTTCTGTTGTACGCCTGCGCCAGCTGACCGTAAAGCACTTCGCTGCCGTCCAGCCGTCCGGCCCGCAGCAGCTCCGTCAGCTCGCTGGCCGGGGCGGTCAGATGGGAAAAGCCCAACGTCAGACACAGGCCCTTGATGGTATGCGCCGCCCGGAACGCCGTTTCCACGTCGCCCTGTTCCAGTGCTTTCGTCAGCTCCGCGAAGCTCTTGTCCTCCGGGAATTTCACGGCGAATTTCCGGATCATGGCTTCGCTGGGAATTCGCTGGAAAATCTCCTCAAAATCCGCGCCCATCGCCTGATAACACTGCTTGATCGTCATTTTTGTGCCCCCATATCTGCTGTCAGCATTTTTATGAATGCAGCATTGTAACCACCGGCATAACCGGTGGTTACAATGCTGTCTAATTCGTCTCCTGATTGATCTGCTTTACCTGAAAATCGGCCTCGGCCAGCTTGGTCTCCCGCCGGTCCTCGATTTGGAATTTAACGGTAAAAACTCTTTCCGTATCATTATATTCTACGGAAAAATCTTTGACCTTCAAGCCCTCCGGATAGGCGTATGCACCCAGGAATTTATTTTCTCCCAGATACACCTGACCTCTGTCATTCACGGTAAAAATCTTGTCAGCCGATCGGTACACATAGCCCACGCCCTGAATAAACACCGTGTTGTCGGCCTCCACCGTGCAGTAGCGCAGCTTGTCGCTGACGGCGGTGGTCAGCGTGGAGCAAAGCTCCTGGGCCTGAGAGTCCGCCATGGAAATGCGGAAGCTCCGCACCGCAGCATTGGCACCCACCGCCACAAGGCTGCTGAACAGCAGCACGATGATCACCGTGCAGAGCATCTCCGTCAGGGTCAGGCCGTTTTGATTCCGCAGTTTTTTCATGACCCGGCCTCCGCTTTATCGTGGCTGTAATAGTAATAGCCGTTGCTTTCGTAGAGCGACACCGGGCCGGAGCCGGTTTGAGTTTTATCAGTGCTTTTCAGTTCAACTTTCTTGCCGTCTATTTTTGTTGCCTCTTCATACCGGAACATAACATTCGTGTTCCGGGTCTTGGCGTTGATCTTTTCCGCCGTGACCACAGACGTGGCCAGAATGCCAAAGGCCAGCACGGCGATCAGGATGGAGACCAGCGATTCGATCAGCGTTTCGCCCCGGTTATTTCTCAGCTTGTTCATGGGCCTGTCACCTCGATCCCTTTGGTGATCCTCTGCGGCTCCCACTTGACCGTGGTCTTGTATATATATGAGTAGTTATCTCCGCTGGAGCGGTATTCCCGGTCCGCTTTTGTCAGCGTTCCCTGCATGGTCAAGGTCATGCGGCAGTCATCCGTCTTACCCTCTTCCGGTTTCAAAGACAGCTCCACCTGAATTTTGCCGTCCTTCTGTGCGGAAAAGGCGGCTGTCACCGTTCGCAGGTTGGTGCCATTGCTGACCTCCAGATCTACATTGATAGTATCTCTGAAAGCCTTGAGACTGGCGTATTTGTCTTTTTTTTCGCCATCCTCAATGCAGGCGGACAGCCATGCGCCCATGATCCCCGTGGGGTTTGTTACATTAGTGCTGTATGAGACATTTTCCCCAGTGATGTTCCCATCTGTATCTCTCACCGCAGTATGGGTTTCCGTCATGGTCCGCTCATACTTGTCCCCCGCAATGCTGTCCCGGATCAGCTCCGCGGCGGAGCTGACCGTCAGGTAATTCTGCTGGGCTTCCCGGTCGCTTCTCATGTGGTGGGCGGCGCTGACGGCAGCCGTCAGGATCGCCGCGCCCACCGCCATGGCCAGCAAAATGAGCAGGAGGGCCATCAGGATCGTAGCGCCGCTGTTGTTTTTTAACTTTTTCATCCGGATCACCCTCCTTTCTTCTCATTTTCCCGGAAAATCTGACGGTAAACGCCGTCCCATTGTGTTTGCTCAGCCTCCGCCGCTTATTTCCTTGACCGTTACCGGCAGGATCGCCGTGGTGGTGTAGTTCTTGCCGCCCACTGTGCAGGTCGCTTTGATGCGGAGCTGCGTTTCTCCCGCGGCAACGCCCGTGACCGTGATCTTGCCGTCAGCAGGCTGCTCGGTGACCGTCGCCACCTCCTGATTATCGCTGGTGACTTTCCAAACAGCCGTACAGAGTTTGCCCTTCTTGTCAACAGCCTTGAGCTGGATGATCTCTGTGCCTTCTGGGTTCAGTTCAACGCTGTCCTTTTCCAAGTCCACCTTCAGATCAGCCGTGACCGTGACCATCAGGCGGGCGGTGTAGCTGCCGTACTTCGCAATCACCTCGGTCGCGCCGGTCCCTACGCCCGTCAGCGTGACCGCAAAGTCGCCCTTGTTGGGCTCGACTGTGATTGGGACAGCCTTTGCCTTGACCACGCCCTCGGGGCTGTAAGTAAAGGTCGGCGGTTCCGCCCCTGTCCCCTCGGGTACATTGAACAGATTCAGTTTCAGTTCCTTCGTGGCCCCGGAGGACGGCACATAGTCCGCGATCAGGTCCAGAGAGACAATGCCCTCGCTCCAGAGCATACCCACCTTGGGCCACGCGCCGTAGTGGAGGTTGACCTCCTTTGCCCCGGTGCTGTCCGTTCCCCGCAGCACGGTGGGGAAGGGATAATCCTGCCCTTGCAGAGCCGCGTCGCTGCCGGGGAAGCTGTACTTACCGTGGATCGAGGAACCGCTTTCCTCGTTGGTGACCCAGCCGAAAGCCTTGCCGCCGTTCCGATTCAGCGCGTCCAAGAAGGTTTTGTAGTACGCCGCCGGGCTTTCGTTTTGAGTCTGGATAAACTTATCCTTGCCGATCTGGTTGGACATCTGCTCGTAGGTCAGCGGAGTCAGGCCGTTGATGTGGTAGATATTTGTCTTTGCGCTGTCCCAAGTGTACTGCCCCAAATAGTCCAGCTTGCCCTTCAGCATATTATCCCGGTTCGTCTTGGCCAGATCCGAATCTTCGCCCAGCAGGTCAGTGAGTGATCTTTTCCCGCTGGCATAGAATTTCGGCAGTTGAGTGAAATCAATCTTCGCGCTGCTGTCAAGATAATAGCAGTTGGTGATCGTCATGCTATCCGCCTGACCGTACCGGTCCGCCACGCTGCCGATGAGGGAAATAGCGGTGATGGTACCTCGCATCGCCGGGAAAGTCATGTAGGTGTAACAGTTCTCAAAGTTCGGGTTGCCGTCCTGCGATTCGCCGAAATTCTTAAAGGTAGACGAGAAGCCGCTGCCGCCGATGCCTCCCAGGTAAACGAAGGTAGCAGGGTTTTTATCCCAAGAATTATCACCCTGTACAACCTTTGCCGGAGTTCCTTTGAGGCCCACAAGATCCGTGAGTTTTTTGGACACAACACGCTCCTTGAGCGTATTCTCACTGACCTCAATTTTGCCGCCGGTATAGCAGTTGCTCACCTTGCCCCGCACGCCGCCTACCAAGCCGCCCACGCGGACAAAGTTGCCCCATTTCGGCGCGACCAGTTTACTATCTTTATCCAGGTGCGTGCAGTTGATCTGAATGTCCACCACAGCGGAGCATCGGTCCAGCTCAAGGCTGGAAACGCCGATCAGACCGCCTACCACCGCCTCGCCGAGCCCCAGTTTGTTTTGGCTGTTGTCCTGGATCTTATAGCCCGCGATGGCACAGTTCTGGATCACCGCTTCGCTCGTTTCGCGTTCATCCGCATACTCATAGGCGATACCGGCCAACCCGCCCAGTGCGTAGGCACACTGATTGTCCGTTACAATCGAGCTGCGCTGGATGATGCCGCCGTTGTCGCTGTAAAGCACGATGTTTTCGATCGTCGCGCCTGCCGTGGTGCCGAATACGCCCACATTGTAGCAGTTGGAATTGATGGCGATGTTTTTGATGTAGTAGTTCCCGCCGTCGTACTTCCCGCCGAACCACGCGTAGAGCGTAACACTGTAATTGTTCTCATTCACACCTATCGCTCCGGCGATGGGGTGGAACGGAGTGTTCTTTTCGCCGTTCGTCGGGTTTTCCATGTCCACGCCGTTGACGTCATGGGTCTGTGTCCAGCTCCGCTGGGGACGAGCATTCTCCGCACTGGCCCGTGATTGCTTACTATCCATCGTTTTGTATTGCAGATAGGGGAACTGCGGATAGGTTTCTGAGGTCACCGGGCGGTCCGTTCCGGTATTAAATCTGAAAGAATATTTCCTCGTCCTGTAATTATATTCTGATGTAACTTCACAGCTCCAGTTGATGAATTGGAGCTGCTTCACGGAGCGGATCTGGTACGGCTTTTTCGTGGTGGTGGTCGTTGTCTTGCCGAGGTTCTGCTCGTTGTTTCCCACATCCTCGACCGGGCAGTAGGAATCTCCGAAGAAGGGGCACACCGCATACTCATATGTCTGCGTCCCCTGCTTCAAGGTCCATGTGCCGTTGGCGGCAAGTGTAAATTTGCCACTGATGATGTCGGTCTCTGCCAACAGCCGCAGGCCGTCTTTGCCGTCGGTCCGATAGCAGGTGAAGTTGTAGCCGGACACCTGCTTGGCAAGCTCTTTTTTCGCTTCGGCGTTTTCTGCTCCAAGGACAAAGTTGCCGCTCGGCGTCAGCTTCCCACTTGTTTTGTCCTTGCAGTAGTAGCCGTAGCCGAAATCGGTGATCTTGCCGCCGTCATCGTGGGCGGTGCAAAGGCTGCTGCCCTCCTTGCGGACACCCTTTGCGTCAAAGCCGATGTAGGAGAAGTGATAGCCGCTGTTGGCGCCGCCCTCCTCCTTTTCCCAATAGACCATGCCGATGGTTCCCATGTCCGCCGAGGTCGGCCAGTCGCCGTAGTGGACGTGCTTCTTGTCCGTGGCGGTGACGCTGCTGGGATAGGGGTACGCGGTCTCAGTCCCCTCGGTATTGGGATGGTTTTTGGTCTCAGCCACCTTGCTAAAGCCGGACAGCTTCAACTCCTTCATTTCCTCGTGGGTCTTCTTCTCCG
>OHAY01003785.1_pt1 | contig 10022 bp, 7 predicted proteins | sample 1577191 | NCBI WGS metagenome assembly OHAY01 (sample SAMEA3541504, study PRJEB24748) | human gut metagenome | biome: human gut; feature: human-associated habitat; material: faeces | place: China | collected 2012 | reverse complement strand
CTTTTGCGCCTGTCATCCCTTCATTCCAGTATGCTTATAATAAAGGTAAATGGTCTCTCCAGGCTGGCTTCGCCCTCACTGGTGGCGGCGGAAAGTGTACTTTCGACGATGGACTGGGCTCTTTCGAGAAGATTGTTGCCGAGACAGCTTTGGCAGCTTGCCAGTTGGCAGGTGCCGTTGATCAGGTAGCAGCCCAGTATGGTGTACCAGCTGTTTTCACTAGCGACAAGAGTTTCGGTAAGGAAGGCAAGTATAGCTACAACAGTTATATGCATGGTCGCCAGTACTACTATGGTCTCTCTCTGGGTGCCGCTTATAAGTTCAGCGACAACTTCAGTGCATTCGCAGGCGTACGTGGTGTCTATGCTTCTACCAACTATTATGGATATGTAGAGAACATCAAGGTTGGCGCAATGCCTCTCTATATGGTACTCGACCCTACCAAGGAAACAGCAGCTAACATCGAGTTGAGCTGTGACCAGAGCGGTGTGGGCTTCACTCCTATCATCGGCGTGGATTTCAAGACTGGCAAGTGGAACTTCGCTGCCAAGTATGAGTTCAAGACTCGTATCCGCCTGAAGAACAAGTCTGTAAACCAGGTTCCAAGTATCGGTAACCTTCCAGACAACCTCCGCAATGCTTACATTGCTAATGGCGTACCAGAGGCTGCAGCAGATGCCATCATCGGCAACCCAGTTATTCAGGGAGCCATGGGACAGTTGAAGACTCAGTTCGATGCCAAGCTTGAAAAGGCTATCGGTGAATACGAGGATGGTAAGAAGATTGCAGGCGATATTCCTGCTTACCTGGCACTCGGTGTAGGTTACAGCCCTGTAAATGCAGTACGCGTAAACGTAGGTTTCCACTGGTTTGATGACAAGCACGCTACATCATACAACAACCGTCAGGAGAAGTTGGATCGTGGTACCTTGGAGTACAACGCAGGTGTTGAGGTAGATGTCAACAAGAAGATTACCTTGAGTACAGGTTGGCAGAACACCAACTATGGTTTGAGCGATGAGTACATGGATGACAAGTCATTCGTTGTTGGTTCCAACTCTGCAGCTATCGGTGGTGTTTATCACATCAACAAGAAGATGGATCTGAACGTAGCTTACTTCCACACCTTCTATCAGCACAAGAAGACTTCAGAGAATGTTCAGCTCACAGCACAGAAGAGCATCAACTATAACTCAGACTACACCCGTAACAACAATGTGTTTGCCGTTGGTCTTGACATCAATTTCTAAAAAGAATCCACATTCTTTTCAAAAGAAAAAACATAACTACAATTATAAAGGCTATCCCGCATCATGCAGGATAGCCTTTTCCATTACATCGGGTCCACATCATAATATATCTGCAAAGCTCCATACCTCGGATCTTTTGCCATCATCTGCTGGGCATACTTCAGATATTCGCGCACCTTCTTCTGGTCGATACCATTCTCCAGCTTGATGACAATCTTGCGGATATTCATTGTCTTTACACGTGCTACAGCCGGCTTATCCGGTCCGAGTACACGTTCACCAAACCATCCTCTCAGCGTCTTGCCCAATTCCAGACTTGCCTGCTGGCAGATTTTTTCGTGCTTGTGCTTCAGGAACACATTGATAAGATGGAAGAAAGGCGGATAATGGAACATTCTTCTCTCTTCCAGGATTCCCTTGAAAAGAGAATCATAATCGTTGTGTACTACCTGACTGATGATAGGCAGTGTCGGATTCTTGGTCTGCAGAATCACGAGTCCCCGTTTGCCCTTTCTTCCGGCTCTTCCACTCACCTGCGCCATCATCATGAAAGCGTGCTCATAAGCTCGGAAATCAGGATAGTTGAGCATCGAATCAGCATTCAAGATACCTACTACACTCACTTTATCGAAATCCAGCCCCTTGGAAATCATCTGCGTACCTATCAGAAGATTCGTCTTTCCCGAAGAGAAATCGGAGATCAGTCGCTCGTAGGCATTTCGGGTACGGGTTGTGTCTAAGTCCATTCGGGCGATGCGGGCTTCTGGAAAGATCTCGGAAATCTGGTCTTCGATGCGCTCTGTTCCTATTCCCCTGCCCATCAACTCTGTACTTCCACAGTTCGGGCATTCCGTTGGGACGGGATAGGTATAACCGCAGTAATGGCAGGTAAGGAGATTGATACTCTTATGCAGGGTAAGCGAAACATCACAGTTCTTGCATTTCGGCACCCATCCGCACACCTTACATTCTATCATCGGCGCAAATCCTCTTCGGTTCTGGAAGAGGATAGCCTGCTCTCCATTCTTCAAAGCCTCCCTCACCGCAGCTAAGAGCTGTGGCGAATAAGCACCCGTCATCATCTTTCTATGGCGAAGGTCTTTCACATCCACCACCTGTATCCCTGGCAACTGTATATCCTTGTATCGGGTCTTCAGTTCTACCAATCCATACTTACCCTGCTGGGCATTGTAATAGCTTTCCATCGAAGGGGTAGCCGTTCCCAGAAGCACCTTTGCCTCCGGATACATATTGGCAAGCACGATGGCTGCACTGCGGGCATGATAGCGTGGAGCCGGATCCTGCTGCTTGAAAGAGGTCTCGTGCTCTTCATCGATGATGACAAGTCCCAGTTTCTGGAAAGGCAGAAAGACTGCGCTTCTAGCTCCCAGGATAACATCATAGGGATGTCCGGAGAGTTGTTTCTGCCAGATTTCCACGCGTTCAGCATCACTATATTTAGAATGATAGATACCGAGCCGGTCGCCAAAGACTTTGTGCAGTCGCTCCATAATCTGAACCGTCAGGGCGATTTCGGGCAGCAGATAGAGCACCTGCTTGTGTTCCTCGATGGCTTTTTTGATGAGATGGATGTAGATTTCCGTCTTTCCGCTGGAGGTTACACCATGCAGAAGCACTACGTTTTTCTTCAGCATCTGCATCAGTATCTGATTGTAAGCATCCTGCTGCGGCATAGATAACGGCTTGATCTGGTCAAGATGCGATTCTCCAGCCGTATTCAATCTACCCACTTCCAACTCGTAGGTAAAGAGGATGCCTCTGTCGATGAGCGCCTTGACTACAGCCGCCGTGCATCTTGCCTCGTTCATCAGCTCTTCCTTCGTCACCTTCTTGATACCTTCTCTAGGCGTATCTCCCTCCAGACTATCCCAATGAGAAAGAGCCAGGAAGGTAGTCAAAGCCTTCGATTGCTTCAGGGCACGCTGCACCATATTGAGTGCCACGTGCAGAGCCTGTTCATTGCGATAACTGCTAGCCAACTCCACATAGAGTTCCATCTTGGGCTTGAATTTCTCTGTAGATTTCATTCCGGCAGGCATAGCTGCATTATATACATCGCCAAGAGGAGACATATAGTAATCGCTGATCCATTGCCAAAGGCGATATTGCTGGGGAAGGAGAGAGGGGTAGGAATCAAGAACTGCCTCTATCGGCTTACAGTTGAAATCCGGCTTTTTGGAATGTACATCCGCTACCATGGCAATATACTTCTTGCTTTTTCCTAAGGGAACGAGCACTCGCATACCTGCCACGACTTTCTCTTCCATCCCTTCGGGGATAGAATAAGTAAAGGTGCCGTCGAGCGGAAGAGGCAATATCACATCTACATATCTCATTGTTTCTATCTTCTAATTCTTCTGAATGTTTATCGTATGAAACAGCTATCTAACTGTTCTTTCCAAACATTCGTTCTGCAAAGATAGCAAAAAAAAAGCAGATACCCATCATCAGGTACCTGCTTTTATATATTTTAATGTATCTACTCGGAGAGATACAGGCTACAGTAGCTTAGAACCAGTAGCCGAGTGCAATCTGCCAAGAGTTGTTACGGCTCTTGTCAGCTTTTGTAACAGCATCAAAAGCCTTGGAGAAGCTAGCATCAGCCGACTTGCCACAAGCGATATTATAGTTGGCAGATATCTGAAGATGGCTCAGCAAGGTTACACCAGCACCTACGTTTACGCTGAAGTTTGACTTCTTCAAAGAGTAGTTGCCCACCTTTTCCAAATCAAAGTTCTTGTCACCCACATTGAAGCCCCACTGTGGACCAGCAAAGAGAAAAACGTTAGCCAGGCTGCTCAAGCCAAAGCCGTAACGTACGTTGACAGGAATATTGATAGACTGCTGTTTCACATTAGTCTTTCCAAATTCATCATCAATATTATACTTAACGTCAGCCTCTTTCTGGTCGTACAAAGCTGCAGCATCGAAGCTCAAGCCTACGATAGGTACAGTAACCTTCACCATAGGACCAACAAAGAAACCAGTCTTGTTGGAAGCATCAAATACATCTTCGCTGAAAGACATGCTTGTCACGTTCAAACCACCCTTCAAACCGAACTTAATCTGAGCGTTTGCGCTAGTAGCATACATCATTGCAGCCACCATGAATACAAGTGATAAAATCTTCTTCATTTTTTTACCTTTTTAAATTGTTACTAATTCAATATGTTCACATTATATGTTGAATACAACATCTTTTACTTAATGGCGCTCTCTTCGCACCGTGACTCTAGCCGAACCGCTGGCAGAAGAGGTTCTATTTTTAGCCTGCTTTGTCTTGACACGGGAAACCTTGCCAGTATTGGCAGATGCGCCACGCAATCCTGTGCTTCGGCGATTCTTCCTTACACTACCCTTTACATCCTTTGCAGCATGGGCAATGCTGTCCAGCGAATCCTTTCGTGCCTGATTGCCCCAGATATTCTTCTCAAAGGCAACCAGTTCTGCCTCGATACGTTTCTGCTCCTTTGTCATGGCAGAATCCGTGGTACAGTATTGAGAAAGGGTTTGTCCCAACAGATTATTGGTCTTGTAAATCTTACCCTTATACTGATTTCTGGCAAAGTAATCATCAATGCTCATCACCACGGCATTGTTCAGATTGCTAGTCATCACCTGCTGTCGGGTGAGATAAGGAGCCAGATCATCATATTTCACCCAAAAGAGGGGATACTTGGTTCCACCGTCTCCAAAGTCATCCTCACGGGTCATGATAGGGCAAAGCGCCAATACCTTGGTATGGAAGGTAGCTGAACGCTGGTCGAAGAAACTGCTTTCCTTGATATAATACGATTTCACCTCACGCGAAGGAATATCGCTGTTGTCTAACTTGATTCTACCATTGGCCTGCTTCTCGTAGTAGATATGATAGTTATCCAGGAAAGACTTCGGATCCACCCGGTCGGCAGCGGCAAAACTCTCATTACCATCCATTCGGTATTGGAATACGGTAATCTTTCCCGTCATCATCAACCTGAAGATGGTGGTAAAGAGATTCATCTGATTTCCCTTCGGCTCTACAGGATAATAAAGCGCAGCATTGGCTTCGTTGTTGAGATCCAGTTCACGGTAGATATCTCTTCTCCAAACCACGTCCTCATCCATCGGGAGAGCAGTAGGAAAGGAGAGCTGCGCACGCAGGGTTGGAGTATCGCCATTCTGCTGCGCTGCTTTCTTCTGTGCTGCCGCCTGCCTGCGGGCCTCAGGTTGTGCCCAGATGCCCTGCACCATTCCCAAGAGCAGGAACAAGAACAATATCTTTTTCATTGACTTTGATTTTTAAATTTGAAAACTCCGTTATTACTTTACGATAACTTCCATTGCCGAAGGCAGGGTTCGCATGATGCCGTCGGGACCTACAGCTCTGATATGAGAGATGTAGAAACGACGGTTGCGATACAGCTTTCTGAACTCCTCACGCTGTCTGTCCGAGAAACTGGCTCCAGCAGAAGCCAGCGGAATGGCATTACCCATATTGTCGAAGAAGACTGTTTCGAAACCTACGACCTTGAAAGGAATATCCAGAAGTCCATCATCGATGGCTGCATGAATGCCCGTGGCACCCATCAGATTGGCCTTTGCCAAACCGCCACCTCTGAATCGGTCTGTTCCCATTGCGATATAAGCGGTAGGATCTGGCAATTTTCTGACATGGAAAACAAAAGGCGGCAGCGAGCGAACCTGTCCCTTATCTCTTGCCGTTACATGAATGGTAACATCCCTGCCAACGGTAGATGGAGTCGCCACGAAATGACCATTGCCTTTTGATACGAACGAGCCACCACTCATAGAGGCAGAGATGGCATTCGCCGGAACACCCGGCACACTGATACTGATAGGATTGGCATAACCTGCATAAAGCACATTCATCAGGTCGGCTGCCACTGTAGCTGAATTCGGCACAGGCAACACCGTATATTTCTGCCTGAAGTCACGACGGATTTCCTCACCCTCCTTACCTTTCATCAGAATATAGCCACTAAACTGATGTTCTCCTACCCCACCAGCCGTAAAGCTATATCTACCATCAGCAGCCTGAAGCCGACTGCCATTGACATAAATCTCAGAGCGCTGGGTACTGTCTATAGCCGCCATCACCACCTGTGAGTTGAATCGCTCACCCGCATAAAGGGTCGTCTTTTCAGGAATCACGAAGGCATTCATCTCACTCACATTCAGTTCCATGAGTTTCACATCCTTCTTAGCATCGCCCTTCCGCGGTTCATCCTGCAAGCTTCTCTTCACCTTCTCCACCAACGACTTTCCCTTGACACCAAGTTCCTCTTCTGTAGGAGTATTCAGTGCCAACATAGCCATCAAGACGACATACATCAGATTGATCATCTTCTGGCGTGGTGAAATCGGTCTTTTCTTTATTGCCATTTATTTTTCTTTTAAGTTTGCGGTCATCGCTGCAATCATACGTGCATAGATGCTGTTCAGTTGCTCTATCTGCTGAGCCATCTTCCGGGTCTGTTCGTTAATCTGGTCGATGGTACCAATCTGCTGACTGGCACTTTTCAACTGCATCTCATAAACCTTGGTAATACCGGTAAGCGTGCGGTTCAGGTTTTCCATCTCCTCACTGTCACGAGTCAGACGGGAGCTCTGCTCATTAACCTTACCAAGAGTATCTACCAGATTCTTCAGTTCATCCACATAGCTGCTCTGCACTTTCTGCATTTCCTCAGAAGCTACCTGCATTTCTGCCAAGGCATCCGGCTGAACTATTGGGGAAGCCTGGTTGGCAACACCAGCAATTGGAGAAGAAGATGCTCCCATGTTAGAAGCAGCCACATTCTTGTCCTGATATTCTATCTTACCCGTCTCCAGATATTCCTCCGTCACATGAGTAGGAAGCTCTCTGCCATCAGCTGTCTTATCGAAAGGACGGTCGAAAGCTGACAGGAAGAACACAACAATCTCAGTGCCCATTCCCAGGAAGATCATCAGTTTGGCTCCGGGAAGATGCGTCAACGTGAAGAGAGTACCTGCAATAACGATACTCGCACCCCAACTATATGCATAGTTCAGGAAAGTTTGTCCCGGAACGCTATCCATCCACTTCTGCAGACGATAGACAATATTATATTTACTATAGTCACCCATTTTGATTATCTCCTATTCTTATTTCTTGATGGTTTCTGCTTGGCACTCGATGTCGTAGCCAGACTTCTTACGCAGCGGAATCCGATATATGATCGTGGCTGGTTCTGGTATTCCCAAGAGCGCCATGCTGAGCGGATAAAAGATTCCGGATCTTTCCAGGAACCACCTCTTACACTCTTTTTCTTCAACCGATATGGATCTTCCTTGGCTGCATTGTATTTCAGGTCAGGATTCAGATCATTCATCGCATCCACTCCTGCCTCCGTATAAACGGTGCTGGTCCATTCCGCCACATTGCCAGCCATATCATAGAGCCCGTTCGAGTTGGGTGAATAAATACCCACCTTACTCGTTATCAGGTTACCATCCTTGGTATAGTTGCCCCTATCTGGCTTGAAGTTGGCATAGAAACATCCATCTCCATTCTTTACGTCAGCATTGTCCCAAGGGAACTCACTCTGATTCTTTCCTCTGGCAGCAAACTCCCATTCTGCCTCTGTTGGCAGACGGTAACGCTGCACGAATCTTGCCTCCGGTCCCAAACCTTTCAGAAGGTAGTCGGTACGCCAGGCACAAAAGGCATTCGCCTGCTCCCAGGTGACACCCACAACAGGATAATCGTTGTAGGCTGGATTACTGAAATAGCTTCTCAGATAAGTTTCATTATCTGAGTTGCGGAAATCATTCACCCAGCAAGTTGTATCCGGATAGATATTCACGATATAAGTATTGAGGAAATCCCACGGACCGCTCAACGGGCGGTTGATGGTCTCTCTCACCACTCTACCCTCATCATCATAATAAGCGGTATCCTTCGAAATCATCACTACCTCATCAGGATTTATCTGGATATCTGTATTCAGACTGCGCTCCTGCGGATTGATTCGGTTACGGCGAAGGGCTGCTGCAGTATAATCATAGATTTCATACTTATAGTTGAGCTGGCGCCAATCAATCAGCTTCTCACCGGTCACAGGATTCACATTGTAGAGACTTTCTATCGCACGCAGTTCATCCTCATTCGGCTTTCTTGGCAAAGGCTTCTTCCAGTTAACCTGCGGAGGAACCGGGTCGCCATTCTTGTCTTCGGTAATCATATAGGTCTCATCACCGGCATAGGCAGGATCGGCAAGACGGGTACGAAGGATAGAATCGCGTACATAAGCAACAAACTGCTTGTACTCAGAGTTCGTAATCTCAGTATCATCCATCCAGAAACCATCTACGGAAACATCCTTACGGGGAGTTTTAGTACCCCATAGCGAATCCTGAGTCTCAAGACCCATCTTCAGGAAACCACGGTTCACCTTTACCATTCCGTAAGGTGTAGGCTCCACGAACCCTCTTCCGCTTACGCCCACAACTTCTCCTCCTCTACCTGCCATGGAAGTAGATTTGGCACTAAAACAGCCACTCAGGGAGAGCAGTGCTACAAGTGAGCAGAAGAGTCCTAATATTTTCTTCATTTCTATATTCATATTCTTGATGATATACTATAGTATTCTAACACTTTGATGTTTGTTCTTTCCTTTTTTGGCAAGACTGATCTCTGTCTGGTATCCTATGAAGAGTTCATGGCTACCATTGCCCGCATTCAACTTCGAAGTATAGCACTCATAACTGTACCCAAGCATTACCCCATGAAAAGTACCTCCCAATAGAAAGGTCACAGAATGATCAGGACTGTAGGTGAGTCCACCATACAAATGCTTTCCCTCGTGCTGATATACCAGCCGCCCAGTAACATCGCCTCGCCACGCCGTACCATCATACCTGACAAGAGCAGATGACTTTATAGATAAAAACGGATTTCTCAGTTGAATATTGTATCCACCAGTCAAATAATACGTTGCATCAATCTTAAATTCATTTGAATCCCCCAGATTGATCGTAGGAGAAGTAAGATGCTGCCCTGAAAGCCCAACATACCAATTACGATGAATGAAATAGAGACCCAAGGCAAAATCCATTCCGCTTCCCTCTACATTTGTCGTAGCAAAAGCAGGGTCGCCCGATTCTTCTGCATCCACCTTGCTTCCATCAAAACTCTCACTCAGCATACTGCCCTGCAATCCAAAGCTCATCATTCCTCCCCATATCTTCTTTTTATAAGCATACTGCAGGCTAAGACGCTGATGGGTAAAGAGACCTATCTGGTCATTCATTAGCGAAACGCCCACACCCTGCTGATGATTGAAAAGCAGGAAAGGCATATCAGCTGCCAGATACATCGTACGGGGATTGTGTTCGAAGCCAGCCATATCAAGAGCATAAGCAGCCGTAACATTCAGTTTTGCCTGCTTACCCACTGCTGCAGGATTGAAGGATGACTCCATATCGAAATAATGACTGAAGGATGGATCATACTGCGCTCTCGTACAGAGCACGCCTGCCAGCAAAAAACATAATATGATGATTCGTCTTAACACAATGTAATAACGTAAATTGTCGCTGAATATTATATATAATGTAATGATTGTAGGAACATCCAGGCAAATATAAACTGGAAAAGGAACATAAAGAAGATGAAAAAGGCTGTTCTCCGTATAGAGAACAGCCCTATCATCGACTTTTAATATTCGTCGTCATTCCAGAGGAATATTAGGGCTGAATACCAAACACTTATAGCCTTCTAACTTT
>OHAY01003784.1_pt1 | contig 10024 bp, 7 predicted proteins | sample 1577191 | NCBI WGS metagenome assembly OHAY01 (sample SAMEA3541504, study PRJEB24748) | human gut metagenome | biome: human gut; feature: human-associated habitat; material: faeces | place: China | collected 2012 | reverse complement strand
AAATATTCGTGAGATTCGTGAAATTCGTGTTCAAAAAAAATCTCGTGAAAAATTCTCGTGAAAGCTTCGTGGTCTCACCGGGGATAATTTAAAAGCCGTAGATCTGTTTGAGCTTGTTGCCGAGCTTGTCGCCGCGCAGGTCACGAGCCACGATCTTGCCGTTAGGGTCAACGAGCAAGCTTGCAGGAATGCCCTGAATGCTGTAAGTCTTGGCAGCCACCGACTGCCATCCCTTAAGGTCAGAGAGGTGAACCCAATTCAGCTCCATGTCGCCGATAGCCTTCTTCCATGCATCGCTCCTGTTGTCCAGCGACAGACCCACAATCTCGAAGCCCTTAGCGTGATATTTCTCATAGCTTGCCTTCACGTTAGGCATCTCCGCACGGCAAGGTCCACACCATGAAGCCCAGAAGTCGATGAGCACATACTGTCCCTTGCCACACCACTCGCTCAACTTGTGAGCCTTACCCTCTGTGTCGGCCAGCTCCAGATCCGTAAACTGCTTTCCAATCACCGCCTCAGCACGTTCAACGTCAGCAAGCACCTTGCGTGCATAAGCAAGGACGGGATGCGAGGCATAAGGACGCGAGGGCGCGAGGAGCGCCTTCAGCTCCGCCGTCTCACAGTCGTATACAATGTTGGTTATGTAAGCCGCCGGTATGAGGTTATCCTTGTTCTCGCTGATAATCTGGCGTATCAGCTTGTTCATCTGCTCCTCAAGCGGGTTCATCTGCTCCACGAGCGCCTTGGTCTGCTTGTCGCGCTCCTCCTGGCTTATCGCTGTGTTGAGCACCAGTTTTCTGTAGCTGTCAGCTATGGGCTGCATCTTGTCGGCAATGACCTTCACCTTCTGCTGACACTCGCCGAAACGGCTGTTCAGCGCCGAGCCTTTCAAGGAGCCTGCCTTGAGGTCCACGGTTGCCGGCGTGCCGTCGTTGAACAGGTTCACATAGCCTGCCTCCTTTGTTGTCACAAACATCAGGGCGTTCTTGTCGCCCTTCATGTTAATCTCGAACGCGCCGTTCTTCACCGCCACGCTGTCTTGCTGCGCGTCGCGCTTGGCCTCGTCATAATAATACACCCACTTGGTAGCTTCCGGGCATCTACCTTTCACCACCGTAGTAACCTCCTGCGCCATGACCGTCGACAGGGCGGCAATGGCGAGTACAGATGTTGTCAGTCTTTTCGTCTGCATTTCTATTCTTGTTTTTTCGTTAATTCATTGCTTCTTGACATGCAAATGTAAGAATAAAATGGTGATGTTCAAAGAAAAGGGCGCTTTTTATCTCGTTTGTTTTGTCATCTTTAGGTTTTTTAGTAATTTTGCATCCTGTTTGGGAACAGTCCCATCAAAAGAGTGCTTGGTAAACCTCTTAAAAAACAAGAATTATGACAGAAAAAAAGAATAATGTGAGCGTGCTGTTCCTTCTGTTCAGCGTGCTTTTCTGCGTCTGCCTGATAACGGCAAACGTGCTCGAGACGAAACAAATTTCGTTAGGCCTTATCAACATCACGGGCGGTCTGCTCGTGTTCCCGGTGTCCTACATCATCAACGACTGCGTGTGTGAGGTGTGGGGTTATCGCAAGGCGCGACTCCTCATCTGGCTGGGCTTTGCCATGAACTTCCTGTTCGTGGCGTTCGGCGCATTGGCCGATGCCATTCCCGGTGCCCCCTACTGGAACAACGACGCTGGCTTCCATGCCGTGTTCGGACTGGCTCCGCGCATCGCTGCCGCCTCGTTCGTGGCGTTCCTCATCGGCTCTTTCGTCAATGCTTACGTCATGAGTCGCATGAAGATCCATTCTAACGGCAAGAATTTCTCTTATCGCGCAATCCTCAGTACGGTCTTTGGCGAAGGTGCCGACAGCATCGTGTTCTTCCCGCTCGCCCTCTATGGCGTGGTGCCCACGAAAGAGCTGCCCATGTTCATCATCACGCAGGTGGTGCTCAAGACGGTCTACGAGATCATCGTGCTTCCCGTGACCATCGCTGTGGTGAAGAAGACGAAAAAGCTGGAGGGCGAGGATGCCTATGACAACGATGTCGACTATAGCGTGTGGAAGATTTTGAGCGTTAATTAAGTGAAGAACGAAGAGTGAAGAGTGAAGAGTGAAGAGTGAAGAGTGAAGAATTCAATAGCCTCACTAACAATAATTCAGCAAATAATTAATATTTACATCGCGCTTCGCGTTCGTTGATTTTTTAAACATTAATTTCCATTAATGACCCATTAATTATCATTAATACGCGCTTTGCGCGAAAAATTGATGTTCATACTCCGCAAAGCGCCTGAGCACCTATGGAGCGCAAGAATGTTTATAAAAACGCGCTCCGCGCGAGAAGCAGATGTGCCATATTTTTTAAAGACAATGGATACAAGAAAAGACGAAGGGCTGAAGGCCCTGGGCGCCAAGACGCGCTATAAAGACGATTATGCCCCCGAGGTGCTGGAATCGTTCGTAAACAAACACCCCGGCAACGACTATTGGGTGCAGTTCAACTGCCCCGAGTTCACATCGCTGTGCCCCATCACGGGTCAGCCCGACTTTGCCGAGATTCGCATACAGTATGTCCCCGACGTGCGCATGGTAGAGAGCAAGAGCCTGAAGCTCTACCTCTTCAGTTTCCGCAACCACGGCGACTTCCACGAAGACTGCGTCAACATCATCATGAAGGACCTCATCCGCCTCATGGACCCCAAATATATCGAGGTGACGGGCATCTTCACCCCTCGTGGCGGCATCAGCATCTACCCCTTCGCCAACTATGGCCGCAAGGGCACAAAATATGAGCAGCTTGCCGAGCATCGCTTCATGAACCACAACATGTAGCCCTGCCTCCGGCTGTTTATTTAAAGACAGAACTTTCGCAAAGCTTATTATTTACGTTTTTTTACGTCGCGCTTCGCGCTCGTTGTGTTTTTTAAACATTAATTATCATTAATGACCCATTAATTATCATTAATACGCGCTTCGCGCGGAATAATTAATGTTCATACTCCGCGAAGCGCCTGAGCACCAACGGAGCGCAAGAATGTTCAATTAATGGAAATTAATGTTTAAAATATAGCGCGAAGCGCAAAAAAAATTTCGTTGTTCTTTAAACGCATGGTAAGATGCTCTTTTAGAATGTAAATATTCGTTAGAACGCTTGTTAGTTACATGCGAAAGTTCATTATGAAAAAAAAGTCCTCGCAAATGTTGAATGTCAGCAGCTGCTTTCAGCTTGCTTTGTCCAATATTTTCGAGGACGTTTTTTTATGCTTTGCTTACTGTAGACACTCTTCTGCGCCTACGGCTACGCTGTTTTCTTAAACGTATGTCTCAAGAAACTTGATGTTGCCGTCAACCTTAAGGGTCTCGGTTGTGGCAGGTACGAGCACGCTCTCTCCAGCCTGGAGTGTGAACTCGTTGCCTTCGTTGTCGGTGATGGTGGCGTTGCCCTTCAGACCAATGAGAATGACGAAGCTGTCGAGCTCAGAATAGTCGAGCGTCATCGGCTCGTCAAGGTCGTAGACAGCTGTGCAGAAGTAAGGACACTGCACGAGCGACACGCCTTGGTTCTTGACCGGTGTGTAGTCGGTGCGGTAGTTGCTCTCAACGTTATAGTTGATACACTCTGCTGCCTCTTTGGTGTGGAGCTGACGATAGTTGCCGTCCTTGTCCTTACGCTTAAAGTCGTAGATGCGGTAGGTCACGTCGCTTGTCTGCTGAATTTCAGCGAGGAAGCATCCTGTGCCGATGGCGTGAATGCGTCCTGCGGGGAGGAAGAAGCAGTCACCTTCCTTAACCTCGTAACGGTCGATAGCGTCGACAATGGTGTCGTTCTCTACCATCTGGGCATACTCCTCAGGAGAGATCTTCTTCTTCAGACCGCAGAGCAGCGTGGCATCCTTGTCCGAGTCCATGAGATACCACATCTCTGTCTTGCCACGTTCTTTTCCCTGCTTCTTTGCTATCTCGTCGGTGGGGTGCACCTGGATAGAGAGGTCCTGACGTGCGTCGATAAACTTGATGAGGAGGGGGAACTCATCGCCGAAGCGCTTGTAGTTGTCTTCGCCCACGAGCTTGCCTTTCTGTTCAGCCACGACCTCGTTGAGCTTCTTGCCGGCATAGGGGCCGTCGCTGACGATGGTCTCATTGTTTTTCACTCCAGAAATCTCCCAGCTCTCGCCGACGTTCTCTTGCTTTACGTCGAGATTCTTGAACGGGATAATCTTCTCGCCGCCCCACAGTGTTGATTTGAGCAGCGCATTAAATTTCAATGGCTTCATGTTGTTTCAAATGTTAAAATTTTAATGTTAAATTGATTGCTTTCGTTTATTGTGATATTTTTTCCTGTGTCTTTGCTTCGTTTGTGGTTGTGTCTGCTTTACGACTCCTTCCAGAACTCGGGTGTGAAGATCACCAGCACGGTGAAAATCTCAAGACGTCCGATGAGCATAAGGATGGTGCATATCCACTTGGCGTAGTCGGGCAGTATGCTCCATGACATGGTTGGTCCAATCTCCAGACCCAGCGTAGGGCCCACGTTGCCAAGGCAGCTCAGCGTGATGGTTATAGAGTTGGTCGAGTCGATGCCTGCCGCAATCATGGTGAAGGAGCAGACAAGGCTCAAGATGAGGTAGACCGTGAGGAAGGAGAGGAGCGTGAGGCGCTTGTCGGTGGGCACGTTCACGCCATCAATGCGCATGGGCAGCACGGCGTTGGGGTGCAGCATCTTCTTAACCTCGTTCTTTATTGTCTTGAGCAGCATGACGCCACGGATACATTTCAGACCGCCGCTTGTAGAGCCGGAGCAGGCACCGAAGAACATGCAGACAGCCAGCGCCACCCAGGTGACGTGTGGCCATTTGCCAGCATCGTCGTTGATGAGACCTGTTGTGGTGATGAACGACACAACATGGAAGACGGCGCTGCGGATGGCATGCTCCAACGGGTAACTGTTGCGCCACATCAGTTCGAAGGTGATGAACGCCGAGATGCCTGCCACCATCCAGAAATAGAACTTAAATTCGGCGCTGCCAAACAGCATCTTCACGCTGCGGCGCGACACCGAGGCATAGAGCAACGTGAAGTTGGTGCCCGACACGAAGCAGAAAAACATGATGACATATTGCACCTCTGGGGTGAAGAGCACCAGCGAACTCTTGGTCGCGAAGCCGCCCGTGGCTGCTGTGACCATGGCATAGTTGACGCTGTCGAACACGTCCATGCCCACGGCGCAGAGGCAGCTGAAGCAGAGAAACGTGATGACGAAATAAACCACCCAGATCCATTTTGAGTTGGTAGAGAGACGTGGGTGCAGCTTGGTCTTTATCGGTCCCGTGGCTTCCGCCGCAAACACCTTCACCGAGCCGCCAACGAGCGATGGCAACAGGGTAATGGTGAAGAACACTATTCCCAAACCGCCGATCCATTGTGTGAGCGAGCGCCAGAACAGCAGACCGTGCGGATAGTTGTCGATGTTGTCTATTATGGATGCTCCTGTGGTTGTGAAGCCCGACATCGTTTCAAAGAAAGCGTCGGTCACATCGGGGATGTAGCCGCTTATGAGGAACGGCAACATGCCGAACAGGCTGAAGATGACCCATGTGAGCGTCACCACCATGTAGGCATCGCGTCGCGAGAGGGTGTTGTCGCTGTCGTGGGCAAGCAAGCGGAGCAGCAGTCCGCACACGCCTGTCACGCCCACCGACACGGCAAACGCCTCGCGGTCGCTCTCGCCGTAACCTATCGACACGCCAAGACACACCAGCAGCAACGCCATCTCGATGAAGAGCAGCGAGCCGACAATCTTATATATGATTTTTAAGTTTATCATCGTTTCCTTGTCTCACACGTCAGAGACATGCGAACCTTTTTTATTAGATTCATATAGGCGATTAATTATGAACACCTACTTATATAAACATCTTCTCGACCTTCTTCATGTTGATGTCATGACAGAACACCATCACCGAGTCGCCGGCCTCAATGACCGTGTTACCCGACACCAGCATTCCCGTGCCGTTGCGCACCAGACCGCCGATGGTCATGCCCTTCGGCAGGCCGAGGTCGCGCACCGCCTTCTTCGTGATCTTGGAGCCCTCTTGCGGGATAAACTCAGCCACGTCGGCGTTGGCGTTCATCAGGAACCTCACGTTCATGACGTTGGCGTCGAGCATCATCTGGTAGATGTGGCTGGCGGCGATGACCTTCTTGTTGATGATGGTGCCGATGTCCAGACTCTCTGCCATGCTCACATAGTCGATGTTCTCCACCGCCGCCACGGTCTTGCGCACACCCATGCGCTTGGCTGTGAGACAAGCCAGGATGTTGGTCTCGGCGTTGCCTGTGAGCGCCACAAACGCCTGTGTGTTCTTTATTCCCTCGTCGACGAGGAGCGGAATGTCGCGTCCGTCGCCGTTGATGACGAGCACGCGCGAGTTGTCTATGATGTCGTTCAGGCGGTTGCATCGTGCCTCGTCGGTCTCGATGATCTTCACGTCCATATATTCGGGCATGGTCTTCACCGCTCTCACCGCCGTTGCTCCGCCACCCATGATCATGACGTTCTTGACGTCAACATAATGTTCCTTGCCCACAATCTTGCGGATGTAAGGGATATATTGTTTTGTCGTCATGAAATAGGCGAGGTCATAGAGCTGCAGCGAGTCGTTACCGCCCGGTATGATGGTGTCGGTTCCGCGTTTTATGGCCACCACATGATAGGGGTCGTCGGGTCCGCAGAGGTCCTTAAGTGGTTGGTTCAAGATCTCGCAACCTTCGCGCAGCTTGATGCCGAGCATCACGAGCGCCCCGTTGTGAACGTCCCACCGCTGTCGCACCCACGACATCTTAAGACCGTTGTTTATGTCTTTACCGGCCAGAAGCTCAGGGTAGATGAGCGAACTGATGCCGAGACGTGCGAAAAACTCTTGCTGTTCGGGTTCAATATATTCGGCGTTGTCAATCTTTGCGACCGTCTTCTTTGCTCCCAGAGCCTTGGCCAGCACACAGGCTGTCATGTTAAGGCTCTCATCGGGTGTTACGGCAATGAACAGGTCTGCCGTTGCCGCTCCTGCCTCGCGTAGAGCCTTCACGCTTGTCGGCGAGGCGAGCATGGTGAGCAGGTCAGCATCGGCTCCGATGTTGTTGAGACGTTCCTCATCGGTGTCGATGAGCGTGATGTCTTCATTTGCGCGTGCCAGCAGTTTGGCAAGGTGCGTGCCTATGGCGTATGCGCCAGCAATGACTATCTGCATTTATGATTTTTGAATTTTGAATTTTGATTTTTGAATTGTTGCGCATGCTGCGCAATTTTGAGTTTTGAATTTTGAATTATTGCGCCAGCTGGCGCAATTTTGATTTTTGATTTTTGAATTTTGAATTATTGCGCATGCTGCGCAATTTTGATTTTTCGATTTTTGAATTTCGAATTTTGAATTTCGATTTTTCGATTTTCGAATTATAAATAAACCTTTTTTTTAGTTTGATGAGTTTTCCAATTCAAATTGGTTAATTCAAAATTGGATAATTCAACATTGCGGCAGAGCCGCAATAATTCAAAATTCAAAATTCAAAATTCAACATTGCGGCAGAGCCGCAACAATTCAAAACTCAAAATTCAAAACTCAAAACTCGCTTAATGCTCTTCTCGTCCAGCCCCACAATCTCTCTGAGCTGTGCCACGGTGCCGTGTTCAACGAAGTTGTCGGGCAGGCCAAGGCGCTTGATGTCGGGATGGTAGCCGTTGTCGTTCATCCATTCGAGCACAGCGGAGCCGAAGCCGCCGGCCTTGATGCCGTCCTCAATGGTCACGATGTGAGAGAAATGGGTGGCGACCTCGCTGAGCAGAAGGTCGTCGAGCGGTTTGGCGAAACGCATGTCGTAATGGGCAACGCCCATTGCCTTGCCTTCAGCCTGCAGCTCATCGATGTAACGCTCCACGTCGGCACCGATGGGGCCAAACGTGAGCACCGCCAGCTGAGAACCCTCACGCAGCCGGCGGCCGCGACCCACCTCGATGGCTTCGAGCGGACAACGCCAGTCGACCACGCTGCCGCGACCACGCGGGTAGCGTATTACGAACGTTCCGTTGCCCGGCAGCTGTGCCGTGTACATCATGCGACGCAGCTCTCTCTCGTCCATCGGAGAGGCTATGGTTATGTTGGGCACGGGGCGCAGGGCTGCAATGTCGAACGCTCCATGGTGTGTGGGGCCGTCTTCGCCAACCAGACCGGCGCGGTCCAGACACAGCACCATGGGGAGGTTTAGCAGGGCGGCATCGTGTATGATGTTGTCGTAAGCTCGCTGTGCGAACGAGCTGTATATGTTGCAGAACGGCATGAGTCCGTCCTTTGCCATTCCTGCCGAGAAGGTGACGGCGTGTCCTTCGGCTATGCCCACGTCGAACACTCTGTCGGGCATCTGCTTCATCATGATGCTCATGGAGCATCCGGTGGGCATGGCGGGCGTTACACCCACGATGTTGTGGTTCTGCCGTGCCAGTTCGAGCAGGGTGTTCCCGAAGACGTCCTGATATTTGGGCGGCTGGTTGCTGGTGTCGCTCACTAATCGCTCGCCCGTCTCGGGATCAAACTTTCCTGGTGCGTGCCATATGGTGGCGCTTTTCTCTGCAGGCTCGTAGCCCTTGCCCTTGGTGGTGTGCAGGTGGAGCAACTTGGGGCCTTTCATGTCCTTGAGTTGTCGCAGCACGCGCACCACTTCGCGTATGTCGTGTCCGTCGAAGGGTCCGAAGTACCGTATGTTCATTCCCTCGAAGATGTTCTGCTGGTGGCTCAGTGCCGACTTCAGCGCGTTGTTCAGTCTCAGTATTCCCTTTCGCCTGTCATCGTTGAGGTAGCCTTTCGAGTGCAGCCATTGCGAAGCCTTGAACCTCAGTCGGTTGTAGGTATCGTTGGTGTCGAGGTTGAGCAGGTATTTCTCCATACCTCCCACGGCCCGGTCGATACTCATATCGTTGTCGTTGAGGATGATGAGCAGGTCGTTGGGCGTGCTCGATACGTTGTTGATTCCCTCGAAGGCGAGTCCTCCGCTCATGGCTCCGTCGCCTATCACTGCCACTACGTGCCTGTCGTTCTCCCCCTTCTGCTTGGCGGCCACAGCCATGCCGAGCGCCGCCGAAATCGAGTTGCTGGCGTGCCCGCAGGCAAAGGTGTCGTATTCGCTCTCTAAGGGAGTGGGGAAGGGGCGTATGCCGTGCAGCCTTCGGTTGGTGCAGAAGGCGTCGCGCCGCCCGGTCAGTATCTTGTGACCATAGGCTTGATGGCCCACGTCCCACACGATGCGGTCGTAGGGTGTATTATATATATAATGTAGGGCTACGGTGATTTCGACGACACCCAGCGAGGAGGCGAAATGTCCGGGGTTGACCGCCACCTCTTCGATGATGTCCTCGCGCAGTTCCCTGCAGAGTTCCGGCAGCTCGTCGATGCTCAGCTTGCGCAGGTCTTCGGGATACTTGATGTTGCTTAAAAGGCTAAACTTCTCTTTGTCCATGTCTTCATCTCATGAATAACCATGCAAAGGTAGTATTTTTTTTTCAGTATGTGTCATTTTTGTCCGATTTATTTCTGTTTTCCCACATTTTCTTCGTATATTTGCATCCCGACAAATCAATAATATCACAACATAATGAGAAAAAACATCTTCCTTTTAGGAGCCTTGCTGGCCGTTTCTGCCGCCACGATGGCTCAGACCAAGCAGGGAGGCATCTCGGCGCAGATGCTCTCGCAGATCGAGAAAATGCAGAAGACATCGGTTGCCGACAAGGCGCTCTTCAATGCCATCGCTGCCAACAGTATCGATGACTTGGTGAAGAACCGTGCCAATGCCGGTCCTGTTGACACTCACTTCAGCGTGGAGACTCCCGCACAGCGCATCCACAACCAGAAGAGCTCTGGCCGTTGCTGGATGTTCAGCGGCATGAACGTGCTGCGTGCCAACTTCGCCAAGGCTCATGCCGACTCTCTGGCAGTGGAGTTCTCGCAGGACTATCTCTTCTTCTACGACCAGTTGG
>OHAY01003783.1_pt1 | contig 10026 bp, 9 predicted proteins | sample 1577191 | NCBI WGS metagenome assembly OHAY01 (sample SAMEA3541504, study PRJEB24748) | human gut metagenome | biome: human gut; feature: human-associated habitat; material: faeces | place: China | collected 2012 | reverse complement strand
TCCTGATCAAGAGATACACCGACGATTTCGAAGTTTTTGCCTTTGTACTGAGCGTAAGCTTCTACCAGGTTAGGCATTTCACGACGGCAAGGACCACACCAGCTAGCCCAGAAGTCAACCAATACCACTTTACCTTTACCAACGTAGTCAGACAACTTCACAGCCTTTCCTTCCGGAGTCTGCATTTCGAAATCAACAAATTGAGTACCTACGGCAGTCTTTTTCTGCTTGTCGGTCATCTCTTTGATTCTTACGATTGTTTCGTCATTCTGGAAATTCGCAGGAATTTGTTGCAACAAAGCTTCATTTTCGTCAGTAGAGTTATTGTAGAACGTTTGTTTAAACAAGAATACCCCAACCGGATTGGTGATGTTCTTTTTAACACCTTCTTTGATTACTTTGTCATACTGTTCTTCCAGCTGGGCACCCTCTTTTTGTTTGGCTTCTTTCTGCTCATCACTTAAAGAAGTGTCGCCCATTGCTTCATAAATGGTATTCATTTTCTTGCTGATGTCATTGATTTGAGCTCTGATTTCCTGGTATGCATCATTGTTAGGAGTACCGGTTACAGCGTCGTTGTCCTTGGTCAGGGCGATGCGCACAGGCACGCGCTGCTCTACCTTTACGAAGTTGCCTGTGGCATTATCTACCGGAATCATCGAGTAGGCATTGCCGGCTGCAGCAGAGAGGGCTTCTACCTTGCCGTGGAAAACAACATCAGGAATAGCATCGGCAGTAAACTCCACCTCTTTGCCCACGCTGATACCATCCATCTGGGTTTCACGATAGTTGGCTACCACCCATACATCGTTATCATCCACGATGCGGGCAAGCATCTGTCCCGGTTGCACCAACTGTCCTTCGTGGATATCCTTTCTTCCCATCACACCGTCGCAGGTTGCCACGATGACGGTATAGGAAAGGTTGAGGCGAGCCAGATTGAGCTGTGCCTCTGCCACGCTCTCACCGGCACGAGAACCGCCGAGCTGCTGGGTCTGTACGTTGTGTACCGAAGCTGCACTTGCCTTTCTGCTGCTTGCCTGTTCATAGCGAGCCTTGGCTCCTAAATATCGGGCGTATGCGTTGTCGTATTGTTGGCGGGTAACAGCATCCTTCTTCATCAGAGCAGCAAAACGTTCGAAGTCCTGTTTGGCATTCTGCATATCCACACGGGCTTCCTCTATACCGGCAGCAGCAGTCTGTACATTGCTGTTAGTGGTACCCATGCTCGCAGTCACTACCGAAGAACTGGATTTGGAACCACGCAACCCAGCTTCTGCCTGAGCCACATGCAGGCGGAACTCTGCATCCTCGATGATGACGAGTGTATCGCCCTTCTTCACATGCTGATAGTCAGTAAAACGGATTTCCTTGATAAAACCAGGCACACGGGTATTGATCGGTGTGATGTGACGGTTTACCTGTGCATCATCGGTATAGGCGATGTTACTGCCATGGAAGAAATGACTGAAACACCAGCCGATGGCTCCCAGGAAAAGGAGGATAATCACTACATTATATATTCTCTTGATGATTTTCTTGTTCATTGCTTTAATTATTTTACTGTTTCTAAATTTCTCCAGCCACGTATTTCATGCGATAGTAGGCATAGACGATGTTGATGCGGGCATCCACTTCGCTTAATTCTGCATTGAGCTTGAGGTTGGAAGCATCTACCATATCCGTAACCAGTGCCAACTGACTGAGATAGCGGGCATTCATCACCTCGTAATTCTGCTGTGCCAGTTCTACGCTCTTCTTCTGTGTTTCCAGTTCCACGTAGGTCTGCTGGTACTGCACGTAGGCAGCCTGTACCCGGTTGTTGAGTTGTTCAGCTTGTACGGCATGTGCCTCTTTAGCCTGACGGGTCTCCACGGCAGCCTGCTTGATGCGCTTGTTGCTCTTGAAGAGAGAGCTGAGACTATATTTCACGCCCACGCCAACATACCATACGTTGAGGTTCTTATCCACCGGTGGCAATTCGAAGAGGATAGGACCGTCGAAGTTGTCGGCAGCCACGAACGCAACTTTCGGCAACAGGTTGCTCTTGGCAATCTTCTCCTTCTGTTCGGCGATGCGGATAGCATTATTGCTCTGTTCTAGGAGCGGAGAACTTACCAGACTGGCAGATTGCCAATATGCTTCACCATCCTTGGCGTAATTTTTGTCAGCTATTGTAGCATCAGGAATAATCTGTTTGCCGGCATCAATGTCCAGCGTATTGCAGAGCTGGTGGTTGAGGATGCTGCGGTTGTTGTGGAGTGCAGTCAAACCGAGTTTCAGACTCTCCATCTGCAGTTCGTAACGGGTGATGTCGTTTTTCAGCGCCATGCCCTGTTTCTGCTTTTCCTTGATGTCATCAATAAGCTGTCGGGTCAGTTCGATATTCTTTTCATACACTCGGATGCGGTTATCAATTTTATATAGGTCAAGATATTGACCGAGGGCGATGAAGCGAGCCTGTTGACGGGTCAGTTTGACGCCCACTTCAGCCTGAAGTTTCCCGAGTTCAGCCAGTTTGATACCCGCATTGATAGCACCTCCGGCATACACCACCTGTTGAGCCTGTAAGGCGAAATTATTACCCACGTGAGGGGATTTCAAACCATGAACATTAGAAAAGTTGCGGTCGGTAAGAAGCGCATTGCCGATATAGCTGAATGAGAGGGAAGCATCCAGGTCGGGCAGTCGTTTGCTTTTGGCAGATTCGATGCCGAGATTGGCAGCTTCTACACCCGTTTTGGAAGTGCGAAGTTCCTTGTTGTTATCCTCTATCTTTTCGAAGAGTTGGCTGATAGACATAGGCAAATTCCCGTCCGAAGCCAACTTCACTTGGGGTGTTTGGGCAAGTGCCCAAGGCGAGCCTCCCAACATCAGGAAGCAGACTAACATGAATTTCTTTATCATCCGTTTTTTTTATTTTTAATATGATCTTTCGGTATCCTACATATATACCAATTTTGTTTTCGGGTGCAAAGTTACGACGATTTGGACAATTTGCCGTTTTAAAAAAAACGCAGTAGATGGACGATTTGGGAACTAATATTCTTTTATCTCACATATTTTATTTAATTTTGCGCCCGAAAAGAGAATAAAAACAGAATACGACCCGTGATAGATTTATCAGAATTAAGCAGCAATCAGGAGGCCAATCTCCTCACTACTGGTTTAGAGGAATGGCAAGAAGAACCGCAGGTATTGACTTACGGAGCGATATTGATATGTCGTAGAGGAAAGGCTACACTCCACATCAATTATAAGGATTGGGAACTTCATGAGGGAGCGGTCATTACCGTTTTTCCCAATGATGTGGTGGAGTTGACGGTCTGGGAGGCTGACGGAACTCCGGTTTCGCCAGAAGTCCCCTCTTTTCAGGTAGAGATGCTCAAATACAATCCGTCTTTATTGCGAGAGGCAAGTTTACAGTTGGAGCAAACGGTATATTCAGCATTGCGTGAAGATCGCTGTCGTCAGGATACTCCCATCGTAACGAACATCATCAATGCGATGTTTTCATTGTTAAAGGTATATTTTGATCAGTCGGAATGTACCTGCATTTCCCAGTTAGTACTTTGCCAGTTGAAGGCATTTTTCATCGGTTTCCATGAGTATCTGTTGCGTAATCCCGATCAGCATCCAGATGAAGTGAAATCCTATCGTGTCCGTGAACTTTTCAATCGTTTTATGATGCTGATGGAGCGAGATTACAAAATATCGCGTGATGTAAATTACTATGCAGAACAGATGCATATAACCTCGAAGTATCTGACGAACATCGTGCGCCAGGTAACGCACCATACGCCCAAGGCAATCATCGACCAATATGTGATTCTGCAGCTCAAGATGCAACTCAAGCGCAGTTCACAGAGTATCAAGGAAGTGGCATGGGAATATCATTTTGCAGACACCAGCTTCTTCTGCCGCTATTTCAAAAAACATACGGGCATAACACCGCAGCAAATAAGAGACGGAGCCCACTTTAAAAAGTAACTGTGCGCTAAACAATAATGAAAGTTAGCACTTTTGTGCTACTCAGAAGACATACTCATAATAAAAACCCCGAAAGTTTTTTGTCTAACTTTCGGGGTTCATATCATTTATGCCGCACCCTTTTTATGTAGGGTAGGTTAGGGGCTATAGGCCTTTTGCTTTCAAAAAACCGGAGGCGTCTGGCTGCTTCATGCCTGTGAAGTCGGTAAACATTTCCATCTGATCCTTGGTGTTGCCTCGACTCAGGATCTTGTCACGGAAGGACTGTCCTACGGCTGGATCTAAAGCGCCATGCTTCGCAAAGTAATCGGCAATGTTTACTGCAAGTACTTCTGTCCATAGATAACTGTAATATCCGGCTGCATATCCGCCATCCCATACGTGATTGAAGTAGGAGGTGCTGTAACGTGGTGGTATCTGTGTGTTGAGCAAACCTATCTTGTAAAGCTCTTCTTTTTCAAATGCTCCTGCCATATATGGGGATGGTACTTCATCTTCACTGATCTTGTGCCATGCCATGTCAAGACAGGTGGCTGCCAGGTTCTCGCCTAATGAATAGGCTGTCTGGAAGTTGATGCTCTTCAGCATGCGGTCCTTTAAATCACTTGGCATCGGCTTGCCTGTCTCGGTATGACGGGCATAGTGGTCGAATATCTCTGGGATGGATGCGAATGACTCGTTAAACTGTGATGGCATTTCTACGAAATCGCGTGCTACTGCTGTTCCGGATAGTGTGTTGTATCTGCAGTCTGAGAGCATGCCGTGAAGGGCATGACCGAACTCATGGAACAGGGTGGTGACCTCATCCCAGGTAATCAGGGATGGCTGACCCTCTGGTGCCTTGGCATTGTTGCATACATTATATATGATAGGCAACTGACCGCGCTGCTTGCTTTGCTTGGCAAAGGCGCTCATCCATGCTCCGCCACGCTTGGTAGGACGGCGGAAGTAATCACTATAGAAAAGGGCGATTGGCTTGCCGTTCTTGTCGCTTACCTCGAATACCTTCATGTCTGGGTGATAGGTTGGTATGTCCTTACGCTGCTTGAAGTTCAGACCATATACACGGTGTGCTGCATAAAATACGCCATTGACCTGTACGCTGTCGATATTGAAATATGGCTTTACCTCGTCATCGCTGATATTGAGCATTTCCTTTTTCATTTTGGCTGAATAGTAGAAACGGTCGTATGGCTCCAACTTGAAGTCCTTGCCTTCTGTCTTCTGAGCATATTCCTCTATCGCCTTGGTCTCAGCATCTGCCTTAGGTGCATACTCCTTGATGAGCTGTTTGAGGAAATCATCCACATTCTTAGCGTTCTTCGCCATAGTCTTTTCCAATGAGTAGTCGGCATAGTTGTCATATCCCATCAGTTTTCCCTTCTCTGCACGGAGTTTCGCTATTTCTGTGACGATCGGGAAGGTATTGAAGTCAGGGTTGGTGCCATCTGCACGGTGGATGCTTGCCATATAAACCTTGCGACGGAGTTCACGGTTCTGCAGGTTGGTGAGGATTGGCTGCTGTGTGGTATTGATGATGACGATGCAGTATGGTGACTTGCTGCCACGGCTTTCTGCATCCTTCTTGCATTGTGCGATATCTGCCTCACTCAGTCCGGCAAGTTCTTCCTTGCTGTTTACCCAAACCACTGCATTGTTGGTTGCGGCTGGAAGGAGATTGTCCCATTTCTGCTGCAAGTCTGAGATGCGGGAATTGATCTGCTTCATGCGCTCCATCTTCTCTGCTGAGAGCAGGGCGCCGGAACGTACGAAACTCTTGTAGATGACCTCGGTGAGTCTCTGGTCTTCTCCCTTGAGTTTCTTATATTCGTTGTCGTAAACGTACTTGATGCGCTCAAATAGTTTCTGATTGAATGAAATCTCGTTGTCCAGTTCGGTGAGCATTGGTGTCGCCTTCTTCTCTGTTTCTGCGATAGCAGGTGTTCTGTGGGCACTGGTGAGTCCGTAGAAGATGCTTGTCACTCTGTCGAGCAACACGCCACTTTCCTCGAAGGCGAGGATGGTGTTCTGGAAGGTAGGCTTCTTCTTGTTGTTGACAATCTTCTGGATGTTGGCACGCTGCTCCTTGATAGCAGCTTCGATAGCAGGAAGATAGTCACTCTCCTGAATCTTACTGAAATCAGGAGCTCCGAAAGGAAGGTTGCTCTTCTGCAAGAGAGGATTCTGACGACTGCCGCCCGCATTTTGGGCGAACGATGAGGCTGGCATCTGCAGCAGGGCAGCAGCCAAACCGAGTGTTAGGAATGTCTTGTTAAGTTTCATCATGTTTTTTGTTTATATTGCAATTATTCTACAAAGATACGCTTTTATTTCGGATTACCGCACATTTTATTCATATTTTAATGAAAAACCATTAACCAGATGACAGAAAGAAATTCATTGACGATGAGTCCAAACTTCTTGAAGACCACAGAAAGGAGAATAAGGAAATCCTCACTCGTCATTTCTATGATATGTCTAATATGATGTCAAGAAATGAAGGAGTTTGGTTGTCGAATGGTTGGGTAAAGGCTTTGCTTTGGAGTTTTTGCTGTGTTTCCTTTATACGGTCATTTCGATTGCCTATTTTGTCGCATCTTATATAGACAAGTAGTCAGATAATATGGGACCGACTTGTGATTCAAAGACAGAAACGGATGGATGGTGTGCAGGATTTTGGGAAGGAGAATACACATACCGTTTAAAATTCTTTCTTCAACTCATTGTATAAGTCCACTGGTCCCAAGTGCCAGTATTGGGTGCTTTCGGTGGATAGCTTCTTATAGAGTTTTGAGTGATATATACGGTTGATTGCATCCGTAAGACTTATACCCTTGTCTTCTGAGAGCCAAGGGGCAAGCCATCCTATCTTTAATGGCAGCAACATATATAAGTTGTCTTGCGTTATTTTTGCATTCATAACTTTATAATTTTTGATTCCACAAATTTAATGGCAAGCAGCGATTTCTCCGTGTGGAAAAGATACTGGTCTACCAATTTCTTAGCCTGTTCGTAAGAGGTTGTTGTGTAGAAGCCAGAGCCATAGTCGAGAGAACGGTTTGGCTGACGTATCTCTGGGTTTCTAACTTCCTCGATACTTCCATGATATACTTTGCTCATTTTCTTCTTTCGTTTATCATTTTATCAATTTCTTCAACCAGCCACTGTCCGCCTTGTGTGTGAAGCACATCATAGAACTCACAGAAATGCTCTGCGATGCCATATTGCTCAAACAAATTCACCACATCTTCAGTAGCCATATTCTTTGCTTTTGCGTATTGCTCTATGCAGAACGATACAAACATTGCTTTGTCTTGCTGTTCCTTGTTCATTGTTGTTCTCCTTTCTGTGGCTTTGCCACACATATCTGCCCTGTCACTACATCACTTATCAAACGTTGTTTGAATTCCTTGAAATAGTCAATCTCGGTTTGGAGGTCTGCCATGCAACTGTCTATCTTTGATACCTTTTATTGCATTTTACCTTACAAAAATAATATTTTATTGCGATAATCTATATATAAAAAGCAAAAATTTAGCATTTTATAAGATGATTTTAGCCGAAGATACTACAAATCCGACTTTTTATGCTTATTTTAGAGGCTTTATGGCTCTGTTTTTAGGTTTTGGCTTGAACATAACCAGAGACACGTTGCGCAGCGTAGGCCTCCGTCCCCTCGTTCAAGGCGTTCTCCTTTGGGTTAGCATCAGCTGCATCAGCCTCGCCTATATCTTCTGGGTGGGATAAAAAAACAACAAAGCCTGTCGCGGTGAGAAAGCGCTCACCACGACAGGCTTTGTTAGTTTTTTATCTTGAAAGGTGTTTATCTGACAATCATCTTGCGCACCTTTGTGCCACTCTTCACAACGACGATCTTGCCCGACGGGCTCTTGGTCTCTACGCCGTCAAGCATGAAGAAACGGCGAGAAGCAGAGGTGTCGGAAAGGACGGAAGAGAGGCCCGTGGCAACCGAGATCATCCGACCGCAATAAGCGGTATCACGCATCCACTCTGCGCGGTACCATCCGACCGCTACAACGGTACACCATTGAGCGCTATTTCTGTTTTCATATTGGTGAATGGTTTGCAAACTCTACACTTGAAACAATCAGAAAAAATCTATGTACTACAACTGGTAGGCATAAGATTGAAGTTAACGAGAAGATTGTTTCTGATAAGTGCGGTCTGTTATAATAATTTAAATATTTCACAAATCCGGCTATTTACCATGTAAAATCATTATCTTTGCGTTAAATTCATTATAATTACAACAACATGGAAGATTTGAATCAGCTTAAGTTGGTGTTGGTCAAGTTCTGCATTCTTCTTGATAGAAATTGAAGTTTGGAGGATTGGCAATAGTGAACCTGCGCCAAAATTCAATATTGTAGAACGCCCAAATGATTGGGCTAAAGCTATGAAGAATGTGTCAATCACCAACACCCAATCTCGACAGATGCAATTCTGGCAATACTTTGTTGATCATTTGGAAAGCGATTCCAATTTTGCGCATACGTTTAGGAAGCGGAAAGCACATCCCCAAAATTGGTACGACTTGAGTATAGGAAGTTCTGAGATAGAGAAGATTGTTACAACTTTCCAAAACAGGGAAGCCGTGGATGATTTCTCTGTTGCCGTCAGTTACAATGATATCAAGGAGAAGGGGTACAGCCTCTCTGCTGGTCAATACTTCGACATCAAGATTGACTATGTTGATATTACGGAAGAGGAGTTCAACAAGCGGATGAATAATTATAGGTCTACGCTAAAAGCGCAGTTTGAGGAGAGCCACCGCCTCGAAGAAGATATATTGAAACAATTGGACAGCATAGGTTTCAATGCTAATGTAGGAAAGGACAACAGTAATGAGTAACGAGATACAGTTTCTTCTTTACAATATGCCGGATGCCGACGGCAAGGTGCAAGTAGTCATACGGGGTGAAACACTTTGGTGTACCCAAAAGGCTATGGCGCAACTCTTTGGAGTTGGTGTTCCTGCTATCAGTAAGCATCTAAAGAACATCTTTGATGAGGGAGAATTAGACAAGAAAGTGGTTGTTTCCAAAATGGAAATAACCACTCAGCACGGCGCAATAGAGGAAAAGACGCAAACCCATAACGTAGATTTCTTCTCTCTTGATGCAATTATTGCCGTTGGCTACCGTGTGTCTTCTCTGAAAGCCACTCGTTTCCGTCAGTGGGCAACAAAGATTCTCAATGAGTATATCAAGAAAGGCTTCGCAATGGACGACGAGCGTTTGAAACAAGGAACGGCAGTATTCGGCAAGGATTACTTCCGCGAATTGCTTGAGCGTGTGCGCTCCATCCGTGCAAGTGAGCGTCGCATTTGGCAACAGATTACGGACATATACGCAGAGTGTAGCACCGACTATGACCGTAACTCTCCGACAACAAAAGATTTCTATGCGATGATACAAAATCGCTTTCACTATGCCATTACAGGACAAACTGCTGCGGAGATCATCTATTCCAAGGCTGACCACACGAAAGACCACATGGGATTGACCACTTGGAAAAATGCTCCTGACGGACGTGTCTTAAAATCTGACGTAAGCATAGCGAAGAACTACCTGCAAGAAAAGGAAATCCGACAGTTAGAACGCGCTGTTACTGGTTTCTTCGACTATATCGAAGACCTCATTGAGCGTGAAAATACGTTCAACATGGCGCAGTTCTCCGCAAGCGTCAATGAGTTTCTTACTTTCCGACGCTATCAGATATTGCCAGACAAAGGCAAGATCTCGGCAGCAGAAGCCAAGAAGAAAGCGGAAGAAGAATATGACATATTCAATAAGACGCAACGTATTGACTCTGACTTCGATAAAGAAGTAAGGGGATTGCTGGGTAAGGAATGACTTGTAATCACATCCTTGTGGCAACACCAGCCAATTGTAATAAGGGTGTCGGTTCAACCGTATCCCTTGTAAGAAGTCCATCACTCTTTGGAGATGGGTTCGGATGAAACGACCCCATAAAATGACCCCATAAATCGAGTAGGAGGTAAACACTAATCAT
>OHAY01003782.1_pt1 | contig 10027 bp, 9 predicted proteins | sample 1577191 | NCBI WGS metagenome assembly OHAY01 (sample SAMEA3541504, study PRJEB24748) | human gut metagenome | biome: human gut; feature: human-associated habitat; material: faeces | place: China | collected 2012 | reverse complement strand
CCCCGTACTTGTAAAGAAGGCGCCTGTCCTGCTCCTTGTTGTTGCGACACGGTAATACCCGTTACCGTTCCCCGCAACACATCCATCGAGTTCGTATTCGGTAACAATGCCAAAGGAGATTCCGCGGTGTTAATCACGCTCACGGACCCCGTAAAATTCTTCCGGGCCACGGAACCATATCCCACGACAACCACCTCCTCCAACTCTTCATTATCCACCCGCAACCGGACATTTCGCATCCCTTCCTTTTTTAACACTATTTCTCGGGTAACATACCCGACAAAAGAAACCCGAAGTACGGCTCCAGCTTTTACCGTTAACTTGTAGTTGCCCAAAGTATCGGTCACGCATCCATTTGTTGTTCCTTGTTCCAAGATAGCGGCCCCGATAATTGGTTCTCCTTGTTCATCAATTACTCGACCAAATATTTTCCACTTTGCCACTTGCGTCGAATTGATTTCCCCCGCAACACTTCGGGAAATTATTCCCATCATACACAGGCTACCAAGCAATAAAATCATTCCTAACTTGATAACACCTTTCTGAAAAAAATCTAGATCCTTCATTTTATATCACGTATATGCATTAATTTTCCTTCAAAAATTCACGAATTTTTTTATGTACAACAAACACGCCAAAACACAAGGAAGAAAATATCGAATTGATTTTCTGCAAAAAAGATCTCTAGGTTTCATCATGGAGCAATAGGAACGTGTGGAATTTTTACACACACCAAACACCAATATTCCACACCGTTAAAATTTAGGTACCTATATACCACTTTACAACGAAATTCAAAGTAAACTTTTCCTAGGTAATACCCGCTTATCTTCCGTAGCATATTCGATATTCTTAGGGATCAAAGACGTATCAACTTCGTTACAAAGACGTATCAAAGACGTTCGTGAACGTCTCTGATACGTCTTCGTGGCGAGATTAATTGGCGCTTGTCCTAGAAATTAATCCCTTATCCATTTGATTACGAATGATAAATATACCTTCTTGCATGTAGGGGTTTACATCTCACGACAAAATCGTATATAACTACCTAAGTTTATATAAATTCAACAACAATATCCCCTACAAAATAATTCACCTTTTTATTGATTTAATAAAAAATCTATCTTAACTTTGTATCGCAAAGAACTTTTAGAATATGGAAAATAAAGAAGCGCTCAATACATTACATGACATCAAAGAACTCATGGAAAAATCCACGAAATTCATGTCGATAAGCGGAATTTCCGCTATTCTCGTTGGTATTTATGCCTGCATCGGAACCGGCTTAGCCTACTTTATTCTAAATAAACAAGACTCCTTTGACACCTTGTTTAATATTCCATTATTAAATATCAACACTACTTACCAGCTCGCATCAATTTGCTTGATCGCATTGGGAGTACTCGCTCTTTCCCTTTTTACCACCTTCACGATGAGCTACCAAAAAGCCAAAAAAGGATGTAGAAACATCTTTAAAGATAAATCCGTTCACCGTTTGCTTTGGAATTTCTTTCTTCCCTTGCTGACTGGCGGGATTCTTTGTTTTTCTTTAATATGGCAGCAATATTATGGACTGACTTCTTCCATAATGCTCATTTTCTACGGTTTATCTCTCGTAAATTGTTCCAAGTACACCTATTCGGACATACGTTACCTAGGTTATGCTGAGATTCTGTTAGGCCTCGTTGACAGCTTCACGATCACCCATGCCCTTTTATTCTGGGTTACCGGTTTCGGATTACTTCATATTGCGGCAGGAATATACTTTTATTGTAAAGTTGAACACAAACAGCATCCGGCAAGACCGTAACCAAGCGTAAATCGTAATCCATGAAAGAATACCTGGAAAATATAAACAAGGCTTTTGAAAGTAAGGCACGCCTAGGGATCATGTCCATCTTGATTGTTAACGAATCAGTAGATTTCGTAACCCTCAAGAATTTACTCGATCTCACGGACGGGAACCTAGCCAGCCACACCAGAAGCCTTGAGGAATTGGGATATATCCAATGCCAGAAACAATTCATCGGACGACGTCCCAACACGACGTTCTCCGTCACGCAGAAAGGCCGGGAGGCTTTTGCAAAGCACTTAAACGCTTTGGAAGAATTTTTAAAGAACCAGAATATATAATTTTTTTTACTTATTTTCACTTTGAAATTCAAAGTTCTTTTCAAATAACATTAAATACAATACACAATGGACGAACAAACTGCAAAAAATCAAAAAGAGAACAGCACACGAAAAAGTCTCAACAAACAAGACTCTTTAGTTCTAAAGATTGTACTCATTGCTTTCCTAATCCTCCTGTCTTTCATTCCCATGAGCATGATTCGAGGACTCATCAATGAAAGGGAAATGACTGCAAATGCAGCCGCACAAGAGGTTCAACAAAAATGGAGTAAGTCTCAAACCCTCATTGGCCCGATATTAACCATCCCTTATTTTTACCAGGACGAAAAAGGAGAGAATCAAAAGGGATATATCAATTATCTCCCCGAACAACTGAACATCACCGGAGACGTCAACACGCAGGAACTCAAACGAGGATTATATGAAATTATCGTTTACAATTCCACGCTGGAGATTACCGGGAAATTCTCGGCCAAAGACTTGAAAGAAAGCAATCTATTCCCCTACGACAAGTGGATTGAAACCGCCACAATCAACCTTGGAATCAGCGATCTGCGAGGAATCAATGAACAAATCTCACTTGAATGGGACAACTGAAAACTGAATTTCACACCCGGGGTTGATCCCCACAGCCTCGTCGTTTCCGGCATATCATCGAAAATCACGCCACAACAACTGTTTGCAAACGATTCGATCGTTCATTTCACGATAAAACTTAAACTGAAAGGCTCCGAATCCATTCAATTTACCCCTCTTGGCAGAACAACAAAAGTCGCCATTCGTTCAAATTGTCAAACCCCAAGCTTCAATGGAGCCTTTTTACCTACCGAACGAGAGGTCTCGTCAGAAGGTTTCACGAGCAAATGGGAAGTCCTGGAATTCAACCGGAACTATTCACAGATTCTCAAAGAGAGTCCCTACCGTCCCACCACGAACGAGTACAGAGACATGACAGATGACAATTTGGGTTTCCAATACACGAATTACGCCATCACGGAATCCACATTCGGGGTAAATCTCCTGTTCCCGGTAGACCAATACCAGAAATCCACACGCTCCGCTAAATACGCCTTTTTAATCATCATATTGACTTTCGTTGTCAGTTTTTTCGTGGAAATATTCCAGAAAAAGAACATTCACCCAGTTCAATATCTACTTGTCGGACTGGCCTTATGCTTGTTCTACACGCTATTAGTCTCCACGTCCGAACATATCGGTTTCACCCCCGCCTATATCATCTCCGCCCTCATGACCACTTTACTCATCACGTTCTACATGGTCGGCATTTTAAAAATAAAGAAAACAGCATTCACGATCGGAGGCCTTCTGGCTTGTCTTTACGCCTATATTTTCTTCCTGATCCAACTGGAAACCTACGCTCTACTGGTGGGGAGTATCGGATTATTCGTTATCCTGGCGATCATCATGTATTTCTCTCAAAAAATAAATTGGTACAATAACCAATAACAACTTTTTCCTCTTTCCGGAATCAACCGAAAAGAGGAAAAATAAAAATCAACAACATCATGAAAAAATTTTGGATACACAATTTATCCATCACGCTATCCCTACTCGTTGTTTTCCTAGTCACCTTGTACTCAATAGGAATATACGACAACCGTTTCGGTCATTATCTTGCCCTAGCGATCTTCGGGATTTCTGGATTGCAATCCATAGCCAGTTTGATCATAGGCCTTTACAATATCAAGCTCCAAACCGCCAATATGATTTTACTGGGAATTTTATCCGTAGCATTTTCCTATCTAATAACCATTTACACGTTCAATTGTTTATTCATATCGTGCTAAGAACAACATACACGAGGATTAACGAATTGTAATTATTAGCTTTATTCCTCGATTTCTTTCTGAAATTAACATTCCTCCTTTTTGGATTTCACCGAAAATGCGTATGTTTGTGCAAACTTTTAAATATGGAGATAAAGATTCCGATAGAGATCGTTGAACTGGAAGATAACAGCTTTCACATCATCGTCTCTCTGCAAATCGGTAGCATTGAGGGAGATTTCATTATAGACACGGGAGCATCCGTGACGGTCATAGACAAACTTACACCGTTTAGTTATGAACCGCTGGATGACGTTTCCGAAATTAACTCCGGAGGGGTGTGCGGAGAAATTAATGAGGTACAGCTTGTGAATATCACGGCTCTACAAATCGGCGACCACACAATCGAGAACGTACATGCGGCAGTCATCGACTTGCAGTACGTGAATTCTCTATACGACAAACACCTGCAGCGCAGGGTTGCCGGATTGTTGGGGAGCGATTTTCTCGTCAGGCATGAAGCGGTCATTGATTATGGAAATAAGGAGTTAACATTAAAAGTATCTGCCTAATTGTATAGCAATTTTGAAAAAATTGTTATACTTTTGCGCACTAAATATGTGTTAAAAGAAGAATTGAAGCTTAAGTAATTATAAATTCATTAAACAGATGCAGAATAAAGGAGCGATTACACTACTCGCTGTTGCTTTGGCATTGGTGAGTCTTTATCAGTTGTTTTTTACTTATAAAACCAACCAGGTAGAGAACGCGGCGAAGGAGTTCGCCAACGGTAACCCTATTAAAGAGAAAGAGTATTTAGATTCGGTCGCAAACCAACCCGTCTACAATTTCCTCGGTTTAGCCAAATTCACTTACAAGGAATGTAAGGAATTAGAACTGAACCTCGGTTTGGACTTGAAGGGTGGTATGAACGTGACCATGGAAGTTGACGTTGTAGACGTAGTAAAGAGCTTGGCAAACCACAGCACGGACCCCGCTTTCAATCAAGCAATCGAGGAGGCAGTGAAGATGAGAGTTTCCAGCCCGAAAGACTTCGTAACCCTTTTTGGAGAGGCTTTCGAAAAAATTGCCCCGGGAGCACAACTGGCATCCCCAGCTATTTTCGGTACTCACGAAATGAAAGAAAAGATCAAAGTCGGAGCTACCAACAAAGAAGTTCTTGACGTGATCCGTAAAGAGGCTGACGGAGCAATTGACAACACGTTTAACATTCTTCGTACTCGTATCGACCGTTTTGGTGTTGCTCAACCCAATATCCGTAAAGCTGACATCTCCGGAAGAATCGTTATCGAGTTACCGGGTATCAAGGAACCGCAACGTGTGAGAGAGTTGTTACAAGGAACTGCCGCATTGGAATTCTATGAAACATTCGACAACGCAAAAGGACAAGATGCCGGAGAAGATGCATTCATCAACTACTTGGCTGCCGCAGACCAAAAATTAAAAGAGGTTCTTGACGCCCAAGCATCCAAAGTCACAAATGAAGAAACAACCGCACAGGTAACTGACACGACAAAAGTGCAAGATAAAGAATCAGCCATCCTAGACGCAATCAAAGGAGAATCCGATTCATTGAAAACGGTAACCAGTATGGCTGAATACGAGAAAGAACATCCACTTCTTGCCATATTATCACCTAACATGACTCAACAGGGTCAACCCGTAGGTGGTTCTACAATTGGATATGCCAACATTAAAGATACGGCTAAAATCAACGCCTATTTAAGATTACCGCAAGTAAAATCGGCCTTCCCTAGAAACGCACGTTTGTTGTGGGAAATGAAAGCTGTAAACGGAATGGTTCCTTTACACGCCATCAAAATTACCACGCGTAATGGTAAAGCTCCGCTTGAAGGAGACGCTGTAATTGATGCAAGACAAGACTATGATCAACAAGGTCGACCGGTTGTTTCCATGCAGATGAATGGAGAGGGAACCAAAACATGGGCTCGTTTGACAAAAGATAATATCGGACGTTGTATTGCTATTGTACTTGACGGCATGGTTGCATCCTCTCCTAACGTAAACGACGAGATCAAGGGCGGTAGCTCCCAGATTTCCGGACGTTTTGACGTGAAAGAGGCAGGTGACCTTGCAAACATCTTGAAATCCGGTAAATTACCCGCACCCGCACGTATCATCGCTGACGAGGTGGTTGGAGCATCACTGGGACAAGAAGCTATCCAATCCGGTATGTGGTCATTCATCATTGCGTTCGTGTTGGTATTGGCCTATATGTTATTCTTCTATAGCAAGAGTGCCGGTTTAGCTGCCGACGTTGCATTGCTTGCCAACTTATTCTTCCTGTTTGGTATTCTCGCTTCCATCGGAGCCGTGTTAACCTTACCCGGTATCGCCGGTATCGTGTTGACTATGGGTATGGCCGTCGACGCCAACGTGTTGATCTACGAACGTATCCAAGAGGAAATCAGAGCCGGTAAAGGCTTGAAACTTGCTATCAAAGAAGGTTACAATAATGCATACTCGGCTATTATCGACGGTCAGTTGACCACGTTATTAACCGGATTTATCCTGTACTACTTCGGAGAAGGCCCAATCAAAGGTTTCGCAACCACATTGATCATCGGTATCCTTTCTTCATTATTCACGGCTATCTTCATCACTCGTTTGATCCTTGAAAGAGCTGCATCCAAGAGTGACAATGTTACCTTCACAACCCCATTAACTGCAAACTGGTTGAGAAATACCAAGTTCCCGTTCTTAAAAAAACGGAAGATCAGTTACACAATTTCCGGTATCGTGATTGTACTTTGTTTCATATCCTTGTTCACCAGAGGTTTGGATAAAGGTATCGACTTCGTGGGAGGTAGAACTTATACCGTGACTTTCGCACAAGACGTACAAGTGGGTGATGTTGCCGAAAAACTGGCAGGTGTTTACGGAAGCGCTCCAGAAGTAAAGACCGTGGGAACTGCAAATAACGTGAAGATCACCACGAAATACCGGATTGCTGAAACCGGAGCCGATGTTGACGCGAACGTAGACTCATTATTATATATCGGATTACAAGAGATTCTTCCCGCTGGAACAGATTACGAGACATTCCGTAACGTGCATTTGCAACAGACTCAAAAGATCGGACCTGCCGTGGCTGAAGACATGACTAGAGCAGCCGTTTGGTCGGTATTGTTTGCCTTGATCGGTATCTTTATCTACATCATGGTACGATTCTCTAGATGGCAATATGGTGCCGGAGCTGTTGTCGGTTTAGCTCACAACACGATCATCGTAATCGGAGCATTCTCCTTGTTTGCAGGTCTGTTACCGTTCTCTTTGGAGGTTGACCAATCCTTTATCGCTGCCGTATTGACGGTTGTGGGTTACACCATCAACGATACCGTGGTTGTATTCGACCGTATCCGTGAGTACCGTAAACTATACCCGAAACGGGATGATGAGCAAGTTGTAAACGACGCATTGAACTCTACGCTACGTCGTACGTTCAGTACTTCATTATCAACCATCGTCGTGTTGTTAGCGATATTCATTTTCGGTGGTGCGTCTATCAAGGGATTCATTTTCGCCTTGTTAGTGGGTATCATTGTCGGTACATACTCATCACTATTCATCGCAACTCCTATCTCTTTCGACTTGACCAGAAGATTCAAAAAGAAAGTAGAAGAGAAGAAATAAAAAAATATTTCAAGTTTATACAAAATAGCTCCTGTAAAAAGGAGCTATTTTTTTGCACACGAGATAAAGGTACACACTCCGGTATTGCAGTATACATACGCCGGTGTCTCGCAATCTCCTTTCAATAACATCAAAAAAGTTACAAATTGAAAGTAAAAATGATATATCAATATTAAAGTTGCAATATAATTGGGTTTATAACAATAAATATCCTACTTTTGTAGCGTAGAAAGCAGCAACAGGATAATCGAACAATTACAAGTATGTCAAAGCGCCAGATCAGAATCTGTTTAGGAAGTTCTTGTTTTTCCCGGGGGAACAATACCAACCTCGGAGCGATTAAGAAATATCTGAGTGAAAATAACTTGGAGGCAGAGATCGATTTCTGCGGGCATTTGTGCGAGGAATTGTGTAGTAAAGGTCCCATTATCCGGATCGATGACAAAGTGTATGAAGAAGTAAATCTATCGCGTTTGTACAAAATCTTACAAGAAGAATTCCCATGCAACTAAGACCCATCTATACAGAACCGGACAATTGTCAGGATTGTTATAAATGTATCCGGGAATGCCCCGTGAAGGCAATCCGGATGGAAAACAATCAGGCATCCATCATTGAAGATCGTTGCATCTACTGCGGGCATTGCACACAAGTATGTCCAACCGGGGCTAAAAAAATTCGTGACGGGTTAACCCGTGCAAAATTAACTTTGACACAAAACCCGAAAGTCATTCTATCCTTGGCACCCTCGTACGTAAGTGAATTCGAGGGAGTTCATTCCAGCGTGCTGATTGCTGCTATCAAGCGTTTAGGTTTTACAAGTGTGTCGGAAACTGCTCTAGGAGCTGAAATCGTCACGGATCGGACCGAAAAATTCTTGGAAGAAGCCGAGAGTGGCGTGTACATCTCTTCGGCTTGTCCGGTGGTTGTTGAATATATCCGGAAATATTCCCCGGATCATGTGCGTTTTATCACTCCGATTATTTCTCCCATGCTGGCTCACGCCAAGATTCTGAAACAACTGTACGGGGAGGACGTGAAAATTGTTTTTGCAGGTCCTTGCATCTGCAAAAAACTGGAAGCAGACTACTTTAATAACCTCGTTGACGTGGTGATCACGTTCAAGGACCTGAAAAAATGGTTCGAACAATCCGACATCAACTTGAAAAATATCGCACCGAATCAACCGGAGGCCCGTTTCGTGCCTTACCGTTCCGGGATGGGCGCTTACTACCCCATTGAAGGTGGAATGTTAAAAGGAATGCAAGAGGGCAAAAAACAAATACATCACATGGCTTTCTCGGAACTTTCTACCGTGAAAGACGTGTTGAAAGAGCTGGATTCACACCGGGAAAACGATTCCATATTCTTGGAATTACTAGCTTGCAAGGGCGGATGCATTAATGGTCCTGCCAAATTAAGCCATATATCCCCGGCCTTAAAAAGATACGAGATTATCCACCAATCGGAATTGGGAAATCCCAAAGATGATTTCAAAAATATTGATTTGCAGATACTGTTCTGCAAAGACCCCCACGTACAAGATCACACCTACACGGAAGAGGAGATCAAACAGGCCATGGCCGTCGTGGGTAAAACCGGACCAGAGGATGAATTAAATTGTAGTGGCTGCGGTTATGACTCGTGCCGTGATTTCGCCATTGCCATGCTGGAAGGACGGGCCGAAGAAAATATGTGTGTATCTTACATGAGAAAAATCGCACATGACAAGGCCACCGTACTCCTCCAAAAGATTCCGGCCGGAGTATTACTCGTCAACTCGGAATTGAAAGTCGTGGATATGAATCAATCCTGCGCCACGCTCATGGGAGAGGACATTGCTTCCATTTACGAAGTTGATCCCGGACTAAACGGAGTGGCATTGGAAAATATCTGTTCCTACGAAGACTTGTTCCGTGCCGTGTTGACAACCGGAAAGGAAATTATCGAACGACAGGTACGGGAAGAAGACCGGACATGGATTATATCCATCTATAACATACAACCTCACCGATTAGTTTTCGGGCTATTGCAAGATTTACGCGAACCTTACGTCCGTAAAGAATGGATGCTTGAAAAGACCCAGGAGGTAATCAAGAAACACATGGAAACCGTCCAGCAAGTAGCTTGTTTGCTCGGGGAAAATGCCGCGTTCACGGATGCCACGTTGCGCACTGTAATGGAGGCTTACAAGAAAAATGACCAAAAGAAACCACTCTAATTTCATTTGTCTTGAGAAACAACGGTAATTTCATCGAGGTTGACTTCTTCCAGAAGAATAAAGCGGGCAATGTTGTCTGCGGGGATTGTTTCATGTCTCAAAAACTAAAAGGTGAAGGACGTGTCATCAGCGTGCTATCGGATGGTTTGGGAAGCGGGATCAAAGCCTGTGTCCTATCCACGATGACGGCAACCATGGCCATGAACTTTAC
>OHAY01003781.1_pt1 | contig 10028 bp, 10 predicted proteins | sample 1577191 | NCBI WGS metagenome assembly OHAY01 (sample SAMEA3541504, study PRJEB24748) | human gut metagenome | biome: human gut; feature: human-associated habitat; material: faeces | place: China | collected 2012 | reverse complement strand
ATATCATAACCGTACTTTTCCAGTGTATCATATGTTGCTTCCGGGTTATCGGAAGTGACACGCTGATTGCCGCGGACGGTAGACAATGCCTGCAGAAACCGTTCCCTTGTCAGCCCATATTCTTTCATCAGTGCTTTCATCGCCGGATTTGGATATTTGAGCATTGCAAGGAAAATATGCTCGACAGAGACATATTCATCTCCCATTGCCTTTGCCTCATCCTCTGCATGGATCAGCACATTGTTTAAATCTTTTCCGACATAGACATTGCTGTTGCTGCCGGATACTTTGACGCGCGCATCCAGTTTGCTGATCGCATTCTGGGTGAAATGCTGTACGTCAATTTCCATTTTCTCTATCAGTTTCGGGATCAGTCCCTCTTCCTGCTGTAACAGGGCAACTAACAGGTGCTCCTGCTCAATCTCCTGATTTCCATAGTCGTAGGCAAGCTTTTCGCAGTTATTGATCGCTTCTACCGACTTTTGTGTAAATTTCTGTATGTTCATAGCAAGCCCTCCTCTTAACTATCATCATGTAACTGTGCTGTTTTTTGCATCCCAGTTACTATTTTTCTCGATTACGATATTGTTATACACCCGTTTTTAGCACTCGTCAAGTAGGAGTGCTAACAAAAATTCTAAAGTTTTTATAAACATTGGAATATATTGTCGAATTGTCTGAAAATTGTTTTAGACATAAGTTTTTTCGATATGACGAAAGAAGGGGAATATTCTCTTTCTCCAGAAACATCCGTTATTAATTGTAACGGATGTTTTGCCGATATAATAGACAACACAAACGATGATCTATTACAGAAAGGAACTTTTCATGCAGATTGATTTATCACTGATATCCCGGAAGAATCCCTCATCTTATGATCTTTCTTCTCCTCAGGGACGCATGCTCTATGTGAGAGAAACAACCAATGCCGCATTTTCTTCCTGGACTTCTCCCCTGCAAAGACAGGATCCTGATACGCAGGAAGAAAAAAAACAGGAAATGCTCTCCCGCATTATGGGAAAATTAAAAAGTGGGAAGAAGCTTTCTGCCAAAGAACTGGATTTTCTGCGGCGTACCGATCCAATTCTGTATGCCCACGCCCTACGCGTCCAACGAATGGCGGAGGCTTTAAAACAGCAGCTTTCCCATGCAAAAAGCAAACAGGAAGCAAATGATATGATTACATCCGCGATTGCCGGGGTCTCGGACAAAGATCCGGACAAAGAATATCTGCTGGCTGCTTACAATGAAGTTTCCAAAAATTTTCATAAATCACCGGCTTATCAGCGTCTTCCTAACACTCCGGAAGATGCCAAAAAAAGAAAAACGAACAATCCGAATGCTCATTTTACCGATGATGAGGACACGAATGACGATACGGATGATCTCCTGTCATGGACCCCGCTTCAGGAAATTATTGATGCGGCTCCAACACTAGAATGTCAGGGCTAGGCTTATATAGCTGGAACATTATTATTTCAGGTAATGTTCCAGCTTTTCATTTACACACAGACGGATTTTTGCCATTTCCATCTACAGTGGTTGTGTGCTCACCATAATACGTATTACTGTATGTGAGATCATAGGCAGGACTTAAACGCCACATATCATCCTTTTCATTATAAATGTAGGTAAAGTTTTTAGAATGATCATCACGATTATGTGCGAATACATTAAAACACATACGACGATACATATTTTCCACATCCTCTGTACAATCCCTTGTCAGAATTTTTGTCAACTTCATCAATTTTTTATGAATTTTTGTGGGATTTACAAGATAAAATTTCTTCACTATAATTGCAATAGTTACGAAAAGATACTGTGGAAAGAAGTGAAAAAATGGACAAATCATTACCTGCCTGTCCTGTAGAAACCACGCTGATGCTGATCAGCGACCGCTGGAAAGTACTGATCATCCGCGATCTGCTGACCGCTAACCTGCGCTCCATGGAAAAAGGCGGGCTCGTTTCACAAAAAGTCTATCCGGAGGTTCCTCCACGTGTAGAATACTCGCTGACCAAAACCGGATGGAGTCTGAAACCGATTCTCGATGCAATGGTGGAATGGGGCACGGAATACAAACAGAAGCATGAAAACGAAACTTTACAATAATACGAAAAGGAGCCACACAGCACTCCTTGCTGTGTGGCTCCTTCGATATTTCATCATCCTTCAATTGCAATATATTTGTTTTCTTCTACCGCTTTCTTTGCCTCTTTCTTCGGCACGAACAGCTTTAAGATACCATGCTTAAATTCTGCTTTGACATCCTCCTGCTCAATGTCTTCACCGACATAAAAGCTTCTCTGGCAGGCACCGGCATAACGTTCCTTGCGGATGTAGTGACCGCTGTCCTTTTCTTTCTCGTCCTTGTCGAGACCTTTCGCAGCACTGATGGTCAGGTATCCATCGGAAACAGAAGCCTTAATCTCATCCTTGGTAAATCCCGGAAGATCAATCATCAGCTCATATCCATCCTTCTGCTCTTTGATATCGGTCTTCATAATCCTTCCGGCTTTCTTACCGTAAAGCTTCTTTTCGGTATTATTCATTTCTTTATCCATATCATAAAATGGAAACTCATCAAACCAGTCATCAAATAAATTCTCTCCAAAAATACTAGGCATTAACATAAGTCATCTCTCCTTTTCTTTCTGTGTCCACGGTCTGTGGACCTCTCATGCTTGTTTACCTTGTTTCTTTGGAACCGGGATGTTTCAGGAACCTTTCGTTCTCTTTTGGTTCCCTTCCTTTGTTCTTGCCTATGTTATAGCACTGTTTGTTAGCACTGTCAAGTATCGAGTGCTAATTCTTTTGTGAAGATTTTGTGAAGTCTTAATTTTAGTCCTGTTTTCCTATTGCGCATATGTTTCTTCCATGCTATATTTTCTTTACACATTTCGAATTTGCAGCTAAATTTATATACCGGCTGCATTTCACCGGATATTTCATCCGTTTTTTCCATGTGTACGAAACAATTAAATATTGGAGAGGAACTTCGTGCAGAGCAAAAATTCAGTTATTATTTTATTATTGTTTTTATTTTCAGATATTGAAAGCTGGGGGGCTTCCATGTTACAATCTTGATAGAAGAACAGCCGCTATATCACACGTTTTCCTCTCCGCCACTACAAAGGAGAAGAAAATGTACAGGAGCAAAAAGTTCGAAGACCTTACCATTAGTGATGATTTTATGTTTGGGATTGTTATGCGCGATCCCAAATATTGTAAACCGTTTCTGGAAACTATACTGAATATTAAGATTTCACGCATTGAGTATCCCGAGGATCAGAAAACGATTAATCTGTCTCTGGATGCGAAGAGCATCCGGCTGGATGTGTATGTTGAGGACGATTTTGATACGGTTTACAACATTGAAATGCAGAACGGACACCATAAAAATCTTCCGAAGCGCACCCGCTATTATCAGGGGATGATTGATTTAAACCTGCTCGACAAGGGCATGGATTACACGCAGTTGAAACAAAGTTTTGTGATCTTTGTCTGCACCTTTGATCCGTTCCATATCGGCAGGCATGTGTATACTTTTGAAAACCGCTGCGTGGAAGATCCGAATCTGCCTCTTAACGATGGCACACAGAAAATCATTTTAAATACGAAAGGAATTTTTGATGATGTTCGGCCGGAACTGAAACGGCTGCTTAACTTTATTGATGGCAGACAGCCGGAAGATTCTTTTACACAAGATCTCTCCAAGGCTGTGGAATCTGCCAAGCGCAATGAGAAATGGAGGCATGACTACATGACGCTGCAAATGGCTTATGACGAGAAATACCGCGAGGGGCTGGAAACTGGCATTCAGCAGGGCATTGAACGAGGCATTGAACAAGGCATTGAACAAGGCATTACAACATCTGCCCGTCGTATGCTTTCCTCCGGTAAATATTCGGATTCTGAAATTTCTGAAATTACCGGACTTTCCGTGGAACAAATTCAGGCTTTAAAGAATTCCGCAAAATAAACTCTTATTATTTTTAATTCAATACTTTATAATTCAAGAATAATCTTGAGGTTATTGTCCTGTACGCTTGCTCCTACATTACCATCAAGAGCCAGAACGAGAGCCTTAACTACCGCAAGCCCTACCCCCGTACTTCCATCGTGTCGTGAGGTATCCCCTGTATAAAAGCGGTCAAACAGCCGGTTGCCATCAATTTGCAAGCTGTCACTCACTGGATTTTCCATCATAAACCGGATACCGCCATCCGATTTCTGCATAAGTGTTATTTTTATGTTCCCTGCCGAATACTTCATTGCATTTGTCAGCAGGTTTTGCAAAATCCGCTCTACCATATTCCGGTCTGAATATATGTAGATGGAATAATCCGGCAGTTTTATTTCCGGTATGATATTCTTTTTTTCTAATGCCGGTGCATGTTCCGTTATCAGATCTATGAGCATGTTGGAAAAATTAAACGTTTCTTTACTGGGAACGGTCTGCTGTTCCTCTAAAACAGAAAGGTCATAAAATGCTTCCACCAGTTCCTTCATTTTTTCTGCTTTACGCAGGACAACTGCGATGCGTTTGACTTGCGCCGGCTCTAAATCTTCTTTTTGTAACAATTGTAAATGACCAAGAATAACCGTTAGCGGCGTACGCAGATCATGTGATATATTTGCAACAGATTCTTTTAAATGTTCTTCATGACGTAAGGTTTTCGCTACGGCCTGTCTCTGCCCGATATTATAAAGATTCAGTATAGCTGCCAGGTGTTCTAAATCTTTATCCATCATGGAAATGTCTATCATCTGTCCGGAATTTCCACGATTCCATTCCTTCACCTGACCGGAAAGATTACGAATTTGTTTTTTCAGCTGTATATGTCGGAATAATAATATCAGGAATCCCGCTGCCAGAAGCAATAAAAACCATTTTATTTCAGACATCTTTCCTCCATCTATTTCAAGTCACATTTACGAAATTTTATCCACGAAAGCAATATCAGTATGCCCGACCATATCACCCCTGCCAGAATAGCAGCCGGCTGAAAAAATGTGTTCCTGCTGACAACGACCCGGATCTGATAAACCGGTAAAAACGCTACCGGCAATTGCAGCATCATTCCATATCCGAGATAAAGACTAAGTGCAAAAATAATAATTGCCGTAACAGAAGTTGCTCTCACAACATCTTGCAAATAACAGCAAATTAAGATTGCAATCAGAAAGATCCCGCTATTTAACAGAAGCGAATAAACGATTGCTTTTGTTACATTATAAAAAAATACCCCACCATCTTCCATACCAAACTTTCCAAATTCTCTGATACATCCTGCAACCGGATACACAAGCGCCATGATATGAAAAGCGATCAGATAGGATATGATTTTACCCGTAAAAATTTTGCTTCTGGAATGTCCGGCACTGACTTCGAGCGTTATGGTTCTCCCGGAAAATTCCTGTCCGAAACTCAAAGCAAGAAGCCCCGAAATAATGATAAGGAGAAACGTAGAATCATACACCATTCCGTTAAAAATATCTGCAAGGGAAGATGCCTTTCCTCCTGCCGGTCCCATAACTTCCGGCACATAGGTATCGGCAGTAAAAAAGCCCAGAACAAATATTCCAATCATCCCACACCAGTAAACGAAATTATGCAAAAACTGGTATTTCTCCATCTTTAATAATTTTTCCATCCTAAACACCTCCCACTATTTCAAATCTGCATGTAAAAAAATGCGACCGGCACTGTAATACAAAATAAACATCCACAGAAAATCCAGGCTTAACGGAACCGTTGTCCTGTCAAACTTTTGTAATGCAATTAATCGAAGCTGTCCCATGGGCAATATCCTTATCAGGCTTTCTGCATGTTGCCCATTCATCAAAAAAATCATAAGGAAAAACAGAACCATGGAAACTGCCAGTGTTTTTCCCATATCGCGGAAAACAAAAGCAAGAACGACCGGTAATGCACACATGGTGATTACAACAAACAGTATTTGAAAAGCCACAGTAAAAGTACCTGAAATTTCCAGAAATCTTTCTTTCATACCAAACCGGCCAATGATTTCATGTATCAGTAACGGAACTGTCAGAATGAGGATGCAGCCAATCTGGGATACCATGACTTTTGCCCAGAATACATAACCTCTCTTATGTCCTGCAGTCAGATATGCATTTAAGGTTCTTCCTCCCAAATCATTTCCAATAAACAATGCTATAAAAACAATAATCAGGAAATAAAGAAGTGGCGTATTATATAAAGATGCCATAACCAGATTTGAAGTTTTTCCTTTGCTGTCCAGCAACAATATACTGCTTAAAAGAAACGTAAAGATCCCGATTCCCCAAAAGTACCAGCTATGCCATAATTTATACCATTCCGTTCTCAGGAGATTTGCCATCTTTTGCCCCCTCCTATTTTACTCAGGAAATAATCTTCCAATGTATCACCCGATACAAAAAGCCCGGTAACCAGCACATGCGCTTCTGATAAAACAGATGCAACCATTTCCAGATCATCCAGATGATCGTACAAACGAATCGTACCATCGGGCATCAGCTTAAAATGATCTGTATGAAGATTTTCTTCCAGAACCATCACTGCTTTCTGTATATCGGTTGTCTGAATCGCAATATGACGTTTGCACCGTTCATTTAATTCATGATCAGAAATTTCTTCTATAATATTTCCATGATCAAGCAGAATAAACTCTGTTGCCGTTTGATACAATTCTTCCAAAATATGACTGGAGACCAGAATTGTCATTCCGTATTCCCTGTTTAACGTTTTTAATAAATTCCTGATTTCCACAATTCCGGCAGGGTCCAGTCCGTTAACAGGTTCATCTAAAATTAAAAATTCCGGGGTATTCAAAAGAGCCATTGCAATTCCAAGGCGCTGCCGCATCCCTAAGGAAAAATTTCGAACCCTCTTTTTTCCCGTATCGTTTAACCCAACCATATCCAATGTTCTTTTTATCACGGTTTTATCCGGTATGCCACGCTGAATACGCTGTATTTCCATATTCTGATATGCGGTCATTGCAGGAAATAATGCCGGTGCTTCGATCATACTTCCAATCCGTTTACGCTGTTTCTGTAATTCCACAGTTTCTGATTTTCCCCATAAGGAAAGCGTGCCGCTTGTCGGAAATGCAAGTCCCGTGACCAGTCTTAAAAAAGTAGTCTTGCCAGCCCCATTCTGACCGATAAAACCATAAATTTTACCCTTTTTTATCTGCAAATTTATGTGGTCCAATGCCAGTGTCTGCTTATACTCTTTCGTTAAAGACCGGGCTTCTAAAATAACTGAATTCATCTTCCGAACCTCCTTTACAAAAAACAGTATAACGAACATTCTTAAAGAATTCCTTAAACTGAGATAAGAAGACATTAAAAAAGCATAAAGCCAGGGAACTTTTATTCCTTAGCCTTATGCAGACGATAACCAATGCCCCAGACCGTATCTATAAATTCTTTATCCGGACAAACCGCTTTTAATTTGTTACGCAGATTACTGATATGAACATTAAGCGTATTGTCTTCCACAAAATATTCTGTATTCCACACACTCTGAAAAAGATTTGACTTTGAGAATACTTTGTCCGGATATTTCATCAGCAATTCCAGAATGGCAAATTCTTTTGCGGTTAAAGCCAATTCCGCTTCCTTCAAAAATGCCGTATTCTTTTCCAGATCCAGACATAAATCCCCGTATTGTAAACAGGCAGCCGAACGATTTTCAAACTGTACTCTGCGCAGATTGCTTTCGATTCTGGCAAGCACTTCTTCCATATCAAAAGGTTTTGTAATGTAATCATCTGCCCCAAGACGAAGCAGATCAATTTTATTCTGTGTCGTTTCTTTCGCTGAAATAATAAGAACCGGTATCGTAAATTGTCTGCGTATATCTGCCAGAATAATATCGCCGCTTCGATAGGGTAGCATAATATCAAGTATGATCAGATCAATTTTTTCTTTGTGTAAGAAATCCAGAACATGGAGTCCATCATATTGACTGTACACAACATATCCGTTTTCTTTCAGGAAATCTGTTAACAGCGTATTGATTTCCACATCATCTTCAATTATTAATATTTTATCCACTTGTGTACCTCTTTTTTACAGGCAATAACCTTCTTCCCTGAGTTTCTTTCCCTCTTCGATATAAGAAAGTGCACTCTGCTTTAACCCTGCAATTTCTTCTTCCGTCAATGCCCGCGTGACCTTCGCCGGTCTGCCCATAACCATGCTTCCATCCGGGATATTCTGATGTTCGAGCACAAGGCTTCCTGCTGCGATGAGACAGTTTTTTCCGATCACACTGCCGTTCATCACCGTTGCGCCCATGCCGATTAATGTGTTGTCCCCGATCGTGCAGCCATGAAGAATTGCATTATGCCCCACCGTCACATAATCACCCACCATGGTCGGGTCGACTTTGGAAGTGTGAACCGTGCAGTTATCCTGAATGTTTGTCCCTTTTCCGATGATAATTTTATTGTCATCCCCACGCAGTACCGCATAAAAAAGAATGGTACTGTCCTCACCGATGGATACATCCCCCATCACTACCGATTCCTTTACGATATTGGCGGATGCCGCTATATTTCCCGTTGTTTTTATCATGACCGATTTCCTCATTTCTTCATTTCATACTGTTTTTAGTATAACATCTCCGTTTTTTCTTCTCAACATGCTCCTGGAAAAGAAAAAGCGAGGACATCAGCAGATGCTCTCGCTCGACTCCATTTTACGATTTATTCGTAAATGTGTTTCTTTTTATCTTTTGCTTTCGCCTGTTTTTTCTTTAACGGGTGTTTTGGATTCTTATCTGACATAGTAATCGCCTCTTTTCCTCATATTCATATGTCAAATTTGTTTCCTTTGTTATGCCTACGTTATAGCACTGTATTCTGGCAATGTCAACCCTGTCTGTTAATTATTTTGTGTTTTTTCTGTGAATATGATAAATTTACTCATTTTAACGCAAGTTGTCAGGCATTTTGTGTTTGTGTTTTTTCTGTGAACTTACAAAATCCTCCAAAAAAAGCCATTGACATTTTAAATTTTCATCCCTATAATGATAAAAGTTCGGTTGCTAACTATTTAAAATCATTTTAAGAAAGGAGTGATTTCTTGCAGGATTTCGATGAAGAACAACTCAAAGAAATTCATATGGGCCGCCTGATCCAGGTACTGTCCCATCAGATGAAACGGAAAAGCTGTGTGAACTCCATGATCAACGACGATGGTCTGACCACCATGCAGAAACATGTGTTGAAATTTCTTCTTCTGGAAACCCTTCACAAGGTTGTCTACCAGAAAGACATCGAAGAAGAATTTCAGATCCGCAAATCCACGGCGACCGGAATGCTGCAGCTTCTCGAAAAAAATGGTTTTATTGTGCGGGAAAGCGAAAAAAAAGATGCCCGTCTGAAACGCATCATTCCTACAAAGAAAGCGGAAGCACTCCGTCCGAGCATCCTTGCACACATAAGGCAGTCGGAAACACAGCTTACGACAGATATTTCCGAAGCTGATGTTCTGACCTGTAAAAAAGTGCTCTACCAGATGCTCTATAACGTATCAGAACATAAGGAGGTATGTAAAAAAAATGAATAAGAAACTTTTACAATCCGTCCGGGAATACAAAAAGCAATCCATCATTACCCCTCTTTTGGTTACATTAGAGGTACTGATGGAAGTATTGATTCCTCTGGAAATGGCAAAAATTATTGATATTGGCATTGCAGAAGGAAATCTCGGATATATTATCCAAAGAGGACTTATCCTTGTAATTATGGCAATGATGTCCCTGTTTTTCGGTATACAGGCCGGAAACTTTGCAGCAATTGCCGGAGCCGGATATGCCAAAAATCTGCGGCACGATATTTATTATAAAGTACAGGATTTTTCCTTTAAAAATATCGACCATTTTTCCACGTCCGGTCTTGTAACACGTATGACCACCGATATTACAAATATCCAGATGGCTTATATGATGAGTATCCGCCTGCTGGCAAGGGCTCCGATCATGATTATTTTATCCTGGGTTA
>OHAY01003774.1_pt1 | contig 10038 bp, 8 predicted proteins | sample 1577191 | NCBI WGS metagenome assembly OHAY01 (sample SAMEA3541504, study PRJEB24748) | human gut metagenome | biome: human gut; feature: human-associated habitat; material: faeces | place: China | collected 2012 | reverse complement strand
TTCCCGATAAATACGCTCGCAGCGAAGCGAGAGGAAGATTTATCGGGAAACGGCGTAGCCGCCTGACCTTGCAGCCGACGTAAAGCCCCGTGCTTGCTTTGCCTTTGTAAACGGGAAATGATTGCTCCGCTTTTCCTGCGGTTGAAAATTTGAACCTTTTTCCGTTCGTATGATTGTATGACCGTATGATTGACCAACTGACCGATTGACCAACTGACCGATTGACCAACTGACTGTATGACCGGCTAACTGACCTGTTGGCAATCCAACCATTATGCCATCCATCGGTGTTTTTTCCTTCCATCCGAAACAACCGACACGAACACCGTCGTTTTTACTTTTCGCCCGTGCATAATCCTTTCCAACAACACTTTGCGGACTTTCGATGCCCCGAACGATTCGATACGGAAAGCGAGGGCGGCTATCGTTTCGAGATTGTAAACCTCTATGCTGTATTTGTCCGATAGGCGGATAATACGCTTTATGTCATGTATGCTCAAAACTCCGCTTTTGCAGAGAACCTTTATCCCTGCCCGAACCGTCGGGACGATAATCCCGAACAGTTCGCAGATTTCCCACTCGGTCATGGCGGTTGCACCTATATCGGTCGGCAGGGAGATATTGCCCTGCCCGTCCATCGTGATAATGTTCCTTTCTTCTTTCATCGGTATGCTGTTTTAAGGTGACTAAATGGCTCGGCAGATATTCTTCTCCATCTCCTCCAACTTGTGCGACAAGGTTTCCATGTCCTGACTTATCTTTTGGGCGGTGATTTTTGCGTAAATCTGGGTAGTCTTTATGTTAGTGTGACCGAGAAGCCTGCTGACGGTTTCAATGGGTACACCGTTGGATAAAAGTACGGTCGTGGCGTTCGTGTGGCGTGCCACGTGATAGGTCAAGCGCACCTTGAAACCGCACTGTCTGCCTATCTCTTTGAGTATCTTGTTGCAGCTTCCGTTACTCGGAACGGGGAAAACATGACCGTCCCTTGCCAGCCCCTTGTATTTCTCTATGATACGCTTGGGAACGTCCAAAAGACGGATGTTTGATTCGGTGTTGGTTTTCTTTCTTCGGGTGATTATCCAAAGGTTGCCGTCAAAGAATGTTTGCAGGCGGTCGGTGGTGAGGTTCTTCACGTCCGAATACGCCAAACCCGTGAAAACAGAAAAGACGAACAAGTCCCGTACAAGTTCATGGTAAGTGTTCTTCATCGGTGCGTCCATGAGCGTCTGTATCTCCTTTTGGGTAAGGTAGCCCCTATCCACGCTTTCGGGTGAGTTGATGTACCCTGCAAAGGGGTTGAACGGCAAACGCCCGTCATTCCTCGCTATTGAAATAATATGCTTTAGCACAATCATGTAGCCCCACACGGTATTGGTACGGCATTTCTTCTCCGTGCGCAGGAAATACTCGAAGTCGTTGATGAACGTGAGGTTGAGTTCCTTTAACGGAATATCCTCACGCTTGTAGGTATGGGGCAGGAACTCCCGAATATGGTTACAGACCGTCCGATAACGGGTGAATGTCCCCTGCGCCCTGCTGTGCCCGACTTTCTTGGCAAACTCGGCATTGTGCTGTTCGAACAGTTTCAGCAAGGTTTCCTGCTTGACACCGATACCGAGATAGGTATCTTTCAACTTGGCGGCGGTGACATAACCGTCCGTCTGCATCAGCTCTTGATAACGGCGGTTTACCTCCACCCGAATTTTATCAACGGCAAGATTGATTCTCTGCGCTTCAACGCTTTTGCCCGAAGCACGATTGTTCTTCACGTCCCACAAGCGTGGGGGAATGTCCATCTTGCAACTGAACTGTTTAATCTCGCCGTCCACTGTGATACGGCACATCAAAGGCAGGTTGCCGTTGGGCTTCTCGCTGCCTTTCTTCACGTAAAATAAGACCTTGAATGTACTTCGCATACTCACTCCTTTTTTTTGGTTACAAAATTAGTTATTAGTGAGTTACCGACAGCTATGCAAAATTGCGCAAATTGCAGAAATAGAGCCATTTAGCAAGAATTTCGCACCTGTTACGGGAGTAATGAGGTGGTAACTGAACTCTTACGCAGTTTGGCTTCATGTTGGCTTTTCGTTGGCTTTGCTCAATAGAAAAACAAAGCGTAACGAACGCTGTATCAGCCAATTCGCTACGCTTTGCTCAAATTTACTTTTTCGCTATATGTTTATTTTATGCTTTATCAGGGTGGCAATATGACTCCAATTGAAGGTACAGATATTATCCGATTTAATAAAGATGCAGGGTTAGCTCCAGGTTATGGTTCGGATATAAATAAAGTAAAATCTGACTATCCTAATATTTATGGTTTCTTATTTGATGAAGATCATATCATTGTGAGAAGCAATGAAACACCTGAGGCAGGTTTATATGTGTTCAGTATTTCAAGCGACAGTTTTGTATATTGGCCGCAACCCGTTTTTCAATAATAATTAGTAAATAAAAATGAAAGATATGCGTACACTATTAATATGTTTGATGGCTTTAGGCTTGTTTACAACAAGTTCTTGCGTAAATGAAGGTGGACAGGTTTTTGGAGAACTTCCTGAAGGTGTAGTTCCTGTAAGTGGGGAGGCTTTGGAGGCTAGAGGTGCCATTTATAACAAAGATTTGAATGAATTGAAGATTATGTGGCAGACCACAGCTGATGCCAAATCTTATAAAGGTGTAGAAGTCTCTTTTATGGCTTTGAACGGACTTTCTAAATCAGTAAAGATCATGGCAAATCCTAATTTTGCCAGTTCTTATGATTATTTTACCGTGGTAACCAAAAATCCTAGTACAGTACAGTATCGTTGTATTTGGAATAAAGATGGAGCAGAGGAGGTGAGTGAATGGGCTTCCGCAGAAAACCTGACCTTGACTAATGTGACTTCGTCAGAAGTATTTTTTGATATCATGCCTCCCACCTATAAATTGGTCACAGAATCTGCTGTAACTCCTGAGATAGCTGCTGCTTATGATAATATTGTGGGAAAGACAGATGAAGAAAAGAAGGCTTATTATACGAAGGTGTTACAATTGGTATTATCTTCTATGTATTATTCATCTGTAGATGCAAAACAGCAGCCGGTTCCTTGGTTAAAATGTATTTTGGGCCCTATGGATTATGCTGGGGCTGTTGCTTATGTTTCGGGTGACAGCGAAGGACCGTTGATGAGAATGAGTTCAGAATATGTAGGACAGGTCAATAACGGAGCTGTATCCATGGACGATGCAACTTTTGAGATTCGTGGTGTATTGATTCATGAATTTACCCATTTAGTACAGAAAACTGGTGCTGTAGACAGCAATCAGCCTTCTTGTATAGAAGGAATGGCTGATGCCGTAAGAAGTGCTTGTGGTGGAGTTACTGATGCCAATCGTATTAATACAGCTTTGAATTCTGGTGCATATTATGATGAGAATCGGAAGTCTGGCAATACTCCTTGTCCTTATATATGGCAATTACCTTATGGAACTTCTGGCTATTTTATGAATTGGCTAAGAACTTATGATGGTGATTTTTTGCGTAAATTGACGGTATCAATTGTGCAATTAGGTTCTCAGTGGTCTTTGGAGAAGTCTGTTCAATATATTCTGGGAGAGAATTATAAGATAGAGGATTTATGGAAGGAATATGTGGAAGATGCAAAGAGTGAGAATGTGAAATAAAATATAGTATTTTATACCTTAACTAGATAGAAATCCCCAAGTTTACTTCGTTGGAATGTAAATTTGGGGATCTTTATATTAGATAAAACAATTATAATCTCATCACCTCCTGTTCAAAGTTATCCTTGTCACCTTTAGCCCTGTTACGTATTTTACTTCTATAGTTATATACCGTAGCTAATGAGTATCCCAAGAAATGGGCAATTCGGTTGGCGTCGGTCACTCCCAGGCGAATCAAGGCGAAAATACGTAACTCAGTGTTTAAGATTTCTCCAGGTTTGGGCTCAATTTTTCCATCTTCATTCAACAGGTTGTTGAAATCATGGATGAAGTTGGGGAATAGTTCCAAAAACGATTTATCAAACTCGTTATAAAAGTTTTTACGTTCTTCACGCAGAAAGTCTGCCGAACGGATAGCTTTAAACAAATCTTCTATGCGGGAAGCCATCGCTAATTTCTCAAGTGAGCGTCTGTATTGTTCCAGTTTGTCCAGGTAGCTGACACAACGGTCCAGATAACGGGCGATGTACACTTCTTTGATTTTTCCAGTCTGCTGCAATTGCTGGTTGAGAGCTACCAGTTCTTTGTTGCTTTTTGAGAGATTCTTTCGCATGAGAGAAAGTTTTCTCAGTCCATGGTATAGGTAAAAGGCCAGTAGGATGAGATATACAGCCAATCCGGTAATGCTAAGAGTCAGGATTCTTCCTAACCGTTTTTCTTGCGCCTTTTTGTCGGAATAAGCCTTATCGATGATGGGATAGAATTCTGTGACTTCTAAAAAACGCAGGCGTGCATTGCAGGCTACAGCGTCTTTCATGGAACAGCTTACATAATTATAAGCTCTTTCCGGGTCGCCTTGCTGGTACACCAGGCGAGCAAGCTTTTGAAGGGCCGCGTATTCGCGAACCGATGCATTGAGGTCAATGAGGGCTGTCTGAGCAAGGTAATAGATTTCCATGTCTGTGTCTTTCTTGGCTTCGTATGCCAATGAAAGGGTATAGTATGCGTATGCTTTTTCCTGTATGTCTAAAGGAGAAGTAAGCACTTTGTTCAAAATGGGAATAGCCTGGTCTGCCTGCCCGCTTAATATCATTTTTTCTGCCAATACAATGTTACGGTTGCTTCCTTGAGGAAGTATTTTCAACAGGGAGTCACGATACAGTTCCGTCTTTTTCAGATACGTTTGTTTTACGTGTAGGTCTACTGTATTATCTGCCATCCATCCATAACAGGCTCTTATGGTGAAATAATAATATTCTAAGTTGGGGGAAGACAGCTCATGAGGGTGAATTGTTTGTAATTCTGTCAAGGCCTCATTGTACATGCCCATGACACCTCTTACTTCTGCCCGATTGATAGAGATTTCGATGTCTCTCTCCGGTTGAGGCTGGAGAGAGTTGTAGTATTCTTTACGACGAATATAGTGGCAGGCAGAGTCAGCCTGATAATGTAGATACAAATTAAATAGTTCTCCACAGAGTTTATAACGCTCGGTATTGTCTGTGGCATAGTTCAGTCGTTGTTTGATTTGAGATATGACAGCTTCTCTGTCGTTTTTAAATTTCTCTTTTTGGGAAATTGCTTTATCTAATTGCTCTAAGATTCGTTGCTCGGAGTCTTGTGCGGAAATGGAGATGAACCAGCCTTCTGCAATAAACAATATAAGGAAAAGTATAGATCTCATAGTTTTAAGGTTGAATATCTGATGTTATATCATTTATATTTTAGTTGCTTCAAATTTTGTTAACTTCTTGTAAACCTTCTGTTTACTTCTTTTATGTATTTATATTTTATTTCCAAAGATAAGAAATCTTTTATCATGAATCTACTTTTGCGTTGAAAAACATTTCAACCTCAATATCATGAAACATACATTAATTTTATTGATTGTATTCCTCTTCTCGTGGGGAGGAGGACAGAATGCTCGGGCAATGGAGATAAAGAAAGTAGCTCCTTCTTTCTGGTGGGCAGGAATGAAAAATCCAGAACTCCAGATTTTGTTGTATGGAGAGGATTTGGCTTTGTCGGATGTAAGCGTATCGGGCGAAGGTATTTATCTGAAAGAAGTGGTTAGACAGGACAATCCGAATTATTTGTTACTTTACCTTGATTTATCGGAAGCAAAGGGACAGACTTTTCAGATTCTGTTGAAGAACGGAAAGAAGAAATTGCAGGTTCCATACGAGTTGAAATCGCGCATGCAGAGAGGAGAAGATGTAAAAGGTTTTACTTCTGAAGATGTACTTTACCTGATCATGCCTGATCGTTTTGCCAATGGTAATTCAAATAATGATGTGGTAGACGAGATGCGGGAAAAGAAGGTAGACCGTACAGATTCGTTTGCACGTCATGGTGGTGATATTCAAGGTATATCGAATCATCTGGATTACATTGCTGATTTAGGAGTGACAGCAATCTGGCTGAATCCTACTCAAGAAAATGATATGGAAAGTGGTTCCTATCATGGATACGCTATTACAGATTATTATCAGATTGATAAACGGTTTGGAAGTAATGAAGATTTCTGTGCACTGGTAGAGAAAGCACATGAAAAGAATCTGAAAGTAGTGATGGATATGATTTTTAATCATTGCGGAAGTGAAAACTACCTGTTTAGAGACAAACCTTCTAAAGATTGGTTTAATTACCGCTCTAATTACGTTCAAACTTCGTTTAAAACGGCCAGCGTAATGGATATTCACGCCAGTGCATTCGAAAAGAAGATTGCTACTGACGGGTGGTTTACTTCTGTAATGCCTGATTTTAACCAACGTAACCGCCATGTAGCTCGTTATCTGATACAAAGCAGTATCTGGTGGATTGAATATGCTGGCATTAACGGTATCCGGCAGGATACACATCCCTACGCGGATTTTGACTTTATGAGTCAGTGGTGTAAAGAGGTGCTGGATGAATATCCTTATTTCAATATTGTAGGAGAAACCTGGTTGAATAGTAATGTGCTGGTTTCTTATTGGCAAAAAGACAGTAAACTGGCTGCTCCGCAGAACTCTAACTTGCCTACGGTGATGAATTTTCCTTTGCAGGCTTTAATGAATCAGGCATTTGATGAAGAAACCGGTGAATGGGGAGGAGGATTGTATAAGCTTTATGATTATCAGACACAGGATCTGGTATATGCTAATCCAATGAATCTGCTGACCTTTTTAGATAATCATGATACTTCCCGCTTTGCACAGACAGATGAAATGGCGAAGAATCTGAAACGTTATAAGCAGGCCATGGTATTTCTGCTCACTACCAGAGGCATTCCGCAGATTTATTATGGTACGGAGATACTGATGACCGGTGATAAAGGCAAGGGTGATGGTGACTTGCGTAAGGATTTTCCGGGAGGCTGGCAAGGAGATACGCGCAACTGCTTTGTAGAAAATGGGCGGACAGCATTGGAAAACGAAGCATTTGAGTTTACCCGTCAATTGCTGAATTGGAGAAAAGGAAATCAGGTGATAGGTAAAGGTAACCTGAAACATTATTCTATTCAAAACGGAGTGTATGTATATCAGCGTGAGTTTAATGGTAAATCGGTGGTAGTTATCATGAACGGAACGGACGATTCAAAAGAACTAGACCTGACTCCTTATCAGGAAATTCTTCCACGAGAAAATGCATTCGACGTATTGACCGGAAAAAATGTGAATTTAAGCGGGAAACTTTGTTTGGATGGAAGAGAAAACCTCATTCTAAACTTCTAAAACGTTTCTATTTTTAGACTATGTAGAGCTGATTAATCAACTTATTATAAGATGATTACTAATTCTTCTGATTTATATTTTCCTTTTTGTGAAAATAAGATGAGAAAGTGACACATAATTTTGCTCTCGGTAATTGAAAAACATAAAATCTAATCAATATTAATACCACGAAGAACTTATGAATACAAGAAAAACTTTTGCCTTTGTAGCTTTGTGTTGTTGTGCATTGTGGGCGAATGCACAGAAATTGACTTCACCGGATGGGAATCTGGTAATGGACTTTAGCTTGAATCAAAAAGGTGCTCCTGTTTATGAGTTAACTTTTAAGAACAAGCCTGTGATAAAACCCAGTACATTGGGACTGGAATTAAAACGGGAAGATCCGGAAAAACGGATTGGCTTTGAATGGACAGAACGCAAAGATAAAGAACGGGTAGATGAGAAAATGAATCTGATGACTGGTTTTAAAGTCAGAGAAACGCATACTTCTACTTTTGATGAAACTTGGCGTCCGGTATGGGGTGAAGAAAGTGAAATACGCAATCATTACAATGAACTGGAAGTGACACTTGATCAGCCGGAAAATGACCGTTACATCGTGATTCGTTTCCGCTTGTTCAACGACGGACTGGGTTTCCGCTATGAGTTCCCTCAGCAACCTAATTTGAATTATTTCGTCATTAAGGAAGAACATACTCAGTTTGCTATGACCGGTGACCATACGGCATTCTGGATTCCGGGAGATTATGACACGCAGGAATATGACTATACAACTTCCCGTCTTTCTGAGATTCGTGAGAAAATGAAAACGGCGGTGACGGAAAATTCTTCACAGTTTGTGTTCTCACCTACGGGAGTACAGACAGCTTTGATGATGAAGACGGATGATGGCCTTTATATCAATCTGCATGAAGCAGCTTTGGTAGACTATGCTTGTATGAGCCTGAATCTGGATGATAAGAATATGGTATTTGAATCATGGCTGACGCCGGATGCAAAGGGAGATAAAGGTTATATGCAAACTCCTTGCAACTCGCCTTGGCGTACCGTAATCGTGAGTGACGATGCACGTAATATCTTGGCTTCACGTATTACGCTGAACCTGAATGAACCATGTAAAATTGAGGATACTTCCTGGATTCATCCGGTAAAATATGTGGGTGTATGGTGGGATATGATTACCAACAAAGGAACTTGGGCTTATACTGATGAGTTGCCCAGTGTGAAGCTTGGGGTGACTGATTATTCACAGACAAAGCCGAATGGTAAGCACTCAGCCAATACAGCCAATGTGAAACGTTACATCGATTTTGCGGCAAAACATGGTTTTAATGCGGTACTCGTAGAAGGATGGAACCAGGGTTGGGAAGACTGGTTTGGCAAGAGCAAAGACTATGTGTTTGATTTTGTGACTCCTTATCCAGACTTTGATGTGCAGGAAATTCATCGTTATGCAGCAAGTAAAGGTATTGAAATGATGATGCATCATGAAACTTCGGCTTCTGTCCGTAATTACGAACGTCATTTGGATAAAGCTTATCAGTTTATGGTGGACAATGGGTATAATTCAGTGAAGAGTGGTTATGTGGGTGACATCATTCCTCGTGGTGAACATCACTATGGACAGTGGATGGTAAACCACTATCTGTATGCTGTGAAGAAAGCTGCTGATTATAAGATTATGGTAAATGCGCATGAAGCTGTTCGCCCGACTGGATTGTGTCGTACTTATCCGAACCTGATTGGTAATGAGTCAGCACGTGGTACAGAATACGAATCGTTTGGCGGAAATAATGTGAACCATACGACTATTCTTCCGTTTACACGTTTGATTGGTGGTCCGATGGATTATACTCCTGGTATTTTTGAGCCGGACTGCAGCAAGATGAATCCGAATAACAAATCGCATGCACGTACTACCCTGGCACGTCAGCTGGCACTTTATGTCACGATGTACAGCCCGTTGCAGATGGCTGCCGATGTACCGGAAAATTATGAACGTTTCATGGACGCGTTCCAGTTCATTAAGGATGTGGCTGTCGACTGGGATGAAACGAAGTATCTGGAAGCAGAACCGGGTGAGTATGTGACGATTGCCCGTCGTGCCAAAGGTACTACTAACTGGTACGTAGGATGTACGGCAGGATATAACGGTCATGAATCGAAGCTGGCTCTTGATTTCCTGGAACCGGGAAAGAAATATGAAGCCGTGATTTATGCAGATGCCAAAGGTGCAAGCTGGGATAAGAATCCGCAGGCTTATACTATCACTAAGAAGAAAGTAACGAACAAAACGAAGTTGAATCTGAAGGCCGCTGTGGGAGGTGGATATGCCATCTCAATTAAAGAAATTAAGTAACTGAACAGGATTGTAATAGGGTAACGATTGTAGTGGTTTTCAATAGGTATTTTTTAGGCTATTATTAACATTCTAATAATTTATCAAATGGAAAAAATCTTAAATCGGAAGGTCAGGATTCTGCTATTGTGTTTAGTAGGAATGCTGATGGCTGTGAAAGGTGTAGCACAGGCTATAATAGTCAAAGGTAGTGTGAAAGATAAAACAGGGGAGGCTATTATTGGCGCCAATGTTTTAGTGAAAGAGGCTGTCTCAAAATGAGACGGCCTTTTTTGTGTTTGCAAAAAAAATCGG
>OHAY01003773.1_pt1 | contig 10040 bp, 8 predicted proteins | sample 1577191 | NCBI WGS metagenome assembly OHAY01 (sample SAMEA3541504, study PRJEB24748) | human gut metagenome | biome: human gut; feature: human-associated habitat; material: faeces | place: China | collected 2012 | reverse complement strand
CATCAAGGCGTTCATCGAAAGCGTGGGTAAGGACGGCAGCCATGAATAGCGATATCCAGCAGTCCGGTTCCTTTCGGAGATATAGTGAACGTCTGTTGCCTTGTCGCAGCTCGACTGAATATCCGCGACTCGCCAAAGGAAATTTGTTCTTCAGGAACACCAAGACCGTAAAACAGAAAGGCATTTCTCGCCTCTCAAGGCTCTCCCCTATACAGACACGTAGCGGACACGATACACACAAGGTCGCCCCGGCTCATACTCTACAAGATATTCCCGGCAGATACGCTGTTACCGTCCGTCATGCGTTCATGGATCCGCCCCGTCACGCTCACCATGCCGACCACACTTCGAGCCGGACACTGGCCGGAGGTGTTTCGTATGGTGTTCAGGCTCTTGCCACATACCATCTTCCCGTGAGCCTGATGCTTGCCCGGCGCTGTCGCCATACCTGTCAGTCACACGCCGTATGCAACCCCGCTCCACACCCGATACGCACCCGCCACATTTCCGATGTCCGCATCATGCGTCCCCGTTTCCGTACGGATGCCTGTTCATTCGTCCGGCATTGTCTCCGAGGGCCAGCCTACGTTTCGTCTATACGCTGCGCGTATAGCCTCACGGCTGGCAAGGGGCACTGCCCCTTTGAACCCCGGAAAGGCAAAAGGCAGAAAAGGCAATGAAGCGCGTCAAGCCTGTCCGCAGCGTCGCCGTGGTCGTGCGCGTGTTCCCGGAGGAGCGCGACATCCTCCGTTTCAACGCCGGGCTGCACGGCATGAGCATGTCGGAGTACATCCGCCAGACCTGCCTTGGCATCCGCCTGCGGAAAACGCCGGAAGAGAAACGGCGGTTGCGGGAACTGGCACGCATCGGCGCGAACATCAATCAACTTGCGAGATGGGCCAACACCTATAAACGCGCGGCGGAAGCCGTGGAGGTATTGACGGCGCTGGCGGGCATCGAACAGCGCATTATCGAGTTCGCATCATGCGCTTCAGCGGAAAATGAACCGGAGGCCGAGCCATGCTGATGAAGGTCTTTCCGCACGGCACAGGAGAAGGCGACAAGCCCAGCCGCTATCTTGTACGCCCGGATTATCCGGGGAGAGACACAGCCCCGCCCCAGATATTACGCGGCGATCTTGCCATGACCCGTGCGCTTATCGACAGCATAGAGCGGCGATGGAAATTCACCTCCGGCGCTCTGTCATGGCATCCAAACGACAAGGTGAGCGAAGAACAGGAAGAGGAAGTTATGGACGCTTTCGAGCGGGTGGCCTTCGCCGGGCTGGAAGCGGATCAGCGCAATATCCTCTGGGTGCGGCATACCCATGCCGGGCATCACGAGCTGCATTTCCTCATTCCGCGACTGGAACTTTCCAGCGGCAAGGATTTCAACGCCTGTCCTCCCGGCTGGCAAAAAGACTTTGACGTGTTCCGCGACCTGTTCAACTGGCGCGAAGGCTGGGCGCGGCCGGACGATCCGGCGCGAACGCGGGATGAACTTCCAAAAAAGGCCGACCTGTTCAAGGCGCGGATGGCGAGATGGGGCAAGGAAATCAGGGAAAGCGACCGCGACCGGGCCAAAGAGGTTATCCATGCTTTCCTCAAGGAAAAAGTGACGCGGGGACTTGTCCGGAACCGGGAAGATATTCTGAGCGCCCTGAAGGAACAGGGATTGCGCATCAACCGCGAAGGCAGGGACTACATCAGTGTCATTGCCCCGGACAGCGGTATGAAGATGCGCTTCAGGGGAGGCTTCTATGCCAGAGGCTGGACACCCAAAGTCGCTCATGAAGAAGAACCCGAAGAAAAAAAGAAGGAAACGGCGCGGCGTATGGTCGCCCGCCTGCAACAGGACTTTGAGCGTGTCATCGGAAAGCGCGCCGCCTGCAACACAAAACGCTATCCGGCAAAATGGAAACAGCTCCCCCGCGAGGAAGCCCTCCTTTTGCCCCAGCTTCAGGAGGATACCCTTCATGACCGAAACCGAACGGATACTGACGCAGAGCCTGAAACGGATAGAGGAGAACGCCAACGCACGGCTGACGGCTTTCAGCACGAGGATGGACGTACTGGAGGACAAGCAGATGCTGCTTCAGACGGAACTTCGCACCTTGAAGCGATTGTTCACCGATGTCAACGAAGTGTACAGCAGCTTGCAGACCTTGTTGGCGACTTTGAAAAACGGCGCATAGAGCGAGAACGGCAGAGCCGACCGCATATGCGGATGAGATAGGGAGCGTCACGCATGGGAAAGTTCAAACGTATTCCGGTGAAAGACATCAGGGCCATGCAAAAAATCCTCGATGATTTGCCGGACAAAAATCTCGGCAAGACGCGGGAGGAAGCCGTCGAGCTGCTCAACGCCAATATCCTGAAAGCGATAGAGAAGGGATACACGGTGAAGGAAGTGGCGGCAATCATGGCCGAGGGCAATGTGGTCATTCCCGCGCCCGTCATCCGGGCAAAGGTGCTTCCCCAAAAGGAGATGCGGCAAAAGCGTGCGTCGAAGCCCAAGACTGAAGCCGTGAACCCCGTCGTGGCTCCTCCCGTCACGCCTCAGGCACAGGAAGAAATCCCGGACTTTTATACGCCGGACAAACCCGATTCGGAGCTTTGATCATGAACATTCAGAACAGCGTATTCTATGTCGGCGGCAGCAAGGGCGGCGTCGGCAAGAGCCTCTTTTCCTTCGCCCTCGTGGACTATCTTCTCGACAGAAACGCAAACGTCCTGCTTGTGGATACCGATACCGACAACCCGGACGTGTTCAAGGCGCATAAGGACCTTGCCCTGCCGAATCTGCTCTGCCGTCTGAACAGTCTGGACGACGCCGACGGCTGGGCGGATCTCTTGGACACTGTACAGAACTACCCTGACCATGCCGTGGTCATCAATGCCGCCGCGCGCACCAAGACCAGCACGGCCAGCTACGGCGACATCATGAAGGAAGCCCTGCGGGAGATGCGGCGGGAACTGGTTGTTTTCTGGATAATCAACCGGCACCGCGACTCCATAGAGCTTCTACATTCCTTTCAGGAAGTATTCACGGACGTACCCATCCATGTCTGCCGGAACCTGTATTTCGGTGAAGCGCAGCGTTTTGATTTGTATAACACTTCCAAAGCGCGGGAAGCGGTTGAGAAGAACGGCATGACACTGGACTTTCCGGCGGTCGGCAACCGTGTGGCCGACTGGCTGTATTCCAGACGCATGTCCATCCGCGCCGCCCAGCCGGAAATGCCTTTCGGCACTCGGGCGGAATTGCAACGCTGGCGGGTATTGTGCGCGAAAATGTTTGATTCCGTCATGGGAGAAGCGTCATGAGCATGGACAGCATGATTGATCTCGGCAAGGCGTGCGGCAGAGAATTGTCCGAAGCGGAAGCGGCCCGTTTGCGGGAGGCCGGCAGCAGGTTGAATCTTCGGGAGGATGACGCGCTCTGGCCGTTGCTGGCCGCGATGGAATATCAACGCATCTACTATGAGGCTTTGCCGGGAAAAATCGCCGGTGCGTCCAGAGCCATCATGGACGGCATGGCCGCTGCCGCAGAAAAGGAAACTGCCGCCGCACAAGCCAAGCTCACCGACAGCGTGGTGCAGGAGGGACAGAACCTTGCTTCAAAGATTCAATACGGCAAGTTGGTGCCGATGTGGCTGCTGGCCCTGATTTGCCTGTTAGCCTACGGGAGCCTGATGCTCTGGGCGGGCTTCCGTATCGACACCGGCAGGGACGTTCCTCTGGCGGCGGTTCTGCATATGCCCTCCGGCTGGCTTATCAGCGGGCTGTGTCTCGCGACGGGTGTGTTTTGTGGTACTTTGAGCGCAATGAGCTTTGCCGAAGCGGAGAAAGTGTGGCACAAAAAAGGATTGATAGCGCTCTTTTTTCTAATGTTAGGGGGGATCATATTTAATCACATGATAACATACTGAATTAACTATATGCTCCGCTTCGGCAAAGCTTAACTCCCTTCATCCGCATCACCGTACAATATCTATAAACTTTTCAACTAAGACTTGATATGGAACGCATCACCAAATCAATATCTTGATTTTCAAGTTCATGGATAATATGAAGATAAGTTTTTTGTGTTGTTGTCATGCTGGAATGCCCAAGCCTGCGTGCCACGCTGGCAATTGATACTCCAGCAAACAATAATAATGAGGCATGAGTATGTCGTAACCCATGAATAGAAATTACAGGAATTCCAGCATTTTTACAATGCCTTGCCAGTATTGCATTTGCTGTTGAGTTGTACATCTGTTCTTTTACAACAAAGATGGGATCTGCTGGCGGCATATTTTTGACAAGTTCTGAAAATTGAATAACTGTCTGCCAGTCAATCTGAATTTTTCGTACAGATGATATATTTTTTGTTGGGAGAAAACCTCCTTTTCCTTTGTAGTCCCATGTTTTGCTGATGGATAAAGTTTGATGCGCAAAATCAAAATCTTTGGGTGTGATAGCTAACGCTTCTGAAAAACGTATTCCAGTTTTTGCTACAAGAAGAATCAGCCAGTCCCAGCATATTCCCCTATGAAGATTCAAATTAGATAAAAGTTTATGCAGTTCAAATTGATTTAAGTATTTTATTTTCTTTTCACGAGGACTTTTCCCTTTTATAATTGCCTTGCGTGTTGGATCTTTTGCGATTAATCCTTCATCAACAGCATCAAGAATAGCTCCTTTTAACTGATGATGAAAATCCATAGTCGTCTGGCGCTCATGAAAAACTGCATAATCATTGAGAAGCTGTTGGTATGCTACTCGTGTAACATCACACACACGAAGCTCAGGAGCCAATTTTGTTATCCATGACTGTGTCATAAGATATTTTTTCATCGTGACATTTCTGACAGCTCCATCTTTATATACCCTTATCCAGTGCGCATAATATTGGCAAAAAAGATCTGTCGCTTTTACCTTGCTCAACATAATTCTACCTCCTAGGTCAATAAAATATGCTTACGCTGATGAAGGGTGATAAGGCGGTCGAGCTGGCGGAAGAAGGTGCCGATGCGGGCTTGTTCTGGTAGTGATGGAAGAAAAATTTTTATATCTTCGACATCACTTGCATTGTATGAAGGAAGAGCTCCAACCTGTACTAAAGATGTTAGGTCAATTGTCTCAAATAATGATTTACCAAATGAAATATTCCATATTCCTTTTTCAAAGGAATATGCCATTGTATTGTTATCCAAAAGAAACGGATATTGCACTAATCTTTTTCGATTTAGCATTACAGCAGCTCCTACTTTTGCAAAAAAAATCGCAGGAACTTCTGTTATAGGTTTCCATTTGTGGCGAGATATTTGAAATATATCTACATAGTTATTAGCATTTTGTAATTCATTTTCATTACCTATAGAGTTCATATCTGAAACTTTAAAAAACGGAATCCCTTCTGTTCTTCCTTGCTCATTGTCTGGAAAGCCAACACCAGAATAAGCTTTACCAATCTCCCCCAGCTTACGCTGTTCCCAAGCGATTGCTCTAAGCCCAGAACTCCATTCGCATGGCCTTGTAGCCATATTACAATTACACTGATGAAGGGTGATAAGACGGTCAAGCTGAGCAAAATACTTGCCAATAGCTATTTGTTCATCTATTTTTGGCACTTGAATATCAATATACATCATCTTTGTTTTTGCTATATTAAATCTCGAAATTCCCTGTGCCAAAAGTTTTATTTGCTTTCTTACCGATTCAGATCTAAGCATAAATGCAAGATAATCTAAATCAAACTTTACAGACGGTCTAAAACCAAAACAAAAGCTATTAAGATATGTGATACCTATTTTTTTCTTTAAAACACTGGACATTCCGACTTCTTCAGGCGTTTCAGAAGAAGTTGTAAAGAACACATCTCCTACCTCAACTTCTCTTTGTCTTGAATCAACTTCCACATTCTCAATCATATTAGGATTAGCAATTGGATTAGAAAAAACATTCATATAGGTAATGAGTGAAGCTTTTCCATGACCAAAATCTGAAGCCTTTTTACCTGATAAACCAGTAAATGTAGTTCCCACTTCCCCCAGCTTACGCTGTTCCCAAACATGCGAAAGGGCCGGAGCAGAAGCTCCGGCCCTTTGGATGCAAAATTAGCATTCCACTTTGGTTAATCGTAAGTTTCCGGCTTTTGAATATCAAAACCTCCGCTGATGATAAACTCTCGAAGAAGATTATCAGCTTTTACCGACACTTTGGGAGGGATAAGTCTCTTTCCTTCCAGTGACTCAAAATATAATTTGGCTTTTTGTTTGTCTATGGTGTTTTTCAATGCATCATATCGACCGAATTCATTGATATTTTGTGTAGTCAGATGCAAGTTCATCATACTGTGCAGCATTTTTTCATCAAGGCCAAAAACGGAGGCGAGGACGTGAATACGTGCATCATGCTTTCTGAACAGATAATCTGAAATATACTCTCGAAAGGTCTTGCCCTCTTCATACACAAAATCTTCTCGCTGCATCTCGTGAAGCAAAATATTTGCCACCTTCTGCTCTTCCTGAGAAAGATTTGCAAATGTTTTATGCAGCTCATTCCGGGCTTGCTGTTTTTCTTCTTCACTTATATTTTCTTGGCGCGATGTTTTGATATACTTTACAAAACGACTGTTCATATAATCTGAGTCAATTTTATCCGTATCAATCGTTGTAATATATCCATCAAGATCATACGGGGCATCGTCTTCATTATTACCAGCGCCTGTATCAGAATGTAACTCCTGATACCGCTTTACAAGAGTATTATATGTATATTCATCAATTATAACTTTTACACTACATGGTCTGTTTGTTTCCCTATCTATAAATTCATAGCGTGTTTTACCCCATGAAAAGCCCTGCACTTTGGCGGCGGAAAAATATTCATTAAACTCATTAAATAACTTGACAAATTTATTCCGCTCTGAAGTATCGTCAGGAAGTTTGCTAAAATTTTCAATTTTTGCGCCGTTAAACAAATCGGAAATTTGGGCAAAAAGCCTGTTCATCCCCTCAATATTTTCGGGGAGCTTCTGAACAAAGAGGGCAAGTGGCTTGTTTCCGGAATACAGAGCCACGGCAGCCTCAATATTTTTCTCCATAGTATGCGGGTAACGATAATATTTAATAGTTCCAAACGGTTTGTCCGGCCCAAAAAGACGATTGGTACGGGAAAACGCCTGAATAATATTTTCATATTGGAGCAGTTTATCCAGATAAAGCGTATTGACCCATTTGGAGTCAAATCCCGTCAACATCTGATCGACCACAATCAAAAGATCGAGCTGTTTTTCAGATTCTCGTCCAATGCGTTCATACGGTTTTTTATGCGCAAGTCTGGAGGCAATATCTTTCTTCATAGCGGCAAAAGTGGGAATACTGAAATGTTGCCCGTAGCGCGCATTATAGTCCTCAACAATTTCTTTCAGCCCGGCCTCCTTGTCGAGAGCCTTTGTGGCATCATCATTATCAATATTAGGGTCAAACAAGGCGGCAATTTTGAGTTTTGTATTGGCCAACTTAAACAGACGATAGTATTCTATAGCTTCCGGAATGGATGATGTAGCAAAAATTGCGTGAAATTTGTTTCCATGGCTGAGCGTTGACCAGTTTTCCAGAATGTCTTCCACAACCTTGTTTTGATGCTCAGGGGTTTGATACTGGGTATGAGGAATATAGTCCTCAATCCCCTTGCAGCGCTTCCCCGTGGCATCGGTATGCCCTGCCATGGGCATATTCATGTACTTATAGAAAATTTTTTCCTTTTTAGGGTCGGAGTGTACCTCTTCCTCATCTGAGGCTTTGGCCTGTTCCAAAGCAACAGCCTTCCGAACATCCTGATCTCTATAGGTCGCTACTTTATAAGGGTCAAACCCAAGTACATTTTTGTCGCGTATCCCGTCAGCAATACTGTACCGGTGCAACTCATTGCCGAATACAGTAGCTGTCGTACTTTTTTTCTTCTGATTTTCTTCGTGAATCGGCGTTCCGGTAAAACCAAAGAACATGGCCAGAGGGAATGTTTCCTTGATAATCAGCAGCATCTCCCCAAATGTGGAGCGATGACATTCATCCACAATAAAAACAATGCGCTTGGATCGCATTTTTTCCAAGTCCGCAGCATTCAGACCATATTCACCCTCATTCTTGATATTGCTCATTTTCTGGATGGACGTGACAATCAGGGTATCGGCCGGATCATTGCTTTTCAGTTTACCGGCAAGCACACTGGTGTTTTCCGTTGCCTGCACATCTTCATTCTCTTCAGCGAATCCCCGATATTCCTTTAAGCTCTGAGTTCCAAGTTCAATACGGTCCATCAGAAAAACAACCTTGTCGGCATCCTTGGAGGAAGCGATCAACTGGGCGGACTTGAAGGAAGTCATGGTCTTGCCGGAGCCTGTGGTATGCCAGACAAAACCACCGCGCTGATTTTCGCCCAAATTTTCAGCTTCCCAGCGAGCTTTGCCCACCTTGTCGGAAATGGCATTGGCAGCTTGGTATTGATAACTCCGCATCACCTTCAATATGCCGTCCGAATCATCGGCCACGGTGTAAAAGCCAATAAGCTGATGAGCCATAGGGATGGAAAGCAGGTCGCGTGTAAATTTATCCCATATATTGATTGGTTCGTTATGGAAATCCGCCCAGTGAAAATAATAATCAGGGTTGAATTTACCCTCCGGGCCGGGATTGGCAAAATAGAGAGCTTCTTCAGGATTCATGGCCACAAAAATCTGTACCAGCGAGAACAAACCGGTAAAGCAGCCCTCGGCGGCGTATTTTTGGATCTGGTTGCAAGCCTGGCTGACAGGAACGCCGCTTCTTTTCAATTCAATATGGATGACCGGCATGCCGTTGATCAGCAGCAGCATATCACCCCGGCGGTCATTGAGAAGTTTTGATTTGACGGAAAAGCGGGGCTGCCGGGCGATCTGATAGCGGCTCTGCCCAGCGGCTATTTCTTTGCGGTTATAAATTTTCAGGGAAATCTCTTTGCCAAAATGCAGCGTATCCTCAGGATTATCGCGCGTAATCTGGACACTGCCGCCATTGATGAAACCATTAAGCCTGAGTGGTGTTTTGAGTTCTTTCACCTGCTCCAGAACCTGTTGCATCTCTCCCTTTGTCAGCGGAAAATCATTGAGACGATCTATACCTCTGTTATTTTCAAACAGAATATTGGCCCAGTTCTGCAACAGTTTGGTTTCATCATAATTTTCCAGAACCGAGTCCTCCCACCCGACCGTAGGCAGCATGGCAACAAGCGCATCCTCAAAATCTTTTTCATTGCGAAATTTCATGCTTTCCTCGCGTCAATTACGACTCAGGTCTTCTGTACGGAAAATATGATAACCTTCATAGTGGTAGCTTGCGTCTATACCCTTCATATAGACGGTCCGGTCATTGACCTGATCGGTCAATGCCTTTTTCAAAAGATCCTTGATTTCAGCATCATTGACAGGACTGCGTTCCATTGCCTGCAAATAGGCTTCCCGGTCTATTCCGCTCCAGTCCACTACCACGCCCAATTCCTTTTTCAGCATGGCGTCCAGCCAGATGCGGGCACTGCGGCCATTGCCTTCCCGAAAGGGGTGAGCCACATTCATTTCCACATATTTTTCCACGATTTCATCAAAGCCGCCTTGCGGCATACGATCTATACGCCGCAAGGCGTCCGCCAAATAGAGGACGGACGCAAAACGGAATTGCCCCTTGGAGATATTCACATGGCGCATTTGCCCGGCAAAGGGATAAATATCTTCAAACAAGAACTGGTGGATAGCCGCGAGTCCGGCAAAAGTGCCTGTCGGAAGGGTGTCCAGCAGGCCCTGTTCAAAAAGCAGGGCCGCTTTTGCCTTACTCAGTTTCTCCTCAGCGCGGGCAAGTTCCGCCGCCTCGGTCAAACCCAGTTTGTTTTCCAATGTCATACGGCTTCCCCTATACGAACATCTTTTCAAGACAGGCTTTCTTGATATTTTGCAGCAATGCAACCTTACGCTGATGAAGGGTGATAAGGCGGTCGAGCTGGCGGAAGAAGGTGCCGATG
>OHAY01003772.1_pt1 | contig 10042 bp, 8 predicted proteins | sample 1577191 | NCBI WGS metagenome assembly OHAY01 (sample SAMEA3541504, study PRJEB24748) | human gut metagenome | biome: human gut; feature: human-associated habitat; material: faeces | place: China | collected 2012 | reverse complement strand
GAGAATTCTTTGCTCAGGCATCCGATATAACTGCCGTTTTTATAAATTTCGAATTTAGGAAGAAAAGTAAGTACTTTCTGAACAACCATTCCTACTTCATTTCCATAGGCATCATAAATTACAAGTTTATGTCCCCAGGACAACTGACCTTTTACTACATAAACAGTGTTGCCTGCTTCATCATAGATATCATAGCTGTCAAACCATGAAAACAGCCTTTGTTTAAATAATAGCTTCATAACTTTTCACCGCTCTCTCCAACAGACATAATAGGTTCTTTATAAGTACCATAATACCATGCCAGAACACATAAAAAATATACTAAATTTCATTTTTCACATTGGAACCTGTTTTTTATCTGTCCGGCTGTTGTATATATGGAGGAATCTTCATACAACTATCGGATTTTGATATGGCTAAAATGCAGTGGCTACAGAATAAAATTTTTTAAAAAGTGATAATACATGCATGATAAAAGGTGCCGCAAAGCGACACCTTTAAATATGTACTGATATTTATTTTTAGTCCAAACTATTCCTCATCCAAAATTGTATCAAGAGCGATAAGTTCTCCCGGTTCAAGTGGTTGAATAATAAACGGTGAATGGCTTACACTTCTTTAAACTTCGGATGCTTGGACAATGCCATTGTCACTGCAAATCCAACAACAAGTGAGATCAGAATTCCGATCATATAATTCAGCATTCCTCCGGACTTGATGCATACGAATCCGATGATTCCTGCTGCTCCCGGGGAGATATTCTGAACATTTGTCAGTGTCACATAAGCACATCCTACAGCAGAACCGAACATTGCTGCATAGAATGGATATTTCATCTTCAAGTTGACTCCGAACATTGCTGGTTCTGTAATACCAAGCAGTGCTGAGATACCGGAAGAAACTGCGATGCTCTTCATCTTCTTATCCTTTGCACAGAACATTGCTGCCAGTGTTGCTCCACCCTGAGCCACATTGTTGCATGCTGCGATTGCAAAGAGGAAAGATCCGCCTGCAGCAATCAGCTGGATATCAACTGGGAGAAGACTGTGGTGCATTCCCGTCATTGTTAATGGTGCATAGATAAATCCGAAAATAAATCCACCGACAACACCTAATGTATCATGGAGCCACAGAATACCATTTGTAATCCAGTCTCCGGCTGTACGCATCACTCCACCTACCACTGTAAATGTAAGGAATGCTGTTACGAGTACGGAAAGTGCAGGTGTCAGGAGGTTGTCCAGATATTCCGGAACTACTTTGTGAAGTTTCTTCTCGATAAATGCAAGGATTGCTGCCGCTGCAAGTACCGGAAGTACAGTTCCCTGATATCCAACCTTCTCAATTGTCAGCGCTCCGATATGCCATACCGGAACCGTTCCCTCTGTAATGGCTGTACCATAAGAATATGCATTCAGAAGATCACCGGATACCATGATCATTCCCATAACTGCTCCAAGATAAGGATTGCCACCGAACATCTTTGTTGCTGAGAACCCTACAAGGATTGGCAGGAATGCATATGCTGCACTTGCAAATGTGTTGATCATAGATGCAAGATCTGCAATATTCGGATATACTTCAACAAGTGACTTTCCTGAGACAAAAAGTCCTTCTGCTGTCAGAACATTGTTCAGACCCATCAGAAGACCGCTGGCAACCAGTGCCGGAATAATCGGTACGAATACATCCGCCAGCATCTTTACCAGTTTCTGTAACGGATTCATCTTCTGGTCAGCAGCCTTTTTCACTTCATTTTTTGTACTTTCTTTGATGTCTGCATACTGAATAAAATATTTGTATACTTCATCTACTGTACCACTTCCGATGATGATCTGGAACTGACCGCCTGTGGAAAACTGTCCTTTTACAAGCTCTGTCTTGAGAATTCCATCTACATCTGCTTTGCTCTCATCTTTTAATACCAGACGTAATCTGGTTGCGCAGTGAGCCGCGCTGATTACATTTTCTTTTCCGCCTACCAGACGCAGAAGTTCACTTGCTGCATTCTGGTAACTCTGCTCTTTACTCATTCTAACTCCTCCTGTAACTTCATTTCTTTTCTATCTCAATCAGGATTTTCTTAGTACCATCGTTGTACTTGAAAAGTCCTGTCTGATTCTTGGTATTCTGATTCCTGCATACATCAGTTCATCCCCGCCATACTCCTGCCCGGTCTCACAATCTGTGTAAACTGCATCCGGATCCAGTCCTTTTAAGCGAATTACCGGAACCCTGTAGGCTGAGCGTGCAAGGATCTGCACGTGAGTGAAGATGACTTCCATTCCATCTTCTGAAACAATATTCCAGGCACTTTGATTCTCCTGAAATGAATCCGCCAGCCGGTAATAAGTTCCGAACTGTACGGTTCTTCGTCTCCTTTTATATTCTGCAATCTGCTCTCTGACTTCTTCCTTCTCTTCTTTTGAAAGCTTCTTCAGATCCAGTTCATATCCAAGATTGCCTGCTGCCGCCACGGCAAATCTTGTAGCAAGCGGTGTGGTCCGCCCAACCTGATGATTCGGACATGCTGACACATGCGCTCCCATTGTAACTGTCGGAAACAGAAGGCTTGTTCCATGTTGGATCTTCAACCTGCAGACCGCATCTGTATTATCGCTGGTCCATGTCTGTGGCATGTAATAAAGCATTCCTGCATCGAATCTGCCACCTCCACTGGAACAGCTTTCAAACAACACCTGTGGAAAACGTTCTGTCAATGTCTCCATTACCCGGTAAAGTCCAAGCACATATCTGTGTGAAAGTTCATTCTGATTTTTCCTGTCAAGATAAGCACTTCCAAGATCCGTCAGATGCCGGTTCATATCCCATTTCACATAACTGATATTTCCCGGTACCAACACCTTACTGACTGCATCGATCAGATATTCGCAAACTGCCGGATTCGACAGATCCAGTACCAGCTGATGTCGGCTGAGTATTGGTTCGTAGAGTGAACTTCGGATCACCCAGTCTGGATGCTCTCTGTAAAGGTCACTTTCCCTTGAAATCATCTCCGGTTCAAACCAGATTCCGAAATCAATCCCCTTCTGTTTCACCTTTTTGGCCAGGCTCTGCAGGCCATCCGGAAATTTCTTCTTATCTTCCGTCCAGTCCCCCAAGGAAGTCGTATCTGTATTTCTTCCCTTGAACCAGCCATCATCCATCACCAGAAGTTCGATTCCAAGTTCCGCTGCTTCTTCCGCTAGCGTCAGCATTTTCTCTTCATTGATCTCAAAATACATACCTTCCCAACTATTCAATAGAACTGGCCGTTCCCGGTCTCTGTACCATCCCCGGCAGACGCGCGTTCTGTATAACTTATGAAATGTATTCGACATTCCGGAAAGTCCATTTACACTATAGACCAGTACAGCCTCCGGTGTGCAAAAGCTTGTTCCCGGTGCAAGCTGCCATCCAAACTGATACGGATTAATTCCAAGCTGTACCCTGATTGTTCCATACTGTCCACACTGAACACATCCATAGAAGTTTCCACTGTAAATCAGGTTTACTCCAAGCACTTCCCCTTGCTCTTCCGTAGTCCCGGGACTTAACAATCCGATAAATGGGGTTGCCTGTGGGCTGCTCGTTCCACGACTGCTTTCAATCGTGACTGAATCCGCACACAATGGACGTCGATACACGTTTTTCTCTTCTGTATGTGCACCGGATAATGTCAGTACATCATATTCCTGTGTTGGAAGATCCATGTTCATGCTTAAGAATCGACAGATTTCTATCGGTTCTGTTCCGTCATTGATCCATTTTGCGAATCGTGTGACCACTGCATCTTCATAGATGGTGTAATATAACAGAATTCTCTGATTTCTCACCTTATCCTGAAGCGTAATCTCCAGTGTCATTGCCTCGGTGTCCGCATCAGTATAGACATGTGGCAGGCCATCCGGAGCGATCTTTCCCCTCAGAATGCGATAGCCGTTATAGAAAAATCTTGCGTTTTTATCTCCATTTCTATCTTCTAGTTCGTAAGCCGGACTTCGGAAGTCCCCCTGTCCGGACTCCGGAAATTCCCTCAACTGTGTATCCAGAGAAAATGTCCTGTCTTCCGCTATCGGATTCGCACAGAATCCACGGTCGTAATAATAATCCTTGATGCAGCTGTGCCATCTCTTTATTCTTTTTCCGTAGTAACAATGCTTTAAATATCGTTGTTTTTCTACTTGAATCACATAACTGATCTTATCGTTGTATAGATGAAAAACCTGCTGTTCTTCCTCAAAACTGATCTGCATTCTATTCCTCCACTCTCTCATTCTGCTTCATTTCATCGCTTGACTAAATGCATTATAACTTCCATCTCTTTTCACTTTCAATGGTAATGCAGATTAGTGAATGGTAATTTCTTGCTATTTTTTATTGATTGCTATATTATAATATCAGATATAAAAACCCAAAACTAAGATTTCTACAGATTGTTTCGTGTTGCGCCCTGCAATCTTCATTTATTTTGAAAGGAGTACTTTTTATGACAAACACAAAATCATCTGCTCAACCGCCTTTTGATTCCGTCGGTTTTCATATAACCTCTGCGCTTCCCCTCCAGACACTTCGTGGAATCGGCATGCATCACATCACTTCCCATGACTATCATTGGGATAACCGAGTCCGCAAAAACTCTTATGTATTACTTCAGTACACGATTTCAGGAAAAGGAAGTTTCCAGACACCAGACCATACCTATCCTCAACAGGCGGGTGATCTCTTCCTTGTTCAAGTACCCGGAGACAGCCAATACTCATTACCCGATGATTCGGAATGCTGGGATGTTCTTTATCTAGAATTTTCCTCCGAGTGTCTCCCTCTTCTCTACCACATTCATCAATCCTGTGGACCTGCTTTCCACCTGGAAGCATCCAGTACTTTACCTGAACAGATGAAACAGCTCTATGCTGATGCGATTTCCAATCAGTTAGCATCGGTATTTGATAATTCCAAAGCGGCCTACGCTTTTCTTTTAGATCTGGCAGATTATGCATTGGAACACCCGGCACTTTCTTCACCTCGTGTTACACTGGCCAAGAATTATCTGGATTCCAATTATTACAACACGGATCTGAACCTTGACGAAGTCGCTGATGCCATCGGGCTGTCCAAGTATCATCTTTGCAGAGAATTCAACCATCTCTATGGAATCTCGCCCGGAAAATATCTGGCGAATCTGCGTCTTCAGAAATCCTGTGCGCTTCTTTTACAGAACCGCCAGCACACGATTGCCGAAATCGCCTCCATGGTCGGATTTTCAAATGATAATTATTTTTGTAAGGTCTTTCGAAAAGCTTTCGGAACTACACCAACTCAATATCGGCTTCAAAATCAGAACTATGATCTTGTCCGCGTTCTCCATGATTCGCATCCCAGGATTCCATCTGATAAATAACCGCCTCATATGGTCTGAGTTCTGTAATTTTTTCCGCGGCAGGCGTATCTGCATAATTACTAAGCATGACCTGCCCGGCTCTCTTACACTGTAACTTTCTTGTCTTCTCATGAAAATTACAGACAATCAGCCATTTTTCCTCCTCCAGCGTTCTTGTATAGATATAAAGGTCTTCATCCTCCGGGAACAGCAGTTGATAAGTTCCGTATACCATAACTTCATGTTCTTTCCGAAGCTGAATCAATTTCTGATAATGATAGAAAACAGACTCTGGATCCGCTAATGCCTGTTCTACATTGATTTCCTTATAATTTGGATTGACTCTGTACCATGGAATTCCTTCTGTAAATCCTGCATTCTTTTCGGCATTCCACTGCATCGGTGTCCTTGCATTATCCCTCGCCTTCGCCCGGATTGCATACATGGTCTCTTCCTCTGTAAATCCCGCTTTCAGGCGTTCTTGATAAATGTTCTGTGTCTCAATATCAGGGAATTCATCAATCGTCTGAAATGGAACATTCGTCATTCCAATCTCTTCCCCCTGATAGATATACGGTGTCCCCTTCATTCCATGAAGCAGTGTCGCAAGCATTTTTGCAGACAGGACACGATAGTCTCCGTCATTTCCCCAACGGGAAACGATTCTTGGGAGATCATGATTATTCCAAAATAAACTGTTCCATCCATGACCTTCTAACTCTGTCTGCCATTTGCTGAAAACACACTTCAGATCCGGCAGATAAAGTGGTTTCAAATCCCATCTTTGTCCACCCGGTTTCTTATCCAGCTGAATCTGTTCAAACTGGAAGATCATACTAAGTTCTTTTCTTGCCGGATCAGTATATAATCTTCCGATCTCCGGGGTCGCCCCCCAGCACTCACCAACCGTCATGCTGTCCCTGTGACCAAAGGTCGCTTCGTTCATCTCTTGCAGGTATTTATGAAGCCTCGGCCCATTCTCTTTGATCTTCTGATCCGGTATCTTTCCAATCAGATCAATCACATCCATACGGAAACCTGCAATCCCCTGATCCAGCCACCAGTTCATCATGTCATAAATTTTCTGCCGCAGCTTCGGATTCTCCCAGTTCAGATCTGGCTGTTTCTTGCTGTAAAAATGCAGATAATACTCATCCGTCTCCGGCGAATACTCCCATGCACTTCCACCGAAATTTGACATCAGATCATTCGGTGGCTGTCCATCTTCACCTTTCCTCCAGACGTAGTAGTCCCGATATGGATTATCCAGGCTTTTCTTTGCTTCTATGAACCATGGATGTTCATCTGATGTATGGTTCACTACCAGATCCATAATGATTTTAATATCATTATCTTGACATTTTTGTATCAATATCTTCATATCTTCCATTGTTCCAAACTCCGGGTAAACCGTACGGTAATCAGAGATATCATATCCATTGTCATCCTGCGGCGACTGATAGATTGGACAGATCCAGAGTACATTGACTCCCAGTTTTTTCAGATATTCAATTTTCCCTGTAATTCCTGGAATATCCCCCATTCCATCCCCATTGCTGTCCGCAAAACTCCGAGGATATATCTGATAAACGACACTGCTCTGCCACCATTTCTTCTCCATCTTATGTCCCCTTCTTGCTTTTTCTATTCGAACCAAGTATAATACAAAAAATAAAAAGATACTTTCATTATTTTATCAAAAAATAACACAATATTATGCACCAGTTCAGCCATGCGGCTGTATAAGGACAGACTATCGTTATAAGCTCGCTTATATAAAATAATCTGTTCTTATGCAGACATAGGGCAGACGCCCCTAAGCGAGGATTCGTCACGCAGTGTCGAATTCGAGCTGCATGGCTGAACTGTTTCACTATAAGAAAGGAGATCACTCATGTCACGTTCCTTAAAAGAGACAAATTTTCACGGAACCCCTATGTTCCCCTTACAGATTTATTCTCATAAAGATAAGAACGGTTTCTATTCCGTTACTGCCCACTGGCATGAGGAACTGGAATTTCTCTATATTGAGGAAGGAACTATGCACGGAATCATTTCCGGAACCCCTTATGAAATGAAAGCCGGTGAGTTCTATTTCATCAACTCTGGTGAACTGCATGAACTAAGCGCACACAACCATTCCCTGCATCATGCAATCGTTTTCGAGCCTCAATTACTTAATTTTGATTTGTATGATGCCTGTCAGCACAATTTCATCCAGCCAATCACACAGAAGAAACTACTCTTCCCAAACAACATCTCCAATGCCCTCAGTCAGAAAGAACAAGAAAGTCTCCGACAGCTTTTTCTTGAATTGATCTGTAATTACCACTACCCGGAACAATGTGCACTTCTCAAAATTAAGATCTGTCTTCTACAGATTTTGGAACTCTGTTTCCGCACAGAAATTCTTATACAGAACCAGACTACCGGAAAGCAGCTCTCCTCCATGAATCAGCTGAAGGAAGTGCTTGATTTTATCCGGTCACATTACGCCGAAGAAATTACATTAAAAGAACTTGCTGACATTGCCTGCATGAGCCCGACCTATTTCTGCAGATATTTCCATCAGGAGATGGGAAAAACACCGTTCGCCTTCCTGAATGAATACCGCATCAAAAAAGCTGCCATCCTTTTGGATGACAGCTCACTGTCTGTTTCTGATATTGCCATTAACTGTGGATTTGACAACATCAGCTATTTCATTCGTAAGTTCAAAGAATACCAGGGAATCACCCCCAAAAAATACAGAAGCCGGAAGATGCCAGAATAATATTTCTTTATTTGAGAAAAATTCAGCAAATAAGTAGCAAGTACAACATTATAGGGATCTTTAAAAGACAAAGATGACCCAGTAAGTGGATGTAATTAAAGAAATAGTATGATATCATGTGAATAACAATCGGAATTGATAAAGGAGCATCTGCATGAAATGATTATTATGTTCGCACTTTTCAAGTGTAGGAAATTTGATAAAAAAAGAAATTCAAAAAAGGACTAATTTTTATGAATAATGTAAAAGAGAGAATCAAAATATTTTCAGGAGCGCAGCTTAAATACATCGCTTTTCTATCCATGCTTATCGATCACACAAACAAAGCGTTAATCTATCCGAATTTGGATGGAGGAGCATTGAATCGGTTGAGTGACTTTTTTGATATTTTAGGAAGAATCGCATTTCCAATATTCATCTTCCTTCTCGTGGAAGGCTATTTCCACACAAAGAATAAATGGAAGTATTTCATTACACTTCTTGTATTTGGAGTCATATCAGAAATTCCTTTTGATATGTGTACAACAGCTACATTTTTTGAAGCCAACTGGAACAATATTATGTTTACGTTAGCCTTGGTGCTTGCCATGATCTGGCTGATTGATGTACTCAAGGAAAGGATGGCAGCATTGTCGAAAGCTTTATGGTATTTCGTATCATTTCTCATTGTGGCAGTATTGTGCTTTGCTGCAATGAATCTAGGATTAGATTATGAACACCATGCGGTGCTGATCGGATATTTCTATTATATTTTTCATGACCGACAGGCACTTGCGATTCCATTTTCCTATCTTTCCATGTTCAAAGAACCATGGGCTTTGCTTGGATTTGGCCTGACACTTACTTATAATGGAGAACGTGGAAAACAGAATAAGTGGTTTAATTATCTTTTTTATCCAGTACATTTGCTGATTTTAGGAATTATAAGAATGTGTCTTAAGATTTGAATATGAAATTTTAAAAAGGACTTTTCTTTTAAAATGAACGAAAAGTCCTCTTTTTCCGTAGAGACTGTTATTTCACAGCCTCTTTTCATAACACGCCTTTCACTTATAAAAAACAAGACATTTTAATATTTCTGATATCGGGCTGATCCGAAAGCGATCATCATAACAAAAATCGGCTCAAGGAAAATCAGTCCGATCGTAAACCCAAGTCCTTTTCCGAAGCTTTTCGCCAGATTCACACAATAAAACACAGACAAAACGATCGTTACCAGTCCGCACAGACCTCCCAGAAATCCCGAAAACGACCAGAAATCTCCGCCTGAAATACTGGAAAATATACTTTCCAACACTGTAAATATGAAATAAATCCAAAACATATTCGGAGTCCACGCGATCTTATAAGCCGTATATGTATTATATACCGGAATTATAGACTTCCAACCGGCCTCTCCCGCTTTCATAAACATCAGCCAGTTTGCGAGAATCGTCAACGCAAACCAGATTAATGCCGCAGCGCCATAGACCACTCCTCCGATCGCGAGAAATAGCATAGAAAATATTGCCCAAGCCATATCGAAACCTCCTGTTTTCCTGTCCGGATCGCTTCCATGAGATACTTTCAGGAAGCGTTATCCATAAATTTATTCCCATTATACTTCTTTACAATCAAAACTACAAGAGAACATTTTTTCTATTTTAAAGCGCTTTACGAAAAATCTTTCAAGCCATCCAGTTTTTTTCTCACTTCTTCCATTTTTACAGAAAACTCTTCATAAAATCCGTTTTCATCATCAGCCCGATATGGCGCCTCAAAAAAGCTCCTCAGCACATATAGAGTCAATATATTTCTGTTTTTATCATCCAGCCCGAAGATCGCATTTTCACAATCTTTCAGAAATCCATGCCACTTCCATATATAGTCCTCATACGCTTTCAAGTTTG
>OHAY01003768.1_pt1 | contig 10056 bp, 11 predicted proteins | sample 1577191 | NCBI WGS metagenome assembly OHAY01 (sample SAMEA3541504, study PRJEB24748) | human gut metagenome | biome: human gut; feature: human-associated habitat; material: faeces | place: China | collected 2012 | reverse complement strand
TGATACAGTATCTTTTCGGGCGTGGTATTGACTATCAGCTCATACAGGAGTGTATCTCAGACGGCACGCTTTATGAGAGTGTCGATTATCACAATGCTGTTTTTATCGGCAAAGACGAAGGCGGAACACCGAAATATGCCGCCCTGCGAAGCACTCTCGGCAGCACTTTCAAGCAGGACGCATCGGGCAGCGACAAGCGGTATTCGTTCCGACTTCTGGCAAGAGAGCCTGCGGATACCGTGCATTTATTTGAAGCCGCCATTGATTTGCTGTCCTATGCCACTTATCTGAAATGCGAGGGCAAGGACTACAAATCGGAAAGTCTGCTTTCTCTTTCGGGTGTGTATCAGCCAAAGAAAGAGATGAAGGACAGCAAAATTCCCATAGCCCTCACAACTTTTTTGAGTGCCAATCCACAAATTAAGACCATTGTTCTGCATCTGGATAATGACAAGGTAGGCAGGATTTGTACCGCTACTTTGAAGGAACTGTTGCAGAAAGACTACAAAATCGTTGATAATCCACCGCCTGTCGGCAAGGACTTCAACGATTTTTTGTTGTCCTATCTGGAAATTGCAAGACCTATGCCTAAGCGTGAAAGGAGTGATGCTCGTTGATTGTGTAACGCTTTTTTGCTCCGAGAACAACCGAAAATAAATCAAATTTTATTACTGAAAGCGAGGAATGAACCATTGAAAAAGTATGATGTAACCCTTACTGCCCATTACCGAAAGACCGTTTCCGTCTGTGCGGAAAGCCCTGAACAGGCAAAGGAAAAGACAAAAATTATCCTGTTCGATACCGACCTTATCAACTTTACCGATGCTGATTTTGTCTGCGGCGAAGCCGATATTACCGAGCAGAGCGAGGACGGTCTTGACGGTGCGGGCGAGAATACACTACAGGAAAATGAGGATTGTTCGGACTGTCCGTACTTCTGCCCCGTGTGCGGTGAGTGTATGTATGAGGAGGACTGCGAAGAATGAGATATCTTACCAAGCACTGAATTTGGTTAGCCAAATTCGCTTGTTAGGGGGGCAGCCCCTAATACCCCGTGAGAACAGAAAGGAGTTCAAGAATGAGTGAGTTCTTATTTTTCATTATCGGCACAATGCTCGGCGGTCTGTTCGGCGTTGTGTGTATGTGCTGCTTGCAGATAAACAGACTTTCCGAGAGAAAGGAAGAGGACAATGAGAAAAAGAAATGTGCAGATACTTTTCCGTCTGACTGAGGAGGAAGCCGAACACCTTAATGAGCTTGTGCGGAAATCGGGTCGCTCAAAAGAAGCCTTTTTAAGAGAAATGGTAAGGGGCTATCAGCTCTGCGAAAAGCCCGACCCAGAGTTCTATAAAATGATGCGTGAGCTGTCCGCTATTGGCAACCGTATCAATCAGCTTGCGGTTAAGGCAAACGCCCTCGGCTTTGTGGATACCCCGATGCTCCGTGAGGAAGCAAGGAAGTGGCACGAATCAGCGAGGAATTGTGGCAAAAGGTTCACGCAAAGCGTATGGCAACAGGAATTAAACAGCCATCCAAAATCGGTAAGGATAGGTCACACCTTTTGACGGGGATATTAAAGTGTCCCCTTTGTGGAAGTTCAATGTATACGAACAAACACGCTTGGACAAATAAAGACGGCACATACAAAGAGGTTTACTATTATATTTGTGGTAGAAATAAGCAGGAGCGAGGACATCATTGTGATTACAAGGCATCGCTTAGAAAAACAGACATTGAACCACTTGTAATTGAAGCTGTTAAAGAACTGGTAAGTGATAAATATTTTGCAAAAGAGATAGAAAAGCGTATTGGCGTACAGACCGATACCACTGCTATTGATAAGGAACTTGCCAATTATGAGAGCAAGCTGAAAGAAGTAGATTTGAATAAAGCCCGTCTGGAGCGAGAGATTGATAATCTGCCTATTGCTGCTCGTTTCAGAGAAAGAAAAATCCACGACATGACATTAAGGCTTGATGGATTGTATGATACGATTGTCGAGTTGGAAGAACGGATTGAAGATGCAAAGCTGAGAAAAAGTTCTATCGAAATGGAAACAATCACTCTGGACAATATTTACAAGCTTATGCTGAATTTCGGAAAGCTCTATGATATAATAAGTGACGAGGAAAAGAAAAGCCTTATTACTTATCTCATAAAAGAAATTCAGATATATCCAAATGGGGAGTCAGAGCAGCCTTTGAAGTCAATAGAGTTTAATTTCCCAATATATCGGGATGGTCAAGAGGTAAGGCGGCTCTTGTGGGAAAAAGGTAATACCGTTGAGACAGTTGTCTTGCTTTCCAAGGGTATAATCGACTCTCAGAAAGTAAAGGTTGAAATGTCTCTCGTAGATATGGATATGTCCAGATTTAAGAAGGGAGCCACATATGAAGCGATTAAGGACTATGTGAAGGAACAGACCAGATACAAGGTATCAAGTCTGTATATTGCGCAGGTAAAGGCAAAGCATGGACTTGATATGAGGGAAAATTTCAATCTTCCGAAGAGTGAAGATGCTAGGCAGCCAAAGTGCCCGGCTGAGAAGGAGAAGGCAATTGAGGATGCTTTGAGACATTTTCAGATGATATAAGAGTACAAATGCTATTGATAGGACATCAACCATAGAGGGTTGGTGTCTTTTTTTGAGAAATCTAAAACATAGACTATCTTTTTTGCGTAGTCAGTTGTTATACATATTAGAATGGAATAAACGTTTATACATTACTGAAATGGGAAAGGAGGGCAACTTGAATGATTTTCTTTTAATCCTACAAATGAAACAGGGCAACGAAAAGGCTTTTGATAAATTTGTACGGAAATATTATGCAGAAATTCTATCCTATTGCAGATATCATTGTTTGGATCAGGCAGAAGCAGAAGATCTCACACAGGAAACCTTCCTTCGATTTATGGAAAATATTGCATCTTATCAGCATAGTGGGAAAGCAAAGAATTATCTGTATGTGATAGCAGGTAATTTATGTAAGAACTACGCAAAGAAATGGAAGGCAGAGAGTGTAGAGCAGGAAATATTGAAAAGAGAGCTGGTTTCGGATGGCGGCATTCAAAGGAAAGAAAAACGAATGGATGTGGAACAGGCACTTGGCAGGTTAACCCCAGAGTTAAGAGAAGTGATACTGTTAATTTATTTTGGAGACTGTAAGCTAAAAGAGGTAGCTGATATCTTACAAATTGGCTTGCCGCTGGTTAAGTACCGACATAAAAGAGCAAAAGAAGAATTAAAAAAACTTTTGGGAGAGGAGGACTCTGATGAATTTGGAAAAGATGATACAAAACTATAAAACGGAAACAAAAGTTATTCCAAGAGAAGAAAAGATTCTGGAAACGATTCAAAAATCGAAGGAAGTTATGATGGAAGTTCAGTCTGAATATACGATGAGCTATGGAGAGTTTTTATTTTCTCAATTTCGGCTGATCCGAAAGAGATGGTGGATGTTGCAGGCAGCATTACTGATAGTGACATTTTTTCTCATGAATTATCTGGATGATAGCGAATATTTGATGAGAACACTGGGAACTTCCTCTGTCCTTTTTATCGTTATGATCATTCCGGAATTTTGGAGAAACAAAGAAAGTGATTCCTTACAGATTGAGGCAGCGTGCCTATATTCCCTCAGACAGATCTATTCCACACGAGTATTTTTGATAGGAGTGACGGATGTATTTATGATAACGCTATTTATGTTCGTTTGCTGTGTGGGTATGAGAATGCAGTTTATGGATATTTTGGTGCAGTTTTTGTTCCCAATGGTCGTTGCTGCCGGAATCTGCTTTGCTATGTTAAACAGCAGCGCTTTGAATGAGGCAGCATCCATGCTCGGTTGCTTTTTGTGGAGTGTGATCTGGTGGATGGTTACAATGAATGATTTTATTTATGCTAAGATTACATTTCCTGTATGGAGTATCTTATTTGGATTAGCAAGCTGTTTCCTGATTGGTGCTGTGTATAAGGCAATACATGACTGCAATCGCTTATGTTGGACAATGGAGGGAAAACTATATGAAACTACAAATGGTTAATGTTACAAGAAAGTTTGGGGACTTTCGGGCAGTAGAGAACTTAAACCTGACGATAGAGAATGGAGTATATGGACTTTTAGGTGTGAATGGTGCAGGCAAGACAACGCTTATGCGAATGATCTGTACCCTTTTGACACAGACAAGCGGACAGATTCTGTGCGATGGAAAGGATATTTTCAAAATGGATGGAGAATATCGAAATTTGCTTGGATACTTACCTCAGGAGTTCGGATTCTATCCGGATTTCACAGTAAAAGACTATTTACTGTATATTGCCAGCTTAAAGGGAATTCGCCCTATGGTTGCTGGTAAACGGGTAAAGGACTTGCTTGCACAGGTTGGACTTACAAAGTCAGCAAATAAGAAGATGAAGAAGCTGTCCGGCGGAATGAAACGTAGAGCAGGAATTGCCCAGGCAATGCTAAACAATCCAAAAATTCTTATTCTGGATGAGCCTACGGCTGGACTTGATCCAACGGAAAGGGTGCGTTTTAGGAATCTGATCAGTGAGCTCTCAGAGGATCGGATTGTTATTTTATCGACGCATATTGTTTCAGATGTAGAGTATATTGCCAATGAAATCTGGCTGATGAAGGATGGACAGATTATGCAGCAGGGAAATCTGGATAAGACAATTGCTTCTATGCGTGAAAAGGTATATGCGTGTGAAGTATCACAGGCAGATGCAACAAAGATGATGAAAGAATTTAAGGTGTCTAATATGAAAGCGGAAAGGGGAATGGTGAACCTTCGTATTATTGCCAGTGAGCCACCGATTGCTGGAGCATCTGTGGTGGAGCCGACATTGGAGGATGTGTTCTTATATTATTTCGGTGAAAAGGGTGGTGAGATGGAATGATTAGATATGAGATTAAGAAAATCTTTTCTAAGAGCCTCAGTAAAGTATCATTGGTCGTGTTGTTATTTTCACTTTTGATATCCTGCTATTTCGCAATCACGAATGTCAGTTTTTTGGATGAGCAGGGCAAATCTCATACAGGAATCGAAGCGGTAAGGCGTCTGCGGGAAGAAAAGCAGAAGTGGGAAGGTGTTTTAGATGAAGCAGCATTACAAGCGGTTATGGATGAATATAAAAAAATCAGTGAAGAATATCCAATTCGCCATGGAGATGATTCTGCTAACTTATTGCATGATTCCAAGGTACAAGGGTTTTCAGAAATCAAGGACATAATCAATATGGGATTTTGCGAATTTAGAGACTTTAATTATTATCGTATTGATTCCTTATCGAAAGAAGAAGTGGGACAGCTCTATGAGAACCGTGGAAAGAGTTTGGAAAAATGGTTGAACTCCGAAGATGCTGATGGTTTATTCGATGAAAACGAGAAAGCATTTTTGATAGAGCAGTACCGTGAGATGAAAGCACCTTTATACTATGAGGACTACGATGGCTGGAAATCAGCACTGAGTTACGCTCAGACGATTATTATGCTCATTATGCTTGTGTCAGCATTCTTGGTGTCAGGTATCTTTTCCAATGAATTTAGTTGGAAATCAGATTCCATATTTTTCTCAACAAAATACGGAAGGGATAGGGGAACGAGAGCAAAGATCATGGCAGGATTTATCGTGGTATCAGTTATTTACTTTATTGTAATATCACTGTATTCACTTGTGGTATTGGGATGTCTTGGATCGCAAGGTGGAAATGTCATGATACAGACAGGCTTCTGGCATTGGAAATCTTTTTACAATATTACCTATATGCAGTTGTATTTGCTCACGGTAGTTGCCGGATATATTGGAACCGTATTTTGCCTGTTTCTGTCTATGCTTGTGTCAGCAAAGACGCATACAGCAGTTGTTGCGGTTACAATACCTTTTGCAATCCTGTTTTTACCACTGTTTGTATCAAATTTCGATTTCTTATCGGGAATATTGGGTGTGTTCCCAGATCGCTTGCTACAGATCAATGAGATTATCAATACATTTGATTTATATCATATTGGCGGTAATATTGTCGGCTCGATACCAATCATGCTGGTCATTTATCCAATCCTAAGTATTTTGATGGTTCCGCTTATGTATCATGTCTATCATAAAACGGAGATTAAGTAGATGAAAAGGAAAAAGAGCTTTCTGAAAAAGATAACTCTGTTGTTCGTTCTTTTCTTTCTTATTCATGTAGGACATACATTTGTAACCAATGATGCGGTCGGGCTACCGGAAAAGTTACAAGATTTTGGGACTATAAAACAGGAAGAACATCCCATTGCAAGTGATAAGTATGGATGGGAATTGGTGTTGGTAAATCGGGATAATTATATTCCAGATGATTATGAAATGGATCTCATGGAATTGAGTAATGGTCAGAAAATAGATTCAAGAATCTATCCATACTTGCAGGAAATGTTTGATGATGCGAGAAATGCAGGTGTATATCCGTTTGTTAGAGATGGTTACAGAACAGCAGAGGAGCAGCAACAGATTTTAGATGACAAGATAGCCGCATATCGAAGTGAAGGTTATACAAAACACATGGCAGAGGAAACAGCAATGGAATGGGTAGCATTACCGGGGACAAGCGAGCATCAGCTTGGACTTGCGGTAGATATCAATGCAGATACTTCTAAATGTTCTCGTGATGATGTTTATAACTGGTTACTGGAGAATTCATACAAATACGGATTTATTCAAAGATATCCGTCCGGAAAGACAAGCATTACAGGAGTTGCTAATGAACCGTGGCATTATCGCTATGTGGGAAAAGAAGCAGCAGAGGAGATTCATCAGAGTGGATTGTGCTTGGAAGAATATGTGGAAAATCTTAAATAGAATAAAAATTTTAAATATTCTATTGACTCCTACGTTGCGTAATAGTTTAAAGTAAGGTTACCAAGTGAAAGAGAGGAATCCGCTATGATGACAATACATGAAGTAAGCAAACTTGCAGGGGTGAGTATACGCACCTTGCAGTATTATGACAAAATTGACCTGTTGCATCCGTCAGGACATTCAGATGCAGGATACAGGCTGTATGACGATACAGACCTGGAGAGGTTACAGCACATTTTACTTTTTCGTGAACTGGAATTTCATTTAAAAGACATAAAGGCGATTCTTAACAGTCCAGATTTCGATAGAGAAAAAGCATTGGAGCAACAGATCGAGTTGCTTAAGCTTAAGAAAGAACATATTGATAATCTTATGAACTTTGCACTTGGAATAAAATTGTTAGGAGTGAAGAACATGGATTTTAAAGCGTTTGATCGAAGTAAATTGGATGAATATTCTAAACAGGCAAAGGAACTGTATAGTAACACCCCAGAGTATAATGAGATGGAAGAGAAACAGAATAATCGTTCGGCAGATGATGATAAGCTTTTAGCAGATAGATTTATGCTGCTTTTTAAAGAAGCTGGTGGCTTAAAAGAATGTGGCGCAGCATCATCTGAAGCGCAAGATCTTGCTAAGAGAATACAAAATTTTATTACAGAAAATCTGTATACTTGTAGTAACAAGATTCTCAGAGGTCTTGGTAAGATTTACTCAGGTGGTGGTGAAATTACGAAAAATATTGATGAATATGGTGGTGAAGGAACGGCAGAGTTTGTGGCTAGAGCAATTGAAATTTATTGTAAAAAATATGATGAGGAATAAAAGGTTTTGAAAAGCAAAAATTCCCTTTAAAATTGCTCTAAAATGTATTAGAATATAGACAAACATATGTTCTAATATAAAGGAGAAAATAATGGAGAAAAGAAGAGATATCATGTATTCCTACCACAAGGAAAACTGTGAAGATAGATTTGAATTTATGTATGAGCACTACTATTATTACAAAACCGTATTGAGTAGTCGTAAGGCTTGTACAATATATTCCATAGAGAGCTATATGCGTAAGGAACATTGGGATGAGTACTTTAAACTTTACAATGTGCAGAAAAGGGAAGCACTCATTTCGAGAGTTTCGGCTTCTATGGATAGAGGCGAATCAATTGATTATTTGATTTGCGAAGAAGGTCTTCCAGAGAGTATCTTGGAGCATTATAAAGATTATCATGCTATGAAAATTGATTTCCGTATTTTTTCCTGTGCGCTCAAAAGTATTGGTGGTAAGGATGAGGAATTGCTTCGTAGGTATATACTGAAAGAAGTTGATCTAACTGGAATTGCAGAGGAACGGACCATATCCTATGAGACAGCCAAGGGTAAGATCCGGGATATAAAGAAGCTTTTAAAGGAGCGAACGATCTGTTATTTGCAGGATGAAAAGGCGTCTTGAATTTATAGCATACACTTGGACAACACCAAGACAACACATCGAGTACACCATTTGTCTATTTACAAGGGAAAATCTGTGTGATATTGTTAAATTAGTCATAGGTATAACTTGTGAGGAAAAAGACAATATAGAGCAGTAAATCATTGTTGAAAAAGCAGCGGTTTGCTGCTTTTTTTGTACACAAATTTCAATATTTCAAGGAGGATCAGAGTAAATGGAAGAAAAGAAAAACGTACAGATGCATTTCCGAGTAACCGAGGAAGAAAAAGAATGTATCTATCAGAAAATGGAACAGGTAGGGATTAGCAGCATTGGAACTTATCTTCGCAAGATGGCATTAAATGGTTATTGCATCACTATGGATATGAGTAATGTGAAAGAGATGAGAAGGCTTCTGCGTAGCACATCCAACAATATCAATCAGTATGCTAAAAAGCAAATGAGACCGGCAGCATTTATGTGGAGGATGTCGCGAATATTCAGGAAAATCAGCAAAAACTATGGGATCAAATGAAGAATCTCTATGACATTTTATTAAGGATTGCGTAAGGAGGGAGCAGATGGCAGCAACAAGATTGATAGCACTTCATACAAATAAGGGGAAAACAATTAGTCAGTGCATTAGGGATAGAACTGATTATGCCAAGAATGGAGAAAAGACCGAGGACGGTTTTTATATCAGTACTTATGAGTGTGATCAGGAGACAGTCACAGAGGAATTTATGGCGGCGAAGCGAGAATATCTGAGTAAAACTGGCAGGGCGAATGGGAGTGATGTAATTGCATATCAGATCAGGCAATCTTTTAAACCAGGGGAGATTACGCCAGAGGAAGCAAATAAAGTGGGGTATGAGATGGCAATGCGTTTTACGAAGGGAAAGCACATGTTCATTGTGGCAACTCACACAGATAAGGCACATATCCATAATCATATTATATACAATTCCACAGATCTTGAGTGTAAGCATAAGTTCCGGGACTTTTGGTTTTCGGGAATTGCCCTGCAAAGGCTAAGTGACATTATCTGCTTGGAGCATAGTCTGTCCATTATTGAGCGAAAGAAACCAAGTGAACGAGCCAAGTGGAATAAATATCCGAATCGACCGCAGTACAGAGTGGAGATACGAGAAAAGATAGATCAGATCTTTAGCCAAAAGCCGGAGAATTTTGAAAAGTTTCTAAATCTACTAGCGGAGCAGGGGTATGAAATAAAACAGGGAGCGCACACCGCTGTCAAAGGAAATGAGCAAAAGCGATTTATCAGATTGGATTCTCTAGGTGCTGGATATACAGAGAGTGGTATTAGAAAAATAATTTTTGGAGAGATTGGTTTGCCGGTGAATCCAGATAAAAACAGAAGAACTGTTGCGAACAATGCAGTTGCCACTGTTAGTAATGGCCGGTCTAATTTTACAGGCAGGGAACTTGGTCTCGCAGTTGATATTCAGGAGAAGCTGATGCAAGGAAAGAGTGGAGGTTTCAATGTCTATGACGATATGAGGGAGAAGCTGATAGCCCGTGGTATCCCTGCGGAGCAGATACGCTTTATCCACGAAGCGACCACCGATGCACAGAAAAAAGAGTTGTTCGGCAAGGTAAGAAGCGGCGAAGTCCGTGTGCTGTTCGGCTCTACTCCTAAGATGGGAGCAGGTACGAATGTGCAGGACAGGCTCATAGCAATCCATAACCTTGATTGTCCGTGGCGTCCTTCCGATGTAGGACGGATTTTGCGGACATTCAAAATAAAAAAGAATGTGGAGGTAACA
>OHAY01003764.1_pt1 | contig 10059 bp, 8 predicted proteins | sample 1577191 | NCBI WGS metagenome assembly OHAY01 (sample SAMEA3541504, study PRJEB24748) | human gut metagenome | biome: human gut; feature: human-associated habitat; material: faeces | place: China | collected 2012 | reverse complement strand
CGCCAGATAATACCCAGTAGGATATGACGCACAGCATCATATCACTGGGGCAAAGGGCTGCGCCCTCTGCACTCCTGCACCGGGCAAGCTGTCCTGAAGGACAGCTCGTCCGGCTTCAATATGTATCGAGAACCAGCGTACTCGCCAGTTCTCTCAATTGTAGATCAGCACACTGGTCTGCTTAATATGTTAAGGTCTCCCATATTCGCCCTCGGCTCCCTAGGAGTGGGGAATCGTCCGGCGGCGGATTCTCACCGCACCATTGGCATTTCAGCCACCCCGCCTTCGTTATGGCCGGGCTACGAGTTACAGAAGTACCTTTTGCGAAGTACCGGACGATTGAACTATTCTGTTTTCAAGGTGCAGATTTTATAGAAAATCTTCGAAATTTAGGGCTTCCGAAAAAATTATCCCTCTAATTGATAGCCGACGAAAACACCCAAAATACAACCATGTTTTCAAAAGTTAACAGAAAAGTCACAGATTCGGAGTTCAGCGCTTAAGAACGCTGTCTGTACTATTAACAGAAAAAGTACTCTGAAATAGGGGGTGTTGAGAAAATTTTTCTGGCAGAATTTTGTGCCCTGAAAAAGAACCCTCCATATACTAGCCATCGAAAATGCCCATTTGGCACCCTTCAAGGTGATTTTGTAATCAAATTGTCATTTTCGCAGGTGATTTCAGCTAAAAAAACACCCCTCTACTTACTAGCCCGCGAAAATGGCTATTTCGTAGCATTGAAAGCGACTTTGTAACTGATTTGTAATAAAAAACGGCAAAGCAGATAGAATCCGCTTCACCGTTTTTTGATTGTAGACACGTATCAAATGATTTAAAGTTCATCAAAACTCTGCTGGCTTTCCAAAAAAGTTTTGATTTTATTAAAATCATTTATTGCATTTAAAGGATCTTTGCGCATTTGCCGAATGGAGCATTCCCATACGATGAGAACTCGGATGCCGCTGTTTGTTAATTGCTCATAAACAATTTTGTCACGTGTTACATTTGTTTTAAATTTATTAGTCCAAAAGTCAATGTGGCTTTTCGGCGTATAGGCATATTTACATCCTTGATGCCTATGCCAGAAGCATCCATTCACGAAAATTGCGACCTTGTATTTTGGAAGATAAATATCTGGATGTCCAGTAATACGATTGTCATTCTTACGATATCGGTACCCTTTTGAGAAAAGCAGCCTTCTAAGATATATCTCCGGAGTTGTATCCTTGCTTTTAATAGCTGACATATTTTCACTGCGTTTTTTCTTTGAAACGATATCAGCCATTATAGATTTTCAACTTCTTTCACATACGTGACAAAATGACCCAGTGTCCAGATTCGTTCACGCCTATCAGCAGGATATGCCTGAATATATGGTTTTGGAACAACTAAAATGACATTTTCAGCCTGCATCTCGTCCATCTGTGCAGCAGAAATCCCCTGCTGCAAGGTACAAAGATACTTTGGCCGATCACGAAGTCGATCAGCCTCATTTAAAATTTGTCGCCAACGATCCTTGCAGGTTGTTTTCGCTGCAAGAGAAACCAATCGGTCAGTTGAATACGCTGCATCATGATACGCATCCTGTGAGGGAAAAATAAAATCAGGTTTCTTATTGCCCTCAGTGATTGCTTGAGCCTTATAACGGACCCCATTGCCATCAAAAATCGCAGCAAGGTGGTGTTCAAGACTTTTTCCAGCGCGGCTTTTTCTTCGATTCAGTACAATATTGGCTGTATTTATAAAGTCCTCAACCGATGGAAAGCCATGAGTTATCATATCACCATATCGTGCATATTCCAAAGCACGAAACAGTTTGAATTCCGCATCAGTCCAATCAAGCAATTTGCGATCAGGGTTATCTATAATAAAGTTTTCATGATCATACACAGCATTCTGGATTCGCCGCGCAGCTGCGGACATTTCTTCGGATGCAGGAAAATCTACCGTCAATCCAGAAATAAACTCTTCTATTGCTGTTTTTTCGCGAAGTTCAAGGTCTGCTTCACGAATTTGAATCAATCGATTTGTCTCTGTTGGACTGACACCAAATGCATCCAGAAACTGATTAATATCATCTTCTGTGTTAAGAACAAATCCCTGATAGTATTCTTCGCTATCCATAACCAGAACGAATAATGCACCAGTATATTCGGGACGCAAAAAAGGAAACCCTTTGCCAAAATTTGTGATACGATATTCGTTTCGTGATCCCTGTCCGTAGTAAATAAAACGGCTTCTCCTTATAAAATCACCCTGCCATTTTATTTCAACCCACCGATCCTTATTCTGTCCACGCTCACCCGGAGTTTCAAATAGAATGGGAATGGCTGGTTTTGCAATATAAATTCCTTCCTGATGACCACCGGTCAATCCGGTATCATTCGCTGCTAGGAATTTGCAAAACACCTTTTGACCATTTAATGCCGCGGATATCGCATAAAGTGCAATATTTTCCATTCAACCAACCTCAGAAATAATCATTTCATCCCTCGACTGGCTGCTTTCATTATCCAGCCGTTCAATCTCTTTTACAATAAGTGTGGCAACATTTTCCATAAGGGGAACAACAACTGAATTACCGAATTGACGGTAAGCTTGGGTATCCGAAACCGGAATTTTGAAACTGTCAGGAAATCCTTGAAGTCGCGCACATTCACGTGGAGTTAGACGCCGCGGGTTTTTTCCGGATTGTTCAATCAGGATTTCCGAACCATCCTTATAATATCGTGCGCTTAACGTACGAGATACACCATCTAATGGGGCAATGCCATATCCAAATCCATTTCCAGCGGCCTTGTGCTTTGCGGCATAGTTTTGAAGATATGCCCACAACTTGTCGGATAGCGTATATTTGGTATCGACATTTGTTTCCAGAATATCCCGAATAACCGGCTTCGGTGTTTTGGGCGTAATATCAAATCGGAATTTATAATTGTAACCATGGCCATAGCGTTTTCTATCAAATCCAACAATCAGAATACGCTCTCTGTGCTGCGGTACAAAATTCTTCCCATCGAGTATCTCAAAAAAGACTTCATAATCAAGTTCTTCAAGGGCTTCACGAATAATCTTAAAGGTACGGCCCTTATCATGGCTGCACAGATTTTTAACGTTTTCAAGCATAAAGGCCTTTGGCCGCTTTGCTTTTAGAATTCGACACACATCAAAAAATAATGTTCCCTGCGTTTTATCTTCAAAGCCGGTCGCTCTGCCAAGGCTCTGCTTTTTAGAGACACCCGCAATGGAGAAAGGCTGACAGGGAAAACCGGCTACCAAGATGTCATGATCTGGAATAGAGTTTGCATCTACCTGAGTAATATCGCCTTCTGGCTGTTCGCCAAAATTAGCCAAGTAAGTCTGTTGGCTGTATTTGTTCCATTCGCTGGAATACACGCAGTGACCACCAGCGTGATCGAATGCAATTCGCATTCCTCCAATACCAGCAAACAAGTCAATAAATGTGAAAGAAGCATCCACCTTCTTTTGAGACTTCTGCTGACTCAACATTCTAATTAAAACCCCTGATACACAGTTTTGCACGGATTGCCCGTTTTCATTAGCGTAATCGGATAATTCATCGAAAACATTATCTTCAAGTCGGATATGAAGCTGCTTGAACATTGTACGCATCCTCTCTGGGAAAATTTCTGTACCGTTATTTTCCCAGTATATCACCGGTTCAATCTTATCGCAACAAGAAATTGTTGTTTTGCTTGTCTTTTTCTCAAAAAAGGTGTATTATATATAATGGTTTTTTATGTCAGGGAGAGGAAATGGAATAATGCCAAACGTAATCGATCTTTACGCTGGAGCGGGTGGGTTAAGCTTAGGTGCTGCAAGAGCCGGCTTTACGGTTACCGCTGCTGTTGAACTTGAACCACATGCGATTGAAACACATTCTAAAAACTTTCCTAATACCATACATATCCGTAAGGATATTATGGAATTAACCGGTTCATCTTTGCTGGAGATGGCAAGAATGAAAGACAAAAAGCCTGATGGAATTATTGGAGGTCCACCCTGCCAAGGCTTCAGCAGCATTGGTCAGGGAAATGTTGATGATTCACGAAATTGCCTTTTCATTAAATTCTTTGAACTTGTTGAGGATATCCAGCCTTCTTTCTTTCTGGCAGAAAATGTTCCTGGGATTATGAATCCCAAATATGATGAAATTCGAGCAAAGGCTTTCCAGCATGTTTCACAATATATCATGCTCCCCATAAAAGTTGCGGCAAACGAATATGGTGCGCCTACAACTCGCACACGTATTTTCTTTATTGGCTTTCTCCCTAGCAAAGTAAAGCCCATTACAAGGGAAGACATCGAACAGAAAAAGGTTTTTCCTGACGCCATGACGACCGTGCGCCAAGCGTTTGAAGGGCTTCCCGAAAAAGAACAAGTGAATGGTGAAACCGGATTTGGTATACTGGAATCGAGTTATTTTGATACAGATCACCAACATTCTCAAACGAAGTTCTTTTACGAACATACAGTTTCAAGACGTCCTCCATTAGTTGGCGATCCTGATTATATTAAAGGCTTTATGGAAAGGCATGAAGTAAACGGCTTTCTTCCGACAGTGCATACAGATAAGGTAGCACAACGCTATGCCAATTTGGCCTATGGCCAAAAAGATGAAATTTCAAAGTCGACGCGCTTAAATCCAGATGGATTTTGCCCAACGTTACGTGCAGGTACCGGACCGGAAAAAGGAAGCTATCAAGCTGTACGGCCTATCCATTATAAAGAGGCTCGTGTTATCATGCCGCGAGAAGCGGCCAGACTTCAAGGATTTCCGGACTGGTTTTGTCTGCCAGATACGATATGGCACAGTTTCAGGCAAATTGGTAACAGCGTTTCTCCGATTGTTGCTGAACAGGTTTTGAGTGTGATTTTTCAAAAGCTGACCAAATGATAATTGGGATAGTATTTGTAGTATGCAATGTAACTGTTTACGGCATCCAAGTGCTTATCATCAAAGATAAATGGAAAGTCTGTTATAAGCGTTTGCTGATCGGTGATTGGCAAACGCTTATTTAATTCTGAAATTTCCTGAACCGAGAGAGCAGGGATTTCAATTCTACTGGGTTCAGCATCCCAGGAAAAAGTATTATGCGGGTATGCCTTTAGCGAATCCCTGATTCTTGATTCCAAACAAGGGTCATTTAAAATGATGCCGGTAAATGTAAGCATTTGCTGTCCGTCTGCATAGACTGTTGAAAAAAGCGGAAATAGGAAGTTCTCACTGTATTCAAAACTTAGCAATGTTGCTGCCTTTAAAATTTTCAGCAACGTTATTGGATAGTTGTGCCGCGTAAGGCACCTTGCTGTGAGTGCTGGAGGAAGATATGCATCCTTTACTCTGCTTTTCAGTGTTTCCAATCGTTCTTCTTGAAGGCTATCTGGTTGTCCCGATCCTTTTCCCAGAGAATCCGGATTAGCATTCAAAGTAATTCTAACAATATCTCCAGGATTCAGCCGATCCAGCAGAGTTGTATAATCGGCCAATTGAGCGCCCAGTCCTGATGGCGAAACAAAATCAAGCCAGAAAATATTATGGTCAGCATCCTCTGGCATAAAACTTGTCAGATATGCAGTGCTATCCATGTTTTTTATATCTATGCAATTGTATGGCAAATTAAACTTTGCGCGAGAAAACACCTGTGGATCAGCTTCAAGTGAGATCATTTTGGAAATATTCAATCGTTCATGTAATATTTTAAAATCATCAAACATATATGAGCCGAATCCGGTATACCAATAATCAGCAACAGGAAATACCGATGTCAAGCCTATCAGTGTTTGCACAAATAGATTACGATCAATGCTTTTATTGGGCCGAAGATGATAAAATGGTTGGCTGGCCATATTAATTACCTTCTTTTTTTCTGGCTTCGTCCAGAATCATTTCAAAACACTTTTTTCCAACGTCTGAGGGGGAAATGGAAAAAGACCGATCATTGTATACATATTCAATGATGTCTTCAATTTCATCCAATGCTTTAGTGTACCGAATGACTTTATAAGGTTTATCATTTGGTGGTTTCGGCAAATCCGGACTATAAACAAGTCCACCCTTATTTTGACGCAACTTGATATGATTGTTTTTCTCCAGTTCGCTGGCAGGAACAAGCAAATCGCCAACAGAGGTTCGTTTTGCAGCGGTAGAATATACACGCTCCTTTTCGTTTTGCCCCTTCCAGCGGTTCGTATAATCCGTAAACATTTTCAGTCCCTGACGCATTCGATTTTTGACAGCCGCATAAATGTACGATGAAGTATCTACGCCACGTTTGGTTGTTGTCATCGGGAGATTTTTCGGGTTGTTGCTTTCAAAGATTACAATGCCACGAATTCCGATGAACTGCGTATGATACTGTGGCACACCTGCTTCTCCCCAACCAGTAAGATGAGATTTATCATTGTATAACACCACACGATCATTGCATACGATCGTCCATCCGGCATCGGCTGTCGAACGCTTTAAGTCGTTTTCATCATCAATATCTTCAGGAGAGGGAGGCGGCGCATAAAAACCAATTACAAGTTTTACACTCACATCACCAAAATCCTGTGTAAATATGAAAGGTTTTATTCCCGCATCTTCATTCGTAACGAGGAGCTCAATAGGAAGCGGCGTTACTTTTCTTCCATTGATACTTATTTCAAACCCCTTTTGGATAATAAAACTATAACTTTGCTCGATCGCCTTGATAAGCTTGTCAATGTACATACTGAGTTTATCCGGATTGTCCCAAAGTTCAGCGATTCCACTGTTGATATTTTGAATTTCAATGCTCGTCCCTCCATCGGAAAGAACATTGTCATCGTGTAATTCTTCAATCGGGAAGTTCCAATCGTCTTCAGACGAAGACCAGTCTTCAGGGATAGTTACAGTATAGAGACAGCCATCATTCCGCGTAGTTACAACAGCAGATCTACCGATTTTAAAAATAGCACGCTTCATACCGATTCCGTAGATACCAACTGTTGGAAGTTCATCATCAGACTTTTCCGCAGAGCGTCCCATGCGAAATGCATATTTTTCAGCCACTTCCATCGGGATGCCACCACAATTATCTTCTATGGTGAAAGAGGTATTGGTTATTGTGATTTTAGAATAGAAACCCTTATAAAAGTCTGGTGTATCACGTGTTGTCAAGCCCTTTTTCTGACGTACCACACCATCCAGACAATTATCCAGCAAATCAAGAATAGCATCATTTAACTCAATATCACGAGTAAGCATTCCCACAAAAAACTCTTTTGTAGGAAATCCTTGTGCTGTTTTTGCCATCTCAGTTCCGCCTTTCATTTTTTATTAGGGGAGCACGCTTTTGTCCATTATACAACTATACATTATGTGTAGCAATAGAAATTTAGACAAAATACCCAGTATAGTAACAGCACGCCAGAACTAAAAGTCCTAGCGTGCTGTTACTATACTGATAACTGGACTTAATCAATCGAAAAAGATGACTTCTTTTGCTCGATTTTGAATATTGTTCATTCTCTGTACCCATTCCATCTGGTTGGTAGCTTTCAATTCTTCAGTCACGCCTTCAGCATTTGCCATCTGCTGAATGAGAAGATTTAACTGCTCGTGCATTTGTCCGTCAATGGTGGACAGATAACTGTTCAATTTACCAGATAGCAGGAGGGTCTGATATCGTACCGGATGATATTCCAGCAGATGCTGTCTATATCGTCTTCCCCAGTACCCGACAGATCGAAACTGTTCGTCTAAAATCAAGTCGGGAAGATAATAATCGCCAACAGGGACATAGTCCAGATCATTAGTTTCATCATGGAATCTGATTTTCAACTTTTCCATTGTGCTTTTCTCCATGTTCTTCACATTTGCTTCTCTTTCGGTGAAAAGTTCCGGCTGTCCGTTTGCAGATCTATAAATCCACTTTCTGATGCAGCCCTTTATAGTTCTACATCCATCCACCACACGCCCGATTCTTACACCAAACGCGAACTTGTCGGGGCGAGGCCCCTCCATCTTGCTTACGCAAGACCGTTCGGTCGCTTAAAAGCCCCACTGGGGCTTTCATTGCTCCACTTCGCTGCGCAAACGCGAACAACGCTCTTTTTGCTCTGCACAAAATCCTGCATCGTTTGGCGTAAAATTGGCGTATGGTGTAAAAATTGCCGGAAATTGCCGTAAACAAAAAGCCTGAAACTTCTCGTACCATCAAGAAGTTTCAGGCTTTTCTTTGTTTAAATTGGAAATTTACTGGTCGATGGGCTTCATCGTGGGGAACAGCAGAACATCCCGGATGGAAGCGCTGTCGGTGAGCAGCATGACCAGGCGGTCCACACCGAAGCCCAGGCCGCCCGTGGGGGGCAGACCGTACTCCAGAGCGTTGACGTAGTCGTAATCCACCTGAGCCTTGCAATCGGGCTCGATGGCCTTGCGCTCGGCGACCTGACGCTCAAAGCGGCCCTTCTGGTCGATGGGGTCGTTCAGCTCGCTGAAGGCGTTGCCGTACTCGGTGCAGTCGATGAAGTACTCGAAGCGCTCGGTAAAGGCGGGATCATCCGGCTTGCGCTTGGCCAGCGGGCTGATCTCGACAGGATAATCATAGATGAAGGTGGGCTGGATCAGCTTGTCCTCAACAAAGGCATCGAAGAACTCGGCCAGAATGGCGCCCTTGGTGGGAACCTCGGGCAGCTCCACATGATGCTCCTTGGCAGAGGCAATGGCATCCTCGTCGGACTTCCAGTCGTTGAAGTCCACGCCGGAATACTTCTTGACAGCCTCCACCATGGTCAGGCGCTCCCAGTGACCCATATCGATCTGCTTGCCCTGATAGGGAATGACCATGCTGCCGCAGATCTTGAGGGCCAGGCGCTTGTACAGCTCTTCCACCAGATCCATCATGCCGTGGAAATCGGTAAAGGCCTGATACAGCTCGATGCTGGTGAACTCAGGGTTGTGCTTGGGGTCCATGCCCTCGTTGCGGAAGATACGGCCAACCTCATACACGCGGTCCATGCCGCCCACGATCAGGCGCTTGAGGTACAGCTCGGTCTCAATGCGCAGCACCATGTCCATGTTCAGGCTGTTGTGGTGGGTGTAGAAGGGGCGGGCAGAGGCGCCGATCTCAAAGGGGGTCAGGATGGGGGTATCCACCTCCAAAAAGCCCTTCTCGTCCAGATAGGCGCGGATCTCCTTCAGGATCTGGCTGCGCTTCACGAAGGTGTCCTTCACCTCGGGGTTTGCAATCAGGTCCACGTAGCGCTGACGGTAACGCATCTCGGTGTCGGTCAGGCCGTGGAACTTCTCGGGCAGGGGACGCAGGCTCTTGGCCAGCAGGGTCAGCTCAGTGGCGCGGACGCTCAGCTCGCCGGTCTTGGTGCGGAACACTTCGCCCTTGACGCCAATGATATCGCCCACATCCAGCTTCTTGAATGCGGCATAGGGCTCCTCGCCCAGCTCGTCGCGGCGGACATACAGCTGGATATCGCCCTTGTCGTCGCGCAGGTGGGCAAAGCTGGCCTTGCCCATGATGCGCTTGAGCATCATGCGGCCGGAGCAGGCCACTTCGGGCTTGAGCTCCTCGAGCTCTTCGGCGGTGGCGTCCTGGTACTTGGCGCGGATGTCGCCGAAGAGGTCCGTGCGAACGAAGTCGTTCGGATAGGCGACGCCGGCTTCGCGCAGGGCGGCGAGTTTGGCGCGGCGCTCGGCGATGATGTGGTTTTCTTCTTCCGCCAACTGCTGGGCGGTTTCCTGGTTCTGAGTCTGTTCGGACATTTTGTGTTCCTGTGGTGAGGCCGCGGCGGACGTGCCGTCGCGGCCTTCCTAGAAGCGGATCGTGTCTCAGGCGGCGGCGACGCCGTTCTTCAGAGACGCTTCGATGAACTGGTCGAGATCGCCGTCAAGCACGGCGCCCGTGTTGCCGGTTTCGACGTTCGTGCGGAGGTCCTTCACGCGGGACTGGTCGAGCACGTAGCTGCGGATCTGGTTGCCAAAACCAATCGTGGTTTTGGGTCCGCGAATCTCATCCAGGGCCTCGGCGCGCTTTTCGAGCTCAATCTCGTACAGGC
>OHAY01003756.1_pt1 | contig 10078 bp, 9 predicted proteins | sample 1577191 | NCBI WGS metagenome assembly OHAY01 (sample SAMEA3541504, study PRJEB24748) | human gut metagenome | biome: human gut; feature: human-associated habitat; material: faeces | place: China | collected 2012 | reverse complement strand
AAACATTAGATGAAAAATATATTATTTACGGAGACTACGATCCTGCCGGAGCATTTTATCTCCATCTGCAGTGTATGGACCCCTCCGGCAATCTGGACAGTTACCTGAAACGGGGACGCTGCGCCGTCTTTTTTTCGGCAACCCTGCTTCCGGTACAGTACTACCGGGATCAGCTGGCAGGACGGGAGGATGACTATGCTATTTACGCTCCCTCCCCGTTTTCCTCCTCCAACCGCCTTCTGATGATCGCAAGGGACGTAAGCACGAAATATACCCGACGCACCCCGGCAGAATATCAGCGCATCAGCGATTATATTTTACGTTTCATCCAGGCAAAAACGGGAAATTATCTGATCTTTTTTCCTTCTTACCGTATGCTGGAGGACATCCGGAGTTATATCGAAAGCTCCTCCTACTGTCAGGAATGTGTCAATGTTTATGTTCAGGAAACTTCCATGAGTGAAACGGAACGGGAGGAGTTCCTGTCCCATTTTGAGGACACACCGACAAAAACCACCATCGGTCTGTGTGTAATGGGCGGAATCTTCGGCGAAGGGATCGATCTTAAGGACAGCCGGCTGATCGGTGCAGTGATCGCAGGAACCGGGCTGCCTATGGTATGTACACAAAATGAACTTTTCCGGAATTATTTTGACGAAAAAAAGGGGACCGGCTTTAACTACGCGTACCAGTACCCGGGTATGAATAAAGTCCTGCAGGCCGCCGGTCGTGTGATCCGTACCGATTCTGACCGGGGTGCCATCCTTTTGCTGGATGAACGCTTCCTGCAAAACAGTTATCAGTCCTTATTTCCAAGAGAATGGTTCCCTTATGATGTCGTCACCGCAGACTCTATGGGAAAATATCTGTCCGATTTTTGGGATAGATAGTCAGTTTTCCTCATATGTCTGTCCAAAAATATCTCCCCGGATCACATAGATATCTGTCAGATCATCGGGACGCACCGCCATATAATCTCCCTTTCGGCCAAGGAAATATTCATGGCTTTTCCCCACCGGGAAAATCTTTGTTCGTTTTTCCAGACGGCGGGCATAAATTCCGGCCTCCTGCTTCGGATAACATAAACGGGCATACTCATCAATGCTGATAAAGTCCTGCTCCGGCAGCTTCTGAAGCTCTGCGACCGCCTCGTTGTACTCCTCCTTTTTCACCGTGCCGAGCGTCTCGCCAAACGCAAGGCCGATCATGTCGAGCACTGCGAGCTGCGTGGAGTAGGCCTTTGTCGTCGCGACGGCGATCTCGGGGCCGGCCCAGGTGTAGAGCACATCGTCCGACTCGCGCGCGATGGACGAGCCGACCACGTTGACGATGGAGAGGATGTAGCCGCCGCGCTTTTTCGCCTCGCGCAGCGCGGCCATGGTATCGAGCGTTTCGCCCGACTGGGAGATCACGATGACGAGCGACTTATCGTCCACGATGGGGTCGCTGTAGCGGAATTCGGACGCGAGCACGACCTCGACATTGCGGCGCAGCAGATGCTCGAGATTGTACTTGCCGATCATGCCGACGTGGTACGAAGAGCCGCAGGCCACGATGAAAATGCGGGTGAATTCACGCATCTTCTCAACGGGGAGCTTGAGATCGTCGAAGATGACCCTGCCGTCCTTGATGCGCGGGGAGATCGCGCGGCGCAGCGCCTCGGGCTGCTCCATGATCTCCTTGAGCATGAAGTGCTGGTAGCCGCCCTTTTCCGCGGCGGAGACCTCCCAGTCGATGGTAAAGTGCTTCTTTTCGACCTTCTGCTCCAGCGCGTCGTAGACCTCGATGCCCTCGCGCGTCAGCACGGCGACCTCGCCGTCTTCCATGTAGGCGACATCGCGTGTGTGCTTGATGATGGCCGTCACGTCGGAGGCAAGGAAGTTGCAGCCCTTGCCGTAGCCGAGCAGCAGCGGCGCGTCCTTGCGCGCGGCGATGATGCGATCCGGGCAGTCGGCGCAGAGCATACCGAGGGCGTACGCGCCCTCGATGCGGCGCAGCACGCGGCCCACGGCCTCTAAAAAGTCGTGACACTCGTTGTAGTAGAATTCCAGCAGCTGCGCCACGACCTCGGTATCGGTCTCGGACTTGAACCGGATGCCCTGACCGATCAGAAATTCCTTGATCTCGACGTAGTTTTCGATGATGCCGTTGTGGATGACGGCGAACTTGCCGTTTTCGCTCACGTGGGGGTGAGAGTTGATGATGTTCGGCGCACCGTGCGTCGCCCAGCGGGTGTGACCAAGGCCGATGCAGCCCTCGAGGTCCGCGCCGCCGTGGATCTGTTCGCTGAGGACCTTGAGCCGGCCCACCGCTTTTTCGACCTGCAGCTTTCCCTGCGCCGAGATGACGGCCACGCCCGCGGAGTCATACCCGCGGTATTCCAGATGCGCGAGCCCGTCCAGCAGGATGGGGGCCGCCTGTTCCTGACCAATGAATCCAACGATTCCGCACATATGATAACATTCTCCTTTTGATGATTTTTGAAAAATGGGCAAAGATCCCCCTTTACGGCGCAAAGCCGCTTCTTCAAAAGGACAAATGCGCAGTCATTTGTCGCTTTTCCCGTGGTCACAGCCCCTTTGTTCTGCGGTCGCCCGCATGTTTGCCGGCTGTGTGCGCGCCCACGGGCACGGGGAAGCATCCGCCGAAATTTCGATCCTCTTCCCACCTCGTCGTCCCGCCAAAGGCGGGCGCTGGCGCTTATGATGGAGAAACTCCATAGCTCCTTTCACTTCTGCGTTTTTTTAATATATTTCAAACCGGATTTCTCCGGATGAAAGCGGTTATTTCGCCCCTCCGCGGGGCAAACTCCCAAAAAGGGAGGATGACTATGGCTACTGCTTTTATCCGCACGATCGTGCTCTATTTTCTCATCATGGTCGGGCTGCGCCTTCTCGGCAAGCGGCAGATCGGCGAGCTCGAGCCCATTGAGCTCGTGCTCACGCTGCTCATTTCGGACCTTGCCGCCGTGCCGATGCAGGATTTCGGCATCCCGCTTTTAAACGGCGTCATCCCGATCGTGACGCTCTTGTTGCTCTCGATGCTGCTCTCGTGGGGGAGCGTGCGCTCCATCCGCCTGCGGCGGCTGATCTGCGGCAGCCCGACGGCGCTCATTTTAGATGGCAAGGTGCAGCAGGACGCAATGCGCCACAACCGCTTCACGCTCGACGAGCTCATCGAGGAACTCCGCTCTCAGGGCGTGACGGACCTCACAAGCGTCAAATACGCCGTGCTTGAAACGGACGGGCAGCTCTCTGTCCTCCTCTATCCCGACGAGCAGCCCGCAACGCCGAAGCAGCTGGGAAAGCCCGTCAAGGACGACACCTTCCTCCCGCACATCTTCATCAACGACGGGCGGGTGATGGGCGAAAACCTTTCGCTCGCGGGTCTGGATGCCGCGTGGCTCGACAAAACCGTGCGTGCGCAGGGCTACCACGCCCCGTCGGAGATTTTTCTGCTCTCGCTCGACGGCGCGGGCAAAATTCTGTGCATCGGAAAGGACAGTGCCAAATGAAGCGATTTTTCTGGATCCCGTTCTGCCTGCTGCTCGCGCTCTTTGGCGCGGCGCTCTTGAATGCCGCCGTCGCCGACGGTCTTGTCACAGACTGGTGCGCGGAGCTCGACAAATTGCAGGACACCGCGCAGGCGGAGAACTGGGACAGCGTGCGCGATGATCTCTCCGCGCTTCACGAAAGCTGGGACGCGCACGCGACGTATTTCCACATCATTTTGCAGCACGACGAGCTCAACGAGGTCGAATCCCTGCTTGCCCGCGCGGACAGCTTCGCCTTCGAGCAGGACGAGGGCGAATTTCGCGCGTGTGTCGCGGAGCTCAAATCGCAGCTTTTGGTGCTGTCGGAAATGCAGGAAATTTCGATTCAGAACATTTTATAGCTCACTTGCCCTCGAGCAGCTTGTTGAGTTCCTTCATAAACGTGTCGATGTCCTTGAACTGGCGGTAGACCGAGGCAAAGCGCACGTAGGCCACCTCGTCCACGGCGCGCAGCTTGTCCATAACGAGCTCGCCGATGTACTCGGTGCTGACCTCGCGCTCGAGAGAGTTCTGCAGCGTCTGCTCGATCTCGTCCGCCTTCTGCTCGAGCACCTCAAAGGGAACGGGGCGCTTTTCGCACGCGCGGATCATGCCGTTCAAGACCTTGCGCTTGTCAAAGCTCTGGCGGCTGCCGTCCTTTTTGATGACGACCATCGGCAGGCTCTCCACCGTCTCATAGGTGGTGAAGCGCTTGGCACACGAGAGGCACTCGCGCCGGCGGCGGATGCTGCTGCCCTCTTCGGCAGGGCGGGAATCAATGACCTTGCTCTCTTTGTATCCGCAATAGGGACATTTCATCGTGCAGAACCTCTTTTCTCATCTTAGTCAGAGAGAGTATAGCATACTTTCTTTCGGGATGGTAGACATAATTTGCATTTTTTCACAGGATGGGCGAATTTTTCTCATTCACGCGATAGATCACACACTTTCTCCCGTCGATCGTTCCGATGTGGGCAAGGCAGAAGAGCTCCGGCAGCGGGAACGGCGCGCTCTCGCTGTACGGCAGCGCCAACAGTTTTCCGCTTTTCTCCTCGCGTACCATCGCGTCAGATAACAGTGAGAGTGCACAGTCGAGCCGCGCCGAACGGAAAAACGAGCCGCGCGGCAATGCTTTCCAGTCCCCCACCGCTCTCCCCTCCTGTCGGCACAAAATAAAGAGCCTGTGCTATTTCTATGCACAAGCTCTTTTCTTTATGTAGGGATTTTACTGCACGCTGTAATTGCCGCGTACGAGCAGCTTTGTGCTGTTCGCGCTCGCCTGCACGCCGCGGCTGTCGACCGTCGCCATGTAAAGGTGATTCTTTTGCAAACCGAGGCCGCCCGCAAGCGCCGCGCCCGACGTCTCGTCGATGAGCCCCGGGGTGCTCGCCGCTACGCACACGCCGCTGCCGGTGCGCAGCATCACCTCGCAGCCGACGCCCATGTACAGGATCTGCCCTTGATTCAGCGTCACGACCGTAAAGCTCGCCGACGTGCCGCCGGAGGCGTTTCCGCTCGACGCGCCGTACTTCTGCTCGAAGGCCTGCGTCTCGCTCTTCACCTGCTCGGTGAGCTTACTCGAGAGCGTCTGTTCGCGAGAGGCGGTCTTCTTGTCCACCTCGGAAAGGATCTGCGGCAGGAATTTTTCGTTTAAGTAGCTCAGCGTCACGAGCGGGTCGCTGCTCGTGCCCGCGCCGCCGGTCGCGGCGACGGTCAGCGTCAGCACCGTCGCGCTCACCAGAAGCAGTCCCACCAGACGGGCAAAGGCGTTGTTTCTCTTTTTCATGCTGTATTCCTCATTTTCTCCCCGGCGCGCACTCTTTCCGTACGCGCCGGAGGGGTTAGACCAACTGTGTGTTCTGCAGGCCGAAGCTCACGGCGATGGCCGCGTCGATGCGCTCCATCAGCTCGCCGTCCACGCGCCCCATGCGCTCGCGCAGGCGCCGCTTGTCGAGCGTGCGGATCTGCTCGAGCAGCACCACGCTGTCGCGCGGCAGGCCGTAGTCCGGCGCGGAGAGCGCGATATGCGTCGGCAGCTTCGCCTTGTTCGTCTGCGAGGTGATGGCCGCCGCGATCACCGTGGGGCTGTAGCGGTTGCCGGTGTCGTTCTGCACGATGAGCACCGGACGCACGCCGCCCTGTTCGCTTCCGACCACGGGCGAGAGATCGGCGTAATAAATATCGCCGCGTTTCACATTGATATCCACTTAGCTATTCACACTCCGAGCGGAAGAAAGTACCCTTGCCTTTGTCAGGGGCCAATTTCATTCTCCCACGCGGGGGCGGAATTTATACGGGGGCTCGCAACTTTCCCCGTCTTTCTGCCCCCAGTCCATCGTATGCTGAGGACAGATGCCGCGTGCTTTTCTTAAAGCGGCTGCAAATTCTTGTCGACGGACACGCCGTTTAAGCGATAGACGCGCGGCACACGCTTGCTGACCGCGCACATCAGCTCATAGGGGATGGTATCGCAGAGCGCAGCATCGTCCGCGCAGAGGATGTGCTCGCCGAAGATCTCGACCTCGTCGCCGGACTTCACCTGCGGGAGGTCGGTCACGTCGATCATGCACATATCCATGCAGATGCGCCCGACCTGCTTGGCGCGGCCATAGGGCGTGAGCACTTCGATCTGATTCGAGAGCGCGCGGTGCAGGCCGTCGGCGTAGCCGATGGGCAGGACCGCAATGCGGCTGGGCCGCTGCGTAAAGTATGTGCGCCCGTAGCTGATGGGCTCGCCCACAGCGAAGTCCTTGATCGTCGCCACGCGCGTTTTGAGCGACATGACGGGCTGCATGCCCATCTTTTCGGCCAAGTCGCCCGAGCCGTAGAGGATGATGCCGCAGCGAACCATATCCCACGCCCATTCGGGGTAGCTTGCAATGCCGCCGGCATTGCAGCAGTGGTGGAGCTGGAAGCGGAAGCCGCTTTGCGTCTCCACCTTTTCGATCATGCGCGCGAAGCGCTCATGCTGCAATTTCGTAAATTCGACGCTCTCCTCCGTGTCCTCGTCCGACACGCTGAAGTGCGTGAACACTCCCTCGATGTCGAGTCCCGGCAGTTCGAGCACACGCAGAATGTCGCGCAGGCTCGCGTCAAAGTGCGCCTCGTCGCACGAAAAGCCGAGGCGGCCCATGCCGGTGTCGAGCTTGACGTGCACGGTCATCTTCCCGCCCAGCGCGATGGCGCGGTCGGAAAATTCCTTTGCGATGTCGTAGCTCTGCACCGCCTGCGTCATGTGCAGCTGCAAAATGCGCGCCGTCTGATCCGCGGGCGTGAAGCCCAGCATTAAGATTGGCAGCGTCACGCCGCTGTCGCGCAGCTCCTCGCATTCGTCGATGTTCGACACGGCGAGATAGCCCGCGCCGAGCTGCTCGAGCCGCTTGGCGATCTCCACCGCGCCGTGGCCATAGCCGTCTGCCTTGACGACGCCGAGCAGCTTCACCTTATCGCCGACGTGGCGGCGGATGACCTCGAAATTATGGGTCAGATGGTCAAGGTCGATCTCCGCCCAGGTCCTCTTGAGCGTGTTTTCCATAGACGCTTCCACCCTTTTGCTTTCAGTTTCGACGCGCGCTATTGCGCTGCGTCTGGCGATAGTATATCACCAAAAATAAAATTCGTAAACTCCGCCGCGGCAATAATTTTGTCATTTTCCGCGATCTCGGCGTACACCGGCGCGCCGGAGGCGTCGAGCCAGAGCGAGCAGGCGAGCGTTTCGCCGCTGAGCGTCAGCGAAAAATCGGCACGCAGCGTATCGACGTCCCCGAGTGTTTCCGCACCCGAGCTGTCGAGATACACTTTCGGGAAGTTTTGCAGCACGAGCGGCACGCAGGAAAGCGCCGAAACGCGCGGCGAGAGCGTGCCCACGTCCAGCACCAGATCGTCGAACGTCAGCGTCAGCTTGTCGCCCTCAAGCACCGCGCCGACGCCCGTGAGCTCCTCCGGCGCGAGCACCGCCGCCCGCGTCTCCCCATTTGAATGTTCGAGCGAGAGCGTATAGTGCAGCGTCTCGTCCTCGCGCGGCACGGCGGTCTCCACGATCGCCTCATAGCCCTGCATCTGCGCATAGCGCACCTGCAAGTCCTCCGCGCTCTTCTGTGTCTTTTCCCCGCAGCCCGCGAGCAGCAGCGCAAGCGCCGCGAGCAGCAAGCATCCCTTTTTCCTCATGCCCCGTCCCCCTTTTCTCCCCTATGAGTATGCGGCGCGCGGCGCGCGCATACCGGAAAGCGCGGACGGGAAAACGCCCGCCACCGCACCCATCGGAGGTGCAATGGCGGGCGTTTGCGGTTTTCATGCGTTTACTGCGCTGCTTCTCCGTCCATCAGGACGTCGTTTTCCATGAGGAACGGGGGCGTCGTATCCTGTCCCCAGCCGGTGTCGTACTTTGCCATGAGATAGCTTTTGAGCGCGGCGCGGCTTTCAAACTTCGTCAGGCGGTACGGCTCCTGAAAGGCGACCTTTTCGACAAAATAAAGCCCATCGTCCCCGGCGGGAAGGAGCACGCCGACGTGTCCGATGAAGAGCGTATTCTCCGTTTCGGAAAAACGGTCGTGGAAGACGACGGAGATCATGCTGCACCCGCCGTCTGAGAAGGTGACGCCGCGCGCCGCCCAGCCCTTGCGCAGGGTCTCCGCCTGCACGGAAGAGTCCGTTGAGTCCGCCGCCTCCACCGGCGCGAACAGGATGCGGGCCCCGGTGGCGTCCAGCTGCTTTGCCTTTTCGTGGAGGAGCGGGTCGTCGCCGACGTTCCGGCTCGTGACCACGAGGTGGGCCAGTCTGAGGATGTCCTGCCAGCGGTACCAGCCGTCCTCCACTTCCAGACTTGTGCTGTCCCTTTTGGTGATAAACGATGCAAACGCCTCCTCCGTCTCCGGTTCCTGCTTCTCCCCGCCTACCGTCACGCTCTTCAGATATTCTGCCGTCTCCGCCGTATTCCACACTTCATCCGTACTCGTCTTCCCGCAGGAGGTTGAGAAAAAATACGCCTGAATTGGTTCCCCGCCGCAGGTAATGATTTTTCCTTCTGTCTCCGCCACCGCAGCGTCTGTCTCCGGCTGCGCTTCCATATTGTGGTAGACCTGGCTTTCCACGCTGTCGTCTACATCCGCGTGGTAGTTCTCCCACGTTTTTTCACGAATCCTGGCACACGCATACGTTCTCGCACAGACCGCCTGTGCTTTTAATGCCTCCTTTTCATAGGAGGACGGCATCTCACTCGGCACGACATACCGAAGATACATTTCCAGATCAAGTTCATTTACAACGAGAAGTCCCTCTTCGCTTTTATAGATGACAAAACTTCCCGGATAAACCGTCTCGTCCTCCGGCTTTCCCGTAAGGGAAACCGCCGTTCCCGCCGTCTCATCGGCCGGCACCACATGCACAACTTCCCCGCATTCCTGTTCCGTCACACAGATCGTCTCCTGCGGGGAAGCTATGTATGCGCCGTCGTTCATGGAAAGGCTTGCGTTTCCACGCAGGGACACCTGTTTCTGTGCGTATCCCAGCTTTCCGCAGTCTGTCAGAAGGACACGGATCTGCACCGGTCCGGCTGCCGTTGTTTCTTTTTGTTCTTCCTTTTTACTGTTCAGAAAAGCCGCGTTTTCCTGTTCCATGTTCTGTATCGTCTCCTCCTGCTTTTTGCCTTCCATCGTCTCCGTCCTGCTTTCTGCTGTCGCTGTCTCTTCCGGCGCATCCAGACGGCGCTTCACAACAAACAATAACAGCAGCAGGAGAATCCCCACTCCTAACAGTATCAATTCCAATTTATCATTTTTTCTCTTCATATCTCATTCTATGCACACGGCTTTTTGTCTGATTCCTTTTCTTTTTGCGATTTTTCCTTGACAAATACCGCCCTATGGTATATAGTACGGTTGTGTATAAATTTCATATCAACATCCAGAGTGCATCAAAAGAAGATCCGTCTTTTGGTGAGAGAGGGAATTCAGGTGAGATTCCTGGGCGATCCGGTCACTGTAATCAGGGAGTGAAGCATAACAAATCCATTGTATGTCCGCAACATATGAGAAGGAATGTGGAACGATGATCTGTAAGTCAGGAAACCTGCTCTGTATGCATAGGGTTGATGCTTCCGATGAAAGCTTCCATTCAAAGACTATTATGGGATATGGAATGTCTGAAAATTTTCGATTAGATTTTTAGAAACCTTCGAGCGAGATTTATGCATTGCATTAAACGGCCGGGTAAACCGTTTCAGATTCTGGTTTCGCCTGTTCTTAGTCAGGCGCCATCCTCCGCTTAAAGGTGTCTGCTATTCCGCTTGCAGGTTGATTCAGATGGCGAAGCGGTTACCCACCTCTGAAAAGAATATGACATAACTGGTAAGATTCTGTTGGATTCGAAAACAGGGTCTTTTCTTTTTCTGTTTTTTCAGAATTCGTTTTCTGCATATTTTCCCATAAAAAGGCTCCCCGCCTGCGCTCCTGTTTTCACAGGACGCTGCAGGAAGGGAGCTTTTTTATGCTGTTTCTATAGCAAGACCCGAAAATAATGCAAAAAAGGCAGTGCTGCAGAGCGCGAATT
>OHAY01003755.1_pt1 | contig 10080 bp, 6 predicted proteins | sample 1577191 | NCBI WGS metagenome assembly OHAY01 (sample SAMEA3541504, study PRJEB24748) | human gut metagenome | biome: human gut; feature: human-associated habitat; material: faeces | place: China | collected 2012 | reverse complement strand
TACGAAAAATTATCATCTGGATGTAACAGCACGGATGGAATATAATAAGATGTTTAACGGTGGTATCTCCTGGAAGATGAACGAATCGGTCGGTATCTTGCTGGGAGCAAACATCGGAAAATTCAACATCGGATATTCTTTCGGTTATCCGACAACGGCCATACGGAATGTATCATGGGGAAACCATGAAGTGGTGGTTCAGTTCCGGTTAAAACTGAAAAAGACAAAGACAGGAAATACAAAACATAAAAGCGTACGTATATTATAAGTATATGAAAAGAATAGGGGTAATACTTCTGGCAGTAGTTTCGCTGCTGACCTCTTGTGGCAGATCGCTTTCGAATGCTGGAGGAGAAGTCACGGGAGCACGTTCAATGGCTATCAACGAACCGGCTCCTTACGGAATGGTGCTAATCAACCGGGGTTCCTTCGAGATGGGACCGGCTGAAAAGGATTCGATTTGGGGAATCATGCCGGATAAGAAAGGTATTTCGGTAGATGCCTTCTGGATGGATGAAACAGAAACGACGAATGCTGAATATCGTCAGTTCGTATATTGGGTGCGCGACTCCATCATCCGTGAACGTCTGGCCGATCCGGCTTATGGTGGTAATGACTTGTTCAAGATCACCGAAGACAAATATGGTGATCCGGTAACACCTCATTTGGACTGGAGCCGTCCGATTCCCTGGAAAAAGGCAAACGAAGACGAAATCCGAGCTATTGAGAGTGTCTATTATACCAATCCGGTAACAGGAGAAAAGAAATTGGATGCCAAACAGATGGTATTCAAATACGAATGGTATGATTATACAGCAGCCGCTCTCCGGAAAAACCAGATGGATCCGACAGATCGCGTCCGCAATACCGACATCAAGGTTGATCCGAACGAAGTAATCATGATCTCGAAAGATACGGCTTATATTGACGAAGAAGGAAACATCGTCAACGAAACCATCACACGCCCCAGAAGTGGTCCTTGGGATTTCCTGCATACACGGATTGTCAATATTTATCCGGACGAAAACTGCTGGGTAAACGACTTCAACAATGCTTACAACGAACCTTATATGCGTATGTATTTCTCGCATCCGGGCTATGACGATTATCCTGTGGTAGGCGTTTCCTGGGAACAGGCGACAGCATTCTGCGTATGGCGCACCAACCTGTTCAAGGAATCTCTGAACTTCCCCAGCGGACAGGCTCTCGAACCGTTCCGCCTGCCGACCGAAGGCGAATGGGAATATGCGGCCCGTACAGGCAAGAACGAAAACAAATATCCGTGGGCAGGCGACGAGCTGGTGAGCGGAAAAGGTTGCTTCTTGGGCAACTTCAAACCGGGCAAAGGCAACTATACGGAAGACGGCCATCTGATCACTTCGCGTGTCGGCTCTTTCGCTCCGAACGAATTCGGCCTCTATGACATGGCCGGCAACGTGGCGGAATGGACATCGACTTCTTATTCCGAATCCGGACCGAGCCAGATGAGCGACATGAATCCGGATCTGCGCTACAATGCCGCGAAGGAAGACCCGTATGCCATGAAGAAGAAGGTCGTACGCGGCGGTTCCTGGAAAGACGTGGCACAGTTCATCCGTTCGGATATGCGCACCTTCGAATACCAGAACGAAACGCGTTCATACATCGGTTTCCGTTGCGCCCGTACACAAATCGGTTTTTCGAGAGCAAAAGGTAAAAAATAACGCAGGGGCGGAGTTCGCCCGCCCTCTCTAATTAACGAATATACATTATATCATGGGAAAATATAGAAGATATAAAAACAGACTGGAGATGTTCCTCTCCAGCGAAAGAGGAAAACGAGTATTGAACTTCCTGTATAGTTGGGGTGCGTCCATCGTAATCCTCGGTGCGTTATTTAAGTTATTACATATACCATACGCTAACCAAATCTTGTTCGTGGCGATGATCACCGAGTCTATCGTATTCTTTATCTCGGCGTTCGAGCATCCGAACAAGGAATATCATTGGGAAGATGTTTTCCCCGTATTGAAATCAAAGAACCCGATGGATCGTCCGGATTTCACCGGTACGCCGATCTCAACCATGATCAATTCTACGGATAATGTAGAAGACGATGAGATAGCCGGGGGAATAAATATCGGTTCGGCAGCGTCTAAGGCGAACGCGCAAAGAGGTGGTTCCTTGAATATCGCAGGTAATCTGGACGTGACGGAAGAAGATACCAAGAACTTATCCGAGAGCATCAAGAAATTAAGCGGAGCGGCCGAGCAAATTTCCAAGATGGCGGAATTGACGGAAGCTACCCAAAAATATCTGGAGCAATTATCTGGCATGTCTGAGAACATGGAGCGTTTCAGCCAAGTGACTAATTCGCTTACGAACGTATCCGATACACTGTTGAACTCTTATAAGAGTATCACGGATAATTCCGATGGCATCAACCAAAACTCCCGTGGTTACGTACACCAGATGGAACAATTGAACCGTAACGTATCCGGATTGAATACCATCTATGAGATCCAGTTGAAGAGTATCAGTTCGCAGATCGAATCTATCGAACACATCAATAGTGGATTGAATCGTATCCGTGAGATGTATGACGGATCGGTGGTAGATAGTTCCGTATTCCGTAACGAGACGGAAAAGATGACTCGTCAACTGGCCGAATTGAACCAAGTATACAGTCGTTTATTGCAAGCGATGACCGTGAATATGGGCTACCAACAACCGGCGCAGCCGCAACAACAACCTCAACAACCGATGTATCAGCAGCCACAACAGCCAGTTGCGCCACAACCGCAGGATACCCTGCTTCATCCGCTGTTGATGCGTAATGGCGACAGCCGTCCGTTGCATAAACCGACGACGCCGCTGCCTTCTCTGGATTTGCTGACACCGCCGCCGAGCGAAGTGGAGCCGGTAGATACCTTTGCGCTTGAACAAATGGCTCGCCTGGTGGAAGCGCGTCTGGCTGATTTCCGTATTAAAGCCGATGTCGTCAATTACTCTCCGGGGCCGGTTATCACTCGCTTTGAATTGAACCTGGCACCGGGCGTAAAAGCGGCGCGCATTTCTAACTTGTCACGGGACCTTGCCCGTTCACTTTCGACGGTGGCGGTGCGTGTCGTTGAAGTTATTCCTGGCAAACCCTATGTAGGTCTGGAGTTACCAAATAAAAAACGACAAACCGTTTATCTGCGCGAAGTTTTGGATAACGCCAAATTCCGCGATAATCCGTCGCCATTAACCGTGGTGCTGGGTAAAGATATCGCCGGTGAGCCGGTGGTTGCCGATCTGGCGAAAATGCCGCACTTGTTGGTTGCGGGGACTACCGGTTCCGGTAAATCTGTCGGTGTGAACGCGATGATCCTGAGCATGCTTTATAAAGCACAGCCAGAAGATGTGCGTTTCATCATGATCGACCCGAAAATGCTGGAGCTTTCGGTTTATGAAGGCATTCCGCATCTGTTAACGGAAGTCGTTACTGATATGAAAGATGCCGCCAACGCGCTGCGCTGGTGTGTTAACGAGATGGAGCGTCGGTATAAACTGATGTCTGCGCTGGGTGTGCGTAATCTGGCGGGTTATAACGAAAAAATTGCTGAAGCCGATCGCATGATGCGTCCGATTCCAGACCCGTACTGGAAGCCGGGTGACAGTATGGATGCCCAGCATCCGGTGCTGAAAAAAGAACCATACATTGTGGTGTTGGTTGACGAATTTGCCGACCTGATGATGACGGTAGGTAAAAAAGTGGAAGAGCTGATAGCACGTCTGGCGCAAAAAGCCCGTGCCGCGGGTATCCACCTCGTACTGGCAACTCAGCGTCCATCGGTTGATGTTATTACTGGTCTGATTAAAGCGAATATTCCGACCCGTATCGCCTTTACCGTATCCAGTAAGATTGACTCACGTACCATTCTTGATCAGGCTGGCGCGGAATCACTGCTGGGGATGGGGGATATGCTCTACTCTGGGCCGAACTCCACGTTGCCGGTACGTGTCCATGGTGCTTTTGTTCGCGATCAGGAAGTTCATGCCGTGGTGCAGGACTGGAAAGCGCGTGGTCGCCCACAGTATGTTGATGGCATCACTTCCGACAGTGAAAGCGAAGGTGGCGCGGGCGGTTTCGATGGCGCTGAAGAACTGGATCCGTTGTTCGATCAGGCGGTGCAGTTTGTCACTGAAAAACGCAAAGCGTCAATTTCTGGCGTACAGCGTCAGTTCCGCATTGGTTATAACCGTGCAGCGCGTATTATCGAACAGATGGAAGCGCAGGGGATTGTCAGCGAACAGGGGCACAACGGTAATCGTGAAGTGCTGGCCCCACCGCCGTTTGACTAATTAATGCATTGCCGGATAAGGCGCGGTAGCGTCGCATCCGGCACTCTATCAACTGAAAATTCAGTATTTTCTTCTTTCCTCAAGCTGATTATTAGCCTGGAATAGAGAGTAGAGGGAACTCCCGATCGGGAGTGACGTAATTTGAGGAATAATGATGAAAAAAATTGCCATCACCTGTGCATTACTCTCAAGCTTAGTAGCAAGCAGCGTTTGGGCTGATGCCGCAAGCGATCTGAAAAGCCGCCTGGATAAAGTCAGCAGCTTCCACGCCAGCTTCACACAAAAAGTGACTGACGGTAGCGGCGCGGCGGTGCAGGAAGGTCAGGGCGATCTGTGGGTGAAACGTCCAAACTTATTCAACTGGCATATGACACAACCTGATGAAAGCATTCTGGTTTCTGACGGTAAAACACTGTGGTTCTATAACCCGTTCGTTGAGCAAGCTACGGCAACCTGGCTGAAAGATGCCACCGGTAATACGCCGTTTATGCTGATTGCCCGCAACCAGTCCAGCGACTGGCAGCAGTACAATATCAAACAGAATGGCGATGACTTTGTCCTGACGCCGAAAGCCAGCAATGGCAATCTGAAGCAGTTCACCATTAACGTGGGACGTGATGGCACAATCCATCAGTTTAGCGCGGTGGAGCAGGACGATCAGCGCAGCAGTTATCAACTGAAATCCCAGCAAAATGGGGCTGTGGATGCAGCGAAATTTACCTTCACCCCGCCGCAAGGCGTCACGGTAGATGATCAACGTAAGTAGAGGCACCTGAGTGAGCAATCTGTCGCTCGATTTTTCGGATAATACTTTTCAACCTCTGGCCGCGCGTATGCGGCCAGAAAATTTAGCACAGTATATCGGCCAGCAACATTTGCTGGCTGCGGGGAAGCCGTTGCCGCACGCTATCGAAGCCGGGCATTTACATTCTATGATCCTCTGGGGGCCACCGGGTACCGGCAAAACAACCCTCGCTGAAGTGATTGCCCGCTATGCGAACGCTGATGTGGAACGTATTTCTGCCGTCACCTCTGGCGTGAAAGAGATTCGCGAGGCGATCGAGCGCGCCCGGCAAAACCGCAATGCAGGTCGCCGCACTATTCTTTTTGTTGACGAAGTGCACCGATTCAACAAAAGCCAGCAGGATGCATTTCTGCCACATATTGAAGACGGCACCATCACTTTTATTGGCGCAACCACTGAAAACCCGTCGTTTGAGCTTAATTCGGCACTGCTTTCCCGTGCCCGTGTCTATCTGTTGAAATCCCTGGGTACAGAGGATATTGAGCAAGTACTAACTCAGGCGATGGAAGACAAGACCCGTGGTTATGGTGGTCAGGATATTGTTCTGCCAGATGAAACACGACGCGCCATTGCTGAACTGGTGAATGGCGACGCGCGCCGGGCGTTAAATACGCTGGAAATGATGGCGGATATGGCCGAAGTCGATGATAGCGGTAAGCGGGTCCTGAAGCCTGAATTATTGACCGAAATCGCCGGTGAGCGAAGCGCCCGCTTTGATAACAAAGGCGATCGCTTTTACGATCTCATTTCCGCACTGCATAAGTCGGTACGTGGTAGCGCACCCGATGCGGCGCTGTACTGGTATGCGCGAATTATTACCGCTGGTGGCGATCCGTTATATGTCGCGCGTCGCTGTCTGGCGATTGCGTCTGAAGACGTCGGTAATGCCGATCCACGGGCGATGCAGGTGGCAATTGCGGCCTGGGATTGCTTTACTCGCGTTGGCCCGGCGGAAGGTGAACGCGCCATTGCTCAGGCGATTGTTTACCTGGCCTGCGCGCCAAAAAGCAACGCTGTCTACACTGCGTTTAAAGCTGCGCTGGCGGATGCTCGCGAACGTCCGGATTATGACGTGCCGGTTCATTTGCGTAATGCGCCGACGAAATTAATGAAGGAAATGGGCTACGGGCAGGAATATCGTTACGCTCATGATGAAGCAAACGCTTATGCTGCCGGTGAGGTTTACTTCCCGCCGGAAATAGCACAAACACGCTATTATTTCCCGACAAACAGGGGCCTTGAAGGCAAGATTGGCGAAAAGCTCGCCTGGCTGGCTGAACAGGATCAAAATAGCCCCATAAAACGCTACCGTTAATGTTATCGTTGCGGTAATGTTGTTACTGTATCCCTGTGGTCGCAGGCTGTGGCCACATCTCCCATTTAATTCGATAAGCACAGGATAAGCATGCTCGATCCCAATCTGCTGCGTAATGAGCCAGACGCAGTCGCTGAAAAACTGGCACGCCGGGGCTTTAAGCTGGATGTAGATAAGCTGGGCGCTCTTGAAGAGCGTCGTAAAGTATTGCAGGTCAAAACGGAAAACCTGCAAGCGGAGCGTAACTCCCGATCGAAATCCATTGGCCAGGCGAAAGCGCGCGGGGAAGATATCGAGCCTTTACGTCTGGAAGTGAACAAACTGGGCGAAGAGCTGGATGCAGCAAAAGCCGAGCTGGATGCTTTACAGGCTGAAATTCGCGATATCGCGCTAACCATCCCTAACTTGCCTGCAGATGAAGTGCCGGTAGGTAAAGACGAAAATGACAACGTTGAAGTCAGCCGCTGGGGCACCCCGCGTGAGTTTGACTTTGAAGTTCGTGACCACGTGACGCTGGGTGAAATGCACTCTGGCCTCGACTTTGCAGCCGCAGTTAAGCTGACAGGTTCGCGCTTTGTGGTGATGAAAGGGCAGATTGCTCGCATGCACCGCGCACTGTCGCAGTTTATGCTGGATCTGCATACCGAACAGCATGGCTACAGTGAGAACTATGTTCCGTACCTGGTTAACCAGGACACGCTGTACGGTACGGGTCAGCTGCCGAAATTTGCTGGCGATCTGTTCCATACTCGTCCGCTGGAAGAAGAAGCAGACACCAGTAACTATGCGCTGATCCCAACGGCAGAAGTTCCGCTGACCAACCTGGTACGCGGTGAAATCATTGATGAAGATGATCTGCCAATTAAGATGACCGCCCACACCCCATGCTTCCGTTCTGAAGCCGGTTCATATGGTCGTGACACCCGTGGTCTGATCCGTATGCACCAGTTCGACAAAGTTGAAATGGTGCAGATCGTGCGCCCAGAAGACTCAATGGCGGCGCTGGAAGAGATGACTGGTCATGCAGAAAAAGTCCTGCAACTGCTGGGCCTACCGTACCGTAAAATTATCCTTTGTACCGGCGACATGGGCTTTGGCGCTTGCAAAACTTACGACCTGGAAGTATGGATCCCGGCACAGAACACCTACCGTGAGATCTCTTCCTGCTCCAACGTTTGGGATTTCCAGGCACGTCGTATGCAGGCACGTTGTCGCAGCAAGTCGGACAAGAAAACCCGTCAGGTTCATACCCTGAACGGTTCTGGTCTGGCTGTTGGTCGTACGCTGGTTGCGGTTATGGAAAACTATCAGCAGGCTGATGGTCGTATTGAAGTACCAGAAGTTCTGCGTCCGTATATGAACGGACTGGAATATATTGGCTAATACCCAATTTTTCTGAATCTAAAAAGCGCCTGCGGGCGCTTTTTTTGTCTCCCTTTGATACCGAACAATAATTACTCCTCACTTACACGTAATACTACTTTCGAGTGAAAATCTACCTATCTCTTTGATTTTCAAATTATTCGATGTATACAAGCCTATATAGCGAACTGCTATAGAAATAATTACACAATACGGTTTGTTACTGGAATCAATCGTGAGCAAGCTTGAGTGAGCCATTATGAAAACGAAAATCCCTGATGCGGTATTGGCTGCTGAGGTGAGTCGCCGTGGTTTGGTAAAAACGACAGCGATCGGCGGCCTGGCAATGGCCAGCAGCGCATTAACATTACCTTTTAGTCGGATTGCGCACGCTGTCGATAGCGCCATTCCAACAAAATCAGACGAAAAGGTTATCTGGAGCGCCTGTACAGTTAACTGTGGTAGTCGCTGCCCGCTACGTATGCACGTCGTGGACGGTGAAATCAAATATGTCGAAACGGACAATACCGGCGATGACAATTACGACGGCCTGCACCAGGTTCGCGCCTGTCTGCGTGGGCGTTCCGTGTCTACAATCCGGACCGCCTGAAATATCCGATGAAACGAGTCGGGGCGCGCGGTGAAGGCAAATTCGAGCGCATTAGCTGGGAAGAAGCCTACGACATCATCGCGACCAATATGCAGCGCCTGATCAAAGAGTACGGCAACGAGTCTATCTATCTGAACTATGGCACCGGTACGCTGGGCGGCACCATGACCCGCTCCTGGCCGCCGGGAAATACCCTGGTCGCGCGCCTGATGAACTGCTGCGGCGGTTATCTTAACCATTACGGTGACTACTCTTCTGCGCAAATTGCGGAAGGTTTGAACTATACCTACGGCGGCTGGGCAGATGGTAACAGCCCGTCGGATATCGAAAACAGTAAACTGGTAGTGCTGTTTGGTAATAACCCTGGCGAAACGCGAATGAGTGGCGGTGGGGTGACTTACTATCTTGAACAGGCACGCCAGAAATCTAATGCCCGCATGATCATCATCGATCCGCGCTATACCGACACCGGTGCCGGGCGCGAAGATGAGTGGATCCCTATTCGTCCGGGAACAGATGCCGCACTGGTTAACGGTCTGGCGTACGTCATGATCACTGAAAACCTGGTGGATCAGGCATTCCTCGATAAATATTGCGTTGGCTACGATGAGAAAACCCTGCCAGCCAGTGCGCCGAAAAATGGCCACTATAAAGCTTATATTCTGGGTGAAGGGCCAGATGGCGTGGCTAAAACACCGGAATGGGCCTCACAAATCACCGGTGTTCCGGCAGACAAAATCATCAAACTGGCTCGTGAAATCGGCAGTACCAAACCGGCGTTTATCAGCCAGGGATGGGGCCCGCAGCGTCACGCTAACGGTGAAATCGCAACCCGTGCTATCTCGATGCTGGCGATTCTGACCGGTAACGTTGGTATTAACGGAGGCAACAGCGGCGCGCGTGAAGGTTCATACAGCTTACCGTTTGTCCGTATGCCGACCTTGGAAAACCCGATCCAGACCAGCATTTCGATGTTTATGTGGACCGATGCCATTGAACGTGGCCCGGAAATGACGGCGCTGCGTGATGGTGTACGCGGGAAAGATAAGCTGGATGTGCCGATCAAAATGATCTGGAACTATGCCGGTAACTGCCTGATTAACCAGCATTCTGAAATCAACCGTACCCATGAAATCCTTCAGGATGATAAGAAGTGCGAGCTGATTGTGGTTATCGACTGCCACATGACCTCATCGGCGAAATATGCTGACATCCTGCTGCCTGACTGCACCGCTTCCGAACAGATGGACTTTGCGCTGGATGCATCCTGCGGGAATATGTCTTACGTGATTTTCAACGATCAGGTGATTAAACCGCGCTTTGAATGTAAGACCATCTATGAAATGACCAGCGAACTGGCAAAACGTCTTGGCGTTGAGCAACAGTTTACTGAAGGCCGTACCCAGGAAGAGTGGATGCGGCATCTGTATGCCCAGTCGCGGGAAGCGATTCCTGAACTGCCAACGTTTGAAGAGTTCCGCAAGCAGGGGATCTTTAAAAAGCGCGACCCACAAGGGCATCACGTTGCTTATAAAGCCTTCCGTGAAGATCCGCAGGCAAACCCACTGACTACGCCATCGGGCAAAATTGAGATTTATTCGCAGGCGCTGGCTGACATTGCCGCTACCTGGGAATTACCAGAAGGCGATGTGATCGATCCAC
>OHAY01003754.1_pt1 | contig 10080 bp, 6 predicted proteins | sample 1577191 | NCBI WGS metagenome assembly OHAY01 (sample SAMEA3541504, study PRJEB24748) | human gut metagenome | biome: human gut; feature: human-associated habitat; material: faeces | place: China | collected 2012 | reverse complement strand
ATAAATATCAACCCGTTCCAGATCTCCGCTCCGGTCCACAAAGGCAGGGAACAGGAATCCACAGATAGGATTTCCCGGCTCGTATTCTCCAACCAGCGGGCAGACAGCGCAGATCAGATAGGGGAACATCTCCTCGGATTCCCCCAGGCGCTCTTTATCGGAAGCCTTTGCAGGAATATCATACCGGTCATAAAACATGTAAATGGCATAAGCCCCGTGAATCTGCAATCCTTCGATCAGGATATCATAGAACGTTTCCAACAGCGCATCGTTCTTCAGTCCGCATTCCCGCAGCGCCATCAGCATCTGCCAGATACTGCCCGGCCCCTGGGATGTTTCCGGAAAACGGTATTCCCGCAGCTTCTCATTCGATTCCGCAAACGGAATTTTCTTGGCAATCGCCAGATTCCTGGCCTTTTCCGAACCGGACAGTTTCAGAAAATGAATGTTGAAACTGCCGTCATACTCCCCATCCGAATCCGTATAGCAACCCGCCATCCGCACAAACGAAGTCCGCGCCGGCGTCATCCTCCTCGTCAGCTCCAGCATGTCTTCCCGATTAATCATACATTCCCTCCGACAGTAAATATATTCGAAACTCTCTGCCTTTGATCTTATCATAACATGCTTTTTCTGTCAGCAGGTTTTTCGGAATCAGATGGGATACTTATTGACCAGCTTCTTAAATTCCGCCACAGACACTGCCATACAGTCGGCGGCACTCCGGTGGGGAAGAATGAGGCTCACCAGTGCAGCTGCCGATATGGTTCCCAGTATAGTAGCAACAGGCAGGAAGATCAGTCTTGGATTCAGCGAACGGAAATTTCTCAAGGTCTGTGGATCGTTTCCGATACTTAGGCCTACACTGAACATCAATGCACATAAGGCATAGAAGCTGATATTGCTTTGTGCTACGTCGAAAGGGATGAGATGAAAAGCCCCGCATAATGTTCCAAGAACAAAAAATCCGACAATGATCAAACTGCCTTTCATGCTTTTCCTCCTTTCTTTTTATACAGGAGATACCATAGCCCCCAAGCGAAGATACAACTTCCCAATACGCATGCCAGCGTAATGGTAAAGGCTTCTACTCCTAAAGTTGCAAGTCCTTCTACTATCTGGCGATTTCCTCCTACTTCTACTCCTAATAAAAAAAGGAGTACCCAGATTAGTGATGTTATGACTTTATTTATCCACGAAAATTCTTGGCGACGGAGCAGGAAACCTATTGCCATACCTCCTAACATTAATCCGATAACAGTAAACATATTCTTTTTTTGTAATCTTTTTTGTGGGCAAAAGTAAAGAAAAGGGTTCGGAAGAGCAACATCTTCCGAACCGGAAGATTTCTTTATTTTACTTCAGGATTTGCATCAATCTCCCATTTAGGTATTGGGTAGAACAACTTGCTTTCATCGAATCCTGTGCGGCCTGCCTTTTGTAATGCAGACGCTGTCTTTCCCCACCGGCGTAAATCATACCAGCGGTAACTTTCCAATGGGAATTCAAGAATGCGTTCATGTTCTATCTGATCGCGTACCTCTTGCTGGGTTGTACCTTCCATCGGAGGCATATTACCATGTACACTTCTAATTTCATTGATAATAGGAATAGCCTGTTCTGGATGGTTTTGTTCGTTTAATACTTCAGCTTTCATGAGCAATACATTCACATAGCGCATCAATGGAATGTTTATAGCGCATGCTTCTTGCATCTCTTCAAGTGTCGGAGAGGTAAATCTACGGAATACCGGTTTATTCTCACCTCCAAACAATTCGTCATATTCTTTTCCCATAACTCTTCCTGTTCCGTCGTTGAAGTAGTCGCACTGGAAGTAGATTGTGTTGTACAGACGTTCGTCATAGCGTCCGTCGTTCAACTTACCTTCTTTCATATATTCTTCCATCAGCATGTTGCTAGGCAGAATTTCATCATATCCGTTCAACTCTTTCGCACCAATCCATTGGTTCAGGTAAGAATAGTGTACAGAACCATTTGCTTCGCTCTTGCTGTACTGTACTTCGAATATAGATTCAGAACAGTTTTTGTTTGTTCCGTTAAACATTCCTATCAGGTTTTCTCCGCTTACTAGTGAATATCCTTTTACATTGTTCAGCGCTGTAAGAGCTTTGTCCAGATAAGTGCTTTTCTTTTCAGGTTCTTCGTATGCACGAGTCAGATAGGCAAAACCGATATAAGCATAAGCAGTACCGCTGGTAGCACGTCCTAATTCATTTTCGTTCCGGCTTTCCGGCAGTTGGGCTGCGTAGTTTTCCAGTTCTTCCAGAATGAAATCCCAGCAGGCTGTACGTTCGGATAACGGACGGTTCAATTGAGAAGACTCTTTAATGTATTCGTTGCGGATGATGATTTTTTCCCAGTTGAGCAATAACATCATATGATAATATCCTCTCAGAAAATGTGCTTCGTTAAGAAGTTCGTTACGCTTGTTCTCATCCAGATTCGGGATATTCGGAACATTGGCTAATACCTGGTTGGCAAAGTTGATTCCTCTGTATAAATCCTGATAATAATAAGAGAACTGAGTATTACCATTGGTATAGTTGAAATAATAAAGTGCTACCCACTGGTCGTAGTTACCGGCATCACTACCTAAATTGACAATGTCTGCACGGTATTCTTCGGTTGGCCATCGCACTTCACTAGTTGCATATGTATCACCATGATAGAGTTGTGAATAGGCTGCTGCCAGTCCAGCTTGTGCATCCTGTTCATTTCTCCAGTAATTGTCTGTTGTCAGTTCGTCCGGTGACTCTACGGTCAGGAAGTCCTCGCATGAAGTAGATGACAGGGCGAGGCATATTATACTTGCTAAATAAAATATCTTTTTCATATTCTTAATGCTGAGTTTGTATGTATTAGAATGTTAATTGCGCTCCTACTGTAAATGAACGGGTAAATGGGAAAATGTAACTGTCAATACCTGTATCCAGAGGACTGCTTCTTGAGAATTCAGGATCTGTTCCAGAATACTTCGTGATAGTAAACAGATTTTCACCGCTGATATAGAAACGTAATTTTTCGATATATGCCTTCTTCAGGATATTTGTCGGCAAGGTATATCCGAGCTGAGCCTGACGCAAGCGGACAAAGTTTCCGTTTTCGAGGAAACGGTCAGATTCACGTGCGTTTCTGTTAGGATCGTTCAATACGGCACGAGGCATGTCTGTATCCGTATTTGTCGGTGTCCATGCATCTAACACGCTGGTCAGCATTTGTCCCGGTGTCTGCATGCTTTCGTAGAAATATCGGTTACCGTTGAACAGCTTATGTCCCCATGCGCTTCCAAATAAAAGGCTCAGGTCAAATCCTTTATAACCTGCGGTCAGGTTCAGGTTGGCTTCTACTTTAGGAATACCGGTTCCACAATATTCACGGTCGTTTTCGTCCAATACTCCATCACCATTGATATCCTTGAAACGGATATCACCGGCTTTAGCATTAGGTTGAAGTCTTTCACCATTGGCATTTACATATGCAGCTGCCTCAGCATCACTCTGGAAAATACCGTCTGTGCGATATAAGTAGAAGGCACTGATAGGCTTACCTTCTGTTGCATAAGCAGGTGTATAGTCGGTTCCATATACCAGACCTGTACAGTAAAGAGCCTGACCTTTATCTGCAAGGCTGATTACTTCATTATGAGTTGTACTGAGGTTGAATCCGATGCCATATTCAAAGTCTTTAATGCGGTCGTTCCAGTTCAATTCTAATTCGAATCCTCTGTTTCTGATTTTGCCGACATTTAAAATCGGATTTTGATATCCGGCAGACGGAGAAAGTTTTTTGGTAATCAGCAAATCTTCAGTCTGGTTGATATAGTAGTTGATGCTACCAGTCAGACGGTTATTGAACATAGCGTAGTCGAATCCGATATTCTTGGTATCTGTTGTTTCCCATTTCAAGTCGTTACGCTCCATGTTCCATGCAACAGCACCTGCCCATGGGTTGCTTCCACTACCTTGTACGTAACCTCCGTAATAAGTATTGTAAGAAGATATCAATGCCTGGAAATCGTAATATCCTAATGCATTTTCATTACCCAGACGTCCCCAGCTGACGCGGAACTTCAAGTTATTGATAAATGTATTCTTCGGGAAGAATTTTTCTTCACTGATGCGCCAGCCTAATGCTATAGATGGGAAACATCCCCAACGGTTGTTCTTTCCAAATTTTGAAGAACCGTCGTAACGCATGGTTGCCTGAATCAGGTAGCGATTGTCAAAGTTATAGTTGATACGTCCGAAGAAAGAGGCACGGTTATATTCGTATTTTGTTCCTTCTCCTGTATATGTACCACCTTTTCCTGCATCGATCGTGTCGAAACTAGGATCCAGGAATCCTGAAGGTTCGTTGGTGCTGACCAAATTACCGTTTTTATCTACTGTATATCTGGTTGCAAATCCTTCTACTGCAACACCATTTGAAGTATTTTTTGTAGAAGTGATAGAAGAACCTATCATGGCGTTCAGGCTGTGTTTGCCAAACTCCTTGTTGAAATTTAAAATGTTGTCTATAGTCTGTTCTTCCCAGTAATAAGTAGATTCACTGTTGTAAGGATATAAGTGTGTTTGCTGTGCATTTGAAATGTAATCAGGATAATGTAAAGTATAACGGTAATGTTTACCACGATAAGCGTAGCTGGTTTTGAAATTCAACCATGAAGTGATTTTAATACCTAGAGAAACATTTGCGGTAGTGCTGAATGTTTTTTCTGCTTCATCCTGATAGTAATAGTCTGCCATCGGGTTATTGTTCGAAGGTAATCCCTGAGAGGCTGTCAGTCCGAAACCATATTTTTCATTTTCATCGTATACCGGAACAAGCGGTGAAATGTTGTAGACTTCTTTCAATGAATAAGTCGGCTGATGACTTTTTGTATAGCGGAAGCCTAAGTTAGCGTCCAGATCAAAGATGTATTTACTCATGTGGAGTTTCATACGCGCATTATCCTGACGGAAATCGTTTCCGAGGAAGATACCTTTATCGTCAGCATGATTATATGATACAGAGTATTGAGCTGTTTCTCCACCTCCACGTACACTGAACATGTAGTTTTGTGAAAGACCGTTGCGCATCATTTCATCTTGCCAGTTAGTGTCTACACCTGTGTCGGTTGTACAGTAAGCAGGTATTTTGTCTTCACGTCCTGCATTGATATACATTTGTTTGATAGTAGACTTATATTGTTCTGCGTTTAAGAACTCCATACGTTTGGCTACGGTAGTCATACTCAGATAAGTGTTGAAATCAATGTGTGTTTCACCTTTTTTACCGTTCTTGGTTGTGATAATGACTACACCGTTTGCTGCTACAGAACCATAGATGGCAGCTGCTGCACCGTCTTTCAGCACTTCCATAGATTGAATATCGACAGGGTTTACACTGTTGATATCACCGGGGAATCCATCAATAATGTAGAGAGGTTCATTATCGCCGAATGATTTGACACCACGAATCTTAACAGAAACTCCAGCTCCTGCATTACCTCCCGACTTCATGATATTGACTCCGGCAATCTTTCCCTGCAGCGCTTCTGCCGGATTGGTAGTCGTACGCTTAGTCAGTTCGTCAACATCTACTGATGAAATAGCTCCGGTCATGTCGCTTTTCTTCATTGTACCATAACCTACTACGACTACTTCGTCTAAAACTTCTGTATCTTCTTTAAGTGTAATTTTAAAATTGCGTTGATTGTTTACTGCGATTTCCTGAGTTTGGAAACCTACATAAGAAATAACAAGAGTACCTTTAGGAGACACGCTTAATTCAAAGTTACCATCCATGTCGGTGATGACTCCATTGGTTGTTCCTTTTTCTAATACGCTGGCACCGATAACTGTCATGCCTGATGCATCGAGTACCGTTCCTTTCACTTGGATTGCTTGTGCAAATCCTGACATCGGAATTGATAAAGCTAGCAGAAATATTAACTGCCATACTTTAGATACAACATCTTTTTTCATTTGTGTTTTTTGTTTATGTTAAGGTTAGTCAACTGATTTTTTCGATATCCAAATATATTCAAAATGCCATTGAAGTGAATATGTTTTGTTGTTACAAAGTATCTACATAAGGGATTTTTACGCTTGTTTTATGTCTACTCGTGTTATTCTAATGTATTGATTATTAATAATATATGCTTTACTTGTATATCTACAAAAGAGCATTTTGATATTGTCACGGAAAATAGTCGTAGAAACATCCTTTTTCTTGCTGCTCAGATTACTCTTCCTGTTGTTTTAATTTGTTTAAGAATGTAAAATCCCGGCAATAGTTACACAATAACCATTGCCGGGATTTTTATCAGATAAGTTTATTTTGAGATTTACTTAGATAGACTGGATATAAGCGATAAGATCTTCTTCGGAGGATAAGCCTAATGCCTTACGCAGTCGATAACGATTCATGTTGATAGTCTTTGGTGTGTTTCCTGTTAGCATAGCTATTTCTTTGGTCGACAGATTGACACGTAATAGACTTGCCAAATGCTTTTCTCCCTGCGTCAAATTAGGATGACGTTCGGTAAGGTGAGCAAGAAATTCTTTCATTTTTTCGTCTATTGTCTGTAGTGTCATGCTGTTGTTCTTGTTGGTGGTTTGATATTGGCTGATAAATGCATTGATCTTTTTTAGATGAGGGATTAATTCTTGCTTTTCCATCCGATAACCTTGGCGCACCTGCTCTTGTATCTTGTCCAGAAGTTCATTACGACTTTGCAAGAATACAGCAAAGTTTGTTGTTTCTTGTTTGCTGGTTTCAAGTGCATGTTGTACATTTTCCAACTCTGCCTTTTGTCTTTGCATTTTGAGTTTGGCTATTTCATGTTCAGATTGTTCTATTCGGTATTGGGCATTAAGCAGCTGGATTTTCTTTTTACGTTTAAATCGCTGGTGTAGTAGAAAACCGATTATGGCCACTAATGCAGCAACAATCAGAATTGTGACGATATTGCGTCGGAGTAATCTGATTTTATACTCTTGTTGCTGTAACTCTTCTTTTTGCTGTTGCGCCAGGAGCTTTTCCTGCGCAATGCGCTGTTCTACGGTGCGAAGTTTGTTTTCACTTTGTATTTCTTTACTTAAAGCATACAGTGAAGTTTGTTTTTCATAAGCAGTCCGATAGTCACCTATGGCACTATATACTAATGCCGAATATTCGTAATTGTCACATATAACTCCTTTGGCTCCTATATTTAAGGCCAGTTGATAGGCTTTCTCTAGTGCAGCAATAGCTTGTGGATATTTATGAGCATAATAATAAAGTTTTCCTAGATTATTATAGTTTTCTCCCAATGACCATGTCGCATTCAGGTGTTTGTTGATAATGATTGCTTCATTTATCCATTCCAGCTGTTCTTCTATATTACCTTCGAACAAACATAAATTGTTTAGATTACTGGCTATGCTTTTAAGATTCTTTGAGGATCGGTTAATGGCCAATGCTTGTTTTAAGAAACGTTCCGCTTGTTGAAATTCATTAATATAGGTATGTATGATACCACGGTTGTTATAGCATAAAGCTAAATTAAGGGAATCGTTTTCCGTTTTAAACAGTGAAATGGCTTTATCGCTTAGATTGATTGCTTTAGTATAATCTCCCAAGTTGCAGTATCCTACACTCATCAAATTATAGATATGCCCTTTCAAGTCATTCTCATTTTTGGAAACTAATGCGTCTGCTTCGTATAAAGCTTGAATACATCCGTCGAAATCTCCAAGTAATTTTTCAGCTTGTGCATAAATATAGAGTGCTTGTGATTGTTGAGAAGACGAGGTTGCCATTGCTCGTGCCTTTGTTGCATAATATGCCGCTTGTTGCGGATTCGTATACAATTCTTTCTCAGCCTTGTCTAAGAAACTGTTGACATCAGTATCTGTTGTCTGGGCATGGATGAATTGGGGGAGAAAAAGGAACAATAATCCTATTATATAAAAGCTGATGTTTTTCATTTTTGTTTTTTGATTTTTACAAAGTTATAAAAACTCTTATAATCATAAAAAAAAGATATGAAAAACAGAATATTAACAATCATAGTAGATAACTTATTGATAACTTAGAAATAAAATAGATACGTAATTCCTTCAAAAAGCCGTACCTTTGCACCCCGAAAATAAAACGACGTATATGTTATTGCCTTATTTGCATAAAGACCTGATTGAAGCCGGATGTGATGAAGCCGGACGTGGTTGTCTGGCTGGAGCCGTGTATGCGGCAGCAGTAATCCTGCCTTCCGATTATGAGAACCAGCAGCTGAACGATTCCAAAAAGCTTACAGAGCATCAGCGATATGCACTTCGGGAAGTGATAGAAAGGGATGCAATAGCATGGGCTGTAGGGGTAGTAACACCTCAGGAAATCGATAAAATAAACATTCTGAATGCTTCTTTTCTGGCAATGCATCGTGCGATAGACCAGTTGAAGGTACGTCCGCAACATTTGCTGATTGACGGAAACCGATTCAATAAATACGAGGATCTTCCTCACACGACTGTAGTTAAGGGAGATGGTAAGTATCTGTCGATTGCGGCTGCTTCTATTTTGGCAAAAACTTATCGTGACGACTATATGAACCGGCTTGCAGAAGAGTATCCTTTATATGACTGGCAGAAGAATAAAGGTTATCCGACAAAAAAGCATCGGGAAGCAATTGCCCGTTATGGGACCACTCCTTACCACCGGATGACATATAATTTACTGGGAGACGGACAACTCTCCTTCGATTTTTAAAAAGAGAAACGGTTATATTAACCAGTATTTATTAACAGCCTGTTGAAAACTCTGAAGTTATCAACAGACTGTTAATAATTTGTAGTGATGTAATAGAGGTGAAACACCTTTGTCGTCCTATATTAAACGTACTGTCGTATATTCTTAAAATGGTTTCCGTTATTTTGCCCAAACAATAAATCAGATGTAAGTATATGAAAAAAATGTATAGACAATGGTTGGGTATAGCGGCTCTGCTTTGCCACATTACGATGCAAGCTGCCGGAAATAAGGCGGTAGTAACAGGTACTGTGAAAGATACTCAAGGCAATCCGATTGCAGGAGTCGTTGTAACAGATGGAAAGAATGTGACAGCTACTGATAGACAAGGTATATATATGTTGGATACTGATCCGTTCCGTCAGCCAATGGTTTATATTTCTACTCCTGCTGATTATGTTCTTCCCGAGAAGGAAGGAGTGGCTGATGGCTTTTATCACTATCAGGATACTTCAAAAGTGGAGAATCGTTGTGATTTTATTCTTCAGAAACGTAGTAAACAGACCGATGATTTTGTATTTATTCCTATTTCAGATCCTCAGGCTAAAAATGAAGCACAGTTGGATAGATTCCGTAAGGAAACCGTTCCCGATTTGATTCATACTGCCGATTCTCTGAAATCTTTAGAAGTTGTAGGTATGGGATTGGGCGATCTGGTATGGGATGCTATGGATTTATATGCTCCTTACCGGAAAATTGTATCCAACTTGGGATTGACTATGTTTCAGGTTATGGGTAACCATGATTTCAAATTATTGTATTCGGATATGGAACGTACGGCAGATCCTGAAAACGGATATGGAGAGAAGAACTATTATGAGATATTCGGACCAACAAATTATTCTTTCAATATAGGCAAGGTACACGTCATAGCAATGAAGAGTATAGATTACGAAGGAAAGAAAAAGTATGTAGAACGTTTTACCGAAGAGCAGCTTGAATGGTTGAAAAAAGATTTAAGTTATGTACCAGAAGGAACAACTGTCTTTTTGAATATTCATGCTCCGGTAGCGAATACGACGGTTGAAGGGGGTGATAATGTAAGAAATGCCAATGCCTTATTCCGTATCTTACGACCTTATAAAGTTCATATCTTTTCAGGGCATACACATTATTATGAAAATACACTGCCTGCTGCCGGAATCTATGAGCATAATATCGGGGCTGCGTGTGGAGCCTGGTGGGCAGGCCATGTCAACCGCTGTGGAGCACCAAACGGTTATCTGGTTGTAACAGTGAAAGGTGATGATGTGAAATGGCGTTATAAGGCAACCGGACGTCCGGCCGACT
>OHAY01003753.1_pt1 | contig 10080 bp, 8 predicted proteins | sample 1577191 | NCBI WGS metagenome assembly OHAY01 (sample SAMEA3541504, study PRJEB24748) | human gut metagenome | biome: human gut; feature: human-associated habitat; material: faeces | place: China | collected 2012 | reverse complement strand
CTTGAAAACCAAGCGCTACCCCCATGCGCGTCTGCGGCGGCTGGTGTTGGACGCGGCGCTTGGCTTCCCGGCAGAACTGCCAATGCCGCCGTACCTGCATGTGCTGGGGGCACGCAAAGCGGCGCTGCCGCGTTTAAAACAGGCGTCGCTGCCCGCCGCGACAGCGCTGGCAGACCTGGCCCGCACCGGCCCGGAGGCAGCAAAAATCAGCAGACTGCATAATAAGGCAGTTGATTTTTCGTCATTATGCAGAGAAAAAATTCAGCCTATGGGGCTTGCGTTCACGGCTAAGCCGGTGGTAATATAATTCTATATGGATAAAAAATGCGTGTGATACAACATTGTTGCATTTTTAACGCGCAAAATCGGTGCGAAATGAAGGAGTAAAACATGGCGCTGCACGTAATGGACGAAGCAAACCACTGCCTTGGCTGCAAGGTGCCCCGCTGTCAGCAGGGGTGCCCCATCCACACCAATATCCCGGAGGTCATCCGTCTGCTCAAGGCAAACCAGATGGACGATGCAGGCCGGATGCTGTTTGAAAACAATCCCCTGACCACTGTGTGCAGCCTCGTGTGCAATCACGAGAACCAGTGCGAGGGCCACTGCATCCGCAACCGGATGCCCAGCCACGACCCCGTCCACTTCTCCATCATCGAGGACTACATCTCCACCACCTACGCCAACAAGATGACTTCCGGCCCCGCCCCCAGGAACGGCATGAAGGCCGCTGTCGTCGGCTCCGGCCCTGCGGGCCTGACCGTCGCCGTCCTGCTGGCACGCTGGGGTTACGATGTCACCATCTTCGACGCCCGCGACAAGATCGGCGGCGTCATGCGGTACGGCATCCCCAACTACCGCCTGCCCGACAGCGTGCTGGACGACTTCCAGTACCGCCACCTCGAGCTGAAGGGCATCCACGTCCGCCCCAATACCGCCATCGGCAAGACCATCACCATCGACGACCTCTTCCGGGACGGCTACAAGAGCGTCTTTATCGGCGCTGGTCTGTGGAAGGCCAACGCCATGCACATCAAGGGCGAGACGCTGGGCAACGCGGCCTTTGGCATCGACTATCTGGCCAACTCCAAGGCCTTCCAGCTGGGCGACGACATCGCCGTCATCGGCGTGGGCAACTCCGCCATGGACTGCGCCCGCACTGCCATCCGCAACGGCGCACGCCACGTCACCTGCTACGCCCGCCGCGATGAGGAGTGCATCAGCGCTTCCGAGCATGAAGTGCGGTACGCCAAGCTCGAGGGCGTGGGCTTCCGCTTCTGCAAGGCTCCGGTAGAGATCCGTGAGAACGGCATCATCTGCCGCGACACCGTGAAGGGCGAGGACGGCAAGTTCACCCAGGTAGAGGGCAGCGAGACCTTCTACCCCCACACCGGCGTCATCGTCTCGGTGAGTCAGGGTTCTGAGAACTCTCTCGTCAAGACCACCACCGGCATCGAGACCAACCAGCGCGGCCTGCTCACCGTCAACGAGGACGGCAGCACCACCCGTGAGGGCGTATTCGCCGGCGGCGACGCCGTCATGGGCGCGCGCACCGTTGTTGAGGCCGTGGCCATCGCCAAGAAGGTGGCCGAGTCCATGGACGCCTACATGAAGTCCCTGCCCGCCGACAACACTCCCGACCCCTACGCCGATATTCCGGTGTTCTCCACCCCGACTTCTGACGTTCTGGCAAAGCAGGGCATCTAAATCCTGATCTTCAAGGCTGCTGTGCAAAAGCGCGGCAGCCTTTTCTTTTTGTAACATTTCTGTTTCTTTGCCAATCTTAGCCGCTCTTTTGTTGACGGACTTTTGTCTGTTTTTGTATACTTAACAATGAAATATTTCTCAATTCCAACGCCCGGCGGCACTGCTTCCGGGCGTGAAAGGCTGGTGGACATCATTATCAAATCATCCATCCCCAAACTTCGGGAGAAGCTGCTGGAGGCACTGCAGGCCGTCCTGCCCATCGCGGCCATCGTGCTGGTGCTCTGTTTCAGCATCGCCCCTGTTTCCCCGAGCATCCTGCTCTGCTTTCTGCTGGGCGCTGCCATGATCATCGTCGGCATCATGTTCTTCACTCTGGGTGCCGAGATGAGCATGACCCCCATGGGCGAGCGGGTCGGCTCCATGCTCACCCGGAGCCAGAACCTCTTTCTCATCATCGGCGTAGGTTTCCTGCTGGGCTTCCTTATCACCATCTCAGAGCCTGACTTACAGGTGCTTGCCAATCAGGTACCCTCCATCCCCAACATGACCCTCATCCTCTCGGTGGCTACGGGCGTGGGCATCTTCCTCGTCATGGCCTTCCTGCGTATGCTGCTGGGCATCCCGCTGCCCCGGCTGCTGGTCATCTTTTACGCTGCCATCTTCCTTCTGGCTGCATTTGTGCCGAAAGAGTTTCTGGCCGTGGCCTTCGACTCCGGCGGCGTCACCACCGGCCCCATGACCGTCCCCTTCATCATGGCGCTGGGCGTCGGCGTGTCGGCCATCCGTTCCGACCGCCATGCAGCGGACGACAGCTTCGGCCTCGTAGCCCTCTGCTCCGTAGGTCCCATCCTCGCCGTCCTCATCCTCGGCATCGTCTTCAATGCCAGCGAGAGCAGCTACCTGCCGCCGGTCATCCCCGAAGTGGGCGACTCGGTGGAGCTGTGGCAGCTGTTCAGCGAGGGCCTGCCCACCTATCTGCACGAGATCGCCACTTCCCTGCTGCCCATCGTCGTGATGTTCGGCATCTTCCAGCTCGCCGCCCTTCACATCGACCGGCGGACGCTGGGCCGCATCGGCGTAGGCCTCGTCTATACTTACATCGGCCTCGTGCTCTTCCTCACCGGGGCGAACATCGGCTTCATGCCCGCCGGCAACTACCTCGGTCAGGTCCTGGGCGGCCAGAGCAGCCGGTGGCTGCTCATCCCCATCGGGATGCTCATCGGCTACTTCATCGTCCGGGCCGAGCCTGCGGTCTATGTCCTCAACAAACAGGTCGAAGAAGTCACCGACGGTGCCATCTCCGCCGGGACGATGGGCGCGGCCCTCTCGGCCGGCGTCGCCCTCTCGGTGGGCCTTGCGATGGTGCGCGTCCTCACCGGCATCTCGATTCTGTGGTTCCTCATCCCGGGCTACCTCTTCGCCATCAGCATCTCCTTTGTGGTGCCGAAGCTCTACACCGCCATCGCCTTTGACGCCGGCGGCGTGGCCTCCGGCCCCATGACGGCCACCTTCCTGCTGCCGCTGGCGCAGGGTGCCTGCATCGCCGTAGGCGGCAACATCGTCACCGACGCCTTCGGCGTGGTGGCCATGGTCGCCATGACGCCCCTCATCACCGTCCAGCTCATGGGCCTTGTGGCCCAGCTCAAGACCCGCAAGGCCCGCAGCGCCCAGCCCCTGCTGGATGCTGCCGCCCTGCTGGCCGAACTGCCGGACGACGCCATCATCGAGCTGTAAGGAGGCTTTGCCGTGAATACGCTTTACTGGCTGGTCACCATCACCGACCGCCCCACGACAGACGCCTTTCTGAAGCTGTATAAAAGCTTCGGCGTCGATGTCAGCCTCCGCACCGTGGGTGCCGGCACTGCCGTTCAGGAGACGCTTTCCACCCTCGGGCTGGAAAAGACCGAAAAAGCTGTGCTCTTTGCCATCATCACAGCGGACAGCTGGCCCCGCATCCAGAAAGCCCTGCGCCGCCAGATGCGCATTGATGTGCCGGGTACCGGCATTGCATTCATCGTCCCGGTAAGCAGCATCGGCGGCAAGCGCGCCCTGCTGTTCCTCACCGAACACCAGACCCTTGAGCTGAAGGAGGAAAGCACCTTGAAAGATACCCGTTACGACCTGCTGCTGGTCATCGCCAATCAGGGCTACACCGGCTCTATCATGGACGCGGCCCGGGCCGCAGGAGCCGGCGGCGGCACCGTCATCCACGCCAAAGGCACCGGCATGGAGGGCGCGGCCAGGTTCATGGGCATCGACCTCGTGAACGAAAAAGAGCTGGTGCTCATCGTCAGCCGCACTTCCGAGAAGAACGCCATCATGAAAGCCATCATGGACAACGCCGACAAAAAGGCCGGCTCCATCGTCTTCTCGCTGCCCGTCACCGACACCGCCGGCCTGCGCCTGCTGGACGAAGAGTAAAAAATCAAACTTTCATCTGTCAAATGAACAAAAATCCACGCTCCGGCAGGCCGCCGGGCGTGGATTTTTTTGCCGTTTTCCGGTATGATAGAAGGGATATGGGAGGAAACGCTATGAATCAGAATCCGCACTGGAAGCAGCTTATCTGGAACTGGGCTTCCATCATCTTCGGCAACGCGCTCTACTCGCTGGCCGTTGCGCTGTTCCTCGAGCCGGCGGGCCTCATCACCGGCGGCGCGACCGGCATCGCGCTGGCCATCGGGCGATTGACGGGCCTGTCCGTCTCGGGGCTGCTGCTCTTCATCAACCTCGCCATGCTGGTCTGGGGCTGGGTGGTCCTGGGCCGGGCCTTTGCCCTCAATACGCTGGCCAGCAGTGTTCTCAGCCCCGCCTTCCTCGCCCTGTTCGAGGGGATGGCGAATGGCCGGGTGCTGACGGAGGACATCTTCCTCTGCACCGTCTTTGCGGGCCTCGGCATCGGCGTGGCGCTGGGCATCGTCATCCGCTCCGGCGCATCCACCGGCGGCCTCGACATCCCGCCGCTGGTGCTCAACAAGTGGTTCAAGCTGCCGGTGTCGGCCACCATGCTGGCCTTCGACATCATGGTCCTGCTGATGCAGGCTGTGTTCAGCCCGATGCCGCAGGTGCTGTACGGCATTGTGATGGTGCTCATCCACACCGTCGTCATGGATAAGATGCTGATGATGGGTGCCAGCCGCACCGAGGTAAAGATCATCAGCAGCCAGTCCGACGCCATCTGTGCCGCCATCCTCGCGCAGCTGGACCGGGGCGTGACCATCCTCCACGGCGAGGGCGGCTACACCCACGAGTCCAGCGCCGTGCTTCTGAGCATCGTGTCCAACCGGGAACTGCCCCGGCTGGAAAAGCTGGCTCACAGCATCGACCCCACCTGCTTTCTCATCGTGAGCCATGTCACCGAGGTCAGCGGCCGGGGCTTCTCGATGGATAAGGATTATTTGTAAAACAAAGGGGAATGCCGAACGGCATTCCCCTTTGTTTTACAGTAATGGCGCAATAACTTTCAGTAAAATTCCTGCCAGATGGAGCAGTACTTTTCCCTCCCAGATGCTCTCCCGGGTGGGCTCAACGTCGCGGCAGAATTCCAGCGTCTTCTGGAAATCCTTCTCGATGGCGGGGATGCAGGCGGTATCCTTCATCCAGACCGCATTCTCGAAGTGGTGGTAGAGGCTGCGGTAGTCGAGGTTTATGGTACCCACCACGGCCTCGCTGTCGTCCACCACAAAGACCTTCGCGTGGACAAAGCCGGGCAGCCACTCGCTGATCTTCACGCCCGAGTCCAGCAGAGACTTGTAGTGCGTCTTCGCCAGCGCATAGGCGAACTTCTTATCCGGCACATGGGGCAGGATGAGGTGGACGTCCACGCCCCGCTCTGCCGCGAACTTGAGGGCCGTTTCCAGCTCGCCGTCGAGGATGAGGTAGGGCGTCATGATGTGGATGTAGCGCTTCGCGCGGTTGAGCAGGTCGATATAGACCATCTCCCCCACCCTCTCACCGTCCAGCGGGCAATCGCCGTAAGGGGCCGCGAACCCCTTCGCCGGGACGGAGTGGGGCGGCACGGAGAGGAACTTCTCAAACTCCGGCTCCCGGAGGATGCTCCACATCTCGAGGAAGAGGATGGTCAGCGGTCGGACAGCCTCGCCTTCCAGCATGACGGCGGCGTCCTTCCAGCGGCCATACTTCTCGATGTGGTTGATGTACTCGTCGGCGAGGTTCACGCCGCCGGTAAAACCCACCTTGCCGTCAATGACGAGAATTTTCCGGTGGTCGCGGTAATTATAATGGGTCGAGACAAAGGGCTGCACCGGCGAGAACACCCGGCACTGGATGCCCAGCTTTTCGAGGCGGCTGGGGTAATCCCGGGGCAGGGTGGTGAACTCACAGGTGCCATCGTACATCACCCGGACGTCCACGCCCTCAGCGGCCTTGCGGGCCAGCACTTCCAGGATCTTGCCCCACATGAGGCCCTCGTCGATGATAAAGTACTCGAGGAAGATGTACTTCTCGGCCTTTTCCAGTTGGCGCAGCAGCTCTTCGAACTTGGCCTCGCCGCCGGGGAAGTAGGTAACTTCCGTGTTCCGATAGACCGAGAAGCCGCCGCCCTTTCCGTGGAGATACCGCGCCAGCGAGGCCGCGCCGGGGTCGGCTTCGGCCAGCTCCTGGGCCGCAGCCAGCGGCTGGGGCTGTAAGCCCCGGGCCTCCTCAGTGAGGTGGGTCACCCGCTTTTTCAGGGCGTTGTGGCCGATGTTGCTCTTGACGTAGAAAAACAGCGGCACACCCACGACCGGCAGGATGGCGATGGTGACCATCCATGTGATTTTAGCACTGTTGTCCATCTCGCTGTTGAGGATGTAGACCACCATGAAGGCCGACATGGCCACACTGCCGCCGAAGTAATGGGGCAGCAGTCCGCCGAACCACCGGAACACGCTCCACAGTACACCGACTTGCAACAGCATGAGCAGCAGCACCAGCCCGAAGCGGCTGAAAATCGCATGGACGATGCCTTTCTGACCCTTTTTCAGGAGCCGGAGGCCGCCGTCCTCGAACTGCTGCATCCTGTCTTTCATGTTCTGCTGAAGTTCTTCTTTTTTCATGCTTCTCCTTTCGGGCGGAGGGTGACGGCAAACAGCCCTTGGGCCGCATGGCAGTCCTCCACCAGCTGTTTCGGCTGCGGGCAGACGCCGTGGTCATGCCACGGGTCGTTGAACCAGTAGTTTTCGTCATCGTAGCCCACCAGCAGCAGGCAGTGCTCGTTGCACTTCCACGCAAAGTCGGTGCCATCGGCCAGCAGCCAGTGGTCACGCTTTTCCGGCACGGGCTGGAAATCCAGCGTCGCCCAGAACACCACCGGCATCCCGGCGTCGATATAAGAGCAAAGCTCTGCCGCCGTCTTGCCGCTCTCGTCCACAACTTCGAACTTGTCGGCTGCGCCCTCGTGTTCCAGAGCGCTGTTCAGGGCCTTGACGATACAGGGCGAATAGCAGCCGTAGCCGGTGTGGTCGTGGGGGTCGCCGGGGTAGACCTGCCACGGGTCAGGGCCGTAGAGTTTTCCGTCCTGCTCCCAGTAAGGGGCGTGGGGCAGGTCGCGGGCGATGAAGGTATCCGGGTCGATGTCGATGCCCACGGCCTGGAGCAGCATGACGCTGCTGATGCTCTCGCAGCCATTGACCCAGCGCTCAGTCTGGTCGATGTACGGGGCAGGAACGATTTTTTTCATCAAAATGCCTCCCAGCGAAGATTCGGCCCTGTCAAAACAGAGCGAAGTGTGTTATTATGTAGGATAAGAATATTATACCCTACTCTGGGGATTTTTTCTACAACAATCGGCACGCGGAGGTTTTTGGAACATGAATAATCTGATCATCGGCATCGCAGGCGGCTCCGGCAGCGGCAAGACCACACTGGCCTGTCGGCTCAAGGCTCTTTTCGGGGAGGACGAGGTGCGTCTCATCTCCCACGACAGCTACTACAAGCGCCACGACGAGCTGCCCTTTGAAGAACGCTGCAAGCTGAACTACGACCACCCGGACGCTTTCGACAACGCCCTGCTCATCTACCACTTACAGGAGCTGAAGGCTGGCCGCGCCATCGACTGCCCGGTGTACGACTACGCCGACCACAACCGCAGCAACGAGGTGCAGCACATCGAACCGGCCCCCGTCCTCATCGTGGAAGGCATCCTCCCCTTCGTGGAGCCGGAGCTGTGCGCCATGTTCGACTACAAAATTTTCGTGGACACCGATGCCGATGAGCGCATCCTGCGCCGTCTGGTGCGGGACGTCAAAGAGCGCGGCCGCTCCCTCGACAGCGTTATCAACCAGTACCTCACCACCGTCAAACCCATGCACGAGGCTTTCGTTGAGCCCAGCAAGCGGAACGCGGACATCATCGTCCCCAACGGCGGCGAGAACACCACCGCCATCGAGATGCTGGCCCACCACATCCGCAGCCTCATCGAGAAGGCAAATATGCTCTAAAAGCTTCTGATACAGCAAAAGCCGGAGTCCCCGCGGGGACTCCGGTTTTTGTTTCAGCTGTTACTCCTTGATGGAGGTGCGCACCAGCGCGCGCTTGAGGCGGGCCTGTGCCATCTCGTACTCGCGGCGGTCGAGGTCTTTGCGGGCCAGGATCTCTTCGGCGCGCTTTTTTGCGGCCTCGGCGCGGGTGTGGTCGATCTGCTCAGCCCACTCCCATGTGGTGGCTACCAGACGCACCTCACCGTCCAGCACGGTGAGCATCCCGCCCATGCAGGCGGCACGGCGGCGGCTGCCCTCGGCATCAACGATGTGGGCCTCGCCCATGCCCAGCGCGGTGCAGTAGTCGCCGTGCTTGGCCAGAATGGCAAGGTCACCGTCGATGGCGCGGCAGACCACACGCTCGGCCTGCCCCTCAAAGGCGCAGCCGTCCGGTGTGACCACCGTCAGATGAAAGGTCGTCATGGTTTACCCCTTCTTCGCCTTAGCGAACACATCGTCGATGGTGCCTGCGAACAGGAAGGCGCTCTCGGGCAGGTCGTCGCACTCGCCGTTCAGGATCATGCGGAAGCCGCGCAGCGTCTCTTTCAGCGGGACGTACTGGCCGGGCATACCGGTGAACTGCTCTGCAACGTGGAAGCTCTGGCTCAGGAAGCGCTGCACCTTGCGGGCGCGGCTGACGGTGCGCTTGTCATCCTCGCTCAGCTCGTCCATGCCCATGATGGCGATGATGTCCTGCAGCTCCTTGTAGCGCTGCAGCACCTTCTGGACGGCACGGGCGATCTCATAATGCTCCTGACCCACGACCTCCGGGCTGAGGATACGGCTGGTGGAGTCCAGCGGGTCCACAGCGGGGTAGATGCCCTGAGAGGCAATGTCACGGCTCAGAACCGTGGTAGCGTCCAGATGGGTGAACGTCGTTGCAGGAGCGGGGTCGGTCAGGTCGTCGGCGGGGACGTAGACAGCCTGCACCGAGGTGATGGAGCCCTTGCGGGTGGAGGTGATGCGCTCCTGCAGAGCGCCCATCTCGGTAGCCAGCGTAGGCTGGTAGCCGACGGCGGAGGGCATACGGCCCAGCAGAGCCGACACCTCAGAGCCTGCCTGAGTGAAGCGGAAGATGTTGTCGATGAAGAGCAGCACGTCCTGATTCTTGACGTCGCGGAAATACTCCGCCATGGTCAGGCCGGACAGTGCCACGCGCATACGGGCTCCTGGGGGCTCGTTCATCTGGCCGTAGACCAGCGCCGTCTTGTTGATGACGCCGCTCTCGGTCATTTCGCCGTAAAGGTCGTTGCCCTCACGGGTGCGCTCGCCGACACCGGTGAACACCGAGTAGCCGTTGTGCTCGGTGGCGATGTTGTAGATCAGCTCCTGGATCAGGACGGTCTTGCCGACACCGGCGCCGCCGAACAGGCCGATCTTGCCGCCCTTGGCGTAGGGGCAGATGAGGTCAACGACCTTGATGCCGGTCTCCAGAATTTCGGTGGTGGACTGCTGCTCCTCATAGCTGGGAGCGGGGCGATGGATGGGCCAGTAAGCCTCCGGGGTGGGGGCGGGCTTATTGTCCACCGGCTCACCCAGCAGGTTGAACACGCGGCCCAGGCACTGGTCGCCGACGGGGACCTTGATGGACTCGCCGGTGTCCACGGCCTCGGTGCCGCGCACCAGGCCGTCGGTGCTGCTCATGGCGATGCAGCGGGCGACGTTGTCACCGGTCAGCTGCGCCACCTCGACCACCAGCTTCTGGCCGTGGTTGTCGATCTCGATGGCGTTGAGCAGGTCCGGCAGCTCTCCATCCTTGAACTGGATGTCCAGCACCGGGCCGATGACTTGGATCACCTTGCCGATGTGTTTTTCGGACATAGGCTACAACTCCTTCTCTTAAACCTCTCCGTCATCGCTGCGCGATGCCACCTCCCCTACCGAGGGGAGGCCT
>OHAY01003745.1_pt1 | contig 10090 bp, 10 predicted proteins | sample 1577191 | NCBI WGS metagenome assembly OHAY01 (sample SAMEA3541504, study PRJEB24748) | human gut metagenome | biome: human gut; feature: human-associated habitat; material: faeces | place: China | collected 2012 | reverse complement strand
GTGGGGGAAGGTTGGAGGGGGCGAGGGAAACGTGGGGGCTCCCCCCTTCTTCAGAACGTTTCTCTCGCCCCTCAAATCTTTAAAAGGTTCCGGTGAATTATTCCCTTCGCAGCAGCAAGGGGATAAGCCGCCAAAACGCAAAGAACAGCGCGATGAGGTTGGCGGTCCACGCGGCGAGGAACGGGTGCAGGATGCCGCGCTGCCCAAGCGTCGTACCGAGGGTATACACCGCGAAGTACAGGAACGTGCACAGCAGCGCGACGGTCACGGCGATATAGATGTTGTCCTTCCACGAGACAATGGCCGTCGCCACGAAGGCCATGACCAGAATCGATGCCGCATAGGCCAGCTTGGCGTGCCACGCCGTACGGAGCGCCTCCACATTGGAACCGGAAGATTTCAACTGGCTGATGGCGTCCCCAAGCTGCCAGAGCGGCAACTGCTGCGGCTTCGTGCCCGTACTGACGAGCCGGAAGGTTTCGGGATCCTGCCTGAGCGGGAGGACGAAATCCGGCTCTTGCTCCTGCGTGAAGGTGTCGGGCGTGTAGACGCGCACATCCTGCAAGGCCCAGTGGCTGGGCTCGGCGGTGAACGTGGACGCCTGCACGATGCGCTTGATGCTCAGGCCGTCGTCGGACAGTTCATACCCGGAAAAGCCTGTGCCGTGCGCCTGGGGATCAAGCGTGCCGAGCGAGACGATCCAGTCCCCATCCGTAAACCAGACATCCTCAAGCACCGTTGCCGCGAGGTTCTTCTTTCGGACCTCTTCCTGCCAGATGCGGGCGGACTCGCGTTCCCCGGCAACGCCCAGATACTCGGAGAAACCAAGCTGGACGCCGCCCCAGAAAATGCCGCAAAGGATCATGGAGTTCGCCACCACGCCGAGTGAGATGCCCCCGGCCTGCAACGCCGTCAGCTCGCGGCTGCGGGCCATGATGCACAGTTGGATGACCGTGGACAGCAGGAAGATCACCGGCAGGATCTGCGAAATCACGAGCGGCATCTTCACGACGAAGTAGGTGAGCACCATGCCCACGGACAGCCCGGCCTCGATGAAGTTGTCGAGACGCTCGAACAGGTCCGTGAGCACATACAGGCCGATGCCGACGGCAAGGGTCGGCAGCAGGATCATCGCGTTGTTCTTGGTCAGATAGCGGAAAAGCAAGCTCATGACGTCCTCCGTGTCCGCAGGTTGCGGAAGAAGGTCGCCACGTGCGGCGTTCGCTCATGCGCCGTCAGCCATAGCCCGTAGATGCCGAGGCAGAGGAACAGGATGTTCGGGACCCACAACCCTATGGAGGGAGGGATGGCCCCGGACTCGCCCGTGCTGAACCCAAGCGACATCAGGCTGTAATAAACAAAGAACATGGCGAGGGCCAACATGAGCCCCGTCTGCCTGTGCAGCCCCTCAAAGGCCGAAGCCAGCGGCAGCACGAAGAGGGTCAGGGCGATGCACGCCACCGGATAGGCCCAGCGCTTGTGGCGCTCCACCTCCAGCTTGTTGGCGTAGTTGGCGTCCACTTTAAGCGCTTCCTCCCGCGTGATGCTGGAGAGCTTGCTCCATGACATCTCGCGGGGCCGCACATCTCCGAGATCAAGACTCTTGAAGAGGGAATCCAGCGGCAGCCGCACTTTGTATTCGTCGAAGGCCAGCACCGAGGAACCCTTCTTATCCGTGGTGTAGATCTTGCCGTCCTCAAGCAGGAATACCAGCTCGCCGCGTTCGGTATCGGTATCGAAGCGCCCTTCCGGGGCGAGGATGGTCATGTGGCGCTCGGGGTGCGAACGGTCGTCCACCAGAACCTGCGACATATCCCCGTCACCGGGGTTCACCTGCCGGGCGAAAAGCACCAGATTGGGGAAGTCCGTATTGAAGACGCCGGGCTGCACCACGACACGGGCGCGTGTATTGGCGATTTCAAGGATCGTTTCCCGGAAATGCCCCATGCCCCACGCCAGCCAATGCAGGGATACCCAGAGCGTCAGCAACATGCAGATCACACTGAACAGGAGCGGCGCGGGAAGCATCTGGTAAATGTTGATGCCCCCCGCACGCAGGGCGACCAGCTCGCGGTCCGTGCTCATGCGCAGGAAGGTCAGGAAGACGCTGAGCATACAGGCGATGGGAATCACCAGCATGAGGAACAGCGGGGTCATATAGCCGAACAGCAGAACGGTATCCAAGATGCCGAGATCCAGCCCCAGAAACAGTTCCCGCATCTGCACCGCCCGGCTGATGAGGATGAGCGTCAGCAGCACCCCCACGGCGAGAACGAACAGGTTGGCGATTTCTTTAAATATCTGTCTCTGAAGAAGCGAAGGCATCGGGCAACGTCCTGTAGGGGAACAAAGTTAGCGTTTGCACGGGGCGGAAGGCTCCTGTCCTGTTTCGGAAAAAAGGCGGGCAAGCTGGGCCGCATCCAGCGGCGTCAGATTGAAGCGCATACCCGCTTCGTCAAGCAGGGAGGAAAGCGGCGCATCCGGGCGGCGGCAGCGTTCTTCCTGCACATATTCCAAAGCGCGGCGGACCAGTTCGCCGTGTTCGATGAGCGTCATGTGATACCTCCGTGATTAGAACGCGGCGCTATCACCGGGCTTCATGGAGACCAGGCGGACATCTGGAGCCACGGAAGCGAGATGCGACGCAAAGGCCGAGGTGTCCTTCGCAAGGACCGGGAATGTCCCCCAGTGCATGGGGATCACGGCCTTGGGCTTGAGCAGACGCGCGGCATGGGCGGCCTGCAACCCGTCCATCGTGAAGAAGCCGCCCACGGGCAGCAGCGCCAGATCCAGCGGATACAGCGAACCTATCAGCTCCATCGAGGAGAAGAGGCCGGTATCGCCCGCGTGATAGAAGGTAAAGCCGTCCGGCATGGTCACGACGTACCCTGCGGGGGCCCCGGATTCCGAAGTATGGAACGCCTGCGTCATGGTGACCCGGACGCCCTTCACTTCGATGGTGCCCCCGATATTGAAGCCGATCCCGGCGGGAATGCTGGCTTGCGGCATCCCGGCGTCGATCAGGCGTTCGGCCGTGCCGACGATGCAGCCGCAGGTTGCGCCGCTGCTTTTGCAGATCGCCACGGCGTCACCCGTATGATCGCCGTGATCATGGGTGACGAGCACCAAATCCGGCTTCCCGGCCTCATTCCACGTCACGGGGCAGGAAGGGTTATGCGTGAAGAAGGGATCTATGAAAACAGTCACGTCGCCGCAAGAAACCTTAAAATTGGAATGACCGTACCAAGTAACGGAAACGCTCATGGAATACTCCTTAAGATAAAGAAAAAGAAGGGGAAGCGTAACAAACGGATGGACACAAAAACACGGCTCCGACACCAAACGAGCCGCAGCACGCTCCCGGTACCGGAGCATACAGCTTGACAGGACGCGGCACAAGAGCTAGCTTTCCAACTCTGTAGTGTCCCCTTCCGGGGAAACTCCGCGCCCGTAGCTCAGTCGGATAGAGCGTTAGCCTCCGGAGCTAAAGGCCGTGCGTTCGAATCGCGCCGGGCGCACCAGAATGGAATCAAGGACTTGGATGTAAAAATCTGAGTCCTTTTTTCATGGCTGAAAAAACATTTTTGGTCCTCTTTTCAATTTGTTCTTTGTCAATAACAGTTCCAAAAATATTCGCTTACTGCGCAGAATCATACCTGAAATGGCGGATATGAGTTCAGAACCCCCAAAAAAGTCTATCTATTTTATTCCTGATGAGACATCGAGGTGACTAATACAGCTATAAGCACAAGGTTGCTTTTAGACGCTATATTCAGGATAATAAATACTTCTAGATTTTAGAATGTTATACTCCCATTACAGACAGGCAAAAAATAAGGAAATACCCTATTCCTATTGTTCTCTTTCGAGAACAGCAGCCTGTCCAGTTCGGCATGTATGGTGCATCTCCAATATACTTGACATGCTCAACCAAACTCAGTTGTATTTAATGATAACGAGGAATTTTATGGCAACCCTTTTTGTTAACGGTAGTGCCGGCTCTATCGGCTCCTGTTATGTCCTTGACCGTTGTGCTGTCGGGAATATGGTTATCAATTTGGGCAAGCTCATCTATTTCGGTAATCCTCGACATATTTTTGTACACGATGGTATTGCAACGCAGAGCTTGTAGCGCATCTGCTCAAAACTTGGTGGAACGAGTTGGGGCTGACAAAAAAACTATCTTTCGTTTCTACATATTTCCATGTACGAGGTATTCACTCGACACTCCGGTCTTTACGGAAACACGCAGTATACACTCACCTAACAGCCCCTATCCCGTTTCAAAAGCATCCAGTGACCATTTTGTTCCAGCTTTCCAGGAGAAACCTATGGCTTTCCTACACTCATCACTAACAGTTCGAATAACTATGGACCGCGTCAGTTTCGTGGAAAGCTTATTCCACTGTTACGCTCAATGCGCTGGCCCGCAAGAGGCTACCGCATATGAAATCGGTTCCATTATTCGCGACAGGCTTCATGTAAAGGAGAGTTATCACACTGTTCAACGCGTGCTTGAAGTGGATTGGGAGAGCCAAACCTAAAACACCGCTGGCAACTCCGAGCGCACCAACCTTCAGGTCGTTTACGGCATCTGCGACGTGATAGATTCTGTACGCCCTCTGATGAAGAAGGCGCTTACATCGGTCTGATCAATTTGTGGTGGATCGTCTAGACACGATTTCCGCTATGCGATCGATTTAGGAATTTGTCTTCAAAACTGGGCTGGTTCCCCATATACATACATTTGAGGAAGGCCTGAGGAAAAGCGGCTTATGATATCTTGACAACGGGTCTTCGGTAAAGAATGTTCAGAGCGGCAATTACCTTAGGAGACGATAAGAACCAACTGTGATCAGGCCTACTCATCGAACAGAAGCGGACGAGTGAAATGTTTTCCGTCCTTTGGAGGCGTCTTGTCATTAAAGGTGACCAGAGGATAATGTGGTTTCTCGAAAAGATATTTCGTTGGCTATCGATTCTGGGACAGAATTGCCCCCTTTGGCGTTGAGCGTCAACAAGCAGCTTTTGTCCATCTACAGCAAACCGATGATTTATTATCCTCTGTCTGTGCTCAAACTGATGGCATCCGTAAGGTTACCATTATTACAACTTCATCGGTTATCATGTGGGCGCACATGAGTGCTACAGTATGTTAATTTTGACAAGAAAATGTATGTCCATTCTCTGAACGGAAAAGCACAATATTCTAAGACCAGCTATGCCATGACCAGGATCTGTTTCTACATCAGAATATTATAGACATAAAACTCTCGAATTCTCCTTCCACACGCAGCGAACTGGACATTATGAATCTAAACGAGGCCTATCTTGAAGTGAATAAATTGCATGTAGGACTATTGGGGTGTAGGATAGTTGGCGAGATACAGGCACACGATTCTCTTATAGCGGCGAAAAGTATTATATAGCCCATCGAAATTCTACGCAAAAATTAAAGATATGAAAGCTAGTTCAATACCCTGTTCATACAGTAGGAAATACCGCACTACTGTTATTTTTGTCATACTCTCTTTTCTATATTTGCTCTTCTCAACCTTTTTAATAAATTTTTTACAATCTAATTAAGTAGATATAATTTATGGAAATTATATTTAAAAAAAATAATAGGCAACCTTTTTTTTCTTTAATATTAGCAACAGTAGATAGAGAAAAAGAAGTTATATGCTATTTAGAGTCGTTGTCTGTACAGACATTTCGAGATTTCGAATTAATTGTTATTGATCAAAATCCGACAGATTTTCTTGTCCCTCATTTAGAATCTTTTCAGCAAGAAACTGGTATCGTTGTAAAACGAATCATATCAGAGCGTGGACTTTCTCGTGCAAGAAACATTGGGTTAAAAAAAATTCAAGGTGAATGGGTTGCTTTTCCTGATGATGATTGTTTGTATCCACCAAATATTTTACAGAAAATAAAAAAAACTATAGAAGAACATCCCAACATTGATGGCCTTTCAATATTGGTTACCGATGAACAAGGAAATTATTCCGCTGGTGGCTATATGGGAAAAAGAATCTCAAAAGTGACTCGATCTAATGTATGGAAAAGCGGCGTATCTTGTTCGCTTTTCTTTAAAGTTAACGCCCCTGGAAATATATTTTTTGATGAAAATTTTGGCGTTGGAAGTGAGCTTGGGTTTGGCTCTGGTGAAGAAACGGACTTAATTCTACGCTTATTATCTATTAGAAATATACTATATTATCCTTTGATTAGAGTGTATCATCCTGTATATAATGGGCCATGGAAGGCTTCTAGAGCATGGACATATGGATGTGGATTTGGTGGAGTTTTAAGAAAGCATCAATATAATTGGTTTACTCCTTTCTATTATGCAGGATTTCAGGTTGCTAGATGTTTACAGTTTCTAATGACCTTGAAATGGAAGCGAAGCCTTTATCATTTATGCATGGCCGCAGGAAGATTGTATGGATACTGCACATACCCTTTCAGAAGATCATTTCATTAATTTTCAACTATATGAATTAAATATTAAAAGACTATTAATCGTTGACAATTAATACAAATCGGTAGCAATAACTTTAGGAAATTTTAATATAAATCTGTTTATGGGAGGAGTCACAACTTTAAGTTTAAGAACAACAGAAAGTTAGAAAAGTAAGGGCGTTTCTGTTCTTTCAAAAGGTTAGGACCTTGAATTATCGGCTTGCACATCTCATATTAACTATTTAATAAGGCTATACATATGTTATTCAACCCTTTTGTTTTTATAAATATTATGATAAAAAACAGAGCATTATTGAGACAGCTTGTTCTAAGGAATATCAGCTTGCGTTATAAAGGCTCATTATTAGGATTTTTATGGACATTCTTGATGCCTCTAATCATGCTTTCAGTATACACATTTATATTTAGTGTTGTCTTTAAATCACGCTGGAATATTGATACTGGAGATACACGCGGAGCTTTTGCAATCATCATGTTCTGTGGAATGTCTATGTATAATATGTTTTCTGAAAGCATTAGTACAAGCTGTTCTACTATTATAGGAAATCCCAATTTTGTAAAGAAAGTGATATTTCCTTTAGAGTTACTACCATTAACACAAACTATATCCAGCTTCATTATTGGAACCGTGTGGTTTTTACTTGTTTTTTTAGGAACTATATTTATTTTTGGTAAAGTTGGATTTACAATGCTTTTATTACCATTAACCCTATTACCTCTTTTTTTATTTAGTCTCGGTTTTTCTTATTTTGTTGCTTCCATAAGTGTATATATACGTGACACTCAGTATATTGTCGGTGTTGTATTACAAGTTCTTTTTTTCATGACACCTGTCTTTTATCCAATCCAGGCTGTCCCAGAAAAATTTCGATTTATATTACAACTTAATCCATTAGCAATATTAATTGAGCAGTCCAGAAATGTTTTTCTTTTTGGGAATTATCCTGATTGGTCTCAACTTGGTGTTGCATTTTTGATGAGTTACATTGTTTTCCAGTTAGGTTTTATTTGGTTTATAAAAACCAGAAAAGGATTTGCCGATGTCCTCTAACGATATTGTATTGCGTGTTGAAAATCTTTCGAAATGTTTTGAGATATATGAGAAGCCAATTCATCGGTTGATGCAAACTCTTTGTGCAGGGAAAAAGCAATACTATAAAGAATTCTGGGCACTACGAGATATAAATTTTGAAATGCTCCGAGGAGAATGTGTAGGAATCATTGGACGCAATGGAGCAGGAAAAAGTACACTACTACAGATAATAACAGGAACGCTTGCGCAAACAACAGGAACTGTGTTGACTAAAGGACGCATTGCGGCCCTGCTTGAGCTCGGAAGCGGGTTCAATCCGGAATTCACCGGTCGAGAAAATGTTTATTTGAATGGAACTATTCTTGGTCTTACGGAACGAGATATTGATGAACGTCTCGACGACATCTTGGCCTTTGCTGATATTGGCGACTTCATTGATCAACCTGTAAAGAATTATTCCAGTGGTATGATGGCGCGCATTACCTTCGCTGTGAATGCGCATATCGACGCGGACATTTTGATCGTTGATGAAACGTTATCGGTCGGGGATATTTTTTTTCAGCAAAAATGCGCCTTACATCTAAAAAAACTGATGGACTGTGGAACGACACTTTTATTCGTATCCCATAGCACCGCTGCTGTACGCGAATTATGCAGCAAAGCCCTGTACCTTGACTCTGGCAAAATGGTTACTTTTACAGATTCTGCTTCTGCTATCGCTTTATACTTGAAAGAAGTGAGTCGGCCATTATACGAAAAAAACATGGACTCAACTGAAACCAATGAAGAAAAACAAAATTCAATTATAGAATCTTCTCCCATCTCTTCAGGCGAACAGGAATGCGATGTCTCATTTGATGTAGACGCTAAATTTCATCCCTCTACTTTTTTTGAATCTCGAAATATTGGTCTTCGTTATGGAACGAAACGCGCGATCATTTGCGGCATTGAGGTGCTTAATGGAGAGGAGCTTCCTCAAGAATCATTCCTGACAGGTGAAATTATCCTTTTTCGAATGCATGTCCAAACGTATGCGTTTATACAATCATGCTGTTTTAATATTAAAATTTTAACGACAAACGGTATTGCTGTGGTTCATTTTTCTTCCTTCGAACGTGGGATGGATATTGATTTAAAATCTAATCAAAACGTCATTGTTGATTTTCGCCTTAAAAACCGTTTTGGTGGCGGGCGATCATTCATTGTGCACGGCGGACTGACGTCTATTCCTACTAAAATTATTGGCGAGCATGAAGTTTTAGATTGCATTGAAAGCTGCAATATTTTTTCATCTATTAACCGTAAAGAATATCCTATTTGGGATATTGTCGATCTTCCATCTGATATTACAATCCATTCAACGGTAACAAAAAAATGATACTAATATGTTTTTATTATCATATTAGAATCAGACTTATTATATCATTTTTTGATAAAATCAGAAATAAAATAAATTATACACTAATTAGCAAAATAAGGTAGTTATTCATGTTTTTAAAAGAAAATATTAAAGAATTGACTCAAAAAAATACTATTATCGATGATCTCTATGTTCAAATAAGCAATTCTCAGGACATTGGTAACGGAAAAAATCGTTTGGATTATTTAACGGAATGTATTCGTGGAAAGAGATTACTACATATAGGTTGTTGTGATCATCGGTCCTTGATTGATGTAAAGATAGCCAATGGGACATGGTTGCACGGTATTTTTCTGCAAGAGGCGGCCATATGTTTTGGTATCGATATCGATGAAGATGCAATTGCATACCTTTCTGAAAAAAATTATAAAAACCTTTATGCCGCTGATATAATGCATGATCTTCCAAAAGAGATCAAACAGGAACATTTTGACATTATCGTTCTCGGAGAAATATTAGAGCACTTAGATGCTCCGGCGATGTTTTTAAAAAAATTGCATTCCTATTTTGACTATCAATATGAATTAATTGTTACAGTACCGAACGCTTTTTGTTTAGAAAATTTTAAAAACTGCATCAATCATTTTGAAAGAATAAATTCTGATCATCGTTTTTGGTTTACACCTTATACCATTAGCAAAACGCTTGCTAATGGAGGTTATATACCGAATCAAATTATTTATACGTATCGTGGAAATCCAGAATGGTACGGGGCACATAATCCAATTGAAAAAGAGCTTTACAAAAATTATCCCGCTACTAGGGATGTACTTGTTGCTAAGGGAACATCACAGCCTATAGAAGATACTGTAGAAAAAACATCACAGTTTAATTCTATCACTGTTGAAGATATGGAAAAAATATTTGTCGAGTCATCAGAGGAAAAAAAAGCACTTGTTAGAAATGCCCTAGTAGAGCTCGCAGGAAGCACAAACATCCCAGAGTACGATAAAAATATCACCGAGTTATTAATAAAAATACGTTATTTGTATGAAAAAAACTCAAAGGATGTCAAAGAAGAAAAACCATTTTTTTCGGTCGTTACCCCCGTATTTCGGACAGAAAAATATTTGCCCGCTTGCCTTAATTCTCTACTGGATCAGTCATATAAAAATTTTGAAATTATCATAGTCAACGATGCTTCTGATGGG
>OHAY01003744.1_pt1 | contig 10091 bp, 7 predicted proteins | sample 1577191 | NCBI WGS metagenome assembly OHAY01 (sample SAMEA3541504, study PRJEB24748) | human gut metagenome | biome: human gut; feature: human-associated habitat; material: faeces | place: China | collected 2012 | reverse complement strand
GGTCATCTATTAAGACCCAAAAGGTGGCACTATCGGGCAGCTGGCAAAGTCACGCATCAACCAGGCAAAGAAGGAGGGCAAGACACCTCAGCCAGCCGACCTCGCACAATTTCTCTTACTTCATGAACACGAAGTATACGGCGGCAATGAGGCAGAGGAAGGCTGCAAAGTGGTTCCAGTGCAGACTCTCACCCTGGAAGAGAATGTTGGCAATGACGGCGAAGACGATGAGGGATACGCATTCCTGTATCACCTTGAGCTGAACCAATGAGAAGGGGCCGCCGTTGTCGATAAAGCCAATACGGTTGGCGGGTACCTGACAGCAGTACTCAAAGAAAGCGATAGCCCAACTGAAAGCGATCACACCTACTAAGGGCCAGTGGCTGCTGACGCCTGTTTGCTGCAGTTTGAGGTGTCCATACCATGCAATAGTCATAAAGATATTGCTTAACACTAAGAGAAGTATTGTGTATATTCCGTTCATTGTTTTTTATTTGCAAAAGTACATAAATTACAGAAAAAGCAGTCGGTTTTGGGGAGAAAAGTGAAGAAGCGGGCTTTTATTTTCTTTTCACTCCTCTCACAGCCTCGCTCTCTAAAGGGTTCTCGGGCCAGTAATGTTTGGGATAACGGCGCTTCAGCTCCTTGCGTACCTCGAAATAGGTGGATTGCCAGAAGCTGGCGAGATCCTGCGTAAGCTGAATGGGCTTAAAACCTGGAGAGAGCAGCTCCAGCAACAGAGGCTGCCTGCCATCATCAACAGCTGGCGTCTGAGTCATTCCGAAGCACTCCTGCAGCCGGACACTGAGGATGGGTGCCTCGGCTCCCTGACGATAGTCGATGCGGATATGACTGCCCGATGGAACCACGATGTGGGTGGGGGCGAGGCGGTCTATTTCCTGCTGCTGCTCGTATGGAATCTGTGCCCACAGTATTTCCTGGAGATTGAGCTTCCTGAGTTCGGCGGTGCTCGTCTTGAGCTTTCCGCCCTGGTCCAGATAGAAGGGCAACCATTCGCTGGCTGTCTCCATCAGGTGTGTGGTGGATAAATCGGGCAACTCCATTTCCGGATGCCACTCTCTTACCTGCGCCACTCTCCGCTGCAGCCGCTGAACGTCTTCGTTCCAATCCAGCATGCTGAGTCCTTCCTTCCGGATGGCGGTACAGAGGATATGGATCATCTGCTGCTTGTCGGCATCCTGGAGTGGTTTGCTATCTACCACCAGGGTTCCGATGCGCCGCTCTCTCTGCATCCTGATCATTCCCGCCTTACTGTCCCACGAGATGTTGTCGAACTCGTGGGTAGGGAGGTCGTTGATGTTTACGGGAGCCGAGAGAAACACCCTGCCTGCCTTTCCTGAAGACGGAAGCGGGGTGGAAGCATTCGTGCCCGACGGCTGGGCAGACACATTGAGCGAGGCGATGGCGAGCCATTGCTGCGCCGACATCGCATCGCTTGAATCGATGAAGATTGTCTTGCCGTTCGACATTCTGAAATGTCCGATATTATCGATGGCCATGGCGATGCGCTCTGGATAGGCTAGGGCAATCAGTCTGCCCACTTCCTCTGCATCTACTGGCTCATTGTCTTCCTTCACCTTGAGCATCCTTCGGTATTCCTGGGCTATCTGGGCGATGCGAGCCCATCTGCCCAGACTGTTTTTCTGTCGCTGCGAACGGAGGATGGAGAGGCGCAGCGCCATATCCGAATCCTCTGCGTCGCTCATCGGGTCTTTTTCTTCCAGCAGGGCGACAACGTCGCAGGCTAGAGCCTGGAGTGCTGAAGATTCTGAACTCATCATCATCTTGGCGATGCGCGGATGGCAAGGCAATGTTGCCATCTTCCTGCCCAATGGGGTGATGCTGCCATCCGGTTCTATCGCTTCAAGTGACAGAAGCAATTCCTTGGCATTGAGCAGATTACTGCTTGATGGTGGAGTAAGCCAGAGCAGCGACTGGGGATTGTTCTCGCCAAAGGCTGCAATATCGAGCACCATCGACGTAAGGTCGGCTTCTTCTATCTCCGGTCGGCGCTGGTCTTCCATCAGATGTTCCGAGGTCTGAGTCCACAATCGGTAACAGATTCCTTCAGCCATTCGTCCGGCTCGTCCTCTTCTCTGGGTAGCCATATCCTTGCTGATGGTTACGGTTTCCAGGTGGCTCAATCCCGTACGGGCATTGTAAACCAGTTTTCTGCAGAGTCCGGAATCCACCACGATTCTCACACCTTCGATGGTAAGTGAGGTTTCGGCGATAGGTGTGGCGAGCACGATCTTTCTTTCTCCATCACGGGATGGGGCGATGGCGAGGCGCTGCTTCTCGGGTGGAAGATTGCCGTAGAGCGGATAAACCTGAGGCACGGAAAGCTCAGAAGAAGCAGAAGAAGATGATGAAGCTGCTGCTCTGCTGAGGCTTGCATCCAATATCTCCTTGCATTTCAGAATCTCCGACTGTCCCGGAAGGAAAGCCAGAATATCTCCCTCGTGCTTATCGGCTGCCTTGAGGATGGTAGCCGCCACCTCTTTATATATGTCGTATCGCGCAATGTCGGTCTCAGAATAAATGGTCTCTACGGGGAACATCCGTCCTTCGCTCTCTATCAATGGCGCCTGAAGAGTCTCGCAGATGGCAGAAGCATCGATGGTAGCCGACATGATGATGATTTTCAAATCTGGTCGGATGATTTCCTGTGCCTGTCGGGTGAGGGCAAGTGCCAGGTCGGAGTTGATGCTCCGCTCATGAAACTCATCGAAGATGACGGCACTCACTCCTTCGAGCGTGGCATCATGGATGAGCATCCGGGTAAGGATTCCCTCGGTGAGCACTTCGATGCGGGTTTCTGAGGAGACCTTGTTCTCGAAGCGTACCCGGTAACCCACGGTCTTGCCCACAGGTTCGCCCAGGATGCTTGCCATTCGTTCTGCTATCTGACGGGCGGCAAGGCGGCGTGGTTCCAGCATCAGAATTTTGCCTTGTGGGGTGGCTCCGAGGAGGGTGAGTGGGAGTATGGTGGATTTTCCTGCTCCCGGCGGAGCGGTAACAACAAGGTTTGCCGACTCCTTCAGGGTGCTGTTGATGGCGTCGGCTATCTGGAATGCAGGAAGATGCCCTGCTTGTTGTTTGATTCTATCGTAATTCATACTGCAAAGATACGCATTATTTTTGTGATGAGCAAATGATTAGAAAGGTAATGCATGAGAATGGTGAATCTTGTAGATTTTTTCACTTATCTGGTTCCATTTGGCAAGGATCAGGTAGCCGGAAACGACTGCCAGATAGAGAAGCATCAACTGAAGGAGCGACAGATGGAGATGGTCTATGCTGGCGCCCGGCAACAGACTGGTAAGCCGGAAGGCGGTATGGGTGGCTTGGGTAATGCTGGCAAGTACTGCTGCAATATGCTGCATCAGCCAGGTGCCGACGGAGGCAAGGCTGGAAATGTAGGTAAGGGGAGAAAGCAGCAGGAGCAGGGCACAAAGATAGAGGATGAGGGTGGCTGCCGGGATGGCGATAAAGCTGGTGAGCAGGGAGTAGCAGGATATTCTGCCGAAATAATAGACGATGAGCGGAAGCGTACCTATCTGTGCCGCCAGGGATACGCAGAATAATCCCCAGAGGCAACGGGGAATCTTGCCGTGGGATTTGAGCAGTCCAAAGAGTAGGGGATAGAACATGAGGATGGAAGCCACGGCGAGAAAGGACATCTGGAAACTGATGTCGAAAAGATGGAAGGGATTCAGAAACAGCATGATGACATAGGCTAGGGCCAGGGTGTTGAGCGAAAGGTCGGGGCGCAGGGCTAATAGGCAGAAACTGTAGATGCTGAGCATGGAGGCTGATCTGACGGCACTAGGGGGAAAGCCGATAAAGACAACATACGCCCATACGGCAACGAGGGATAGGGCAATGGTGGGTCTGGAACGGCGCTTTCCGCCCAGAAGAATCACGAAGAGCTGGAAGATAATGCCTATGTGCAAGCCGCTAACTGCCAGTATATGACTTGTGCCGGAGATGGAAAAGCTCTCCTTGGTTTCCCGGTCGAGTGAACCCTTATCGCCCATCGCCATCGCAGAAATCACGGCGAAATCCTGTCCGTCGATATGACAAGTATGCAGCTGCTGTTCCAGCTGCTGGCGGAAGGAACGGCTTGCCAGGATGGTGCGGTCGATGGGGGAGAGTGACTGGTAGGTCATGATGCTGCCAGGTGCTTTCGTCTTATCGATATGATGGGAGGTGATGAAACCGCCCAGACAGAACAGGCAGAGCGACAGAAGGAAGCTCTGAAGAAGGACCAGCTGCTTGATTTTTCTGAAGAAGAGTCGGAAAAGCTGACGGTTTTCATTGAGTACATAGCAGCAGCCGGCTAAGGCTATGGCAATGATGGCTGCAATGAGCCAATAGCGCGTGGAGAAGTAATCATAGCCGTATCTGGCTGTGATGATGCTGAGTGATAGTATGATGCTGAAGAACATCAGCGGAGTAACTGGGAGTCTTTTGTTTCTGTCCATTTTAGCCGTGTTTTCAGGTTCGTTAAAAAAGAAAAGCCCGACAAAAGGTTGGGATAGTCCAACTCTCTTATCGGGCTTCTCATATATATATAATAATGTATAAGTCTGCCGGAAAGCAGGAATACATCATTTCGGGAGATTACTCTCTCTTGAGATTATTTGCCGAATCCGAAGATACGCTTGATGAATTTCTTCACTGGATTATCGTTCTTCTGTGGATTGACAACAGGAGCGTACTTGCGAGGACCGGAATTCTCTGTTTCCTTCTTCTGCTGGGTTGCACCTTGCTTCTTCTGCTGCTTCTGCTGAGCACCACCCTGCTTCTTCTTGTTGTTGCGGCGCTTGTTGTTATTGCGATTCTTCTGCTCACCGTTCTCGTGATTCTTCTGTGCACCATTCTCGCCATTGTTCTGAGGAGTCTTTTCCTGACGCTCGTTTGGCTTGTTTGGCTTGCGCTTGTGCGAAGTCTGGTCGCGGTCTTTCTGTCTGCGGCTCTTGGCGCTAGTCTTGCTCTTGCCCTCGCCGTTATTGTTGTCACCGCGATTGCCGTTGCTGTTGTTTCTGCCCTGCTTTCCGCCCTTGCCCTTTCGGCTGTTGTTGCGCTTTGAAGGCTTGTTGAGCTTGATGTATTCTGGGCCTTCGCCGCAACCTTCCGGCAGCGGCATCTTCTCTACCACCTTCTCCAGGAACTTCTCAATCTGCTGGAACCAGTACTGGTCTTCCTCGTTGACGAAGGTGATGGCTCTACCATCGCGGTTGGCACGGGCTGTACGGCCGATGCGGTGAACATAATCCTCAGTATCGTGAGGAACGTCATAATTGATGACCATCTCGATATCATCAATATCGATTCCACGAGCCACGATATCCGTAGCAACCAGTACGTCGAACTGACCGCTCTTGAACTTGAACATCACATCATCGCGCTCTGCCTGCTCCAGGTCGGAGTGCATTGCACCGCAGTTGATGCCAATCTGCTGAAGGGCAGCTGCCAGCTGCTTCACCTTCATCTTGCTGCCGCTGAATACGATGACGCGCTTCATATCGCCAGCCTTGAAGATATCCTTGATGATGGTCATCTTCTGTGTCTCGTAACAAACGTAAGCTTCCTGCTTGATCTTCTCGGCAGGCTTGCTTACGGCAAGCTTGATCTCTACAGGATCCTTGAGCAGGGTCTTGGCAAGTTCCTCAATCTTCTCTGGCATGGTGGCAGAGAACATAATGGTCTGGCAGGTCTTTGGCAACTTGGAAGCGATGGTATTGATGTCTTCAGAGAAGCCCATGTCGAGCATGCGGTCGGCCTCATCGAGAATGAAGAAGCTTACCTTGCTCAAATCTACATTACCCAGAGAAATGTGGGTGATGAGGCGACCTGGAGTAGCAATCACGACATCGGCACCCATGCGGAGACTCTTCAGCTCCTGATCGTAGCGGTTGCCGTCGTTGCCGCCATAAACAGCCACGCTGCTTACATCCTGTAGGTAGTAGCCGAAGCCCTGCATGGCCTGGTCTATCTGCTGGGCCAACTCGCGGGTTGGCGACATGATGACGCAGTTGATGGCGTCTTTCGGATAGCCGCCATCATCAAGTTTGCTCAATACTGGGAGCAGATAGGCTGCTGTCTTACCCGTTCCGGTCTGTGCCACGCCCAATACGTCGTGACCTTCCAATATCTCAGGGATACATTTTTCCTGTACAGGGGTACAAGTGTCGAAGCGCATGTCGTATAATGCGTCGAGCACGTTGTCATTCAATTCTAATTCGTCGAAATACATTCTTTTCCTTTTTTTTGTTGACCATAGAACCGGATGGATCTTCATCCGCTCCAATGGTCAAGGTTCTTTGTTTCAATGTTTAATTACCTCGGAGCCTTGCGGTAGCAGAAGTAGGCAACGAAGGCGAAGATGATGTTTGGCAGCCAGGCAGCAAGTGCCGGAGGGAAGTTTGCCTGGATGGCAAAGGTTGCCGATACGGTTTGCAGCATGATGTAGCCGAAGCTCAGTGCAAGACCGATTCCCAAGGATAAGCCCATACCTCCCTTTCGCTTGCGCGATGAAAGCGAAACGCCGATGATGGTGAGGATGAAGGAGGCAAACGAGGCGGCGATGCGCTTGTGGTATTCTACCTGATACTGCACCACATTGCCCGAACCGCGGTTGATCTGCTTGGAAATATACTCCTTCAGTTCCGGACTGGTGAAAGTTTCCTGCTGACCCTTGGAATAAACCAGGTCGGTAGGCTCCATCGTAATCAGCGTATCCTTCTGCGCTCCGCTGGTGATGTGCTCCTTCATACCTTTCAGCTGGCGGACCTTCCAGTTGCTCAGCTTCCAGTGGTATTTGCTGTCGGAGATCGTATCATACTGAATCTCCATCGCCGTAAGGTGGCTTACGAGTTTCTTGTCCTGGAACTTGTCGAGACAGAATCCGTAACCTCGCTTCGAGTTGTTGTCGTAGTGCTGCATATAGGCAATTACGCCCTTATCTACCTGCAACTGTACGTTTTCAGCAGAAGTATTCTTCTTCTTGTTCTTGTACATCGTCTCAAAGTTCTGGCGTACTACTGTGCCGTGAGGAATCACGTAGGCAGAGAGTACATAGCTCAAGGCTGAGAGCATGATGCAGGTGATGAGGTAAGGACGAAGGAGTCGCTTGAAGGAAACACCTGATGCCAGAATGGCGATGATTTCTGAGTTGCCTGCCAGCTTCGACGTGAAGAGGATGACCGCCACAAACACGAACAACGCACTGAAGAGGTTGGCGAAGTAAGGGATGAAGTTGGCATAATAATCGAAGATGATGGCCTTGGCTGGTGCATGATACTCCGTGAACTTCGCCAGGTTCTCATTGAAGTCGAACACGATGGAGATGGAGATGATCAGTGCAATCGAGAAGAAGTAGTAGCCTACGAACTTCTTGATAATGTACCAGTCTAACCGCTTGATGTATCTCAGTGGGTTGAGATACCTGAGCACCCTGAGGAATCGCAGCTTGTGCCCGATCCAGATTAGAATGCGGGCTATGCGTTGCAAGATGGCTATGAGCCACCCGAAGCGAGATTCGAAGGCTCTGCCCATCTTGAGTAGTCTGCGATGTTTTCTGATGTATTTATAATCTTTCATCATTTAATGTAAAATATGTATAGGAGCATCCTATAATGTTCAAAGCTCACCGCTCAAGCTAGATTCGTCGACCGAGTTGATCGATGATAGAGCGTTTCCACTCTACGAAGTCGCCCTGCTCGATATGGTGGCGTGCATCTGTAACGAGACGGAGATAGAACGACAGGTTGTGGATGCTGGCAATCTGCATGGCAAGGAGCTCCTGGGCCTTGAAGAGATGGTGCAGGTAGGCCTTGGTGGTAATCTGGTCGATGTCGCAGCCGTCTGGATCCACTGGACTAAAATCCATCTCCCACTTCTTGTTGCGCATGTTCATCGTACCATTATAGGTAAAGAGCATCGCATTGCGGCCGTTGCGGGTTGGCATTACGCAGTCGAACATATCGACACCGCGCTCGATGGCCTCGAGCAGGTTCTGGGGAGTTCCTACGCCCATCAGGTAGCGAGGCTTGTCCTTTGGCAGAATCTCATTCACCACCTCGATCATTTCGTACATCACCTCGGTAGGCTCGCCTACGGCAAGACCGCCGATGGCATTTCCGTCGGCTCCCTTGTCGGCAATGTATTTGGCTGCTTCGCGGCGCAGCTCTGGGAAAGTACAGCCCTGGACGATAGGGAAGAGGCTCTGCTGATAACCGTAGAGAGGTTCTGTCTCGTCGAAGCGCTTGATGCAGCGGTCGAGCCAGCGCTGGGTCATCTCCAGACTCTTCTTCGCATACATGAAGTCGCTCTGTCCGGGAGGACACTCATCGAAAGCCATCATGATGTCGGCACCGATGATGCGCTCTGTATCCATCACGTTCTCTGGAGTGAAGAAGTGCTTGCTGCCATCGATGTGCGAACGGAACTCGCAGCCCTCTTCTCTGAGCTTGCGGATTCCGGTAAGCGAGAATACCTGGAAGCCGCCGCTGTCGGTGAGGATAGGACGGTCCCAGCCGTTGAACTTATGCAGTCCGCCTGCCGCCTTGATGACTTCGAGTCCCGGGCGCAGGTAGAGATGGTAGGTGTTTCCCAGGATGATCTGGGCCTTTACCTGCTGGCGCAATTCTTCGAAATGTACACCCTTTACGCTGCCCACAGTTCCCACAGGCATGAAGATCGGAGTCTTGATCTGTCCGTGGTCGGTGGTGATGATGCCGGTGCGAGCATCGCTTGCCTTATCTGTTACTTGTAGTTCAAATTTCATTTCTTTTCTTTTTTGTCATTTTCAGGAATGGTGAAGTCGATAGGGTGCTTTACCTTCTCGTCGGTGAGGGCAAACTCCCAGACATCTGCTACATCTTCTACATAATGGAACTCTACGCCCTTGAGATACTTTTCTGGAATGTCGAGGATGTTCTTCTTGTTTTCCTTGCAGATCACGATGTCGGTAATGCCGGCACGCTTGGCTGCCAGGATCTTCTCCTTGATGCCTCCCACTGGGAGCACCTTGCCGCGAAGGGTAATCTCGCCGGTCATGGCTATGTTCTTGCGAACCTTGCGCTGGGTGATGGCCGAAGCAATACTGGTGGCAATGGTAATACCTGCCGAAGGACCGTCTTTTGGCGTTGCACCTTCGGGTACGTGGATATGGATGTTCCAGTTTTCAAAGATGCGGTAATCCACGCTTAGCAGGTCGATATGCGCCTTGATGTATTCCAAGGCGATGATAGCCGATTCCTTCATCACGTCTCCCAGGTTGCCGGTGAGCTCCAGCTTGCCGGAGCCGTCCATGACACCGGCCTCCACCTCCAGCAGCTCGCCGCCTACCTCAGTCCAGGCCAGTCCATTGACCACGCCGATCTGGTCCTGACGGCTCCGTGCGTTGTCCTGATAGTGGGGCACGCCCAGCAGCTCCTGTAGATCCCTTGGTGTAATGTCAACTCGCTTTACATCCGTTTCCACCAGACGCATAGCGGCCTTACGGCACAGCTTGCCCAGCAGCCGCTCCAGCGTCCGGACACCGGACTCCCTTGTGTAGTCGCTCACCACCGCCCGGATGGCGTCATCGCTGACGCGCAGCTGGTTCTTCTTCAGTCCGTGCTCCTTCATCTGCTTTGGCAGCAGATGATTCTTCGCATAATTATTGATCATCGTTTTCGTCAGGATCTTATCATCCTCATAACGCTTCGTCGAACTGAGCTGTTCCTCCATAAAAGTTGTTACCTGATCCATATATAAATCTATATTCGGAATATCTACCGGATGAATATAATCAATTCTGCCGACACTTTCCAGGATACTGTTTAATAAATCTTCCGTATTTATCGTCATTCTTTTTCACCTCAATATAGATATTATATAGTATTAAAAACTAGATATCAAGTCTTTTCTCTATCTTTCATCCAGGCTTTTTTAACGTAAGTGACGTATTAACAATTCACTTTTTTCTGTTTCCACATATTCCGTTTATACCGAATACATGATTTCAGAAGCTCTGCAGAAGTATTAACGATCAGTTCTTCCGGAAAATGACTCTCCTT
>OHAY01003739.1_pt1 | contig 10103 bp, 10 predicted proteins | sample 1577191 | NCBI WGS metagenome assembly OHAY01 (sample SAMEA3541504, study PRJEB24748) | human gut metagenome | biome: human gut; feature: human-associated habitat; material: faeces | place: China | collected 2012 | reverse complement strand
TACTGCTGTCAAAGTGTGCCCAGCTGTGGGTGTTTGGTTCTGTGCGGTCGGAGGGAATGCAGCAGGAAATCAAATGGGCGAAACGGCGACATATGACCATTCGGTATTTTACAGAAGAACTGGAGGAAACAGAGTGATGTATCAATTCCCACAAATGCTGCAAAAATTGATGGAGTGCCATCCAACGTACCGCAGAAGAATTACACAAAAAGAACTGGCTGAACACGTTGGAGTTCGACCGCAAACAGTCTCTCTGTACCTAAAAGGTGAAACGGCTCCCTCACCGAGGCTTTTATTAAAAATGGCGGATTACTTGTGCGTGTCGACAGATTATTTATTAACGGGGCAAGATGGTGAACAGTCTGGAGATGTAATTACTATGGACTCTTTGCGTGATATACAAAAGCAAGTGTGCGGAATTATGAGTCAGACAAATACGCTGATTGCAGAACTGGAGGCAAAGAAATGAAATTTACGCTTTATGCTGCTACTTGCCGTGAAAACGCAAAAAATATCAAATATCCGAAGAATGTAGAGGTAATTGACGAGGAAAGTTTGAAGTCTGCGGTGCAATTTGACCATGTTTCTGCAAAATTCACGGATGACAAAAGAAGCAATGTCAGCTTTATAGAGAGCGATTGTCTGATGTTTGATTGCGATAATAGCCACTCTGAAAATCCAGAAGATTGGGTTACACCTTTGGAACTGGCATTGACATTTCCAGACGTAGCATTTGCAGTTGCCTATAGCAGAAATCACATGAAAAACAAGGGAAACAGAATCGCACGTCCTAAGTTTCATGTCTATTTTGAAGCAGAAAAAGGGATGTCCGTAACAGAACGGCAGAATTTGAAAAAGCAGGTTCTGGAGCAGTTCCCCTATTTCGATGAAAAAGCTTTAGACGAAGCACATTTCTTTTTTGGCGTGGAGAATCCGCAAGTGGAATGGTATCAAGGCAATCTGACACTTGCTGAATTTTTTGAAAAAGATGCTTTTGCAGAATGGGATGCTCAGACAGAATGGATTCAAGAGGGCTCCAGAAATAGCACAATGAGTCATATCGCTGGGAAACTGATCAAGCGTTATGGCAATACAGAGGCAGCGTATCAATTGTTTCAAAAGGCAGCAGAAAAGTGCAACCCGCCACTGGCAGAATCAGAACTGCACATGATTTGGCAGAGTGCAAAAAGCTTCGGAAAAAGAGTATCAAAACAGGAGGGCTATATTGCACCTGAATTATACGGTCAGATGTATAGCCTGCGTCCGGAGGATTATTCCGATATTGGACAAGCAAAAGTTTTTGCAGGGCAGGTACAAGGCGAACTTGCCTATACAGATGCAACCGAATACTTATGCTATCTGCAAACACACTGGGTAGAGTCAAAGCAGACAGCAGTCGGCAGATGCGAAGCATTTCTGGACAAGCAACTGGAAGAAGCAGAACGAACGCTGGAAATGACGCACAAAATGCTGTTGGACAGCGGAGTAGATGCTGAAACAATCGCCAAAGGCGGAAAGGTGCTGGAAAAAGCGGTGGATGATGCCAGCAGAAAAGCGTACATCGAATATCGCTCTGCCCTGACTTACCGAACTTTCGTCATGAAACGCAGAGATATGAAGTACATCTCTTCGGCATTACAAGCAGCAAAACCGATGCTGCTGAAAGATATTGCAGATTTTGACAGTCAGGAGTTCTTGCTAAACACACCGACAGCAACCTATGACTTGCAGAAAGGCGTGAATGGTGGAAGACCGCACAATCCGGAGGATTACCTCACAAAAATGACTGCTGTTTCGCCGAACAACGTGGGAGAAGAAATTTGGAAAGATGCCTTGCATTGCTTCTTCTGTGGCGATCAGAGTCTAACGGATTATGTGCAGCAAATCTGCGGGCTTTGTGCGATTGGAAAAGTGTATCAAGAGGCATTGATTATTGCCTATGGCGAAGGCAGTAACGGCAAGTCGACCTTCTGGAATGCAGTGTCACGGGTGCTGGGTAGTTACAGTGGGACAATGTCTGCGGATGCATTGACGGTCGGCTGCAAGCGAAATGTAAAGCCGGAGATGGCAGAACTCAAAGGCAAACGACTGGTTATTGCAGCAGAACTGGAGGAAGGAATGCGGTTGAATACTGCGGTCATCAAGCAGCTTTGTTCCACGGATGAAATCCAAGCAGAGAAGAAATACAAAGACCCGTTCCGATATACGCCTGCTCATACACTGGTGCTATACACGAATCATCTGCCGAGAGTCGGTGCGAATGATGCCGGAACATGGCGGAGATTGATTGTAATCCCGTTTCTGGCAAAGCTGGAGGGCAAGTCAGACATCAAGAACTTTGCAGATTATCTGGTGAAAGAAGCGGGCGGTGCGATTCTGTCCTGGGTAATGGAGGGAGCGAAACAAGTCATAGACCGGCATTTTAAGTTGGATGTGCCACAGTGCGTCAAAAATGCGATTCACGCTTACCGGGAAAGCAATGACTGGATGTCAGCATTTCTGGAAGACTGCTGTGAGGTAGATAAGACCTATCAGCAAAAGTCAGGCGAACTGTATCAGGAATATCGTGCTTACTGTGCCAGAAATGGAGAGTACACAAGGAGTACAACGGACTTTTACACGGGGCTTGAAAATGCAGGCTTTGAACGAAAGAGAACCAAGAAAGGTGTCATCGTTTACGGCTTAAAAATCAAGTCAGAATTTTTGGAATAATGGGCAGGGGTGATGGTCGGAGAGGGTCATTTCGTAAACTCTTCTTATAGGTAATTTTTACCAAATTTTCAGCCTAAAAGGGGTTTTATATATTGACCGTAACAGACCATCACCCCAAAAAAGAAAAAACTTGAAAAGGTGGCTAAAATGCGTGAAAAAATGATTGAAAGCCGGTTGGTACAAGAGGTGCAGTCCAGAGGAGGTCTTTGTTGGAAGTTTACAAGTCCGGGAACGGATGGCGTGCCGGATCGAATCGTATTGATGCCGGGTGGAAAAATTGCGTTTGTAGAAGTAAAGGCTCCGGGTGAGAAGATGCGGGCGTTACAAATCCGGAGAAAACAACAGCTTGAGAGAGTGGGTTTTTCCGTGTATTGTCTGGATAGTCTGGAACAAATCCGCCCCATTTTGGATGAAGTCGGAGGTGAAACACCGTGAAGTTCATTCCACACGACTATCAGCAATATGCGATTCAGTTTTTGACGGAGCATCCTGTGGCAGCACTTCTTCTGGATATGGGTTTAGGGAAGACTGTCACAACATTGACAGCAATCAATGAGTTGTTGTTTGACCGCTTTGAAATCCGCCGTGTTTTAGTGATTGCACCCCTTCGTGTGGCACGGGATACTTGGTCAGCAGAAATTGAAAAGTGGGAACATTTGAAGCATCTGAAATACAGTGTAGCAGTTGGGACACCCGCAGAACGCAGACAAGCCCTGCATACAAAGACGGATATTTGCATTCTGAATCGTGAGAATATCAGTTGGCTGGTAGAGAAAAGTCATATTCCGTTTGACTTCGATATGTTGGTGATTGATGAGTTGTCAGGCTTTAAGAATCACCAGACGAAACGATTCAAGGCACTGATGAAAGTTCGACCAAAGGTGAAACGCATTGTTGGCTTAACGGGAACACCGTCCAGTAATGGTTTGATGGATTTATGGGCAGAGTTTCGTTTGCTGGATATGGGACAGCGACTTGGAAGATTTATTGGACAATATCGAACAGCCTATTTTCAGCCGGATAAACGAAATGGGATGGTAGTTTATTCTTACAAGCCATTGCCGCAGGCAGAGAAACAAATCTATGATAAAATTTCAGACATCACCATTTCCATGAAAGCGATTGATTATTTGCAAATGCCAGAACTTTTGTTGACAGAATCACGTGTGCAGCTATCCAAGCAAGAAGCTGAACGGTACAAGCAATTAAAGCAAGACTTGGTGCTGGATTTGCCAGAAGGTGAGATAACGGCAACAAATGCCGCAGCTTTAAGCAACAAGCTGTGTCAGATGTCTAACGGTGCGATTTACGATGACGAAAACAACATGATTCCGATACACAGCAGAAAACTTGATGCGTTGGAGGATATGATTGAATCTGCAAACGGCAAACCAGTTCTGGTGGCTTACTGGTTCAAGCACGACAGAACAAGAATCACTGAAAGGCTGAGAAAACTCGGAGTTGTCTATCAGGAAATCAAATCGGCAGAAAGCATCAAGAACTGGAACAGCAGAAAGTTGCAGGTAGCATTGATACACCCTGCATCTGCCGGACACGGTTTGAACTTACAGGCAGGAGGAAACTTCTTAGTGTGGTTTGGTTTGACTTGGAGTCTGGAACTTTACCAGCAGACCAATGCCAGACTGTGGCGACAGGGGCAACAGTCCGAAACTGTGGTGATACAGCATATCATCACCAAAGGGACAATCGACGAACATATCTTGAAAGCTCTACAAGCAAAAGACGAGACGCAGACCGCTTTGATGCAAGCTGTCAAAGCAGAAATCGGAGGTAGCAGATGAACATCATTTGGCAGTACTTAGACAAACGGAGTGCCGCTGTGAACGCACTGAAGGATTACAGCAGCATGGCTTACATCCTTGCAAATACAGACGAAGAAATCGCACAGGTGCATGAAGACACCACCACCCTTGGCAGTCCGGCATTTACGGATATGCCGGGCGGCAGTCCGAACCCGCAGTCCGGCGAAATGCGAATTATCACTGCCATTGACGAAATCGATGTGCTGCGGGAACGGTATCGTCAGGCAAAGGAATACATGGAATGGTTTCAGCCTGCATGGGACAATCTGTCGGAGGATGAACGGTATGTGCTGGAACAGTTCTATGGAGGAGAAGAAGAAAAACAGATTGATGCTGTTTACAATATCTGTGAGCACCTGCATATCGAACGTTCTACAGCTTACAATAAGAAAAATCGTGCAGTGCAGCATCTTGCTTTGCTTTTGTACGGAAAGGCATGAGGTAATTTGATGGACGAAATTGCTGAATAAACATGATATAATAATATCATAGAAAACTGACCGAAAGCCCTGTGGTGTTCCACATGGGCTTTCGTTGTATCCGGAGGTGAACCTTATGCCGAGGAAGGCACTGAAACCTTGCAAGCACCCCGGCTGTCCGAACCTGACAGACGGCTTGTACTGTGCAGAGCATCAGCCCCTGCACCCAGACCGACCGTCTGCCACCAAGCGTGGCTACGGCAGCAAGTGGCAGCGGCTCAGCAAGGCGTACCTGCGGAAGCATCCGCTGTGTGTGCGTTGTAAAGCACATGGACGGTTCACGGCAGCGACCGTGGTCGACCATATCATTCCTCACCGTGGTGATCCGCACCTGATGTGGGATGAAAGCAACTGGCAGGCTCTTTGCAAGTCCTGCCACGACCGCAAGACATGGACGGAAGACCGAAATCCCGTCTATCGGTATTGATTGTGTCTGAAATGCTGCCGGTGGGGGATAAAAATCGCTAATTGTGAATTTTTTACAGACCGGCGTTCCCTCTCACGCACAAAAACCAAGGTTCAAACGGGGGATTAACCCCGAAAATATGCAAACAAGCCGAAACTTACGCAGTTTCGGCTATTTTTCTCTCAAAAGGCAGGTGAAAACAGTGGCAAAAGACGGTACAAGAAGGGGTGGTGCAAGAGTTGGTTCGGGCAGAAAATCCAAGGCGTTAGTTGACAAAATCAATGATGGACAATCTGCATCAGTGCTTGAATTCCCAGAATCTTCTGTTTTGATAGGTGATGATGTTCCGCCAGTAAAGGATTTTATGAAAGCTCAGCAAAAAAACGGAAAAGATTTTCTTGCCGAAGAAATCTATAGTGAAACCTATCGATGGCTAAAAGCAAGAGGATGTGAAAAAGCCGTATACTCCGAACTTGTGATGCAATATGCCATGTCAGTTAGCCGCTGGATTCAGTGTGAAGAAGTAATATCTGAGTATGGATTTCTTGCAAAACATCCAACTACCGGAGCCGCAATTGCTTCTCCGTATGTCTCTATGAGTCAAAGCTACATGAAACAGGTTAATCAGTTGTGGTATCAAATTTTTCAAATTGTACGAGAAAACTGTTCAACAGAATTTTCAGGACTGCCCATTGATGATGCTATGGAAAAACTGCTGACCGCCAGAAAGAGGAACTGATATGGGTTGTGTGTTTAGCAAAAATACAGATGCCGAATTGCACAATGTGACTTTTGATTGTGAGAGTCCTAATTGCCAAAGAAGTATCTATTCCGAAGCAAAAAAATTAATGCGGTCAGAAAAAGTGTATTTCAATCGAGTAGGAAATGGCAAGAAAATACCGACTGTTCTCTCTGCACAATTTGCAGAAAATCTTGTACGAAGTCGTCAATCCGATATGTATATTTTAGAACATGGCGAACAAATGGTTGATTTGAGTGTAAGATATACCTCGCAAGCAATAGATGCATGGAATCAAATAAGAAACATTTTAAAGAGTGGTGAATCAAAATGAACACAACTACAGAATTTCAGCTCGTTGATATTGACAAGTTAGTGCCATATGTCAACAATGCCAGAACGCACAACAAGGAACAGATCCTGAAACTTCGCTCTTCTCTGCGTGAGTTTGGCTTTGTGAATCCGGTCATTATCGACCGGGAATACAATGTGCTGGCTGGACATGGACGCATTATGGCGGCAAAGGAAGAAGGTATTGCAGAAGTTCCCTGCGTGTATGCCGACCATCTGACGGAAGCACAGAAGAAAGCGTACATTCTTGCTGACAACCGGATGGCATTAGATGCCGGCTGGGATGAAGAACTCCTTGCTGTGGAAATGGAAGAATTGCAGAATCTCGGTTTTGACCTTGATCTGACTGGCTTTGATGAAGCTGAAATTGCAGATTTGTTTGATACAAACAGCGGTGACACAGTGAAAGACGATGATTTTGACCTCACCACTGCACTGGAAAAAGCAGCTTTTGTCCAGCGTGGCGATGTATGGACAGTTGGCAGACACAAGCTGATGTGCGGTGATGCCACATCTGCGGAGGATGTATCTGCTCTCATGGGTGACACCAAGGCAAACCTCATTCTGACCGATCCCCCATATGGAGTTTCGTTTAAGAGTGCCAGCGGACTTACCATTCAGAATGACAGTATGAAGAACGAGGAGTTTTATACATTCCTGTTGTCCTCCTTTCAGCGAATGGCTGAGCATCTGGAAAAAGGCGGTTCTGCCTATGTATTTCATGCAGACACCGAAGGGCTGAATTTCCGCAAAGCATTCATTGATGCCGGATTTCATCTTGCAGGCTGCTGTATCTGGGTAAAGGATAGTCTTGTTTTGGGTCGCTCTGATTATCAGTGGCAGCACGAACCTGTGTTGTACGGCTTTATGCAAAATGGCAAACATCACTGGTATTCCGACCGCAAGCAGACAACCATCTGGAACTTTGATAAGCCGAAACGAAATGCCAATCACCCAACTTCAAAACCACTGGACTTGCTTGGCTATCCCATCGGCAATTCTACACAGGAAAATGGCGTGGTAATGGACACCTTTGGCGGCAGCGGTTCTACTTTGATGGCTTGCGAACAAATGAACCGCATCTGTTACACCATGGAACTGGATGAAAAATATGCATCGGTGATTCTTCGCCGGTATGTGGAAGATACGGGAAATGCCGATGGTGTGTATGTCAAGCGGGATGGGAAGCAGATCGCATATTCTGAACTGGTGAAAGAGGTGGAAAAGCCTGATGAATAAACCGCTTACCCTTGGCAGCCTCTTTGACGGCAGCGGTGGTTTTCCACTTGCCGGACTGCTGACAGGCATTGTGCCTGTCTGGTCTTCTGAAATTGAACCGTTTGCCATTCGTGTGACAGAAAAACGGCTGCCGCAGGTACAACACTTCGGCAATATCAGCGGACTGCATGGTGCAAAGCTGCCGCCTGTGGACATCATCACCTTTGGAAGTCCATGCCAGGATATGAGCATCGCCGGAAAACGAACCGGTCTGAGCGGCAGCCGTTCTTCTCTGTTTCACGAAGCAATCCGTATCATCCGAGAAATGAGGTGTGCAAGCAATGGCAAATATCCAAGATACATCGTCTGGGAAAACGTCCCCGGAGCATTTTCCTCCAACGGCGGAGAAGATTTCCGCTGTGTCCTCGAAGCCATCTGTTCGGTCAAAGACAGCAGCATTTCAATTCCTCGACCTGCGGGAAAATGGACAAAAGCCGGAGAGATTCTGGCAGAATCCTATTCCCTCGCATGGCGAGTTCTTGATGCACAATACTGGGGAGTGCCCCAGCGAAGAAAACGGATCTTTCTTGTCGCAGATTTTGACGGAACAAGTGCCGGAAAAATACTATTTGAGTCCGAAGGCTTGTCAGGGTATTCTGCGGAGAGCCTCCGTGCGTGGCAAAGAACTGCCGGAGGTGCTTCGGCTGGCATTGGAGCGGCAGGCTGCGTCTGCCTGAACGACCAGGGTGGGAGCTGCATGGACGTGTCCAGCGAAGTCGCCGCTACGCTCCGGGCAGAACACCATGGGCATCCGCCCTGTGTGTTGGACGCCGCCGGCTTCTGCACCGAACACTCGGCGGACAGCCGAGGCATCGGTTTTGAGACGGAACGCGCCCCCACGCTCCGGGCCGGCGTGGTTCCCGCCGCTATCGCGCTGGAGAGTCACCCCATCGACAGCCGCATCAAAATCGCCGATGACGGTACCGTCCAGACGCTGACCTCCCGCATGGGGACGGGCGGGATGAATGTGCCTCTGGTGCTGAAGATCCGATCCGGCTGTGAGGGCGGAGGGAAAGGGCCGCTCATCCAGGAGGACAAGTCCGCTACGCTGGGGTGCAACAACGACCAGACCCTTTTCGAGCCTGTGGCCTTTGGCATCTCCTCCGACCAGTCCAAGGCCATGCTCTCCAGCAATCCCCACGCCGGCATCTACAAAGCCCGGACATCCCGCACCCTGGACACCGGAGGTGGAAACCCCGGATGCAATCAAGGCGGGATTGCCGTGGTCACACAGGAGAAGTCCTACGCCATGACCATGAACAGCTATGTCCAGGTCGAGGAGGAAAAGGCGCCGGCGTTGCTCTCAAGGGATTACAAAGACCCCACCGCTGTGAACAGCGGCTACACCGTGCGGCGGCTGACACCCACTGAGTGCGCCCGGCTGCAGGGCTTCCCGGACTGGTGGTGCGCCGGCCTGGAAACCCCGGAGCCGACCGAGGAGGACATCGCGTTCTGGACGGAGGTCTGGGAGACACACCGCAGAGCCGTGAATCCCTCCGTGAAGCCCAAGACGGAGCGGCAGATCGTCAAGTGGCTGAAAGCCCCGTACTCCGATGCGGCGGAGTACAAGATGTGGGGTAACGGCGTGGCGCTGCCCTGCGTCTGGTTCGTCCTCTCCGGCATTGTGTTCAGTACACAATTATCTCCCGCATAATTCTACAATCCCAGGTCTCTATTTGACTTGATATTTGGGGGCCGCAGAGCGAATATGTGACTACCAAAAATCAAGGAGGAACGAGAAATGACCCTGCGGTACAACCTGACCGGCGCCGAACGCAAGCGGCTGGTGACCGCTATCAGCGAAATCACCGGCGCCCCTGCCAAATACCTGGGCGCACCCAGCTTCGCCTACCAGGTGGACTACTTCACCATTGACCGCAACGGCGGCGTCACCTTTGATGACCGTGCCGACAGCGAGGAGATCGAAAACCTCATCGAAACGCTGGACAGCCAGGGCTTCACCGCCGAGCCGCAAGAGGTCGAGGCTTCCGAGACTGTAGAACCGTCTCCCGCCGAAGTGGACGGGCTGTGCATCTCCATGCCCGCCAGCCTGTTCTCCGAAACGGCGCTGCAAAACCTCAAGGACATCACGGCGGCAAAGGGTAGCCTGATCCGCAAAGCCCTGGGGGTGGAGGAACTGCCCATCGAAGTCGGTGAGACGAAGGTCTCCTTCCCCTGGTTTGCCGGGACGCCCACATCGGAGGAGGTCAAGGCCTACGACCACTTCATCTGCGCCCTGTGCGAGATGGCCAGGAACCAAAAGCGCATCACTGCCAAGGAGCGAGACACCGGGAACGACAAGTACGCCTTCCGCT
>OHAY01003730.1_pt1 | contig 10127 bp, 10 predicted proteins | sample 1577191 | NCBI WGS metagenome assembly OHAY01 (sample SAMEA3541504, study PRJEB24748) | human gut metagenome | biome: human gut; feature: human-associated habitat; material: faeces | place: China | collected 2012 | reverse complement strand
CGCAGGACGCCCGCGTAATCGTCAAACGTCACTTCCACGCGCGAGAGATAGTAGCGGTGGAACCACTCGATGGAGGCGTCCCTGAACCACATGCGCGAAGCGAAATCCCGTCGCGAGTCGCTGTAATGGGAGCGCAGATCAAGAGCGGCATCCAACTTTTTGAGCATGTCCACGGAAAGCAGATGCTCCCGCAGCAGAAGCTGATCCGGCTTGCTGACGCCGCCGAGTCCCCCGAGCATGCTGCTGATATCAAGCGTGGGCACGCCGACATGTTCCGTATTCTGGATGATCACTGTAGCTTCGGATACATAGCGATCAGAAGAAAAAAGCCAGTAGCCCACGGTCAGCAGGCTCATGAGCAGGATGCAGCGGATAATCCAGCAGAAGGCCTTTTTTATCCGCATGGTGCTCCGTCCCTCCTGTGCGGCGGCGGGAGCAGGAAGGGAAATGGAATTCGTACTTTCGTTGGCCATCAGTAGCTCTCTTTATAGGCGCTGAGCGCGTCATCCAGTTTGTCGAACCATGTGGCCTTGCCGCCCTTGAGCAGCGCGGGGATACTGACCGTGAAGCCGACGGTGGTGAAGAACATGATCATAAAAACGGTTTGCAGCGTCGCGTCGAAGTTGATGGACGCGATGCCCATGGAATAGAGAATGCAGTTGAGGATGGAAAAGCACAGTCCGCCGACCAGCGGGGCGGGGATGCAGTAGCGGCTCAGCAGCGAGACCTTGTCGGTGATGACGCCGCCCAGCCAGAACAGGAAAGCGCCCAGAGCAACAGCGTGGTACATGTTGAGTTCGATCGTCAGCATAATGATTCCTCCTTTTATGTGTCCGGTTCGGTGCGCGGCAGCCACATACCACTCTGCCGAGTACCCTTTCAATCAGCAGTCTAATCCGGAATCGCGAAAAGGAGTTGTTAAATTCAGTCAAATGAGATAATTTCCACATTTCAACCGATAAAAATGTTATGAAAATGGATAATTTGACCGTGCAAAATACATAAATATCAATAAAAAGTTTAGAAAACGCTCCAAATGTGTGAAAGAGAAAAATAAAACCAAACGGGAAATTGATGCACTGTACCGGCATGAAACGCATCTGCGTTTATACGAATGAGGTTCACGGCAACAAAAAAGGAAATAAGGAGCACGGCTGCATAGCCGTTGGAAGCGGCTCGGGCGGAATTGACCGCCGTTTTTGAGATTCGATAGAATTTGCACGTGCCGTTTTCGAATCTTTATACAGTCCGCCATGAAATTGCGCTTGCAGAACCGCGGGGAACGCTGTAGAATAATAGACAATATCGGTCAATTATCGACAAGGAGTATTCATTATGCAGCAAAATGCAAAATTCATTCGTAAACTCCCCATCCCGATGGACATTAAAAAAGAGTTCCCCGTCACGGAAGAGGTCGCCAAGGTGCGTGAGGCGCGCGTGGAAGAGATGCGCGCGATCCTCGACGGGCGTGACAGCCGCCTGATGCTCATCATCGGCCCCTGCTCTGCCGACCGCGAGGACAGCGTGATGGACTATGTCTGCCGCCTCGTCCCCCTGCAGGAAAAGGTCAAGGATAAGATCCTGATCGTCCCGCGCATCTACACGAACAAGCCGCGCACCAACGGCTCGGGCTACAAGGGCATGCTTCACCAGCCCGACCCGAGCAAAAAGCCCGACATGCTCGAGGGCATCATCGCCATCCGCCGCCTCCACACCCGCGCGGTGCAGGAGACCGGCTTTGCCTGTGCCGACGAGATGCTCTATCCCGAAAACTACCGCTATCTCTCCGACATTCTGGGCTATGTCGCTGTCGGCGCGCGCTCGGTCGAGAATCAGCAGCACCGCCTCGTCGCGAGCGGTATTGATGTGCCCGTCGGCATGAAGAACCCCACGGGCGGCGACTTGAGCGTGATGATGAACTCCATCTATGCGGCGATGGGCGACCACACGTTCCTCTACCGCGGCTGGGAGGTCGAGACCGCGGGCAACCCCTATGCCCACGCCATCATGCGCGGCTATGTGAACGAAAAGGGCGACAGCCGCCCCAACTACCACTATGAAGACCTGGTGCAGCTGCACGAGCTGTACGCGGAAAAGGGCATCAAGAACCCCGCCTGCATCGTCGACTGCAACCACGCCAACTCCGGCAAGCAGTATTTGGAGCAGATCCGCATCGCGAAGGAGGTCCTGCACTCCAAGCGCCACTCGAATGACATCAACGCGCTCGTCAAGGGCATGATGATCGAGAGCTACATCGAGGACGGCAACCAGAAGATCAGCGAGGGCACCTACGGCAAGAGCATCACCGACGCCTGCCTCGGCTGGGAAAAGAGCGAAAAGCTCGTGCTGGAGCTGGCTGATTTGCTGTAAATCAGCGTACGATAAAATGAAAAACTCCCACGGTTCCGGAACCGTGGGAGTTTTTATGTCAACTGCAGGACGAAACTTATTTCGCCTGCTTCATGGAGAGGCTGATGCGCTTTTTCTTCTCGTCGACTTCCAGCACGACGACCTTGACAACGTCGCCGACGGACACGACCTCGGACGGGTGCTTGATGAACTTGTTCGACACCTGCGAGATGTGGACAAGTCCATCCTGATGCACGCCGATGTCCACGAACACGCCGAAGTCGATGACGTTGCGCACCGTGCCGGTCAACACCATGCCGGGCTTTAGGTCTTTCATTTCAAGAACGTCGGTGCGCAGGATGGGCTTTGGCAGCTCGTCGCGCACGTCGCGGCCGGGCTTTAAGAGCTCCGAGACGATATCGCGCAGCGTGGGAACGCCGACGCCGATCTCACCCGCGGCCTTGTCCTCGCCGTAGGCCTTGACGCGATCGGGCAGATCGGCGAGCCTGCCGCCCTTCACGTCGGCGAGCGTGTGGCCGGTCAGGTCGAGCAGCGCCTTCGCGGCGTCATAGCTCTCGGGGTGGACAGCGGTGTTGTCGAGAACGCTCCTGCTCTCCGGCACGCGCAGGAAGCCTGCGCACTGCTGGAAGGCCTTGGGGCCGAGCTTTGGCACTTTCTTGATCTGCGCGCGTGAGGTGAACGCGCCGTTCTCCTCGCGGTACGAGACGACATTTTTCGCCGTTGTGCCGTTCAGGCCCGCGACGCGCTGCAAAAGTGACGGCGACGCCGTGTTGATATCCACGCCGACGGCGTTGACGCAGTCCTCGACCACGCCGTTCAGCGCCTCGTCGAGCTGCTTTTGCGGCATGTCGTGCTGATACTGCCCCACGCCGATGGCCTTGGGGTCGATCTTCACGAGCTCGGCAAGCGGGTCCTGTAATCTCCGCGCGATGGACACGGCGGAGCGGAGGTTCACGTCGTACTGCGGGAATTCCTCGGCGGCGAGCTTGCTCGCCGAGTACACGGACGCGCCCGCCTCAGAGACGATCATGTAGCTCACGTGCGCACTGCCCTCGTTCACCTGACGGATGAGCTCGACGGCCATCTGTTCAGTCTCGCGGCTGGCCGTGCCGTTGCCGATGGCGATATGCTCCACACCGTGCTTTTTGATGAGCGTTGCCAGCGCGGCGATGGCTTCATTTTTCTGCCGCTCGCCGTAGGTCGGGTAGACCACGGCGGTATCGAGCACCTTACCTGTGCCGTCCACGACGGCGACCTTGCAGCCCATGCGGTAACCGGGATCAAGGCCCATCGTGACCTTGCCCTTGACCGGCGGCTGCATCAAAAGCGGCTTTAAGTTGAGCGCAAACTGGCCGATGGCACCCTCGTCTGCCTGCTCAGTGAGCTGATTTCGCACCTCGCGCTCGAGCGAGGGGAAGATGAGACGGTCGTAGGCGTCCTCGGCGGCGGACTTGACGAATTCCATCGCGGCGGAGCCGGGCTTCACGACCACGCGGCGCAGCAGCGGGAGCGCCTGCTCGCGGTCGAGCGTGATGGAGACCTTCAAAATGCCTTCTTTTTCACCGCGGTTGATGGCGAGCACCTGATGCCCCTGCAAGCGGGCGACGGACTGCGTAAAATCGTAGTATAGGCGATAGACGCTGTCGTCCTCGGTCGCGGCCCTGCTCACAAGCTGGCCCTGACGGGAAATGAGCGCGCGAAGGCTCTTGCGGATGGCGGCGTCGTCAGAGATCTGCTCAGCGATGATGTCGCTCGCGCCCTGCAGGGCGTCCTCGACCGTCTCGACGCCCTTTTCGGGGTCGACAAAGTCGCGCGCGGCCTCCTCGGGCCGCGGGCAGTCTCGCTCCTGCGCGAAGAGCAGCGCGGCGAGTGGTTCAAGGCCCTTTTCCTTCGCCATCGTGGCGCGGGTGCGGCGCTTTTGCTTGTAGGGGCGGTAGAGGTCTTCGACCTCGGCGAGCGTTTTGGCGCTGTCGATGGCGGCGGCGAGCTCATCGGTCAGCTTGCCCTGCTCGTCGATGGACTTTTTCACCGCTTCGCGGCGCTCTTCAAGACCGCGGAGGTATTGGAGCCGCTCTTCGAGCGTGCGCAGAGAGGTGTCGTCCATTGCACCGTGGAGTTCCTTGCGGTAGCGGGCGATAAAGGGGATGGTGTTGCCCTCGTCGAGCAGATGCACGACGTTTTCAACGTGGCGGGGGTCTTTGCCGAGCTCGGCAGCAAGGGCCTGAATGAGATCCATAAAATGTTCCTTTCGTATATCGGGCGCCGAAGCGGCGCGGTCAAGTGAATCAGCAATGTCCGCCCGAAAGCGGGCGGAACGCAAAATTTATTATACCGCATCGCGCGGCGATGCGCAAAGCCTTTTGCGCAGAAAAAAGGCGGAGGATCGGCGCGACGGCTGGGGCTTTACATTTTGCCGCTTTGGCGGTAAAATACGACGCAGCGTTCAAAGGCATCGAATGCTTCGCTTTGCCGCTCAAAGGCGGCATTTTTCAGCAAGAGAAGGAGAAAGCAAAATGCAGAAGAAAAACAACAAAGGCGTCATCGCCCTCATTATCGTGCTTGTGCTGGCGGCTGCCGCGCTCGTCATTTGGCAGACAAACAAGCCGGAGACGCAGCAGGGCGGTAAGGAGATCACCATCAACGTCGACCACCTGAACGGCGATGACACGACCTTCACCATCCACACCGACGAAGAGTACCTGCGCGGCGCGCTCGAGCAGGAAGACCTCATCGAGGGCACAGAGAGCGAGTACGGCCTCTATGTGCTGACTGTGGACGGCGAGACCGCCGACGAGAGCGAGCAGCAGTGGTGGGGCTACAGCGTGAACGGCACGTTTGCCGAGCTCGGCGTGGACAGCCAGCCCGTCGCGGACGGCGATGTGTACGACTTTGTGCTGAATGTCGGCTGGTAAGTCCGCAAGACTCAGCATCCGCGAGATCGCGGAGCTGTCGCTTTTCTGCGCGCTGATGGTCGCGGGCAAGGAGTGCCTGCGCCTTATCCCGAACGTGCATCCCGTCACGCTGCTGCTGCTTTTGGCCACGGCGGTGTACGGGGCGAAGGCGCTCTATCCGGCGTTCGGCTTTGCCCTGCTCGAGATCGCGCTTTACGGCGCGGGGCTTTGGAACCTGATGTATCTCTACGTCTGGCCGATCGTCGTGCTCGCTGCGCTGCCGTTTCGCAGAAGCGAGAGCCGCGCATTCTGGGCGGCCATCGCGGGGCTGCACGGGCTGTGCTTCGGCGCGCTGTGCGCCATTCCGTATTTTTTCATCGGCGGATGGCAGATGGCGTTTTCGTGGTGGGTTTCGGGCATCCCGTATGACGTCATCCACTGCGTGTCAAATACGGTCCTCGTCTTCGTGCTCTTTCCGCCGCTGCGGCGCGCACTGGAGCGCGCGAAGAAAACGTCGGGCGGAAGAGAATAGCAAAAAGCACCTGCCTTCGGCTGTGTGCTCGTAAGACAGTAATTCTAAAAAATTGCTATTTTACGGCATCTGTCGAACAGGATTGGGAAACAAACGAACATACGGCATTCAGCTTCGGCTGAGTGCCGTTGTTTGTTTTTGGGACGAAATACTCTATTTTTGCGCTCTGTATGGCAGGGATAGTGAAACGGTGAAATAGTTGACATTTTCGTAGTAAAACCCTTATGAAACAGCGAATCACGCCATAATGAACCCTGTTTACCGCTGAGTACGATTATTTGCGATTATGTGGAAAACCTACAAAACAGAAAAGTCAATAGTGGTGTATTTTGATGCAAAGTACGTTGAACCCCGAAAAATCGCCCAATCGCCTTTGGCTCATAGAAAAGTTACACTTTAATGCGATAAATTTTTGAAAAATGACACATCTTCGTGTTATAGTGTGTGTACACAATAAGCGTGAATGGAGGTAAGGCAGATGAAAAAGTTATTGTCTTGTGCGTTCAATATGGATAGCGGTTGCGTGGAGCTGAAGTTTAACGATGGCAGTATGATTGCTATTAACTGCACCGCCGTCGAAAACGAAGTTGCCGACAATATGTATCAGCGGTCAGAGCTTGACTATCTTATCTACAATGACCCGTTGGCGTATGCCGACCTCGTTTTGAATGGTAACCCAGAGGCGTATCTCAAATCTGTTACTGAGTACAAGCCTTTGGACTAAAGCTCGGTATACCAAACACCGGATTAAGAATGGACTTTGAGAGAAAGTGAGGTATAACAATATAAAACAGATTATTACTATTCAGCACACGCAATCAATTCACCACACAAATGGTATGGTGGGTTCTTGGACAGATTGGGATCTTTCTGAATTAGGCATTGAACAGGCTGAAAGAATAGGGCAGAAATTAGCGAAGCAGTTATCCGGTCACAAAATTGTTATGTATGCTTCCGATCTTCTGCGAGCAAAGCACACCGCTGAAATTGTCGCAAAGCATATGGGAATCACACCTAACATTAGAACGGAACTTCGAGAGCGCAATTTAGGTAAATGCGTTGGCAAATCTGTTCAGTGGCTTCGTGAGAACATTGAGGTTCAAGAGAAAACCATTGATGACAGGATGTTTTCTGATGCTGAGAGTAGACGAGACGAATGGAATCGCTTAAAACCTCTTTTTGACGAGATAATGGCAAGTAATGATGAATGTATCATTGTAGTATCACATGGCGATTTGCTGAGCGTTTGGAATACGATGTTCCTCGGAATGGATGTGGAAACGCTGAATCAGTTTGAACTTTTTGGTATGGCAGGCGGCGTTTCTTTCATGCTTCAAAACGATGAGGGTAAGCGATTTATCAAGAAAATGAGCGATTTGTCTTACATGGCAAATCAATTTATATGAGAAAAGCGTGAGGTATAAATAAAATGGACTTTGAACAACTTGCAAAAATAGAAAATGAGAGTGAACGTGTAAACAGAACCTACGATATATTCAACGAGGATGCAAGGCTCAATCATTCCAAAGCCGCACGAGTTGAATTTTTGACTACCGTTCACTACATAGAAAAATATTTGAAAGATGGCGACAAGATACTCGACATTGGCGCAGGTGCAGGTGAATACAGCCTCTACTTTGCTCGTAAGGGTTATGAAGTCTCGGCTCTTGAACTTGCCGATGCCAATATTGCCGCATTCAAAAAGAAACTGACACCCGAAGATAAAATCGATCTTGTTCAAGGCAATGCCCTTGACCTCTCTCGATATGCAGATAAGTCGTTTGATATTGTCCTTCTGTTCGGCCCGCTTTATCATTTGAAAAATGATGCGGACAAACAGAAATGTATCAGCGAAGCAAAGCGTGTCTGCAAGGACGGCGGCAAGATCTTCTTCGCTTTTATTTCCAACGATTTTGTTTTCCTTACCGAGTTCGGATACGATGTGAATTATTTCAGCAACGGTGATTACGATAAGGAAACATTCAAGCTCAACGACTTTCCGTTTGTGTTCCATACGGTTGGTGCTGCGAGAAAACTTCTTGCAGATGGCGGTATAAATATCTTACACGAGGTTGCATCCGACGGAGCAAGCGAGCTTTTGGCGGCAAGGATCAACGAAATGAGCGACGAGGACTATACGCAGTATCTTCGCTATCACTTCTACATCTGCGAAAAGCCGGAACTGCTTGGTATGACCAATCACTTGCTGTTCATGGGAGAAAAGAAATGACCAAAATCCAATATGAAAACTTAACCATCCGTCAAGCCGAGGTTGCGGATGCAAAGCAGCTTGCCGCTTGGTGGAATGATGGTGCTGTGATGGCACACGCAGGCTTTCCCAACGGCCTGGGAACGACCGAGGAAGAAGTTGTAAAAGGGCTTAGAAATGGTCTTCTGGTCGTTGAAGAAAGCGACCGTCTGATTGGCGAGTGCAATTACCACAATGCGTCAGATGGAGTTGCAGAAATTGGCATTAAGATCTGCGAAACCGATTGTCAGAACCGTGGTGTTGGCAGGAAGGTTTTGAGTATGCTGATCAGTTGGCTGTTCAGAAACGGCTATGCCAAAATCATCCTCGATACGAACTTGACAAACACAAGAGCGCAGCACGTTTACGAATTACTTGGATTCCGCAAGGTACGAACCAATATCGATTCTTGGAAAGACCAGTTCGGTCGGCTTCAATCATCGGTTGATTATGCGCTGGTTGAGCAGGATTTTGTCAGTTATGAGTGAAGGAGACACCTATGCCGAATAAAGCAGATCGCAAGCGACCGATACAGGTCAGATTCTTTGTGGATTTTCATTGATGGCAGGATTCGGTGAAGAAATTGCAATATTACAGTCTTAACAAAAAGAGACGGGCCGAGGATAGCACTCCATAAGACAGGTTTATCAAGTTAAGAGAGAACAGCGTGGCGAAAGTCACGCTGTTCTGCTCTTTGTGGCGTGATTGAGCATCTCGGCAATAATGCTCTCCGGCAGGAAGCCAACGCAGGCAAGGCTGATATGCACGTCCTGCATCCGGTGTCCGCTGCTCTTGTCAGGAGCGGACACATACACTCTGTTCACAAGATCGTGCAGCACGGCGGGCGTCAGTTCCTTCAAATCGGGGTATTTCTTTGCCCTGAGTATAAACTGCTCAATGCCGTCGGCTTCTTCCTCCTGCTTGGCGATCTCCTGCTCCCAGAGCTGCATCTTCTCCGTTAGCTCCGCCTGCTCCTTTTCGTAGTCCCCAGACAGCTTTTCAAATCTGCTGTCATTGATCTTGCCGGAGATGTTATCCTCATAGAGCCGTTTGAACAGGCGGTCAAGTTCCTCCATTCTGCGTTGCGCCTGCGTGAGCCGTCTGCGCTTTGCGGCGAGTTCTTTCTTGAAGTCCTCCTTGCGCATTGCACCCAGCTTATCGCGGAACAGATCCTCGCAGTCGGAGATATACCACAGCAGGATTTGCAGAAATTTCAGCACGCCCTTTTCCAGAACAACCGCGCGGATGAAGTGCGTCCCGCACACGTCTTTTCCCTTCTTGCGAGAGGTAGAGCAGACGAAATGATCCTGTCGCTCTTCAAAGTTCCGCGAGGTGCAGTAGTACATTTTTTCTCCGCAATCGGCGCAGTAGGCAACGCCGGAAAAGAGGTTACTCTTGCCCGTTCTTGCCGGTCTGCGTTTGTTGTGGCGAAGCTCCTGTACCCTCTGAAAGGTGTCCTCATCCACGATGGCTTCGTGGGTGTTGTGGAATATCTTCCATTGCTCCGGTGGATTCTCGATGGTCTTCTTGATTTTGTAGGACTGCCGGTGCGTTTTGAAGTTCACGGTATGCCCGCAATATTCCATCCGTTCCAGAATTGCGGCAACGGTGCTGCCGTTCCAGTTGTAAGGATTGTCAGGCAAAGCGCAGCGGACTTTTCGTTTTTGCCTGTCCTGATAAACGGTGGGCGTCAACACATGATCCTCTTTCAGCATCCGAGCAATCTGCGTCGGACCGTTCCCGTCCATGCAGAGGGAAAAGATGCGCTTGACCACCTGTGCCGCTTCCGGATCGACGAGCCAATGCTCTGAATTATCCGTGTCTTTGACGTAGCCATACGGGGGGATTGTAGTCAGATGCTCGCCAGATTCTCCCTTGAGCTGGAGTGAGGTACGCACCTTCTTGCTGCCGTCCCGAACGTAGTACTCGTTGATAATGTTGACGAACGGGACGAACTCATTGTCCTGCTGGTTGGCGCTGTCTACACCGCTGTTGATGGCAATGAACCGAACGTTATTCTGTGGGAATGTGATCTCACTATTATAGACAAGAGCACAAAAAGGATAGGTACGGTGGGGATTAACCC
>OHAY01003728.1_pt1 | contig 10131 bp, 10 predicted proteins | sample 1577191 | NCBI WGS metagenome assembly OHAY01 (sample SAMEA3541504, study PRJEB24748) | human gut metagenome | biome: human gut; feature: human-associated habitat; material: faeces | place: China | collected 2012 | reverse complement strand
GAGCTCGCAAGAATGTATGGACAGTAGCTAAGAACACTTGGGAGAAGGGTCTTACCTACGCTTATCGCGATCGTCGTAACAAGAAGCGCACATTCCGCGCATTGTGGATTCAGCGTATCAACGCTGCTGCTCGCCTCGATGGTATGAGCTACAGCCAGTTGATGGGTGCTCTTCACAAGGCTGGTATCGAGATCAACCGTAAGGTTCTCGCTGACCTCGCTGTTAACAACCCAGAGGCTTTCAAGGCTATCGTTGCTAAGGTGAAGTAATTTGAAAGATTTTTAAAGGAATCCTCAGTTATCTTTGATAGCTGAGGATTTTTCTTTTCCAGGAATTCCGAAGAAGAAAATCTATGGTGAAACGAAAAAGAGGGTGTGTCATGGACTTATGACACACCCTCTTAGTGTATTATAAAGCTTTCCGCTTTACTTGATCAACTCAAGACCAGCCTCAAACTTGGTAGTCTTTTCCATGATGGTAGGAAGCTGTTTGACAACAGTCTTCAAAATCAGGAATTGTGCCAAATCCTCCTTGTCCATGCCTGTGGCAGGAATCTTGTCAACCTGGGCATTAAGCATGGCGATGATAGGAGCTACGAAATCCTTGTCAACATAGAAATATACCTTGTTGGCTGCTGGATAAGATACGTGTACAGGAATACCGGTCTTAAACTGATCCAACATGCCGGCTACCATAGCCTGCTCCTGAGCATCGTCGATGTCTGCGATAATCTTGGCTGTGTTCAGGAACAAGGTAATCATATTCTCGTTAACTACCTGGTATGTAGCGTAATCGTTAGCTACCTTCCAGTCCTTGTCATCAGCCTCTTCCTTATAAGTTGCAGAAATCTGACCCTTCTCATTGAAGGTTACATCCTGCAAAACGCTTCTGAGCTGGCTGTTGAGCAGCATTGGAGCCATTTTGATGGCATCCTTTACTGGATATGGCTCATCAAAGAGACCAGGAATCTCGATAACTGCATCGTCAGAACCTTCCCACTTTAATACTACAGAACCTGTTGGATCGTAGGTTGTTGGATCCATACCAGCTTCCTGTACCTTCCAGGTACCTTCAATCTTCTCGTTGCGTACAAATCCCTTCTCATCATTGTCATCATCGCTGCTACAAGCGGTGAAGAAGCCAAGGGTGCAAACCATGGCCATCAAATAAATAAACTTTTTCATTTTTCTTCTCTTTTTTGTGTATTAATAAAAAATTATTGTATTGTTTCTATTTATTTATATAATAATGTACGCGTACATTATATTATATATTACTTCAGCTGATACGTGATACCTACGCTGCCGTAGATAGGATACATCGTCTGCTCGATGGTCTCGAAATCTTTCTTGAAGATACCATTTAAGCCCCAGCTCAGATCAGCACAGATGCCCCAGCGGTTGTTCAAGCGCCAGTCTATTCCGAAATCTACGCCCACCTGCCAGTTGCGCATGTCATCGCTGAAATCGTAATCACCACGTTCGCCTTCGTCATGACCCAGCATTATCTTCTGTCCCGTCGGGTCGCCCTTCGGATGACCTTCCTCCTGGCGGCGGAGGTAACCATCGTATGCCCAGCCCTCAAATTTTTTCGAGGTAACATAGCTTACGTATGGACCCAGCTTGAAGCGGAGATTATCGCATACATCGTATGTTGCCTGGAGCGGAACGGTGATGAGACTCATATCCACCTTGGTCACTACATCGCCCGTAAAGACGCCCTGCAGCTCCTCGCCGCCACGAACTATTTTTATGTAGTAGTTCTTGACGCCCGCATCGGTCTTCATGCTCTTGTTCTCGAAGCGGATTCCTCCCACGAAACCCCAGTTTCCGGAGAGTGGGTGATAGGCATCCACGCCCAGACTGAAGTTAGGGCGAAGGGTGTAGCTGTGAAGCGTGCGGATGGTGGCAGGCATGCCGACAGGGGCTGTGCCGCCCAGATTATACGCCACGCGTGCCTGATACTCATAGCCGTGGAGATATTTGTTCCAGGCGCTATTTCCGTCTCCTGCCCATGATGCTGTGCCGCATGCCAGCAGGAGTGCCAATACAGTTATCTTTTTCATACTACAGTTCTTTCTATAGTTTTTTCTACAGTTCATCATTGCCGTTTCCTCCTCTTCTATTTGCAAATCAGTTTGAAACTATCCACCCAGAGGGTGCTGCCTACGGCTCCCAGGAAGTTGGCGCCATCAGAACTGGATGAGCAGACGATGGCCAGACTGTAACCGCCATTCTTCAGCTTCACAGGGTCGATGGTCTTGCCGTAGGACTGATAATCGAAATCTACGCTGAAGTGATGCCATTCCGGTGTGTTGCCGATGGCTATCTTGCCGTTGTCATCGCGGGTTTCGCCTACCAGTGCGAGAGCTACTATCTGCTTGTTGCTCTGTACGTTATCGCCATAGAGTACTACTGCATCTCCGTTCTCGTCGATGTTCTCATAGAGCACGGCATAGATGGTTCCGTAGTCATGGCGGTTCAGTTCGTTCATATTCTTGTCGGTGAATTTCTCGCCAGCCTGATACTTGTACCAGCCTTCCAGCTTTTCCGGTTTGGCGCTGAAGCTGAATGGGCGACCGAACTTGGTGGCTTTCATGGCATCTCGCAGGGCATCGGTGGCATCAAACTGTCCGATGAAGAGGTTGCCGGCAGCGATAGGCTTGCTCACCATATCGGCAAGCTTGCTGGTACGCTGGGTGGTGAGCTTCACGCCCTTTCCCTGATAGCCGTTTTCTATCATCACGGTAGGATATTGCTCCGGTTTTGCTGATGGGTTGCTGATCTTGAATCCCGGGTTTCCGGTTGCCCAGATGTCGAGGAGATCACCGTTCCAGTTCTCTTGCCAGTTGTAGTATCCTTTGCTGATATATGCGTCTTCAAATTCGAATTCTATCTCGTTTGGCATGGTGGTCTGACCCTTCTTAATGCTCACCTGATAGGTGCGGGTCCACTGCTTGTCTTCCGATGTAACCACGTATGTAACAGGACCTTTGGAGAAATCGTGTACACTTCCGCTTTCCGGTTGGATGGTGGCTCCTGGAGTGAGTCGGAACATCGGTGCCTGCTTCTTGAGACTGGCGAATGGCTTCATGGTGAATTCTATCTTGTCCTGGTCGCTCTGCACGTTGACGAGCGTATCCGATGCGTTTGTGAACCACAGCTTCAGCCAGCTTCCCGGGTGTATGTATGCCTGCTCGATGTCGCATTCGGCATTGAGGGGTTCATCCTTGAAGCATGAACTGAGAGATAGGGCGCAAACCGTTGATAAAGATAGCGTTATAAATTTTCTAAAACCCATTGTCTTCATATTCTTTCCTTTATTATATAAGAGCGTTATCTTTTTGGGGATAGCCGCTGTTGATTCAATTTTCCAGTTGCAAAGTTACGCTGAAAACTTGAAAGTACCAAACATTTTTCACTTTATTTGCATATTATTTATGTTTCTGATTATTTGTTAAATGGTGTTGTGGAAAAAAAAAGAAGACTGGGCATCCCTTTTGGAATGCTCAGTCTTGATTTTAGAGATTTACATTGTCGTCGCCGCCTGATTCACCGCCTCCGGTGTTATCCTTTCCGGTATCTCCTGATGGAGGGTTGCCTCCGCTTGGGTTGTCCTTGTCGGTGCCGCCGGAGGTGTCGCCTGAAGTTCCGCCTGAAGTTCCGCCGCCATTTTCCTTGTCTTCGATGCCGTTGTACTCGGTCAGTTCCTCCATCTTGATGCCACTGAGCATCGGCTTTACTCGCTTGCCCTGGTCCATGACAGAGTAAGGTGAGTAGATGATGTACATAGCCTTGATGTTGGCTGAGGTGAACTTCTTGGCGCTTACGGCTGGGGAAGTTCTGATGCCGAGCTTGAAGCTTCCGAATTCGTCGAGCACCACCTTGTTGCCGTCGGCGATGTTGGCAGAGATTTCTGTCATCAGGGCGTTGATCACGGCTAGGATGTCCGGTTCTGTCACGGTGCATCGCTCGGTGATTTTCTTGGCGATGGCTCTGGTGTGCACCACTTTGTTCACTACAGCTCTACCGTAGATCATTCCCTTGGTAGGGGAGTTCTTGCGGTTGTTCTTCACTTTTCTGAATTTTGCCATACTCATTTAGATTTAAAGGGTTAAACAATCATTTTTCTTTTTTCGATTTTTTCTTCATCGGATATTTTTCTTCATCGGATTTTTCTTCATCGGATTACGCGGAGTTATCGGATTTCATTCTTGCTGCACGGATTACGCACGGATTTTAGACGGAAAGCGACCTGTTCGGTCGAGGAACCGGAAAGCGATCTGTTCGGTTGAGGAACCGGAACAGCGTGATCTTATAACAGGTGGTTTAAGTGCCTCGACCGAACAGGTCGCTTTCCGTCTAAATTCCGTGCGTAATCCGGGAAGCAAGAATGTTCCGATTTCTCCGCGTAATCCGATGAAGTAAAAAACGATGAATAAGAATCCGCAGAATCTGCGTTAGCTACCCATGCACGAGGTTACCCCCAGGGTGGTGGCAATCGCCGTGAGAATAGAAATCGCAATCTGGATAACGGTTTTCCATGTGTCTTTCTTCATTTTGTATCTCCTTTCTGTTTTTATGTATTGTTAGAGAAAATTTTACATCAGTACCTGCTGACGGTTCTTGCGTCGCATGGTATAGCTTACGTGCAGCCAGCGGTGCTTTCCGGGAGAGGCGCCGCGAGGCTCCAGGATCAGCTGGTCGAAGGTGCAGCTCGATTCTATGTATTTTCTGTACTTCGCCAGAATTTCCTCGTTCGGGATGAAGATGTCGGCAGCCTCGCCCAGGGTATGCTGACTGCCCGGTACGCCATGTACGGCTAGGTTGAGCTGCGGACAGCGATACCCGCTCGTGATGGTGATGATGCCGCAATGCAGGCGAAGTGGTTCCAGCACCTGCTCGCACAGCATCATCAGACGGATGATGATCATGGAGCTTTGTGGAGTGTTGTCGATGCCATACTTGATGGCGGTGCCTGAGCGGAGAAACTCTCCGAGGGCGAAGTGAGTGGAGAGGAGCATCTGCTGCATCCTCTCCAGTTCTAACATAGTGTGTGTTTCCATAAGCATTATTTAAGCATTATTGATTGGTTTACGATGCAAAGATACGAAATTTTTTCGAGTTTGTCAAGGGTTTGGGGGTTACTGCGAGGGTTACATTGAGGGTTACCCCGTTTTGGAAATCATTTGAGCCTCTTTTGGGTCGGAAATGTGCCTAACGTAACGTTTGTTTTAGGCTCATTTCTTCGCCAAAAGAGGCTCTATTGCAGAGTAAAAGAGCCTCTGTTCCATACCAAAAGAGGCTTTATTCAGCTTTCTTCTGCTCCGATGATCAGCAGTTCGATGATTCGGCAGGGAGGATTCTTCTGCAGCTGCTCCATGTAGAATCTCGTGATGCTGTCGGGGTAGATGCTGTTGCGCTGCTCCATGCCCCTGAGCTTGCTCAGCGCCTTATCGGGATGATTGGGTGGGGGAATGCAGCTCTTCTGGAAGAACTGGCGGTAGAGCTTCTGCAGGGGGATGGGGCGCAGGAGATCGTCGTGCCACTCATCGCCCACGTCCTCCTCGCCGCTGCTCCTCACCATCACATAGTCGCTCACATCATGTACGAACTCGATGATCCATCTCTTGGGACATCGCCACTCCCGGATGCCCGATTCCTGATCCAGCATCCACTTATAGTCGTCGAGCATCTGCTCGTGGGCACGGGCTCTCAGCTCGTTGTACTCTTCTCTTGTCATAGGCGTATCGTTTTTTGAAATTCATTATCTCCAGGGTTCATCGTCCTTCGCCAGCACCTTGCCCTGCATCGCCTCGGCTATGCAGTCGTTTTCCGATTCCCTTTCGTCGTATCTGCCGCAGGGCTGGCGTACGTAGTACACCTTTCCGGGATGACAGAACTCCTGGTCTCTCACCTTCAGCATCTCTACGATGGTAAACATCTTTCCCTCCTCGGGCTTCGAGATTCGGTTTACGGTGAGCAGGAAGTCGGCGAGGTTCGCCCACTGGGCACTGCCCGCTACGGAGTAGATATCCAGCGGCGGAAATGCCTCGTGACCGTCCTTGTACTGTATTCTCGGGTGAGCCACCACCACCGTCCAGATGTGGCGCGTACGGCTCCATGCCTGCAGCTTTGTCAACATCAGTCTCACCTTCTCCGTCTCCGTGGCACGGCTGCCGCCCTCGGTCATGTTGATGAATACATACGGGTCTATCACCAGATAATCTATCTTCTGCTTCTTGCGGTTCATCATCGCCTCCATCATTCCGATGATGTAGTTGCTGTCGGGCAGACGGGTCTTCGTGTCGAAATCCACCATGTGCTCCGACAGGAAATCCAGCACCCTGCGGTTCTCCTGCCTTGCCTCTTCGGGCGATTCTGTGCCGTCCATATCCTCCGTGTTCCTCACCCCCAGGGCTATGCGGGCAATCTCCCTCACGTGCTTGCCCTTGATAGGTTTCTCGAACGAGAAGAACGCCACGCGCTTCTGGTTGTGGTACATCAGATGCGCCATCAGGCAGTTGAGGAAATCCGTCTTTCCCGAGTTCGGGCGACCGGTGAGGATGATGAGTCCGCCCTCGGAAGTGGGGTGGAAGATGCCGTCGGTGAGTCCGCCCATCCCCACCTCGTAGCCACGGTCGTAGTTGCCCATCATGATGTCGAGGATGTCCTCCTTGTGCTCGGAGAGGTCGTAGATGTCGGCGTCGCTGATGCCCTGCGCCTCGGCTATGATTCGCTGCACCTCGCGGCTTCCGAATGCCTCATATACCTCGCTGATGTCCTTCTTGCCCTGCGGCAGCGTGGTAACCTTGGCGCGGGTCTGGTATTGCTCTATCAGGAGTTTCACCAGTCGGCGGCCCGGGCGGTCGGTATCGCCGCAGATGATGATTTCGCCTGCCTGCTGAATCCACTCGTCGAAAGCCTCGTGACTCTCCTCGATGTTGGTGCTGGCACCGTTGGCGATGCTCAGCACGTAGGGGAATCCGCAGGTCATCAGCGTGAGCCGGTCCTTTTCGCCCTCGGTAATGATGAGCTGGCGGATGGGCTGTGCGTCGGGTCGGAGCAGGTTGATGCTGTCGATGCCGTAGGGAGCGCAGGGCTTGGTGGGTGAAACCTGGTAGAAGAGCTTGCTCCACTCGCCGGTGATGGGGTGCTGCTGCACGGAGCGGAACTTCACGTTGATGATCTTGCCGTCCAGGTAGTTGCAGTAGGCGATAGCAGGCACCATCTCCACGCCTTTCGGGTCCTCGCTTTTGGTGTCATCCGCATTCTGCTTCATCCATGCGCACATCACTCCTTCCTGGACGATGATGTCGGGCGAGAGCTTCATTGCCTGGATGTATCGCTGCACCATCGACTGGAGCGAGGCGAGTTCGCTGGCGGTAATCAGGGGACGGGACTTGGGATGGCGCGAGAGGAGGTTGGCGGGGTGGAAGTGGTCGATGAACTGCTGCTGCTCTTCCTGGGTCTTGAAGGGGTAGATGGGGTAGAGCCAGGATCGGGTTTCGGCATCTATCTCGCGGAAGTCGTCGGGCAGCATGGGCACGTAGTCTTTGGCCTTGTGTTCATCCTGCTGCTTTTTCTGGGCATTGGCGTAGTAGTTTCCGTTCACCTTACCGCTGCCCTTTCCGAGCAGTGATTTCATCTCCTCCAGGTATCCGCTCCAGTTGCACGACCAGCAGTGGGTCAATCCGTTATCTACCTTGATGAAGCAGTGACGCTTTCCGCATTTCGGGCAGGTCACTTGGATGTCGAGCTTTCCTCCAGCCATCAGCTTCATGGTTTTCTGGCTGATGTTCTTCAGGTGATTGAGGAGGGTCTTGGGGGATGGAGCATCATCAGCAGGGATGATGCCGCTCAGCATTTCCTTGTATCTCTCGAAGAGCAGCTTCTCTTTATCAGAGAGATTTTCCTTGATTTCATTGAAGTCGGTAGCATAGTAACGTGGCTTCTCATTTTTGTTTTGATTTTGTTGGTCTTCTTCCATGTTTTTAGGATTTTTATGTTGTTGTTGTATTGTTTGTTTTATTGTGAAAGCTTTTTCTGCTTGACAGTGATTTACTTTGGACTCACCCAGGTGTGTGAGAATTTGTTCCAGGCAGCGTTGCCGGATGGTCTCGGCGCAGCATCCGGTGGTATTCGATGCTGCTCCAGAGTTCCATCACATCGTGTCGTATCATAGAATCGCTGTTTCGACGCCTTGTCCTGATACTCGAAATTCGAGATCGGTCGGTACTGCCGCATCATTTCAGCCGCATGCAGCTTGAGGTACTTGGTGGCATCATTCACGGCACGCATGATGTTCTTCTGCATGAAATCGTATTTGATGAGATTGGCGAGCCAGATGCTTTTGCCCAGGATACTCTGGATTTTCATCAATCGCTCGCTATGTGTCAGCAGATAGGGGTACAGATATTTGTTGAAGAAAATATTCGTAGCCATATTGCTGGGACAGGCGTCCCCCGGATTTGTGAAGAGATCCGGATTCGCTTTCTGCGTGATATCATTCACTGGTTTCACCACCTTGGCATAAGCATCAGGATCGGTTCCGATGAAGTGGATAAGCTCCTTGGCAGCAGCTTCCACTTTCTTCTCGTGTTCGGGTGAATTTGCAAGTTGACTTGGGCTAACATACTTGCTTATATTTTTCTTTTTATTATTTTTCTTTATAATATATATATTATTATTAATATAGCCCAAGTTATCTTGCAGATTTTCGCCGGAATCCTGCTCGTTAACCATATCTGTTTCATCGCAAACATGCCAGATGGGAGTGTAGAAGGCAAGAAGATTTTTGCCAGTGTGAGGCTCCTCTTTGTTCTTCCAGATGAATCCGAATCCTGCACATCTGAGCAGGAGTTCAACGAATTCCTGTCTGCTGCGGAATCTTAACCCCGTTGCAATCTGCGAAAATCTGTTGCAGTCATACAGTTTCTGCAGATTCATCCATGCTGGTTCTCCGAAGTAGAGCATCAGCATTTTGCGGATCTGCACGTCACTCAGCCCGCTGGTATGCCAGCTGGCGATGAGTCTTCGCTCCGTATTGATATCGATGCAGGTGGTGAGCGGCTGGATGGTGTAGCCGCCTGCCACCTGATAGCCCGAATCGCTGTCAGAGCACTTGCTTGTGTGGATTGTTGTGTTGTTTTTCATTTCAATTTACCATTTACGTTAGTGAATATGTTGAAGTATAATACATTCATTTCGTTAAGCTCATCCAGGCTCTTGATGGAGAGGGTCAGATAAAAACCGAATGTTCCGAATGCTTTACGAAATTCCTCTCTCATATCGTCGATATCTTTTTTGCTCATGTTGGCAATCACCCCACGGAAGCCTCCTTTCTTTTTCACGCAGTCAACTTCAAAGTCTGGGTCTTCGTTGAGGGGTGGTTCCAGGAGGAGGATGCACACGGCAATTCGCTCGATAGCTTCCGTTGACAGGCAGCAGTTGTCGGGTACGTTCTGGTATTTGTTGAACGCCATATTGTGTATTCCACTTGTCTCGTGAAAGGCTGATTTCGTAATATCGTATTTCTCAATCAACATTCGGATGAATCGGCTGATGTTCAAGGTTTCTGATCTACGGATGCCCCATCTTGTGGCGTAGCCAATGAGGTTTTCGGCCTTCTCTGCATCATATTTTATGTAGATGGTAGCCTTGGTTCTTGGTTTGTTTTTTGTCTTCTTTTTCATTGCTTTTGTTTTATGCAAAGGCGACATTGCCTTACGCATTGCAAAAAAAATGAAAATTCCGTGACATAACCAAAGAAATGAATACTTCGTGACTATAGTAGATGAAGTGATAAAAATATTTTTTTTGCCACCTATACACACAAAAAAAAGGGACTGAAATCTCAAACCTGAAATTTCAGTCCCCTTAAAAATTTTATTTAGCTAATGAATAGCAAATGCTTTATCTCTAGGAGATTAAGCCTTGCCCTCCATCTGAGCCTTCAACTTAGCAAGAGCATCGATGTCGCCGAGTGAAGTACCAGCAGCTACGTTGTTGATAGCTGGAGTCTCGTTCTTGCGACCACCGTTACCACCACGCTTGTGAGCTGGCTTAGCGATTGGCTCGTCCTTGCCCTCCTCGAATGTACGAGAGTGAGAGAGGATGATACGCTTTGTCT
>OHAY01003727.1_pt1 | contig 10134 bp, 6 predicted proteins | sample 1577191 | NCBI WGS metagenome assembly OHAY01 (sample SAMEA3541504, study PRJEB24748) | human gut metagenome | biome: human gut; feature: human-associated habitat; material: faeces | place: China | collected 2012 | reverse complement strand
CTTCTCCCCTCAGGGAAGAAGAGGGAAACCGCCCTACTCGGTGCTCGGAACCGCTTCGCTCTAAGGTTGGCGGACCATCAAAGGTCTTCGCCATATTTTGCGGGCTGGGACCGCCTGGGGAACTGACGTTTATTCAGCAATATGATGTTGTAAAATCAAATTAAAGTAACAATTAAAAATAAATACATGATGGAAGTTTTATCTAAACCTATTATGGATAATAAGATTGGAGCATACAATGTGATGTGTCAACTATCCATGAAAGAATATTATGAGTTGGTTAAAGACTCAATGAAAAAAAATGAATTTCAGAGAAAAAGAGTCCCTTCGGCAAAAAATATATATTCTCTATTAAAAGATGATCTTGTTACAGGGTGTATTATCCCCCCTATAGTCTTGTCTATTTTTGATGATTATCAAAACTTGGCTGATGATAAGGCTACAATTATAGATTATGTAAATGAACATAAAGATAATTTGATAATATTGGATGGTCTACAGCGAACATTTACTATCCAGGAAATATATAATCAAGAGGACCTGGAAAATAAGAGTGAAGTTTTAGAACAGGTCATTAGAGTGGAGTTTTATTTGGGGCTTAATAGAGAAGGTGTCTTATATAGAATGTTAACTCTAAATACTGGTCAAACAAGAATGAGTTTGCGACATCAAATTGAGATGATTTATCGTGATTTGTTATTTAAGGACAACGATGCTCATCTTGTTTTCTTGAAAGATACCGATAAAAAACAGAAAGGTATAAATATCTTTTATTTTAATGAAGCTGTTGATGCATTTACTTCCTTTTTGAATGGAGACTATCTTCAGATTACTCGTGAGAAATTATTGGATACAATAGAAACGTTTTCTGAATTATCAAAGTTGAAAAATAACAGAGATGCCTTTATTGATTTGATGAAATTATATTCTCTGTTCTTAAAAAAAGCAAGTGATTTGTTGGAAGGCAGGACAGAAGATATAGAAGAATATGCTAAAGATAAAGATATAAAACCTCTTTTTGGCAATGATGCAATCTCTTTGTTTAATAAATCTCAATGCATGACAGGGTTTGCTGCTGCTGTTTATCGGTTGTTAGATTTGGGATGTTATGATAATATTCTTGATATTTCCGAAGGAATTGATAGTTTGCAAAATGAAGACTTCTATGATGGTGTTATAAAAATGATAAGTTGTCTTGATGATATACGTAATCATGCCAGTAAAATTGGAAATTCACAGCGTTGTTGGTTTTACTATTTCTTTAAAAATTTGATGGATAACCAGAATACAGATACATATATGAAGGTATACGAAACTTGTGTTGTGTCGCAAAGAAATTATTCTAGAGATTACTAATGAAATATAAACAAGAAGAGGGAGTCCTTGAATATTCCGATAATGGGGCATCGTTTTCTGTTGCATGCAGAATCCCCTATATAAACGAAGTTGCTATTGCAGAAGAAAACATAGGAATAGCTTACTTCTATTCTCCATATTTTCAGGCCGCATCTAAGTATTTTTCTCTTAAGATACCTAGTGGCGAAAATAGAGAAGACTATTGGGGTATGTTATACCCTATATGTCTTTTTGATGAAAGTAATGCTACGATATATGACGAACTTAAGTCGTTTCAAAAGAGTATGCTGCTTTCTGCCTTTCTTAAATTTGTTGAATTTACAATATCAATAGGAAAGGTGAATCCTAGGGATGGTGCGGAATTTCATTATTCTGATTTTTCGGCATCAGATTCTTCCTATATTCTTATATATGATAAGTCCGTATTTAACGATATTGACAGAGTTATTGTTTTTTTGTATAATATGGGATTTTATTATGTCGAAGATCCTTTCGTTCAGACTTCTTTTTATCATTCTATATATCAAAGGACATTTCTTGATCAACTTCCGAAAATGTTATTAATAAAGTTTCCGTCAGCAGTTTTTCAGGGTTTTACGTATTTAGATAATATGTATAAGCAATTGCTTCCCAAAGTTGATTCTCCATTTTTCCGGTATTTAATATTGTATCAGATTGTAGAATATTTGATGGAAGTGAAGAAAAATGAAATTATATACAATAATCTTAATGATTTCGTTTCTAAGCCCAAAAATGATATTCGCGAAGAGTTGCAGAATAGCTTAAAGGATGAGCGCTTAATAGAATATCTATATACTGGAATTCCTCATACAACAGGAATTTTTCGAGATTTTTGTGATAAAGCTAAGAAGTTATTTGAAAATGTAGGTAAGGAATTACCAAAAGTTGATAATTACATTCCATATATGTATGGTGTCCGTAATATTATTGTACATAATTTTAAAACTGCTATTAATAATGAAAATCTAGTTAAGGAATTATCCGAAATATTCGAAAAGGCGATTTATGAATTGTTGCTTTCAGTGAAGGTTACTAATACAGACAACAAATCGTTATTTGTGTGGGATCAATCTTTGTCGTATAAAGAAAACAAGCGCTTGTTTTATGCATTGTACCATGGTAACTAGGTAGTCAAGTACTTTGGGCTCTTTAATATTAGATGATTATGAATGACAAAAAGAAAGATGGTATCAAGGATTTCAAGTTGTTATCACTGAAAATCTTAGATTCATGCAATACTAAAGTATTGAAATCATTGCATCCAGGTGAGTATATATTCTATGAACTGGGGCTTAGTGAGGATTTCTTTGCGCACCATGTGAATATATCTGCCATCGTGGGTATGAATGGCGCAGGAAAATCTTCTCTGTTGGAACTGATCTTCCGTATGATTAACAACTTCAGTGCCTATCTGGTTGGTAATTCGATGAAGAGAAAAGGGGCGGATGTTTTGTATTTCGTTCCTGGTATCCAAGCTGAATTGCGCTATCAGATGGGTGGAAAACAGGGTATTTTATATTGTCATGATAGAGTTGTGGCATTGGAATACGGTGTAAACAAATATCTGTTGTCTGATCATGTCTTGTATAAAGAAAAGCAATTTGATGACTTCGAAAAATGCTATAAAGCTAGTTTTTCAAAAAGAAGAGATATTGCTAAAAGTTTCTTCTATACCGTGGTGATGAACTATGCGTTGCAGGCCTATAATTCTTTTGATTATCAAGATGAGAATGCATCGGATTATATGACGGTAAATAAAATAGGAAGTAATTCAGCTGGTAATTGGATCAATAGTTTGTTTCATAAAAATGATGGCTATTCTTCTCCTATTGTATTAAATCCGTATCGAAATGAAGGGGTTATAGATATGAAAACTGAAACCAGTTTGACAAGGGATAGACTATCAGGCATCCTGGTAGAAGCAGATAAGAAAAAACGAGAGTTTATTGATGGTTATCAGCTTCACCACATCCATTACACGTTTAATCCTTATCGGGTTATTGCAAAACTTCCTAAGCAATTTCATGAAGAGGATTTTGTAAGTGTAGAACATCGTTTTTGGAATTTCTATGGAGTAGAAAAATCATTAGCGAAAATAGTCTTTCTGAATTATAATATTGAATTCAACCAACTTAATTCAATGTATGTTTGGGCATGTATCTATCTTGTCTATAAAACGCTTTCAATTCCATCGAAATATCCCAGCTATGCCAACTTTGCACATTTAAGTAGCTTACAGGAATCTATTTTGGATGATTACTCGCTTGGAACAACAGATGAAATGGATTTAAAGAAGCTGATTAAGGAAATATTGAGAGATAAATCACATATAACGTCTAAAATAAGACAGACTCTGAATTTTCTGAAAAACTTCAAGAAAAACGGTCTTGTAAATGATGAATTTGATTTTTCCTATTATAGGGACTGGCTTGGCAAGGAAAAGATGAATCCTTCACTTGAAGCAACTTTGGAGCTGATGCCACCACCGATATTTGATTCAGAGATCTTTCTGAAAAAGACCCACGTTGATAATCCTATACCTTTTTATAGGTTAAGCTCTGGAGAAAGGCAATTCTTGTTTATGATGAGTTCTATCATCTATCATGTGATGAACATCAAATCTGTTCCAACGAATCGCATCTCTTATCGATGCTTGAATCTTGTGCTTGATGAGGTGGAAATGTGTTTCTATCCCGAATATCAGAGAATCTTCGTTTATAAGTTGTTGAATACGATCAATCGACTTCACCTGAATACGTTTTGCAGTTTCAACATTCTTATCACGACTCATTCTCCTTTCCTACTTTCTGACATCCCTCAAAGTAATGTTTTGTATCTGGAAAATGGCAGCGTGGCATCTAAAGTGAAAATGCAAAATCCTTTTGCAGCAAATGTTAATGACATTCTGTATCAAAGTTTTTTCCTAAACAACGGCTTTATGGGGGAGTTTGCTAAACAGAAGATAATGAAGCTAATCAGCAATAAAGATAAGTATGATAAACTGAAAGCACGAGAACTAATAGACCTTATAGGAGAGCCTTTGTTGCGTGATCGTTTGAAAGATATGTGGGAGGAGAATAAACTATGAGAAGAATACTGATAGATGATGAAATCAGAGCTCTAGCCAGTTTTTATAAAGATAGGTTAAAGTTTGGGCTGCAGCATAATTATAAATCTCCTAAGGCAAGGCTGAAAGAATTATTGGAGCAGCCTGAACTGGATGAAACACAAAAGATATACGTTCGATTGATTATAGCTAAGTGGGATGAGCTGATACTGTTAGAACCTCCCTTTGAATCTGTTATTGAGGATTTTGAACAGATCTACAAGGCTAATGAAGTTCCTGGGATTAAAATTGGTGAGAAAAAAGAAAAGGAGTTCTATAAGATGATAGTGGATGCCATGCGGTATGACTATGTGCAGAAATCTATTTATGCAAATGTAATGGATAGCCTTGGTATTAGAACTTGTGTTTATTGCAATGCTCAATATGCTTTTTCTTATTCTTCAGGAAAAAAAGATTTATCAATTATGAGTTAGATCATTGGTTGCCCAAAAGTAAGTATCCGTATCTTTGTACTTCTTTCTATAATCTTCAACCTTGTTGCCCGAAATGTAATAAATCTAAATTGAATGAGGATGCTGTTCTTCCATTCTGTCTTTATACCCAAGATGCAAATAAATTGTATCCGTTTAAGTTTTCAATAGATAATAAGTCTTGTGCAGAGTATCTGTTATCTCACAACAGGGATGTCTTGAGAATAGCTTTTGCTTCTGACGAAGATGGATTGAAGGAGAATATGGAGCAATTGTTCGGTATTTCGCATCAGTATCAGGCTCATAAAGATATTGCGGAGGAAATATTATGGAAGAGCAAAATTTATAATAAAACAATCTTGGATATCTATCAAGATAGTTTTAAAGAGTTGGGATTTAGAAAGTCTGATTTCAATCGCTTTGTTCTCTCGAACTATGATCGGGAAGAAGATATCCTAAAACGACCTTTGTCTAAAATGATGCAAGATATTGCTAAGCAGCTTGGTATTATCAAATAGGTGGATATTCCAAAGGGGTACTGCAGGATGGGCGCAATTGTAATACATTGAGCTATGATAGAAATAATGGAGGCGAGGATTATGGAAAATATTACTTGATACTCCTTCTTGCTAATATGATTATGACGAATTATGAAGCAGATAAATTATTTTGAAATTCTAAAAAGGAATAAAAACTTTCTGGTATTTGGTGGTATTGGAACTTTATTGTTCCTTACGTTTCAGGTCTATATCATTGATCTGTTCAGATATTTGGTAAATCATGTTATATGCTATATTGACCAGTATTGGGGATTAGTATTATTACTGGTTTTATGGGGCTTGTTAGGTTCATATATATATCGTGCTACTCGAAACAATAAACTTTATATTCAGGACCGATATTGTGTAATATCAATATTGGCTGTTCTTTTGAATTTCTATTTTCGTGTTATTGATACGAATTTTGTCTTTTGGGGAGTAATTAGCTGCGGTCATTGTATTATAGCATGGAGTGATGTTACCTATTATATGACCGGCTTTCTTGTTTATCGAAAAATCAAATATAAGCCATATGAACAGCAAAACCTGCATGCGAATCCTCTAGTAAGAGATAGCGCTATTACTAATCAGAATGAAGATTTCTTTGGCTATCAGAAAATGGTAGACTCTTTGCTCGCTGATTTATATGATACTGATGTTGAAAATGAAGCTTTTTCGGTTGGTATTGCTGGTAAATGGGGAGTTGGAAAGAGTTCTTTTATCAATCTTCTGAGGAATAGTATTCCTAAAAATGGTGGTCTTATAGTTGATTTATATCCTAGATCATCAATGAACTTGTCTGCAATTAGTTTGGACTTCTTTAATTCGCTATCCAACACATTAAAGGGCTACCATACAGGATCTTGGCATATTGTTGACAAATATGTAAAGTCGTTAAGATGCATTGAAGGAAAGGGGTGGTTTAATAAAACAATTGATGCGATAGAGGTTTTTGCTAAAACTGATGAGAAAGAACGATTGCAAAATGTTATTACGGAGATTGGCCGGAAAATATTCGTAATCATAGATGATTTAGATAGGCTTACTGCTCCAGAAATTCTTGAAGTTCTTAAAATCATAGATAGAAATGGAAGTTTTAAAAATGTCATCTTTATAGTTGCTTATGATAAGGAGTATGTTAATGCCGTATTGCGCAAATATCTTGGATATGACAGTTCTGAGATGTTTACAGATAAGTATTTTAACTACGAATATTCTCTTCCTGCTCATAACTTCTATATGGAAAAGCAATATGTTGCTAATTATATACAGAATAAAATAACAGTCAATGAAGGTGATGCTGTTACAAAAACTGATTTGATTAAAGTGTGGAATCGTATAGGTGATTCTGTTGTCAGATATTTAGGATTGATGCGAGATGTAAAGCGTTTCATTAATATCCTAATGTCGCGATTAGCAACCGTAAAAAATGACGTTAATATTGAGGATTTTATTTTTATTACGTTGCTAAGATATAAAGATTTGGACTTGTATTATAAGCTATCTACAGCTGATATACTCATTGGGGGCAATCAGTTCTTAGAAGGAGACCCTGTCCTTTTGTATCTTAAAGAGACTGCAATTTCAGAAATAAATGCAAGAACTTTAGGATGGAAAGATGCTTCTCATATACTGCAAAAACTCTTTCCGGTTAAAGGACAGGAAGTTCATTATGACTTGAAAGCTGATTATCGTAAGGTTAGGACAACCAATGCTTTTGATGCATATTTCTTTGATGCTGTTAGTGGGAAAATCCTTCATAAGGATTTGCGAAGATTATTTGCATGTTCTTCGAAAGAAGACTCTATAGGTATAGCAAAAGGCTTGTATAATACGGATCAGATTAGTTTGCTCCAGTACTTACAGAGTAGAACAATTAAAGTATTAGGAAATAAGGATAATCTTGAACGCTATTTGGAGATATTGTTGTATTTATATCATTATAGTAATAAAAATTCTAGCATCGAATATCTGTTCGTATCTTTCTGGGATTCTGATATATATAATGATATTAAGAATTATGAAATATTCAAAACACAAAACGAATATAAAAAATGGTTTTCGGCATTTATTAAAAGGACAATATTGAAGTATCCTGTTGCTATAGGTGGCATCTCTCTAAACTTCTTGGAATTCCAGGAAAAAGAAAGGAATATAACGATTTTTGAGAAGAATGAATTGATTGCAGTTATTTTGTTGTGCCAAAAAAACTATCTCAATAAATGGGGTGAAAAAGATTGGAAACTGGAAATAGCTTTTCAATTATCAACCATTAAACTGTCTGATAAGCGACCTGTAAAATATGTAAAGAAAGCTAGCGAAGAAATAACGGCATTTATGAATAAGCATGTGCAATATTTCATAACTAACGTTGTAGATACATATGTAGATTCTCATTCTTCATGTACATATTTGATGTTTAACGACTGGTTTGTGCCATCTGTGATTTTTCAAACTAAAGATTATTCTTTTAATGAATGGCTGGATGAGCATGTCAAAGATGATGATGCAAAATACGTCTTGAAAAAAATATATGATGCTAGTCTTAAATATGGCAAACCTGTTCTCAATCAAGAATTACAAGAGGGTATATTTGATTTTAGGGAAGTTGCTACTATCTTGCACGAACAAGATGCAGAAGAGCTAGATATAAAAGTTTTGGATGCGATAAGTTCATGTGTTGGTCTTGATTTAAAAACGTTAGCGGAAAGAATGGATTACGATGAGAAAGATGTTCAATTATCACTTAGAAGATTAAGTAAGAAAAAACAATGTAGTCTATTTTGGGCAAACTTGAAACATCAGATGGAAACAATAAAAGAAGGAGATTTTGTACGTTTACATGATAACGTATACCATCGAAAGATAAATTCTTTGATTTTTAAAGTTAATGCATTTGTTGTAGAATCAATAGGACAAAATCCTAATGGTACTATAAAACTGAAAGGCATTGAAAACGAGTTGTCTGTTGGAGATATTGAGGCAATTCCTATTGATGGTATACATGACTTATGTATATATTATGATCCAATTATAGCTGCATCATATGTAGGGGCAGATGGTCATGTTCCTGCATATAATACAGACTACAGTTATTTTATAGATAATTTTAAAAATGTACAGGTAGATGGCAAGGGTACTTTATATGACGAAATGAAAAAAGCAAATGTTCAATTCGTTCATGAAGTACAACATTGGCTTTCATCTGAATTTAATGATAATAGTTTGAAGATTAATAAGTTTTATCATCAGTAAAAGATAAATCTTCTTAGGGTGAGATAGTTCCGTCAGTTCTTGGAGGACAAGCGACCTTACTTCGAAAAGTTGAAAGAGTTGGTAGCCAAGGAGGCTTGGGATGAGTTTGTTGTGAAACTCTTCGGGGATATTCCACATATCACGGATGATGATTGCATCGAAGTGTGCGACATGATTGTGGAGGAAAAGAAGTATCAGTGCCTCTTGAAGATTCTGATGGACAACAGAATATCGTTCAACCGAGTGGAACTCTTCAAAATGTATGCGCATTATATGAGCAAGGAAGATCAAGCTACTTATACCGAGCATATTATTGATGATTTGCGGAAGCACTTGAGTTATGCAAAATCGAAGAGCTATGGCTATATCGTGGATGACATCAAGGGTATGTACACTTGTTGTGAAGTTTCCAAGAAACTCATCTCGGATTTTGTGGAGGAGGTAGAATACAATTACGGCAATCGTCCTGCTTTGATGCGATTGCTGAGAAACTGATTATTTTGATTTAGAACATATACTATGTGTATTCTGAAGAATTTACCATTTAGAGATAAGCTTAACTTGGCAATGATGATTGAATATGACACGAAGAAAGTGATTCAAGAACATGCAAGGTTGATAAATGTAAGTTTGCCATCATCCTATCGTAAAGGAGAAATGGCGGAAGGACTTGCTATATTGTTTCAGCATGATCCTTTCTATACGTGATGTATATCGGATTTATGAAATTGGTATAACATTATTATTGGTTCTTTGATATTGTAAATGAAGGAAATCAAGCTTTTTGATTACCAAGAGGATATGAAGGAACGGATTGAGAAGGCGTTGCGTCTTCATCGGTCCGTGATGGCACAAATGCCAACTGGAACAGGTAAGACCTATCTGTTGACAGCAGTCATAGACTCTTTTGTGAGCAACAATCCAATGGAGAAAGTATGGATTGTTGCCCATAGAAGAGAACTTGTGTCGCAGATAGACGAAACCGTAAGAAAGTTCCATTCTTATTCCACTACAAACGCCTCATTCCTATTGTCTTCCGTCAAGGCAATGTCCATTCAGTGGCTGATGAGACACTATGACGAGATAGAGGAAGAGCCGGGACTGATAGTGATTGACGAGGCGCACCATGCGCTTGCCAAGACCTATAAGGAGATGTGGGAGAGATTCCCGAAAGCTAAGTTCCTGGGACTGACGGCTACACCTTGCCGATTGAATGGTAAGGGATTCACTGACCTGTTTGACGTGTTGGTGCAGTCGTGGGGTGTTCCTGAGTTTATCAGCAAGGGAAGATTGGCGACATACGATTTCGTGAGCATCAAGTCGGATGGTGTGACGCAACGGCTCATTGACTCCTTGCAGAAGCGAGGTGCAGATGGTGACTACCAGAACAAGGAAATGGATATGTTGCTGAATAAGAAGCCGAGCA
>OHAY01003722.1_pt1 | contig 10145 bp, 5 predicted proteins | sample 1577191 | NCBI WGS metagenome assembly OHAY01 (sample SAMEA3541504, study PRJEB24748) | human gut metagenome | biome: human gut; feature: human-associated habitat; material: faeces | place: China | collected 2012 | reverse complement strand
CGTCTGCTTCGCCGCAGGCGGCTAAATTTATGCAAAGGAGGAAACCCATATGGCGGAATTGCAAAGTGATCGCAGTGACAAACCAAAAGGGCGACATGAATAAAACCACTACTACCGGCTAGACACGCCAGGAGCAAGAGAATATATTGTTCACATTTTCAGTTTAAGGAACTAAAAGAACACAAATACAGAGTTACATTTGCGAACGAATCAGATGCTCGCTACAACAGTTCAGTTCGCCGCTCAAACAGCAAGCAGACAGTTCCCACAAAATTTGTATTTCGTTCTTAAAAACAATCACTTCGTTTCTCCCATTTCAAGTTCGTTCCCGTATTTATCGAAACGTTCTTGACGGCAAGCGGGATGCTCTGCTATAATAAAAAAGCGACAGGAGGAATTCCAAATGAAATACTCTATTGAAATAGGCAAAATAGTAGAAGGTGCATTGAAGCACGATCAAACTAAAGTTGTCAATTACACGAAACAATTAATCGCAAAACTCGAAGAAGATAACGAAGTGCGATTCGCAAACAAATTTAGCAAGTTGTTATCCGCCCAAAGTGCAGCAACTCTTTCAGCAATGGGAGTTAGGAAAGAACTATCTATTCCAGTCGATTCTGAATCCCGTGCCGTACTAGCAGATATTGTATATCCTGATGACAACAATATTAATGTTATATTGTCAAGACAAAACTCTGAAAATCTAAAGTCGTTTATATTGAGTTATAAAAATGCAGACAAACTTAATTCACTTGGAATTGGCGTTTCAAATACGCTACTTTTGTATGGCCCTCCCGGTTGTGGTAAAACACAGTGCGCATATTTGATTGCGCGCGAATTAAACCTCCCACTGTTGATTGCTAGATTGGACAGTCTTATTTCCTCGTATCTTGGCACAACTGCAAAAAACATCCGCATGTTATTTGAGTTTGCCCAAAAAATGCCTTGCGTTCTTTTTTTGGACGAGTTTGATGCGATTGCAAAGGCGCGAGATGATAGTAATGAACTTGGGGAGTTGAAGCGGGTTGTAAATAGCTTACTGCAAAATGTTGATGCAATGAGCAGTGATAGTTTACTTGTTGCTGCCACTAATCACGAAAAACTCTTAGATTCTGCTGTTTGGCGAAGATTTGAATACAAATTAAGGATTGAACTCCCGGATACAGACGCTATTGTAGAGATGATAGATTTGTTTTCCAAGGGCAATCATAACCTTTCACCAAAGGAAAAACACGAATTAGCTACTGCTTTTACTGGATTGAGCGGAGCAAATATTGAGGAAATCATTCTCAAAGCAATCCGCAATGCTGTAATAAATGAATCGCAAGTTAGTAAAGCGGATTTTTATAATGAGCTATTTTCTTTTAAGGATGTTACTCCTCAAAATTGCAGCAGTGAAAAAGTTATATTAAAGGCCAAGGCAAAGTTTTTAAGAGAATGTAACGATAAGGTTTTTAGCTTGCAGGTAATTGCTGACATATTAGGAAGCTCGAAGACAACCATTTCCAAACTGGTAAAGGAGGCTGATGAATAATGAGTGAAAAAAATTTACCTATCAAACTCGTTTTACAAAGAACTTCCGACACCCAAAAGAATCAAGGCGGCGGTGGAATAAAATTTTTTTGTGAAGTAACAAAAGAACTACAAGATGTTATGACCGAGAAGTTTGAAGGTGTTTTATCCTACTATGAAAGTGTATTTCAAGAGAGCGAATTAATTCCAGCCGTCGGCAAGATAACAGTTCGACCAGAAGCCATTGCTAAATCCCATAAGCCGAATGACTTTTGCCGTAATTGTCCAATCATCGGAAGCGAAGATTTAGGCGAGATTTACATTAAGGTGAGCAAAAAAGGCATAGAGGATACTTTGAAACTCATTCAAAATCCACCTTCAGAGCGATTCCGTGCAAACATGACCGCTATTACAGACATAGAGCCTATTACCGCAAGCGAAAGAATATCCCCTGATTTAACTTCTATTTCGAGTGAGGGGGACTTCGATTTAGTGCGAAATAAAATCAAAATTAAGCTCTTTGATTTTGATGATGATTTCGACAACATCCAATTGACAGAATATGTTCTAAGAAAAATCGATGAAATTGGTCTTTCCGGCAGGCACGAATTAATAACATACGGCGAAAAAATTAAATTTGTCAAAGTGGAAGTTCAATCATATGATGATATTGTTAGACTCGCAGGAATAAACGGAGTCAAGTCCATCGATTTTTTTCAAGAGTATTCGCTGCCTTTGACTAATTACACTAATATAGACATGAAAATGTTATTAGATAGCGGCGAAATGGACAGTGATGTTACTATCGGAATTATCGATGGTGGTATAAGTGATGAAAACAGCTTTTTGAAATCGTATATTATTGCTAGGGAAGAATATGTTTCCAAAGAATATCAGAATCACAGCCATGCAACATTTATAGCTTCAACCATTCAATTCGGAAACGAGCTTAATGGACTTGAAACTACCGAGAAACACAGATTCTCATTTGTAGATGTTGTCGCAATACCGAACGGAGATAGCACAGTCGGTCCAACAGATTCAATTGGCGAAGAAGAACTTATGGAAATCATCGAAGAGGTTATGGAAAAGTATGCAGCCACAACGAAAATATGGAACCTTTCTTTGGGAATTGAAAACAAAGTGTGTACTGGCTCTATGTCGGATCTAGGAATTTTTTTAGATTATATTCAAGATAAACACCATGTGCAAATGTTTGTTTCAAGCGGAAATATAAACACACTGCCACTGCGAGAATGGCCGCCACAAACTTCGATAGGCGAACGAGATCGAATTATTTCTCCTGCAGATTCTGTACGAGCTATAACTGTTGGATCTGTTGCCCTGTACGACGCAGATGATTCGATTGTCAAAACCATGCAACCATCACCATTTAGTCGTAGAGGTCCCGGTGCTAACTACATCGTAAAACCCGATGTTGTTGATTATGGTGGCAATCTTTCTAGGGCGCTACATATAGACGGTCTAGGCATGAAAGGATTGGACATTTGCGGGAATGTTATAGAAGGAAATGGTACAAGCTATTCGACGCCACGCGCTGTTCAAAAATTTGCATCAATTTACGACGAAATGGCGGAAAAAGACATTTTACTTGCCAAGGCAATGCTAATTCATTCTGCGCGAATGAACTCTCGTGATTTATTGGAGCAAAACCAAGATAATATTAAGTACTATGGATTCGGTATGCCCTCTATTTCCGCTCAAGACATTCTTCAATGTAGTGAGGATGAGGTTACCCTCGTTTTTAGGCAAAAGGTAACTCAAGGATCGCATTTGGAGATGTATGATTTTCCATACCCTGAATCACTTATTCGCGGCGGAAAATACTTTGGAGAAATTGGCATGACTCTTGCCTATAACCCAATATTAGACGAACGATATGGAAAAGAGTACTGCCGAACAAATATTGATGTGAGCTTTGGCGTCTATCGTCTCGGCAATAATGGAAAAACCAAATTTTCAGGATGTGTTCCACTGGAGAGCACATGGGACGAAAAATTTGAAAAAGCAAGAGTTGAAAACGGATTTAAATGGAGTCCCATAAAATCTTATTATCGAAAAATATCTAAAGGAATACAAATTGGAGATGGATGGAAGATTCGCATTGATATGAACCCACGCAATGAAATCACGGTTCCAGCGCAAGAATTCGTTCTAATAATAACAATAAAGGGGCCGGAGGGAGTAGATATTTACTCCGAGGTAGTCAATGGGTTGCGCGAAAGAGGCTATGTAACAAATAATCTTGAAACGAGACAACAAATTCGTCAGCGGCAATGAAATATTTTTTGAGGGGCTATTTGCGGAAGCAGATAGCTCCTTTTGCTTTTCCTACATAGCCGTCTGCTTCGCCGCAGGCGGCTAAATTTATGCAAAGGAGGAAACCCATATGGCGAATTGCAAAGTGATCGCGGTGACGAACCAAAAGGGCGGCGTGGGCAAAACCACGACCACCGCTAACCTCGGCATCGGGCTTGCCCAGCAGAACAAGCGGGTGTTGCTCATTGACGCAGACGCGCAAGGCTCTTTGACCCTCTCCCTCGGCTACCCGAAACCGGATGAGCTGCCCGTTACACTGGCGGACATCATGCAGAATGTGATCGACGATACCCCCATTCCGGACGGCTGCGGTATTCTGCACCACTGTGAGGGTGTTGACCTGCTCCCGGCGAATATTGAACTGTCCGGCATGGAGATTCGGTTGATCAACGCCATGAGCCGGGAAAGCGTGCTGCGGACATATATCAATGCGGTCAAACCCCATTACGACTATATCCTCATTGACTGTATGCCGTCGCTCGGTATGATGCCGATCAACTCACTGGCCGCAGCGGACAGCGTGATCATCCCGTCCCAGCCGTCGTATCTCTCGGCAAAGGGGCTTGACCTGCTGATGCAGTCCATTGCAAAGGTCAAGCGGCAGTTCAACCCGAAGCTGAAAATCGACGGCATCCTGTTCACGATGGTGGACAGCCGCACCAATGAGGCCAAGGAGATCATCGCATCCCTGCGCGCCCACTACGGCGAAAAAATCCGGGTGTTCGGGACGGAAATTCCCTTTTCCGTCCGAGCCGCAGAAACCAGCGGCCGAGGCAAGAGCATCTTTGCCCACGACAAGAACGGCAAGGTCGCCGCCGCATACCGCTCGCTGACGAAGGAGGTGTTGGAACTTGAGCGCAAAACCGAGAGATTTAGGGATGACGCCGCTCGATGACCTGTTCTCCACCGACGAGAGCCGCGCGGAAGCGCAGCTTGAAAAGGTCGTCACACTGAATCCCGCCGACATCTCCGACTTTCCCAACCATCCGTTCAAGGTCAAGCAGGACGAGGCTATGGCGGAGATGGTAGACAGCGTAAAGCAGTATGGAGTGCTGGTGCCTGCCCTTGTCCGCCCCAAAGCGGATGGCGGCTATGAGATGGTCGCCGGTCATAGGCGAAAGTGTGCGGCAACGCTGGCAGGGATCACCGAAATGCCCTGTATCGTCCGCAATCTCACCGATGATGAAGCGACGATCATCATGGTGGACAGCAACTTGCAGCGAGAAACGATCTTGCCGTCCGAAAAGGCATTTGCCTATAAGATGAAGCTGGAAGCCATGAAGCGGCAAGGTGAAAGAACAGACTTAACTTCTTCTCCACTGGATAAGAAGTTGAAAGGACTGACCTCCGCACAGCAGGTCAGTCAAAAGAGTGGCGACAGTCAGCCACAGATTTATCGCTATATCCGCCTGACCGAGCTGATCCCATCGGTGCTTGACATGGTGGATAGCGGCAAGATCGCTTTCCGCCCCGCCGTAGAGCTTTCCTACCTCTCCAAAGAACAGCAGCAGAGCCTATACGACACGATGGAGTGCGAGGACTGCACGCCGTCACTGGCACAGGCCATCAAAATGAAAGAGTTCAGCCGGGACGGAAAGCTGTCCGCAGAAGTCATCCTTTCCATTATGCAGGAGGAAAAACCGAACCAGCGTGAGCAGTTCAAAATGCCGAAAGAGCGTATCAGCAAGTATTTTGCTCCGGGGACGCCCGCACAGAAGATTGAAGATACCATCATCAAGGCATTGGAACTGTACCGCAGGCGGGAACGCCAGCGGGATATGGAACGATAGTCACTACCAAGGGGCAGCCATACCCATTTTCAATGGATGTACGGCTGGGTCGGCGTGTTCCCCCTCTCCACACCTCACCCCCTCGAAACTACCTGTACTTCCCGAAAAAAGAGATAGTACAGCGACGGTAGCTTTGCAGTTTCCGGCAGCGATCCGTACAATGAAAGCGCAAAGGAGGTTTGCGCATATGAAAAACACAAGGATCATCGCCGTTTTAGTGCTGCTGGCACTTTCTCTTTCGGGCTGTGCAAATGCAGAACGCTCCGAGGTATCTACGCCATCTTCGCAGGAAACGGTCACGACTGAGTATGAGCAAAGCAACATGCCGCAGGAGAGCATAGCGATTTCTGTTTCGGAAAGTACAGAGATTCCCGCAGAGAGCACGGCAGAACCCGAAACGGAGAAAGCGCAGCCGAAGATTTCAACACCTGCCAAAGAGGAAACGCTTCCGACCGTCAGCAGCCCCACGGAAACTACCCCGCCGAAAGCATCCGAACCCGAACCATCGGAAGAACCTACGGAAACACAGCCGCAGGAGCCTGAACCGCCCGTCGCAGAAGAACCCACAGAGCCGATATTTGACATTCAGACTTGGATCGACTATGCCAAGGTCTATGCCGAAAGCGTGGGTCTGCATCTGGAAAGCTCGGCAGTGGATTGCTGGGACAATCCTATTGATGCCGATGTGAGCTGTATCTATCTGGAACGGGATGTTTGTTCCCGCCTGAACCGCTATGCGGCGGACGAAACTATTACGGATATTTGGGTGTGGTACGAAACGGTCGGAGCAAACAGTTACCTGATCTATATCGGGTACGCATAATTTCACACGCTGAATGGAGCATCGCAGAAATGCGGTGCTTTTTTCATGTCAACAAGGAGGTAAGCAAATGAAAAAATTCTATCGAAGGAGCATTTCGGGGCTGTTGGCCCTGCTGATTTGCTTCACTACCATTCTGAGCAGCGGCGTGACCGCCTTTGCCGCATCGTCCTCCGGGGAAACCGCCAAGTCCTACTCTGTGGCGTTTCCCAGAGATGGAGATGCCAATTTGGACACCAGCGGCACATGGGGACACGATGAACTCCACTATATGAACGGCTGGACATCCGGTGAAAAGACTTGGATGACGACGTTGCACACCATCGGGGACTTTAACGGCCCGGCCTGTTACTGCATCGAACCGGGTGTGCCCCGTCTGCTGGAAAGAACCTACGCCCGCTACGGTGAAGATTACTGGAAGGACTATCCCTCCGAGTGCAACAGCACCATCGACGCCGATACCATCAAGACCCTGCTGGGGCGGATCATGCAGTACGGCTATCAGGGGAACTTGTCCCTTGGCTGGCGTTCTCAGAATGATGCGGATGCCGATAAGCTGGCTCACATGATGGCGACGCAGGTACTTGTATGGGAAACGGTCGTCGGAGAACGGGATGCCAATTTTAATCATGTTGACCCCGGCAGCGCAGATGCTGTGAAATCCGTCTATCGGACAAGCCACCCGCTGTACAGCCGCTTTTCTGCCTATTATGACAGCATGGAAGCCAGCGTGAAAAAGCACACCATCGTCCCCAGCTTCATGGCACGGAGCACCGGCAAGGCACAGACGGTCGAGCTGAGTTGGGATGGCAGCTGTTATGCGGCTACGCTGACCGACACCAACGGTGTACTGAGTGACTACACCTTTTCCTCCGAGCAGACGGGACTCACCTTTACGACCAGCGGCAATACGCTGACCATCACTGCCGAAACAGCTCCGACAAAATCGGTGACGATCTCTGCCACAAAAAACAATACCCGCAAGGGTGTCGTGGTATGGAGCGACGGGCATTACGGCCCTGACGGTACGATGCAGGATGTGGTCACTTACAGTGCTACGATCAGCGATCCCGTCAAAGCCTATCTTAACCTGAAAGTGTCCTACGGCAGCACCAAGATCGTCAAAACCAGCGAGGACGGCAAGGTTGAGGGCATTTCCTTTACGATCACCGGCAACGGCGCGAACAGGACCGTTACGACAGGTGCGGGCGGTGTCATTCAGATTGACAACCTTGCTCCCGGCGTTTACACCGTCACCGAGCAGAGCTACGACAAATACGAGCCGCAGGAAGTGCGCCGTGTCACCGTTGTCAGCGGTCAGGTGGCAACGGTCAATTTCAATAACACCTTGAAGCGAGGAACCCTCATCGTGACCAAGACCTCCGAGGACGGCTTGAACGAGGGCGTGAAATTCCACCTCTACGGCACTTCGCTTTCGGGGCTTGCGGTAGATGAATACGCCGTGACCGACAACACGGGCAAAGCCGTGTTTTCCGATGTGCTGATCGGCACAGGCTACACGCTGGAAGAAGTCGATACGGCGATCCGCTATGTCGTCCCCGAACAGCAGACGGCGGCGGTGGAATGGAACGCCGTCACGAACAAGAGCTTTACGAACATTCTGAAAAAGTGGAATGTCATCGTCACCAAGAGCGATGCCGAAACGGGTATGCCGCAGGGCGACGCCACCCTTGCCGGTGCCGTTTACGGCATCTATAAGGGCGACCAGCTTGTGGACACCTACACCACCAATGCCAACGGACAATTCACCACGAAATATTATGTCTGCGGGGATGACTGGACCATCCGTGAGATCACGCCCTCCGAGGGCTACCTGCTGGACAGCGCCGTTTATCCCATCGGCGCGGAGGCGAAAAACTACACCGTGGAATACAACACCACGGCAAACGATGTGACCGAGCAGATCATCAAGGGTAGAATCGCCATCATCAAGCACACCGACGACGGCGAAACCCAGCTTGAAACGCCGGAGGCCGGAGCGGAATTTGCGGTATTTTTGAAAGCCGCAGGCTCTTATGACAGCGCCAAGGCATCCGAGCGTGATTATCTGACCTGCGACGAAAACGGCTTTGCCGAAACAAAAGCGTTACCCTATGGCATCTACACGGTGCATCAGACCAAGGGCTGGGACGGCCGTGAGCTGCTTGCCGATTTCGATGTGTATATCGCCAAGGACGGGCAGACCTATCGCTACCTTGCCAACAACCGCAATTTTGAGAGCTATATCAAGATCGTCAAGGTGGATGCCGAAACCGGCAAGGTTATTCCGCTGGCAGGTGCAGGCTTCCGGCTCTACCGCCCGGACGGGTCGCTCATCACGCAGACTTTCATCTATCCCGCAGTTACCACCATCGACACCTTTTATACCAACAGCGACGGCTATCTTATCACGCCCGAAAAGCTGGAATACGGCACGGGCTATTCGCTGGTGGAGGTTTCCGCACCCTACGGCTACACGCTGAACAGCGAGCCGGTCTATTTCGATGTGACTGCCGACAACGCCATGGAGGAAAACGCCGTTACGGTGGTCGAGGTCACAAAGCCGAACACGGCGCAGAAGGGCGTGATCCGAATCAGCAAGAGCGGCGAGGTCTTTTCTTCCGTCACCGAGGCGGACGGCATCTATCAGCCGGTGTTTGCGGTCAAGGGGCTTGCAGGTGCAGTCTACGAGATCACCGCTGCCGAGGACATCATCACACCGGACGGCACGCTCCGCTATGCGGCAGGGGAGGTCGTTGATACCGTGACCACCGATGAAACGGGGCTTGCCGAAAGCAAGGCGCTGTATCTCGGCAAATACAAGGTCAGGGAAATCACAGCCCCCACCGGCTATGTGCGGAACACCGAAGTCCACACGGCAGAGCTTGTCTATGCCGGGCAGGAGGTCGAGATCACCGAAACCGCCGCCGACTTCTGCAACGAGCGGCAGAAAACCGCCGTTTCTCTGGATAAGATCTTGAAGCAGGACGAGCGCTTCGGCATCGGCAAAAACGGTGAGCTTTCCGCCGTGACCTTTGGGCTGTTTGCCGCCGAGGAACTGACCGCCGCTGACTGCAGCATCATTCCCGCTGACGGCCTGCTGGAGATCGTGTCGGTGGACGAAAACGGCCACGCCGTCTGCAAGACCGACCTGCCGTTTGGCAGTTACTATCTCAAAGAGCTTTCCACGGACGGTCACTATATCCTCTCCGACGAAAAGTACCCCCTCGTATTTGAGTACGCCGGGCAGGACACGGCGCTGGTGGAAATCAAGGCAAACGGCGGCGCACCCATCGAAAATAAACTGCTCTACGGCGAGATCCACGGGCTGAAAAAGGACGAGGACGGCAACGGTCTTGCCGGTGCGCTGATTGGGCTGTTCCGTGCGGGCTGCACCGAGTTTACGACGGAAAACGCTATCCTGACTGCCACCTCTGCCGAGGACGGCAGCTTTTCTTTTGCCCGTGTGCCTTATGGCAACTGGATCGTGCGGGAGATCGAAGCCCCGACCGGCTTTGTGCTTTCGGCGGAAACCTATCCCGTAACCGTCAATGCGGACGGTGCGGTGATCGAGGTAGAAATCGAAAACACCCGCATCCGTGGCACGGTACAGCTTACCAAGACCGATCGGGACTATCCCGACAACAAGCTGACGGGTGCGGAGTTCACCGTTTACCGTGACA
>OHAY01003721.1_pt1 | contig 10154 bp, 10 predicted proteins | sample 1577191 | NCBI WGS metagenome assembly OHAY01 (sample SAMEA3541504, study PRJEB24748) | human gut metagenome | biome: human gut; feature: human-associated habitat; material: faeces | place: China | collected 2012 | reverse complement strand
CTGGCAGCCGGTGCCTATGAATAGACCGGTGTTAGGGTTTGCGGCGATTGCACTGGTGTCGGTATTGGCTTCGCCGGATCCTGCATTTAGCGGATATAACTATCTATTCACCGTATTCCAATACGTATGGTTATACATGGCGGTGCTGTATTTTCTGCGGGGGCGGGAAGAGCAGCAGCGATGTCTGTATGCAGCGCTGGCAGGCGCGGTGATGGTAGCCTTGTACGGATTTTTTCAATACAGCCAGCTGACCGATATTTCCATGCAGGACTGGGTAGATCCGGCTGCGTTTCCCTTATTGAAGCGGCGGATGTATTCTACTTTATATAATCCCAACTTGCTGTCGGCATATTTACTGATGATCTTGGCCTTTACAGGAGCGTTTGGATTCTCCAGCAAAAAACGTATCCATAAAATAGGATATATCTCGCTTACGCTGCTGTTTGTCCTTTGCCTGGTGCTGACCTATTCGCGGGGTGCTTGGCTGAGCGCAGGAGCTATGCTGTTTTTCTTTGGACTATTCGGGCATCGCAAATTGTGGCTGGCTTTCATTCCTGCAGCGCTCGTACTCTTGTTTTATCACGGCGGTATCGTCACTCGGTTTTATTCGATTTTTAACGGAGAAGATACATCGATCATGCTGCGGTATGCATTATGGGACAGTACGGAAGCGATGATTGAAGATCACTGGCTGACAGGAATCGGATGGGGAGCGTATTGGCTGGTCTACCCTGCATATAATTATTTTATCCAAGATCCGTCCGTCATTATTTATCATGCTCATAACTTATACATTCATATGACGGCGGAAATCGGCATATTCGGTGCAGCCTGCTATTTTTGGTTCTTCTTTGGAAATCTGTGGTGGAGCTGGAAAATACTGCGCATTTCCGACAGTAAATTCAACGCTGCGTATGCGAGCGGCATGATCGTAATGGTATTGGGCATCGCGATATGCAGCGTCAGCGACCATGATTTATTTGCCACTCAGATTTCTCTCGTTTTTTGGTTATTCGCCGCGATTTTAGCCAATATATATGCGGCAGAAGAAAAGCAAATAAAAAAATAGAAATAGAGAACGCCAATTTGTGAAATAGTGTACACAGATTGGCGTTTTTGTCTATCATTTTTTTATATCATAACCAAAAAGTATATATGGGTATATACATGCTATTTAGAGATAGAACATAAAAAATTTATGGAAAAATATTGACTTTCTCCTTATGAAAGAATAAACTACATAAAGAGAAAGAATGCACGAACAAAAACAATTTTATGACGAATAAAATTGTTATAAGAATCGTTTAATAGTGATTTAATAAAACGTGTTTTTTTGCCTAAATACATAAGTTTTTTATATAAAATAATAAAAGTTATTGTAAAAACTTATTTTCTTAAAGGAATTTCTCGAATTTTGTTGAAATAATAAAGTAAGTGCAGTAAGAGCTCAAAATTGTAATGGAAGTAACTGCGAAAGCAGACTTTATAAAAACAATGAGGAGATGGTAACGATGATAAACATTTTGGATAGAGTGCCTACATCACTCCAATCTAAAATCGTTACAGCAGAAGAAGCTGCTGCAAAAATCAAAGCTGGCGATAAAATCGGTATTTCAGGTTTTACTCCGTCCGGCTATCCGAAAGCAGTACCTCTTGCTTTAGCAGAAAGAATGGAAAAAGAACCGTTCAAAGTAGATCTTTGGACTGGTGCTTCGGTAGGGGATGAAGCAGACGGTGCGTTGGCACGGGTAAACGGTATTAACCGGCGTTTCCCTTATCAGACGAACAAAGACCTCCGCAATCGCATCAATGCCGGCGATATCAACTATATTGACCAGCATTTGAGCCATACGGCACAGATGGTTCGGTATGGTTTCTTCGGTCAGCCGGACTGGGCTATCGTAGAAGCTGCTGAAATTGTTGAATGCAACGGTACGGTAGGAATTATCCCGACGACTTCCGTAGGTAACTCGCCGACGTTTGTATCCCAGGCGAAACAGGTTATCGTGGAAGTAAACGTAACGCAGCCGCTGTCCTTGAAAGGCATGCATGATATTTACGAACCGCTTGATCCGCCTCATCGTGAACCAATTCCGATGAAAACTGCCGGTGATAGAATTGGTACGGAATATATTCCGGTAGATCCTGCAAAAATCGTAGCGATCGTTCCTTGCGATAAACCGGATAAAACGAGACCTCTTGGTGCAATTGATGACGACGCTAAAAAAATGAGCGCTCATTTGATTGAATTCTTTAACAATGAAATCAAACAGGGACGCTTGCCGCAGAATCTTCTTCCGCTGCAGTCTGGCGTAGGTTCTGTAGCCAATGCGGTTATCAGCGGTTTGGCAGAAGGTCCGTTCAAAGATTTGTCTGTATTTACAGAAGTTATTCAAGACGGAATGTTTGATTTGATCGATGCAGGTAAAGCAAACCTGATTTCTGGTACGGCCTTGTCTCCGTCGCCGGAAGGTCTCAAACGTTTCTATGACAATATTGACGAATATCGTAAAATTATCGTTCTTCGTCCGCAGGAAATTTCTAACAACCCGGGACTGTCCCGCCGGTTGGGTGTTATTTCCATGAATACGGCGATTGAATTCGATATTTATGGTAACGTAAACTCCACGCATATCTGCGGTACGAAGATGATGAATGGTATCGGCGGTTCCGGCGACTTTACAAGAAACGCTTATATCTCTATCTTCTGCACCAGCTCGATTGCGAAAAATGGCGACATCAGTTCCATCGTTCCGTTCTGTTCCCATATCGACCATACGGAACATGACGTTCAGGTATTCTGTACAGAACAGGGTATCGCTGATGTACGCGGTTTGAGTCCGAAAGAAAAAGCAAAAGTCATTATTGAAAATTGCGCTCATCCGGACTACAAACCAATGCTGTTTGATTACCTGGAAAGAGCTACGGCTGCTACAAAAAATGCGCAGACACCGCATATTTTGGACGAAGCACTTTCTTGGCATACACGGTTCTTACAGACAGGAACCATGAAAAAATAACACTTTTTTATCTTTAGGAGGATGATGACAACATGGCTAATGAAACTTTGAAAGCCAAAATTGAAGCGTATGAAGCTGCCTATGAAAAATCATGCGCAAAAGTCCCAGAACGTAAAAACTTAGTACACAACAAATTGTATACTCCGCTTGATATCGAAGGCTTCGATTATGAAAGCGAATTGGGTTTCCCTGGCGAATACCCGTATACTCGCGGTGTACAGCCGACAATGTATCGCGGCCGTTTCTGGACGATGCGTATGTATGCTGGCTTCGCTACTGCTGAAGAATCCAACAAACGTTATCGTTATCTGATCGAAAGCGGTGCAACTGGTTTGTCCTGCGCATTCGACCTTCCGACCCAGATCGGTTATGACTCCGATGATCCGATGAGCGAAGGCGAAATCGGTAAAGTTGGTGTTGCAATCGACTCCTTGGCTGATATGGAAATCCTGTTCGACGGCATTGACCTCGGCAAAGTTTCCACTTCCATGACGATTAACGCTCCTGCATCCGTACTGCTGGCTATGTACATTGCGGTTGCAGAAAAACAGGGTGTACCGAGCACGGAACTCCGCGGTACTATCCAGAACGATATTCTGAAAGAATATGCAGCTCGTGGAACGTACATTTTCCCTCCGAAACCTTCCATGCGCTTGATCACTAACATTTTTGAATACTGCTCCCAGTATGTACCGAAATGGAATACGATTTCCATCTCCGGCTACCATATCCGTGAAGCTGGTTCCACAGCTGCACAGGAAATCGCATTTACGATTGCCGATGGTATCGCATACGTAGAAGCAGCTCTGAAAGCAGGTATGGACGTTGATGCGTTTGCAGGCCGTCTGTCCTTCTTCTGGAATGCACACAACAACCTCCTCGAAGAAGTTGCTAAATTCCGTGCATCCCGTCGTCTCTGGGCACGCATCATGAAAGAACGTTTTGGTGCTAAGAGCGAAAAATCCATGAAACTTCGTTTCCATACGCAGACAGCTGGTTCCATGCTGACTGCACAGCAGATCGACAACAACATCGTTCGTGTTGCTCTTCAGACAGCAGCTGCTGTAATGGGCGGTACGCAGTCCTTGCATACGAACTCCCGCGACGAAGCCTTGGCTCTTCCGACTCCGGCTTCTGTACAGATCGCTCTCCGTACGCAGCAGATCGTTGCTTACGAAAGCGGCTTGGCTGATGTAGTTGACCCGCTCGGCGGTTCCTACTATGTAGAAGCTATGACAGACGCTATTGAAAAAGAAGCTATGGAATACATCAAGAAAATTGATGAAATGGGCGGCGCTGTTGTTGCTATCGAAAAAGGCTATATCCAGAAAGAAATCCAGGAATCTGCTTACAAATGGCAGATGGAAGTAGAAAGCGGTCTCCGCACGATCGTTGGCGTAAACAAATTCCAGGTAGAAGAAAAACCGGTTGAAGGTTTGCTCCGCGTAGATGCTTCCGTAGGTGATTTCCAGAAATCTAAACTGGCTAAAGTAAAAGCTGGCCGTGATCAGGAAGCTGTAAACGCTGCATTGGCTGATTTGAAAGCAGCTGCAGCTGATGAAAACGAAAACTTGATGCCTCATATCTTGGCTGCTGTTAAGACTTATGCAACTTTGGGTGAAATTTGTGGCGTATTGCGTGAAGTATTCGGCGAATACCAGGCACATACCACTCTTTAATTCCTAGTATAATTTGCATATATTCTTTGGAGGGATAAATCATTATGGCAGAAAAACGTATTAGAGTAATAGTAGCAAAACCTGGCTTGGACGGTCATGACCGCGGTGCTAAAGTTGTAGCACGTGCACTTCGTGACGCTGGTTTCGAAGTAATTTATACAGGTCTTCGTCAGACTCCGGAACAGATCGTTGAATCTGCTCTGTCTGAAGACGTTGATGTAGTAGCAATGAGCTTGCTTTCTGGCGCACACAACACCTTGTTCCCGAAAGTAGTAGATCTTTTGAAAGAAAAAGGCATGGGCGATGTATTGGTAATCGGCGGCGGCGTTATCCCGGCTGCTGATATCCCGGGCCTGAAAGAAGCTGGCGTAGCAGCAGTATTTACTCCTGGTACTCCGACCTCTGAAATCGTTGACTTCATCAACGCAAACGTAAAATAAGTTCATAAACAAATAAATTGGCGAAGGGGAGGAGAAATCCTCCCCTTACCAAGATTAAGGCGGTGAATCCATGGATCTGGTAAAAGAGTTACTCAATGGTTCTAGATTGGCTCTGGCAAAATCGATAACAGCCGTTGAAAATGAAGCAGATAATTATGTTGATATTATGAGACAGATTTATCCACACACAGGACGGGCTAAAGTTATTGGTATTACAGGGGCTCCTGGCGCCGGAAAGAGTACGCTGACAGACAAATTGGTAAAATATTACCGTGAACAGGGAAAAACAGTAGGTATTGTAGCTGTTGACCCGACAAGCCCGTTTTCCGGCGGCGCTATTTTAGGCGACCGTATCCGCATGAACGACCTGACCTTGGATCAGGGCGTGTTTATCCGCAGCATGGGTACACGCGGCAGCTTGGGCGGTTTGTCTAAAAAAACGGCGGAAGCGGTAAAATTAATGGACGCATTTGGCATGGATGTTATCTTTATCGAAACGGTTGGCGTAGGCCAGTCTGAAGTAGATATTGTAAAGAGTGCAGATACGACGCTGGTCGTATTAGTACCGGGACTTGGCGATGACATTCAGGCAATCAAAGCGGGCATCCTTGAAATCGGCGATGTCTTTGCGATTAATAAAGCCGATCGCGACGGCGCAGATAAACTGAATATTGAAATTGAAATGATGCTGGACCTTGATTCTAAAAAAGTGGAATGGCGTCCGCCGATTAAACGGACCGTTGCCAGCCGCAACGAAGGCATTGCAGAACTTGTGGAAAGCATTCAGGATCATTTGGAATATCTCGAAGACGGAGACGGTTTGGCAGAACGCCGGAAAGAACGGACCCGCAACGAAATATCCGCAATGATCGAAGAACATATCGGCAGATATGTAGCGGAACATGTGACTTCCAAAGATGAATTCGATAAGATGGTGGAAGCCGTAAACAATCGTGAAAACGATCCTTATACAGTAGTGGAAAATGTAACCGCTAGTGTATTAAAATAGAGGAGGAATGTAAAATGGCATTTAAAGTATTACATGTGGATCATCTTGGTATTGCAGTAGATGATGTAGAAAAAACAAAAAACTTATTCCAGGAAACTTTGGGCTTAGTTCCTACTCCGGAATATGAAATCATCGAAGAACAGAAAGTAAAAGTTTGCTTCTTCCCTTGCGGTGATGCACAGCTCGAATTCTTGGAATCCACAACTCCGGACGGCCCGATTGCTCGTTTCATCGAAAAAAATGGCGGTAAAAACGGGATTCAGCACATGGCATTGCGCGTAGACAACCTGGAAGCTGCTTTGGAAGACCTGAAAGCTCGCGGCGTTCGTCTTTTGGACGAAAAACCTCGCTATGGTGCAGGCGGAGAAATGATCGCTTTCCTTCACCCGAAAGCTACGAACGGTATTTTAGTTGAACTTTGCCAGCCGATAGAAAAATAAAGCGAAAAGAATTGACCATTGATTATATTAATGGTCTCGTAGTATAATTTTATCGGAGGTGTAATTTATGGCAACAGTTCAAGAAAAAATTGATTTGCTTCACCAGAAACTGGCGAAAGTACAGATGGGCGGCGGCCAAAAAGGCATTGACAAACAGCATGCTAAAGGCAAAATGACAGCTCGCGAACGTATTGCGAAATTGTTTGATGCCGGCAGCTTCGTTGAAATCGATGCATTGGTAAAACATCGCTGCGTAAACTTTGGTCAGGACAAGAAAGAACTTCCGGGCGAAGGCGTTGTATCCGGTTATGGTACAATTGACGGCCGCTTGGTGTTCGCATTTGCACAGGACTTTACTGTAGAAGGCGGCTCCTTGGGCGAAATGCATGCTGCAAAAATTATTAAAGCACAGCGTTTGGCTCTTAAAATGGGCGCTCCTTTGATTGGGATCAACGATTCCGGCGGGGCGCGTATTCAGGAAGCTGTCGATGCTCTTCAGGGCTATGGTAAAATCTTCCTGTACAATACTTGGGCATCTGGCGTAATTCCTCAGATTTCTGTAATCATGGGGCCTTGCGCAGGCGGTGCTGTATACAGCCCGGCTTTGACTGACTTTATCTACATGGTAAAAGAAAAAAGCCAGATGTTTATTACGGGTCCTGCAGTTATTAAATCTGTAACAGCAGAAGAAGTAACGGCAGAAGAACTCGGCGGCGCAATGACGCACAACAGCGTATCCGGTGTAGCACACTTTGCTGCAGAAGATGAAGACGACTGCCTCCAGCAGATTCGTTACCTGTTGAGCTTCCTGCCGAGCAACAATATGGAAGAAGCTCCTATTGTTGAAACTGGCGACGACCCGAATCGTATGGAAGAAAAACTCAATACGATCATGCCGGACAACAGCAATCATCCGTATGATATGCTGGAAGTTATTAAAGCCTGTGTCGATAATGGCGAAATTTATCAGGTACAGGAACATTATGCAAAAAACATCATCACTTGCTTTGCACGTTTTGATGGACAGAGCGTTGGTATTATCGCTAACCAGCCGAAAGTAATGGCAGGCTGCCTCGATATCAATGCATCCGATAAATCTGCTAGATTTATTCGTTTCTGCGATGCTTTCAATATTCCTATCGTTAACTTCGTTGACGTACCGGGCTTCTTGCCGGGTACTAACCAGGAATATGGCGGTATCATTCGTCACGGTGCGAAAATGCTTTATGCATATTCTGAAGCTTCCGTTCCTAAAGTTACGGTTATCACTCGTAAAGCTTACGGCGGATCCTACTTGGCAATGTGCTCCCAGGACTTGGGTGCAGACCAGGTATTCGCTTGGCCTACGGCTGAAATCGCGGTTATGGGACCTGCCGGTGCGGCAAACATCATTTTCCGTAAAGATGCTGATAAAGATCAGAAAACAGCAGAATATGTGGCAGAATTCGCTACTCCTTACAAAGCAGCTGAAAGAGGTTTCGTAGATATCGTTATCGAACCGAAAGAAACCCGTCCTCGTGTTATCACTGCCCTTGCAATGCTTGCAAGCAAACGTGAAGAACGTCCGGCTAAGAAACATGGTAATATACCATTATAATCTGAAGGAGAGGGGACTATATTATGGGATTCTTTAGCAGCTTATTTGGCGGTAAAAAGGAAGAACCGAAACAGGTTGCTCCGGCTCCGTCCACTGCTCCCGCTCAGGCTCCCGTCGCTACCGGCGTAGATCCTAAAGTCATTGCAGCAATTGCTGCTGTAACCGCTATGGACGATGAAATGGAAATCGCTGCAATTGCAGCTGCCATCATTCATGCCCAGGGTGGATGCACTCATGCTTTGCGGATTAAACGCTCCAGCACCATGTGGGCTGCAGCAGGCAGACAGAAAATAATGGATGGCAGAAACTTTGCATAAGCAAAGCTTTCATAGAAGTTAATTTATAATATTGGAGGATGTGTAGAAATGAAAAAATTCACAGTAAATGTTAACGGCGTAGACTACAAAGTAACTGTACAAGAAGAAGGCACTGTAGCAGTAGCTCCAGTTGCAGCAGCTCCTGTAGCAGCACCGGCTCCGGCAGCAGCTCCTGCACCGGCAGCAGCACCGGTACCGGCTGGCGCTCACACTGTAAAAGCTCCGATGCCTGGTAAAGTAACGGAAGTTAAAGTAAGCGTAGGTCAGGCTGTAAAACGCGGCGACTGCCTCCTTCTCCTCGAAGCTATGAAAATGCAGAACGAAATCGCTGCAGACCGCGACGCTACTGTTAGCGAAATTCGCGTAAGCAACGGCTCCAATGTAAAAACTGGCGACGTTCTTGTAGTTTTGGGCTAATTTGTCATAAATACAAGTAAACTCCTAAAGAAAAGCAGACACCATTTCGGTGTCTGCTTTTTTGTGTTATAAATGAACGTGATAATAAAAAGCAAGAGAGGAGGAAGCTGGCTTCCTCCTCTCTTGCTTTTAACATACTGTCGGCTGTAAATAAAGTTCTGCGGCTAATCCCCAGATGCCACAGGCGATAAAGATCAGGGCGGCGACCCATTTTACGGTGCGTTCAGGAATACGCTTTCCTAATACACAGCCGATAATGATGCCGATGCCGTCGGCGACCATCATACCCATGGTAGTGCCGATCCAAACGGGCAGGATCATATTGAATTGAGCGGCCAGGGTAATGGTAGCCAGCTGGGTTTTATCTCCCATTTCTGCGATGAAAAAAGCGATCGCTACAGTCCAGAAAGGACTTCTGCTTCGTTCTTTTGTATCGTCTTCGGATAATTTATCACCGCGGATTGTCCATAATCCAAAAATGATAAAGGAGATAGCAGCGGCGATCTTGATCCAGCTGATAGGAATGAATGTGGTTAGATAAGAACCGACCGCAACCGCAGCCAGATGATTGAGCACCGTAGCGGCAAAGACGCCCCACATGACTGTTTTCCAATTAAACTTACAGGCAAATGCCATTGCGAGAAGCTGGGTTTTATCTCCCATTTCGGCCAATACAACAAAAGCGAAAGCAGATAATAAAGCAATCAAATTCATAATACATCCTCCTAAAAATGAGTAAAATAGCGTATGTTCCTTAAAAAGAAAAACAAAAAAGCGAGTACCTTTAGACAATATAGGCATAAAGCACCTGTATTGTCTAAAAGTCTCGCTTTTGATATGACATCAAAGAATAAACCAAACCGTTACACGGTTAGTATGTTGACTTATTCCGAGAGCTACTCCCTTTTAGGAACGTGTTTGATTATACTTGATTCTCAAGAACATGTCAAGCATAAAAATATCTTTTGCTTAGCAGCAGTGTAGGTTAGTGATTTTGAGTGAAATCATTCGGCGATGAAACTCTGGGTTACAGGGGAGCGAAGGTCAAGGAGTGGCACGCTTTTTTCTGATTGAAGAAAGAAATGGGTTTTAGGATATGGGGGGGATATTTCTGCTGGGGTATTGCAGTATAAGACAAGATAGTGGAGCGGCGGAGGAGTATTGGCTGCCGATATGGGGCGTTGGAGTGGGATTGTTTGTTGAAGGAAGTGAAAGACAAGGTGAGGAGTTTTTCT